>Ga0315906_10000140_pt1 | contig 117406 bp, 101 predicted proteins | sample LakEriMetagenome_4_FD_203526 | JGI IMG/M metagenome (GOLD analysis project Ga0315906, IMG submission 203526) | Freshwater fungal communities from buoy surface, Lake Erie, Ohio, United States - Buoy 2 MA122 | ecosystem: Environmental > Aquatic > Freshwater > Lake > Lake biofilm | place: USA...
CCAAAAAGCCACACCCGGGGGTGTGGCTTTGATTGGCGATGTTTTGGCTCCCCGACCTGGGCTCGAACCAGGGACCTGCGGATTAACAGTCCGTCGCTCTACCGACTGAGCTATCGGGGAATAGTGCTTGAAAAACCGGTTGTTACAGCTGCAACGAGGGGGGTATTCTATCTGTGGATGGATACCCGGTCAACGCAGGAATTCGACGGAAATGAAGTGGTTTAAGCGCTTAATTCTGGCTTTTGCAGTGCTGATCGCTCTGCTGGCTGCAGTGCCGCTGCTGGTGTCGCTGGACGACTACCGTCCGCAGATTGAAAAGATGGTGTCGGAGAAACTGAAAGAGCCAGTGTCTTTGAAAAAGCTCCGGTTGATCGGTCTGCCGCTGCCGCATATCAAGGTCGAGGGCATTGCAGTCGGCAAGGCGACTGATCTGTCGATAGGTGCGGTATCGGTAACGCCGGATTTATTTTCGCTGCTGACTTCAACCAAGGTCATTCGCAGCGTTGACATTGAAGGCCTGGTCATTACCCAGCGCGCTCTGGATATGCTGCCGGAGTGGGCGAAGTCTGACCCCAAAGCTGAACCCGCCGCATTCAAGGTTTTGGTCCAGTCCATCAGCCTGAAGGATTCCACGCTGAAGTTGCAGCACACGAAGTTCGGTCCTTTTGATGCACTGGTGAGCATTGACGAAAACGGCGTGCCGGAGCGCGCGGACATCACGGCGCGTGACGGGAAATTCAAGGCGTCACTCACGCCGGCCGGAGAAAAATTCAACGTCGAGGTCAATGCGCGGGACTGGCGTTTGCCGGCAGGTCCGCCGATTCATTTTGAATCTCTGCAGGTGAGCGGCGTGGCGTCGCCCACCGATGCGGACTTCAAAAACATCCAGGCCAAACTGTATGGAGGTTCGATCGCCGGAAAGATGGTGGTCGGCTGGCAGAAGGGGCTGCAGCTGAAAGGCAACTTTGCGGTGGACAACGTCGAGTTGCGCGAGCTTGTGCCGCTGTTCAGCCCGAAAACCAGGCTGAGCGGACGGCTGACGGCAAAACCGGTGTTCTCGGGGGCGGCTTCGAAGCCCGATCAGCTCGCCAGCATGATGAAACTGGATACGCCTTTCGACATCCGCAATGGCGTGCTGCAGGGTGTCGACATTCAGGAGGCGGCAATGAATCCGGCCCGCAAGGGCGGTGGCGGTGAGACACGCTTCGATACGCTCTCGGGACAATTTGCCATGGACCGCGGCACGCAACGGCTCACCGGCTTGAAGGTTTCATCGGGTTCATTGGCGGCGGACGGCAATGTGACGATTGCACCGGACAAATCCCTGTCCGGCCGGGTCAATGCAAAGGTGAGCGTCGTCGGTCAGACGGGTGTTTCGGTGCCGTTGAATGTCCTCGGCACCTTGGGTTCACCGTTGGTGTTGCCGGCGGTCGGCGCCATCGCGGGCGCCGGAATATCGGCCGGCGCCTCCGTCGGTGCCAAGGTCGGTAACTGGGCGAGCGGGCTCTTCGGCGGTGGCGACAGCAAGGACGCCAAAAATAAATAGCCGGCCCGCAGGCCGGCTATTGAAGTACAGCGATCGTTTACGGCCGGGATTAAACCAGCACTTTGGCGATGGCCTGTGCCACGTAATCGATATTCTTCGTATTCAGCGCAGCAACGCAGATACGTCCGCTGTCGATGGCATAGATTGAATACTCGTCACGAAGCCGCTTGACTTGCTCCTTGGTCAGCCCGGAGTAGGAGAACATGCCGCGCTGCTCAATGATGAAGTTGAAATCAAAATCTGCACGCAGCTCACGAATCTTGTCGACCAGCAGCTTGCGCATGACCTTGATGCGCTCACGCATCTGGCCCAGCTCCTCGTCCCACTGCTTGCGCAGTTCCGGCGTCGTCAGCACCATCGCGACGGCCTGGCCACCGGTGGTGGGCGGGCTGGAGTAGTTGGTACGGATCACACGTTTCAACTGGCTCAGCGTACGCGAGGCTTCTTCCTTGCTGCTGGTGACGATGCTCAGCGCACCGACGCGCTCACCGTACAGGGACAGCGACTTAGAGAATGAGCTCGATACGAATACGGCATTGCATTCTGCAGTGAAGCGGCGAATGGTTGCAGCATCTTCTTCCAGGCCATCGGCAAAACCCTGATAGGCGATGTCGAGGAAAGGCACCAGATCCCGGCGCTTGACCACGTCGATGACTTTTTCCCATTGAGCAGGTGTCAGATCAACACCAGTCGGGTTGTGGCAGCAGGCATGCAGCAGCACGATTGCGCGTGCCGGCAATTGTTCAAAGCAGGCCAGCATGGCGTCGAACTTCAGCCCATTGGTCGCGGAATCATAGTAAGGGTAGGTTTTGACCGTATAGCCCGCATACTCAAAAATCGCGCGGTGGTTTTCCCAGCTCGGATCGCTGATGTAGATCTCCGCACCCGGATTCACGCGTTTGAGGAAGTCACCGCCGACCTTGAGGCCACCGGTTCCACCCAGCGTCTGCACGGTGACGATGCGGCCGTCTTTCACCGCTGGGGTGTCCTTGCCGAACAGCGTTTCCTGCACCGCACGGTCATAAGCGGCAATGCCGTCGATCGGCAGGTAATTACGCGGGGTCGCGTTCTCGCCCAGCTTTTTCTCGGCGGTGCGCACGCACTGCAGCACCGGCACCTTGCCGTTGTCATCGGTATAAACGCCCACGCCCAGATTGACCTTTTTCGGGTTCTGGTCGGCAACATAGGCTTCGGTCACGCCCAGGATCGGATCCTTGGGCGCCATTTCAATTTTGTCGAGGATGGAACTGGTCATTGGAGTTTCAGGGTTAAAGGTGGCTGGAAAAGGCGCATTTTAGCTGTGTTTTTGCATTGCACCCAAATTGAGCTTATCCCCTAACTCGGGACTTGCCCAAGCCAGCATCGCTCTGGCAAGTGTAAACCGGTAACATCGACTCTTTTCGCCTGACTCCCATGGAAATCGTCACCTTCCCCGACAGTCCGTTCCGCCTACACCAGACATTTGCGCCGGCCGGGGATCAGCCTGAGGCCATCAACAAGCTGACTGAGGGCCTGCGTGACGGTCTGGTGCACCAGACGCTGCTCGGGGTTACCGGCTCCGGCAAGACTTATACGATGGCGCATGTCATCGGTCGCATGGGGCGTCCTGCCCTGATCATGGCGCCGAACAAGACGCTGGCGGCGCAGTTGTATGCCGAGATGCGCGAGTTTTATCCAGAGAATGCGGTGGAGTATTTCGTGTCTTATTACGATTACTACCAGCCCGAAGCCTATGTGCCGTCGAAAGACCTGTTCATCGAAAAAGACTCGAACATCAACGAGCATATCGAGCAGATGCGGCTTTCGGCAACCAAGGCGCTGCTGGAGCGGCCGGATACGATCATCGTGGCTACGGTGTCGGCGATTTACGGTATCGGCGATCCATCTGATTATCACGGCATGATCCTGCATCTGCGCGAGAACGAAAAACTGCCGCAGCGTGATGCGATCAAGCGCCTGACCGAGATGCAGTACGACCGCAATGAATTCGAATTCAAGCGGGGCGTGTTCCGTGTTCGTGGAGATGTTCTGGATATCTTCCCGGCGGAGAACTCGGAGACTGCGTTACGGGTGTCATTGTTTGACGATGAGGTTGAAAGCATCCAGATCTTCGATCCGCTGACCGGCCACATCCTGCAGCGGGTGTCTCGTTTCACGGTCTATCCGTCGAGCCATTACGTGACGCCGCGCGCGACCACGCTGCGTGCGATCGAAGCGATCAAGATTGAGCTGCGCGAACGTATCGAGACCTTCACCAAGGAACACAAACTGGTCGAAGCGCAGCGTATCGAGCAGCGCACCCGCTTTGATCTTGAAATGCTCAATGAAATGGGGTTCTGCAAGGGCATCGAGAACTACTCACGACACCTGTCCGGTCGTCTGCCCGGTGATCCGCCGCCGACGTTGATCGATTATCTGCCGCCGGACGCGCTGATGTTCATCGACGAGAGCCATGTGACCATTCCGCAGGTCGGCGGCATGTATAAAGGTGACCGCGCGCGCAAGGAAAACCTGGTCGGTTATGGTTTTCGTTTGCCGTCTGCGCTGGACAACCGTCCGCTGCGCTTCGATGAGTTCGAGAAATTCATGCGCCGGGTCGTATTTGTATCGGCTACGCCTTCGGAATACGAACGCACGCACCAGGGTCAGGTGGTGGAGCAGGTGGTTCGGCCGACAGGGCTGGTCGATCCCCAACTGGAAGTGCGACCGGCGACAACACAGGTCGATGACCTGCTGTCGGAAATCAATCTGCGGGTTGCTGCCGGTGAGCGCGTGCTGGTGACGACGCTGACCAAGCGCATGTCCGAGGACCTGACCGACTATCTGGCCGAGCATGGCATCAAGGTACGCTACCTGCACTCGGACATTGATACCGTGGAGCGGGTCGAGATCATCCGCGACCTGCGGCTGGGGGAGTTCGACGTTCTGGTGGGCATCAACCTGCTGCGGGAGGGGCTGGACTTGCCGGAAGTATCCCTGGTGGCCATCCTCGATGCCGACAAGGAAGGATTCCTGCGTTCGGAACGCTCGCTGATCCAGACCATCGGCCGTGCGGCGCGCCATCTCAATGGCAAGGCGATTCTTTATGCGGATCGCATTACCGATTCAATGCGCAAGGCCATGGATGAAACCGATCGTCGCCGCACCAAGCAGGTGGCGCACAACCTGGCGCACGGCATCACGCCGGTGGGCGTCGTCAAACGCATCAAGGACATCATTGACGGGGTTTACAACCAGGAGGGTGCCCGCCTGGAACTGAAGGCCGCACAGAATCAGGCCCGCTACGATGCGATGGGCACCAAGGACATGACCCGGGAGATCAAGCGGGTCGAGAAGGAAATGCTGGATGCGGCGCGCAACCTCGAGTTCGAGAAGGCTGCGCAATTGCGTGATGAATTGCATGTGCTCAAGCAGCGATTGTTCATCGACGCGGCGTGACTGCAAACGGGGGCTTGAGCGGCGGTTGTCCTGAAGCCTCGACCCGCGAAACTAGATGATCCGGGCTTCTATGCCTTTCATCAGGACATAGGGTTGCATGATGGCGTTCCGGAACTTGTATTTGTAGCCGCGCGCGGTTTCCGTTCGTTGCAATGCCATTCCGTGCTTGGGTTCACAAAATGAATGCAAGTGCTTCGAAAAAAGAGAGACCGGAAACTCTTTTTTCATGATCATGGTCATCGGCTTAACCACATCGGCTGGAGTGAAGTAGCCGTATTTGTCGGTTTCGGTTAATGCGCAAGCTAGCAAAACCCAGCGGAAAAGCGTTTCCTCTGAACTGGTTGTAGCCCGTTCATAATCATCCGCGATGCTTTGCTGGGCATACTTGAGCGCCTTTCGAAAAGCATGGTGGGTGTTATCAGGGGTTATGTGCAGGCTGTCTTTTGCGGCGGCCGCCATCGCCGAATGCATTCCAAGAAGATGTGCGTAATGTGGCAGGCCTTGCGACAATTTCTGCATCAGAATCTTGGCTTGCGGGTCAATCGTCATGCCGACATTGGCGAGGCCATGGTCAATAAGCCGGTCAATTTCAACAGGCGTCATTCTCGGCATATGCACCTGGATGAGCGCGCGCTGTATCGACTCATGTTCGGCGAGCAATGCGTCGACCGATTCAGCAACGCCGACCAGAACAAGCGTGGCGTCCGTGGCATGGTCTGAAAGCGTTTTTATGGTGTCAGCCAGAAGCGTGGTGGTGGTGGGGTCCTTGATGCGGTCGACTTCGTCAATAATGAACAAAAAACGCCCGCGGTTTTGCAGTGCCGTCCTGACAGAATGGGGGGTTACTTCATCCGGCAGAAGTTGTGCGTAAGTGCCTTGCGTGCGATCACCGTTGCCGGCGCTTCTGTTGACGGGGGAGTTTCTGGAGAGCGGAATCTCCGAGAGGATGGATCGCCATAACGAGGCGAACGTTGTGGTTTGATCACAGTTGATGGTTCCGCATTCCGGCATCACAAACTTGGCGCGCAGCATTTCGCATATCGTGTTGACCAGCGAGGTTTTCCCGGCGCCGCGTTCGCCATAGATGACAACGTGCTGGCCGCGCTGTACGCACGCGTTGATTACCGCGGTTACTTGTGATTCGCGGCCGGAAAACGCTCTGCTGTCAATTGGGGCGCTGGGCCGGAATGAATAAGCGATTTTTTCCAGCAACTCGAACTTGTTTTTTGATTCCATGCTGAATGTTCAATAAGGGCGTTTTGGGTGGCGCAGGTAGAATGACAAGGCAATTACCGGGTTTTAGTCGCAATGGTTGTTGAGCAGGCGTTAGCGAGCTAATGATACTTAAATTGACAACTAAAGTTAGTCGCTAATTCCGCGGTAAGTTCCGGGAGAGCATTGTGATCCGTGTTTTATTTGTTTGTATGGGTAATATTTGCCGTTCGCCGACTGCGGAGGGTGTTTTCAAGCATCTGGTCGCTGCTGAAGGACTTTCTGATCGCATCGAATCCGACTCTGCCGGTACTCACGATTACCATGTTGGCGACCCCCCGGATTCGCGGTCACAGGCTGCTGCGGCGCTGCGTGGCTACGACTTGAGCCTGCTGCGCGCTCGACAGGTCAGGGTGGAGGATTTTGCGGATTTTGATTATGTGCTGGCAATGGACGAAGCGAAACATGCTGCATTGCGCAAATTGTCCCCCAAGCCATCCCTGGCGTGCGTCAAACTGTTTCTGGATTTTGCCGCCGGGTCAGGGCGTCGAGAGGTGCCGGATCCGTATTACGGGGGCACGCAGGGCTTCGAGGAAGTGCTGGATCTGGTCGAGGATGCGGCGCGCGGCTTGCTGGAGCACATCAAGGCCGCAGGGTTGCGCTAGAAGCGGCCGCAATGCGGCGGCCGCTTCAGGTCAGGATTCTTCAGTCGAGCTTGATGTTCGCCGTCTTGATCACCTTGACCCAGTTGTCGTATTCCTCACGCATGAATTTGCCCATCGCTTCAGGGCTGCCCGGGGCGGGTTCCGCACCTTGACTCGACAGCCGCTTGGCCATTTCAGGTTCTGACAGTGCTTTCACCGATTCGGCATTGATTTTGGCAATGATGTCCTTGGGTAAGGCGGCCTGTCCCATCAGGGCGTACCAGGTGGTGTACTGAAAGCCATTAACCCCGGATTCTGCAACGGTCGGAATGTCCGGTATCGCAGGCGAGCGTTTGGCGCTGCCTACGGCGATGCCGCGCATGCGCCCGGCCTGCATCTGTGCCAGCACCGTGGGGATGCTGTTGAACATCACGCTGATTTGTCCCGACATCAGATCCGTCATCGCAGGCGCGGTACCTTTGTAGGGCACATGCAGCAGGTTGGTGCCTGTCATCGATTTCAGTAATTCCATGCCCATGTGTTGCGGGCTGCCCGGGCCGACTGAACCGTAGTTGATCTGGCCCGGCTTGCTCTTCGCAAGTTTGAGCAGATCCTGAACGGAACGAACCGGGAGGGATGGGTGAACGACGAGTACCTGGGGATTGATCACGGTCAGTACGATGGGGGCGAGGTCCGTGAACACGTTGTAAGGCAGTTTCTGCAATGCGGGCGCCAGCGCCAGCGAACCGGAAGTCCCGAACAGCAGCGTGTAACCATCGGCGGGGGCGCGCAATACCGTTTCAATACCGATGACGCCGCCGGCGCCCGGGCGATTTTCAACCACGACCTGTTGCTTCCAGGCCTCAGTGAGTTTCTGTCCCAGTGCGCGACCGACAAAGTCGGTGGGGCCGCCGGGCGGAAAATGGATGACCATCCGGATGGAGCGCGACGGGAATGACTGCGCGGTCTGTGCAGCCGCCAGTGTGGTGCAGCCGAGCAATGCAACAGCAATGCTGCAGCGAAGGACGTTATTCATGATCTCTCCTCACTTTTTGTAGGCGCACTTGCTTTTTCGTGTAGTCCGTATTGTCGAATTTATCACGAGACCGGTTTGACCCGCGAATAACCAGCCGTTATCTTCGTCTGACCTAATTTTTATAGAGTCCAAAAAATGAACGAAGCAATCCGTGCGCTGCTGCACCCTCAATCCATTGCAGTCATTGGCGCTTCGAATGACTTCAACAAGATCAACGGCCGTACGTTCAAGGCGCTGGTCGACAAGGGATACGCGGGCCGCATCCTGCCGGTCAATCCTAAGTATCAGACATTGCTCGACCGGCCGTGTTATCCGGATGTTGCCTCCATTCCCGGTACGGTTGACCTTGCGGTTGTTGCCGTGCCGGCACGGCATGTGCCGGATACATTGCGGGAACTCGGACGCAAGGGGGTCAAGGCTGCGGTGGTGTTCAGTTCCGGGTTCAGCGAGGTCGGCGGAGATGGTGTTCGACTCGAAGCCGAACTGAAGCAGGCGATTCGAGACAGCGGGGTGCGCGTGCTGGGCCCGAACTGCCTGGGCTTGGTCAACGTGTTCGAAAACGTGATGGCAACCTTCAGCCAGTTTTCACTGGGCCCGACGCTTGAGGGACCGGCAGCCTTTGTGACCCAGTCCGGTGCTTTGGGTACTGCGACTGCTGGTGTGGCGCGCAAGCGGGGGCTGAATTTCGGATTCTTTGTCAACACGGGTAATGAAACCGATATCCAGTTCGTCGATGTCATGAGCGCAATCATTGCTGAAAAAGAAATCAAGGTCGGTGCCGGATACATTGAGGGCTTGAAAAACGGACCGGGTTTGTTGCAGGTGGCGGAAGACGCATTGCAGCGGAGCAAGCCGCTGGTGCTGACCAAGGTCGGGCGCACACGGGCCGGTGCCAAGGCCATCGCATCTCACACCGGTTCGCTTGCCGGCGAAGATGCAGTGTTTGACGGCGTGATCCGCCAGCGTGGCATTATTCGTGCCCGAAGCGATGAGCAACTACTTGATTTTGTTGAGATATTCTCAAGCTGCCAATTGCCCGGCGGCAACGGCATCGGCATCATCACGCGCTCTGGCGGCGCTGGTGCGCTGATGGCTGATCGTGCCGAGGAAATCGGCCTCGACGTCGCAACACTCAGCCAGGAGACAACGACCGCACTGCGCAAAGTGGTGCCGGCGTTTGGGTCGACCGGCAACCCGGTGGACATCACTGCGCAAGGTCTGGTTGATCCGAACCTGATGCGTGAGAGCATCAAAATACTGCTTTCCGATCCGAAAGTGGATGTAGCGATTGCCTGGCTGTCGTTCTCGGAAAAACAGGCTGACATGAACGTGCAGAATTTCGTCGAAGCCAAAGCGCAGACCACCAAGCCGTTCATCGTGTGCTGGATGGGGATGCCGGATTCTGCTGGTGAAAAAATGCGTGCGGCCGGCATCCCGGTGCTGCGCAGTGCCGAGGCCGCAGTCGATGCAGTCGGGGCCATCGTTCGCTACGCGGAAGCACGGCGCAACTGGATCGCTGATGCACCGGCGCGCGCGGCGCTGCAATTGCCTAAGCTCAATCTGCCGGTATCGGCCGGGCCGGTATCCAGTCTGGAAGGACAGGCGCTGCTGGCCGCTTGTGGCGTAAAAACAGCTGCTGCGAAACTGGCCACCAGCGCGGACGAAGCTGTTGCTGCCGCGCAGGCACTGGGTTACCCGGTCGCGCTGAAGATCGAGTCCCCGGACATCCTGCACAAGACCGAAGCCAAGGGCGTCATGCTCAATCTGAAGGACGCAGAGACTGTGCGCGCGGCCTATGGCCAGCTCGTGGCCAATGCCAAACAGTACAAATCCGATGCGCGAATTGCCGGTGTTCTGGTGCAGGCGATGGCGCAGGGCGATGTTGAACTGGTGATCGGCTTGAAACGCGATGCGACATTCGGTCCGGTGGTCATGGTGGGGCTGGGCGGGGTGTTGATCGAGGTGTTCAAGGATGTAGCCTTCCGGGCGGCGCCGGTCACCGAAAGCGAGGCGCTGCGCATGCTGGATGAACTGAAGAGCCGGGTGGTGCTGGATGGCGTGCGTGGCAAGCCTCCGGTGGACAAGGCTGCGCTGGCGCAGATGGTCAGCGCGGTATCGCGATTCGGTGCAGCGGCGGGGTCGCGTCTCGCTGAACTTGATCTCAATCCGGTGCTTGCCGGACCGCAGGGCGTGACCGCAGTGGACTGGCTGATGGTGCTGGATTGATGCAATGACCACGCCCCGCAGTTCGGCGCTGGCGCCGTTCCGCGTTCGTGCTTTCCGTTTTCAGTGGCCTGCCGATCTTGCAGCGTCATGGGCCATGGAAATGGAAATGCTCATTCTCGGCTGGTATGTGCTGGTCGAGACACGTTCGGTGCTGATGCTGACCATTTTCGCATCGCTGCAGTACGTGGGCACCTTGCTGTCGCCGATGTTCGGCGTAATGGGAGATCGCATCGGTCACCGTGTTGTGCTTTGTGCGATGCGCGGCCTGTATGCAACCCTGGCATGCGTGCTGATGACGGCAGCCTTCATGGATGCAGTCACGCCGACGCTGGTGCTGGTGACAACGGCGATTCTCGGTCTGGTCAAACCCTCGGACATCGGCATGCGCACCGCTTTGGTTGGGGAAACCGTACCGCCAGAGCATCTGATGCCTGCAATGAGCATCCAGCGCACCACGCAGGATTCGGCACGCATTGCCGGTGCGCTGACAGGTGCCGGTCTGGTTGCGGTTCTGGGCATGTCCTGGGCTTATGTGGTGGTGGTCGTCTTTTACGGCATCAGCCTGGTACTGAGCACCCGGGTAATCGAGCTGCGCAGCGCTGGTCATGCGGCCGCAGCGCAGCAGGCTACGCCGTGGCGGGACCTGAAGGAGGGCATGAGCTATGTCTGGCGCGCACCACACCTCCGCGCAACCATGGTTTTTGCCTTTTTGCTCAATCTCACTGCGTTCCCGCTGTTTACCGGGCTGATGCCCTATGTTGCCAAGGAGGTTTACGGCGCCAGCCAGACCACACTCGGTACCATGGTGGCGTCGGCTGCCAGCGGCTCGCTGATCGGATCGATCATCATGAGCCGGTTCGGCGGCGCTTTTGCGCCGGCCCGCGCGATGCTGATTTTCAGTGCGGCATGGCTGGGGGTGCTGCTGCTTTTTGCACAGACACGCAGCCCGGCGGAAGGCATACCGTTGCTTTTTATTGCCGGCATGATGCAGACGATGGGCTTGATACCGATCAGCACGCTGTTGCTGCGTACTTCCGATGTGCGTTATCGCGGGCGCATCATGGGCATCCGCATGATGGCGATCTACGGCAATCTACCGGGCCTGCTGCTGGCTGGTCCGCTGATCGCGAATTACGGTTACAGCCTGATGGCAACCGCCTATTGCATATTCGGCTTGCTGTTCACCCTGGCAATTGCCCTGTACTGGCGTGCCCATCTCTGGCAGGTTGGTGCGCCAGCGAACCGTCGCTAGAAAAACTTAATGAGAGCATGGGGCTGTTGATCCGTCCGGCGCACCATGGACCAGCCCGGAACTCCCGTTGACCGACGCAGGGCCCGGAAGAACTTCAAATCGTAATGCCGGGTGACCGGCGCGTAACGGGTCCCTCCTGCTAACAGCGGGAGATGAACTTGCGCCTGTGTCAGTGCGCGATGGCCAGTTCACTCCACGACGTGGTGTAACGCGGCGACTTCTGCGCTGTCTGCATGCGCCAGGGCTGGCGGATGCCGGCGCCGGCAAAGGTCGCGGTGTTCATGCCGTAAATGGCGTTGATGCTGTCCATGGCCGCCATCAGGCGATTGGAGCGGGACCGCTCGTAGCCGGAAAACAGATCTGCCTGGGTGTTTGCAGCCGGCTGCAGCCCGGTGAACATGACACCGGCCTTTTTGTATTGGTAACCCGGGCGGTAAATGCGTTCGAGGCCGAAGCGGGCGGCAGCGCAGAGTCGCCGGGTGTCGTCGGTGGCAACGGAAAGCGGCACCAGCATGGCGGGGCTGTACTGGGGCGCGTCGGCGCGGAATTTGTTGGTGTGCATGAACACGGTGACCTGGGTGCAGGTCGATTGTTGTGCGCGCAGCCGTTCTGCAGCACGGATGACGTAACTCATTACCGCCTCACGGAGTTCGTCCAGTGTCGTGACGGGCTGACCGAAGCTCCGGCTGGAGAGGATTTGCGCCTTGCGCGGCGCAACGTCTTCCAGTCCGAGGCCGGATACGCCGTTGAGTTCGGTGACGGTGCGCTCCAGCACCACGCTGCAACGCTTGCGGATCAGCGCAGCGTTTGCGCGCTGCAGGTCGAATACCGTGCGTATGCCCATCGACTGCAAATGCAGCACAAGCTTGCGGCCCACGCCCCAGACTTCACCTACATCCAGTTCTTGCATCAGCGCTGCCTGTTCGGCTTCCGGCAGCATGGCCCAGTCGAAAACGCCGCAATACTGGTGGCGGGTCTTGGCGACATGGTTGGCGAGTTTGGCGAGCGTTTTTGAGGCGCCGATGCCGGTGCAGGTGGTGATGCCGAGATACTGCCGGATGCACTGGCGTATTTTCCGGCCGCAATCTGCGGCATTGCCAGTCATGCCGCTGAAATCGAGAAAACATTCGTCGATTGAGTAGATTTCCTGTTGCGGCGCGAATTCGCCGAGCAGGGCCATCATGCGTGCGCTGATGTCGCCGTAGAGTGCGTAATTGGAGCTGAGCCAGACCAGGCCGTGGCTTTTGACCAGTGTGCGGATTTCAAAAAACGGCACGCCCATGCGGATACCCAGGGCTTTTGCTTCGTTGCTGCGTGATACCACGCAGCCGTCATTGTTCGACAGCACGACCACAGGGCGGTTTTCGAGTGCCGGGTTGAATACCCGCTCGCAGGACACATAGAAGTTATTGCCATCGACCAGCGCGATGGCGGATTTCATGGGGTGTGCACCACGTGTGCCACCACGCCCCAGATCTGCATTTCCTGTTCATCGCCGATGGTGATGTCCGGGTAGGCGGGATTCTCTGCTTTCAGCGTGACCTTGCCGCGACTGCGGTGCAGGCGCTTGACCGTGAGTTCACCGTTGATCGCGGCAACGATGACACGGCCTGAAGCGGGTTCCAGCGAGCGGTCAACAATCAGCAGGTCGCCGTGGTGGATGCCCGCGCCGGTCATGGAATCACCTTTGACCCGCAGGAAAAAAGTGGCTTCCGGATGCAGCACCAGGTATTCGCTCAGATCCAGACGCTGATCGATGTGATCCGTTGCGGGAGAGGGAAAGCCGGCTGCGGCTTTGCCGGCGCCTATGGGCAGCAGCAGCCGCTTCGATCCCGGGGTGAGCGCGAGCGGGACACCCATGGGCGGATGGCGCGGATTGGACGGGGTTGCGGGGGAAATTGCGGGGGAGGAAGTGTGGAGTGGATTCATGATACTGTAATTATATACAGTATTCGAATGCTCATCACCGTCTTTGCCAAAGCCCGAAAATAACGGGGGCGGCTGAAGCGCGCCCGTGTCCGGCAGTCTGAAAGTCAGTCGCGCTTTAGCCCCGCGGACTGGATCATTTTTGAGTTTTTGTCGAGTTCCAGCTTGAGAAAGGCGGAAAACTGTTCCGGTGTATTCGGGGTGAGGGTGCCGCCTTCGACGCTGACGCGTTTTTTTACATCGGCATCGTCCATGGATTTGAGCAGCGTGCCATGCAGTGTTGCCAGGATATCGCCCGGTGTTTTGGCTGGCGCAAGCAGGGCATACCACTGCGTGAATTCATAACCGGGCACGCCGGCCTCGTTCAGCGTCGGGATTTCCGGCACCAGGGGGGAGCGTGCCGTACTGGTGATGGCGATGCCGCGCATGCGACCGGATTGCAGGTGGGGCAGCGTGGTTGTGGGGCCTGCAAACGCCATGTCCACCTGCCCGGCGATGAGTTCGGTGGCGAAGATGGAGGTACCCTTGTATGGCACATGCAGCACATCAACTTTGGCCATTGATTTGAACAATTCACCGGCAAGGTGCGAAGTGCCGCCGATGCCGGACGACGCATAAGTCAGTTTGCCGGGGCGCGATTTGACCACGGAAAGCAGCTGCTTCAGATTGGTTGCAGGCACCGAGGGATGCACCACCAGGATGAAGGGAATCTTGGCGAACAGGCTCACCGGCGCGAAATCACGCAGCGGATCGAACGGCGATTTTCCTTCTCCCCAGACAGGGCTGATTACCAGCGGCCCTGAACTGCCCCACAGCAGGGTGTAACCATCGGCAACGGCGCGTGCGACATGGTCGGTACCGATGCGGCCCGAAGCGCCGGACCTGTTGTCGACAATGAACTGTTGGCCCAGCAGCTCGCCCATGCGTTTGCCGGCCGCTCGTGCGAAGGAGTCGGTGGCGGCGCCGGGCGGAAATGGCACCACAATGGTGACGGGACGGCGCGGATAGTTCTGTGCCTGGGCGTTGACCGTGTGCAGCAACGCGGCGGCGACCAGTACGGTTATCGCGACCGGCAGCAGCAGGCGATTCAGGGATTCTTTGCAGGTATTTGATTTTATTGACATAAATGTCAGTTCCCATGGCGCTTGATGCGCTCGGCAAAATTACGTTCGAATACCCGTCGCTCACCTTCATAGGCTGCAAGGCTGGCGGTGACAATGAAATTGCCTTTGTCACAAGCAACTTCCGTACGCATTTCAGTGCGCACCTTCCAGTCGCCCCGCTCAAACAGCCATGTCCAGGTGACTGCCACGTTGCAGGACAAGGGGTCACCTTCAACGACACGATAACGCTCGGTGGAGCGTGCTTCAGCAATCAGGTTGTCGATGTCGTCGTAGCGACCGCGTCCGCTGGAATCGGTGATCTCGACAACAGTTTCATTTTTGCCCATGTCGGTGTGCACGACACGGTTGCGCCCGCCGGGAACCAGCGCCGTGCGCTTGAACGGAGGGGCGGCTTCAACCGGTTTGAATTTTATCTTTGCGTCTTCCTTGCGCGGCGGACGTACTGGCAGCTCAAGCGTGCTTTTGGCAGCGTGCAGCGTCAGCGTGACCGGTTCCGGCGAAGGCCAGATCAGCGGCCAGTAGGTTGTCGATACCGCAACGCGGACGCGATGGCCTTTGGCAAACGAATAACCCGAATCCGACAATGGCACACGCACGGTATAACGCCGGCCGGGTACCAGCTTGACCGGTTTATCCGCACCGTTTAGGTGAGTCAGGTTGAAGATGCCATAGGTCACGCGGGTTGATGCGCCGTCGGGGGCAACATCACACAGCCGCACGCAGATGAACGCCGTCGGGCGATCGACGGACAATGTCAGCGTGGCCACCGGCGTGCCGAGAATCTCCACTGTTTTGGTCAGTGCTGCACTGTCAAAGCAAATCGATTTGCCATCATCGGCGCGCTGGTCGCCGGGCATCTCCGGGCTGGGACCGTGCTGGAACCAGGGCATCAGTTCACCGCAGTCCAGTCCAAGGGTCTGTGGCGACTGCGCGACGATTTTTGCGGTTTTGCCGGCACGCTCTGCCAGCCTGCCGCCGTCGTTGAGGAACCATTTTTTGGTCTTGATGCGTGACGATGGCCACGCGGGTTCCGCCACCCAGCGGCCGGGTGACTCGGGGTAGTAATTTTTCGCCGGCACCGCCTTGGGCATCCACGCAGTGAGCATGGGTTCCTTCATGATTCCCTTGTCTTTGCCGCGCATCCAGTGGTCAAACCAGCGCAGCGTTTCCTGCAGGAACCCGATGGCCGGTCCGGGTACGCCGAGGTGAGCGAAACGATGGCCCCAGGGGCCGATCAGCCCTTTGCGGGGCACCTTCAGCTTGGTCAGCGCTTCGCCGACAGCGCCGACGTACGAGGTATCCGCCCAGCCGCTGACGGCATAAAACGGACACTTGATCCGGTCGAAGTCGATGGCGCGGCTGCTCCAGTATTCACTGTAGTTCTGGTGCTGCAGTGCCGAGATGATTTGCGGTGCGTTGTGTTCAAGCCGTTCCAGCCACAACGCACGCCATTTGCTGCCGACAAGCAGGGGATCGGGCGGGCGCGACTTGTAACCGAACATCTGGGTTGACCAGCGGATTGAACGCAGCAGCACCGATCCGCCGCGAAACACCTGGCTGTAGGTGTAACGGTCCGGGGCAAACGAGCAGGGCACGATGGCCTTGAGTTCTTTCGGGGCGCGGTAAGCGGTTTGTATCGCCTGAAAACCGCCCCATGAAATGCCGAACATGCCCACCTGACCGTCGCTCCATGGCTGCGCGGCTATCCATTTGAGGACTTCCAGCGTGTCGTCCTGCTCCTGTTTCATCGCAAACACGCCCTGATGACCATCGGAATCGCCGGAGCCGCGGATGTCGACGCGCATGCAGGCGTAACCGTGGCCAGCGAAATAACGGTGGTGCATGGCATCCCGCGGTGCGTAGATGTCACGTTTGCGATAGGGCAGCACTTCGATGATGGTTGGCACCGACTTGGTCATGGCGCTGTCGGGTAACCACAGTTTTGCGGCCAGACGTACGCCGTCAGGCATGGGAATCCAGCAGTCTTCGGTTTCGGTCCAGCGATGGGGGAAATCGATGATGGTTTTCATGTTTGTGGCCGGCAGGTTGGTGAGCAGGGTGTGCTGGGCTGAAGACAGCTGTGCGGATCAGTGTAATCCCGGAACTCGTGGCGGGACAATAAAGAGTAGACGCGCCTGCACTGCTGACTGCAATTTCATTCAATGTGGACATGCATGTCATATCGCGAACTGCTCCCGGATTGGATGATTTTGGCGGGTGATATAGTGATCAGTGTCCATGCGGAAAAGCCGCTCAAAACAATCGAGATCAAAACAATAATTAATGGAGGTTTTGCATATGTCGTGTTTTGCGAAGGTGCTGGCAGGCATTCTGGTCACGGCTTTCGGCGGCATTCAGGTTGCGGCGGCGCAAGCCTATCCGGGCAAGGCTTTGCGTGTAGTGGTGGCTTCATCGCCGGGAAGCGGGGTGGATATTGTGGCGCGCCTGGTGGCGCCGAAACTCGCGGAGTCGCTGGGACAGCAGGTCATCGTCGATAACCGTGCCGGCGCCGGAGGCAATCTCGGCGCCGCATTCGCTGCACGTTCCGCACCGGATGGCTACACCCTTTTTCTGGCGACACCGGCTCATGCCATCAGCGGCAGCGTGCCTGGCGGAAAATCCGGATATGACATGGTGCGCGACTTTGTTCCGATCAGTTTGCTGACGACGGGGCATTACATGCTGGTGGTTCATCCGTCGGTTCCGGTTAAAACAGCAAAGGAACTGATCGCACTGGCAAAAGTGCGACCCGGCCAATTGAACTACGCATCAGCCGGCAATGGCAATGCCACCCATCTTGCGGGTGAATTGTTCAACATGATGGCGGGTGTCAAGACCGTGCACGTGCCCTACAAGGGCGGTGGTCACGCCCGCACTGAATTGCTGGGTGGGCAGGTTGACTTCATGTTTCACAATATCACTGCCGTTCTTGGCGACGTCAAGGACGGTCGGTTGCGGGCGCTTGCCGTGACGGGTTTGAAGCGGGCGCAGGCGGCGCCGGGAATTCCGACGCTGGACGAATCCGCGTTACGCGGCTATGAAATCACTTCATGGTTCGGGATGGTTGCTCCTGCCTCTGTTCCTCAGGCGGTTGTGAACCGGCTTCATGCCGAATTCAGCAAGATCATGCAAATTGCCGATGTTCGTGAAAAACTGGCCGTACTCGGGTCGGAAGCTGTGGGTGGCGGATCCGCGGACTTCGCGGCCCACCTCCGCACGGAACAGGAAAAATGGGGGCGGCTGATCAAGCAGGCGAACATACGGCTGGAATGAAAACGCGCGGACAGCCACACGGGCGCCTCCACAGTCTAGAATAGCGCCCATCGGAAATCTGGAGGACAAGTCATGGACGACGGCGTTATACAAATCAACAAGGACAAACCGGCCTCAGGCCCGGTCATCCGGCTGCATGAAAACGACAACGTACTGATCGCACGGGGCGACATCGCCATCGGCACCAAGCTTGATGGCGGCCTGACTGCCAAAAGCCAGGTCCCGGCGGGGCACAAGATCGCCGCACGGGCGATCAAGACAGGTGAACCCATACTCAAATACGCGGTAACCATCGGGTTTGCATCCGCCGACATTCCTGCCGGCACCTACGTGCATTCGCATAACCTCGAGTTTCGCGAGTTCGACCGGGATTACGCCTATGCCCGCGATTACCAGCCGGAGCAGATGCTTCATGAGGCGGAGCGTGCGAGTTTCATGGGCATCGTCCGCGCCAACGGCCAGGTGGCAACGCGCAATTATCTCGGCGTTCTTGCCACGGTGAACTGTTCGGCGACGGTGGCGCACAAGATCGCCGAATATTTCACGCCGGAGCGTCTGGCGGAATATCCGAATATCGACGGTGTTTGCGCGTTTGCGCACGGCACCGGTTGCGGCATGGAAATGACCGGTGAACCGATGGATCTGCTGCGGCGGACCATGGCCGGTTATGCGCGGCATGCCAATCTTGCCGGTGCGTTGATCATCGGTCTCGGCTGCGAGCGCAACCAGATCAAGGGCCTGATGAAGGAGGAGGGGCTCGATGTCAGCGATCGCCTGAAAACCTTTGTCATGCAGGAATCCGGCGGCACCCGCAAGACCATCGAAGCGGGCATTGCTGCGGTAAAGGAAATGCTGCCGGCCGCCAACAAGGTGGTGCGCCAGAAGGTGTCGGCCAGTCACCTGATGATCGGCCTGCAGTGCGGCGGATCGGACGGATTTTCATCGATCACCGCGAATCCGGCGCTGGGTGCGGCAATGGATTTGCTGGCCCGTCATGGCGGCACGCATATCCTTTCCGAAACACCCGAGATCTACGGTGTTGAACACACGCTGACGCGCCGGGCGAAAAATCGTGAGGTCGGCGAGAAACTGATTGAACGCATCCGCTGGTGGAAAGATGTGTATACCGTTGGTCGTGACACCCAGATTAACGGGGTGGTCAGTCCCGGCAATCAGCACGGCGGTCTCGCCAACATTTTCGAGAAATCGCTGGGTTCATCGATGAAAGGCGGTACCGGTCCGCTGAACGCGGTGTACCGTTATGCGGAACCGGTGACCGAGCGTGGCTTCGTGTTCATGGATACGCCGGGTTTTGATCCGACTTCAGCGACCGGCCAGATCGCCGGCGGCGCAAACATGATCATGTTCACCACCGGACGCGGTTCGATGTTCGGCGCCAAGCCGGTGCCGTCGATCAAACTGGCCACCAATACGCCGATGTTCACCAGGCTCGAAGAGGACATGGATATCAATTGCGGCGAAATTCTCGATGGCACCATTTCGCTTTCGGGCAAGGCGCAGCAGATTTTTGACCTGATGCTGCGCATTGCTTCCGGCGAAAAAACCAAGAGTGAACAGCTTGGTCTGGGCGATCATGAGTATGTGCCCTGGAATATCGGTGTAACGGGCTGAGACGCGTCCGGTGCATGCAGCGGGATTCTTGGCCGTCGGCATCGGCGCTGTTCTTGGCGCTTGGTCGCGGTGGGGCCTGTCAGTTGCGCTGAATCACCTGTTGCCGGCGTTGCCACTGGGTACGCTGTCCGTCAACCTCGTCGGCGGCTTCCTGATCGGTGCGGCGCTGGAGTTTTCGCTGCAGCACGCGACGCTGGCTCCGGAATGGCGTTTGTTTTTTGTAACGGGTTTTCTGGGCAGCCTGACGACATTCTCGGCGTTTTCACTGGAAGCCGTGACTTTGCTTCAGGGTGAGCGTTACGGATGGGCGATGGCGCTGATCGGCAGCCACCTGATCGGCTCGCTGGCGATGACTTTGCTGGGCATTTATGCCGTGCGCACGCTGACGGCGTAATTCAATTTCTGTTCAGCAGCCTGCGGGCAGCATCAATCACTTCGCCGGCGGTCAGTCCAATTGGCCCGATACCTTGTTGAACCAGCTGATCCGCTGCTGCGCCATGCAGGTGGACTGCGGCGGTCAGTGCATGGCGTTCATCAACGCCTTGCGCCAACAATGCGACGATGATGCCGGTGAGCACATCACCCATGCCGGCGCTGGCCATGCCGGGATTGCCGGAAGTATTGATGGCCCAGTGACCATCGGGCCAGGCACAGATGCTGCCGCAACCCTTGAGCACGACGCCGGCGTTGAACTCGCGCGCCAGATGCAAAGCGGCAGCGATGCGATCGTGTTGGACTGCGGCCGTATCGCTGCCGAGCAGGCGCGCAGCTTCCGCCGGATGCGGCGTCAGGATTGTTGTTATAACTCTTTGTTTTAATTTATCTTTTATAGCGCTGAAGACAGCAACCAGATTCAGCGCATCGGCATCCAGCACCAGCGGTGAGTCCTGCTCCAGCGCCCAATCCAGGTATTCCGCAGCATCCGGTGCATCACCGAGACCCGGACCGATTGCGAGCGCGGAGAGTTGATCCAGACGCAAAACGCCGTCAGCCGGGCGCAGCATCAGTTCCGGCTGCAAGGGATCAGCCAGTGCTGCATCCGCGGCGAGAAGCCCTGCGTATACGCGGCCCGCGCCGCATTTCAGCGCGGCCCGACCGGCCAGCAATGCAGCCCCAGTCATGCCCGGCGCACCGCCGATGATGCCGGCACTGCCATAAGTGCCTTTGTGCGAATTGCGCGGCCGCGGCGGGAGCAGGTGATGCAAAACACCATTGGTAATCAGCACGCCATGCGGCGCGGCTGCGACGGCTTCGGCGAGACCCAAATCAACAACGTGCAGCGTGCCGCAGTGGTCGGGACCATCCAGCGTCAATAATCCGGGCTTGAGTGCCATGAAGGTAATGGTGTGGTCGGCTTGCACAGCACAGCCGAGCACACGGCCGGTATCTGCTTCGAGGCCGCTGGGGGTATCCAGCGCCAGCACGGGTGCATCGAGGTTGTTGATGTACTCGACCAGTTCGGCGTAATCACCGGTGATGTCACGCTGAAGGCCGATGCCGAACAATCCGTCGATGATCAAGGCCCAGTCCTGCGCAACGGGAATTGCATCAGCCAGCGTACCGCCGGCGTTTTGCCAGTCTTTCAGCGCCCCGGCGGCATCGCCACTGAACTTGCCGGGGCCGGCAGGGCAGACAACAACAACTTTGTACCACCATGCCTTGAGGTGTCGCGCGACCACCAGCGCGTCGCCACCGTTGTTGCCGGGTCCTGCAATGATCAGGATCGGTTTGCCGCTGTCGCCAGCCAGTTTGCGCGCCAGTTCCGCGGAAGCCAGTCCGGCGAGTGCCATCAATGGTGCGGGTTTGCTGCCTTTTAATGCAGCCTGTTCGACTTTTCGCAGTTCGGCTGTCAGCAGGATTGGTGCGGCGTGCGGCAGATTCATCATGTCGGCAATTTTAACGCATGGCGCTCGGCGGTCAGGCCCCGGTTTCGGGTAAAATCACGCTTTCCAATCATCTGCTCATCATGCCGCAATTCCTCAGGCTCCGAGGACGCGACGCCCTCTCGGCATTTCGTCGGAAAAAACTGCTACAGGCTGTGGCCGCGGAAGTCCCCGGCTTGCAGATCAACGCCGAGTTCTGGCATTTCATACATTTGCAGCAGCCGCTTGATGCGTCCGGACAGCAGCAGCTCGAACGCGTCCTGACTTACGGGCCCGCGACCGCGCCGGTTGCGCAGAAAGGCACATTGCTGCTGGTGACACCGCGGCTGGGCACGATCTCGCCGTGGTCGTCAAAGGCCACGGACATTGCAAAACACTGCGGATTGCCGGCGGTTTCCCGCATCGAACGCGGCATCGCCTGGTGGTGTACGGGCAATGGCAATCCCTTGACGGCTGAACAGCGCACGAAACTGCTGCCGCATCTTCATGACCGGATGACCGAATCGGTGCTCGATTCCCTGGATGCCGCAGAAGCGTTGTTCCGCGGCATAGATCCGAAACCGCTGGCCAGCATTGATGTGCTGGGCGGCGGGCGTGATGCGCTGGCTACGGCCAATACCGGTATGGGCCTGGCGCTGTCGCCCGATGAAATCGATTACCTGCATGACAACTTCAAGCGCATCGGGCGCAATCCGACCGATGTTGAACTGATGATGTTCGCGCAGGCCAATTCCGAGCACTGCCGGCACAAGATCTTCAATGCCGACTGGATTGTTGACGGCGACAAGCAGGACCGGTCGCTGTTCGGCATGATCCGCACGACTCACGAGAAACATCCGCAGGGCACGGTGGTCGCGTATTCAGATAATTCGTCCGTCATTGAGGGGGCGGAGATCGAGCGCTTCTATCCGGCCGAAGGCGGTAGTTACGGCTACAGCCGTGAACTGACGCATATCCTGATGAAGGTCGAGACGCACAACCACCCGACGGCGATTTCACCGTTTCCCGGCGCATCGACCGGCGCCGGCGGGGAAATCCGCGACGAGGGCGCCACCGGGCGCGGCGCAAAGCCGAAAGCGGGCTTGAGCGGATTTTCGGTTTCGAATCTGCGCATACCCGGCGGCGAACAGCCGTGGGAAGCCAATCCGGTGGGCAAGCCTGGGCGTATCGCTTCGGCCTTGCAAATCATGCTCGACGGCCCGATCGGCGGCGCATCGTTCAACAACGAATTCGGCCGGCCGAATCTTGCCGGGTATTTCCGCAGCTATGAAATGCGCGTCGGGCAGGAAGTCCGCGGTTATCACAAGCCGATCATGATTGCCGGTGGTCTGGGCAATATTGCAGCTCAGCACACGTCGAAAAATGCGCTGCCTGAGGGCGCGCTGATGATCCAGTTGGGCGGCCCCGGCATGCTGATCGGACTGGGCGGCGGTGCGGCTTCGAGCATGGATACCGGCGCGAATCAGGAAAACCTGGATTTCGATTCGGTGCAGCGCGGCAATCCGGAAATCGAGCGGCGTGCGCAGGAAGTCATTGACCGTTGCTGGGCCTTGATGGCCAACAATCCGATTCTGTCGATCCACGATGTCGGTGCGGGCGGCTTGTCGAACGCATTGCCGGAGCTGGCACATACGGCGCATCGCGGCGCTCGCTTCGAGTTGCGTGAAGTGCCCAGTGAAGAGCCGGGCATGTCGCCATTGCAGATCTGGTGCAACGAAGCGCAGGAGCGTTATGTGCTGGCGATTGCGCCGAAGGACCTCGAGCGTTTTCGTGCGATTTGCGAACGGGAGCGCTGTCCGTTTGCGGTAGTGGGCACTGCGACAGCGGATGGTCAGTTGCAGGTGCATGACCGGTTGTTCAACAACAACCCGGTCGACATGGAAATGTCGGTGTTGCTGGGCAAGCCGCCCAAGATGCTGCGCGACGTCAAACGCGTGGTGCGCGAAGGTCAGGTATTCGATGCTGGAGGCCTTGATATCGGTGAGGCGCTGTATCGCGTGCTGCGGTTGCCGACGGTCGCCGACAAGACGTTCCTGATCAGCATCGGTGACCGTACGGTAGGCGGCATGACCGCGCGTGACCAGATGGTCGGGCCGTGGCAGGTGCCGGTGGCCGATGTTGCGGTGACCCTGATGGGTTATACGGCAATTTGTGGTGAAGCGATGGCGATGGGCGAGCGCACTCCGCTGGCCGTGCTCAATCCGGAAGCTTCCGGACGCATGGCAGTGGGCGAGGCGCTGACGAATATTGCTTCTGCGTCCATCGACAAGATCGGCGACATCAAGCTTTCGGCGAACTGGATGGCCGCGGCAGGCCATGCCGGCGAAGATGCCGCGCTGTTTGATACGGTGCGTGCGGTGGCGATGGAGCTGTGTCCGCAGTTGGGAATCAGCATTCCCGTGGGCAAAGACAGTCTGTCAATGAAGACGACATGGAATGACGGTTCGACACGCAAAGAGGTGGTGGCGCCGCTGTCGCTGATAGTTTCGGCGTTTGCGCCCGTTAACGATGCGCGGCGCACACTGACACCGCAGTTGCGTACCGACTGCGATGACACGGACCTTTTGCTGATCGATCTCGGTGGCGGGCGCAATCGGCTCGGTGCTTCAGCGCTGGCCCAGGTTTATGACGCAATCGGCGATGCCACGCCTGATGTTGTTGCAGCCCCGGAATTGAAGGCCTTTTTTGCGGCGATTCAACAGTTGAACCGCGAGGGTCTGCTGTTGGCCTACCATGACCGTTCGGATGGCGGCCTGCTGACGACGCTGTGTGAAATGCTGTTTGCTGCAAGGTGCGGCGCCGAAGTGACGGTGAGCGGTGATCATGCTGCTGCATGGTTATTCAATGAAGAGCTGGGCGCCCTGGTGCAGATCCGCCGCGCCGACCGCGCCCGTGTGCTCGATGTGCTGGATGCCGCAGGGCTGGCGAAACACAGTGCCGTCATCGGAAGTGTCAGCACTGGTGATCGTCTGGTGATCCGTGCGGCAGGTAAAACGGTTCTGGATGAATCACGCATTGATTTGCATCGCGCGTGGTCTGAAACGACGTACCGGATGCAGCAGCTGCGCGACAACCCGGATTGTGCGCAGCAGGAATACGACCGTCTGCTCGATGCCGGCGATCCCGGCATTGCGCCGAAACTGACGTTCAATCCGGATGAAGACATCGCCGCACCATTCATCGGTCGCGGGGCGAAACCGCGCATGGCGATCCTGCGTGAGCAGGGTGTCAACGGGCAGATTGAAATGGCCGCGGCGTTTGACCGGGCCGGATTCGCTGCGGTGGATGTCCACATGAGCGACATCATTGCCGGTCGCACCAGCCTTGCTGACTTCAATGGCTTCGTCGCCTGTGGCGGATTCTCGTATGGTGACGTGTTGGGTGCCGGAGAAGGCTGGGCCAAATCCATCCTCTTCAATGCCCGTGCGTGCGATGAGTTCACGGCGTTTTTCGGACGCAAGGACAGTTTTGCGCTGGGCGTGTGCAACGGCTGCCAGATGATGAGCAATCTGCATGAGCTGATTCCCGGCGCGGAGCGCTGGCCGCACTTTGTGCGTAACCGATCGGAGCAGTTCGAGGCGCGTTTTGTCACACTGGAAGTGCAGGAATCACCGTCGCTGTTTTTCGGCGGCATGGCCGGCAGTCGCATTCCCGTTGCCGTGGCGCATGGAGAGGGTTATGCCGAGTTTGCCGATGCGTCCGCGCTGGCGGCGGTGCAGCCGCTGGTGGCGCTGCGTTATGTCGACAATCGCGGCGCCGCCACTGAAATTTATCCGCTCAATCCCAACGGATCACCGCAAGGCATCACCGGACTGACCACGGCCGATGGCCGCTTCACGATCCTGATGCCGCATCCGGAGCGGGTATTCCGCGCCGTGCAAAATTCCTGGTATCCGGCAGAGTGGCGCAATGACGGTCCGTGGCTGCGCATGTTCCGCAACGCCCGACGCTGGGTGGGTTAGAACCCTCCAGGGCGCTGTGCAAAAAAGTGCCCTGAGTTACAAATAAATAAATAAAAACAAATACTTATGATTTCCCGGTCAGCGCGGGTTGCCAGCGCAGATCGAGTGTCAGCGGAAACGCCGGGTTGTGTACTTCAGGCGGCACCGTCATCGGCCCCGGCGTGTGGCCGTGATCCCAGAAGCGCGCAATGCGCCGTGCCTCGGCTTCGTTGGCATTGACCGGCAACGTTTCGTAATTGCGGCCGCCAGGATGGGATACATGGTATTTGCAACCTCCGATCGAGCGATTGCTCCACGTGTCCACGACATCGAAAGCGAGGGGCGCATGGACTGGAATGGTCGGATGCAGTGCCGACGGCGGGCTCCATGCGCAGTAGCGTACCCCGGCGACAAATTCTCCCGGCGTTCCGGTGGGCGTCATCGGCAGCGCCCGGCCGTTGCAGGCGACGATATGACGTGATTCGGTCAGGCCGCGTGCGCGCACCTGCAGTCTCTCGACCGATGAGTCGACATAACGCGCCGTTGCATTGAGGCCGATTTCCTCACCCAGTACGTGCCACGGCTCTATGGCCTGGCGTAATTCGAGTTCAATGCTGTTGTAGACCACGGTGCCGTAACGCGGAAAGCGGAATTCGTGGAAGGGCGCAAACCACGCGTCATCAAATGCGTACCCGGCGCGGCGCAGGTCTTCCAGCACATCGTGGAAATCCGCAGCGACGTAATGCGGCAGCATGAAGCGGTCATGCAGTTGCGTGCCCCAGCGTACCAGTTGTTCGTTGTAGGGTGTTTTCCAGAACCATGCGACCAGCGCGCGCAGCAGCAGCATCTGCGCGAGGCTCATCTGCGGGTGCGGCGGCATTTCAAAGCCGCGGAACTCCAGCAGACCAAGGCGACCGGTGCCGCCGGCCATGGTGTAAAGCTTGTCGATACAGAATTCTGCGCGGTGTGTATTGCCGGTAAGGTCAACGAGGAAGTTGCGCAGCAGCCGGTCAGTCATTTCCGGCGGAATGGCGGGGCCGTGTTTTTTCTGCAATAGCGCCATCTGCTGGAACGCGATTTCCAGTTCGTAAAGATTGTCATCGCGCGCTTCGTCGACCCGCGGCGCTTGGCTGGTCGGTCCGATGAACATGCCGGAGAACAGGTACGACAGTGACGGATGGTTCTGCCAGTAGGTAATCAAACTGCGCAGCAGGTCGGGCCGGCGCAGCAAAGGGCTGTCTGCGGCCGATTTGCCGCCGAGCGTGATGTGATTGCCGCCGCCGCTACCGGTGTGACGACCATCAAGCATGAATTTTTCGGTTCCGAGTCGAGTCAGCCGCGCTTCTTCATAAAGCGCAGTGGTGTTGCCCACTAGTTCATCCCAGGATTTTGCGGGATGAATGTTGACCTCAATGACGCCGGGGTCGGGTGTGACCCCGAGCGTGGTGACCCGGGCGTCATGCGGCGGGCCGTAGCCTTCGAGTCGTACGCGCAGTTTCAGCGCGGCGGCCGTATTTTCGATCAGTGTCAGCAACGCAAAATAGGGTTCGACCGTTTCGAAAGGCGGCACGAACAGATAAAGCCGCCCGTCGCGCACTTCGACACAAAGCGCAGTGCGTACGAGTTTTTTGCCGTCAGCCGTTTTTTCCGGCAACACATTGAGCGGCAACCGATAGCCAAGCGCCGAATCGCCGTTGATCAGGATCAGTTGATCATCGGGCAAGGGCCACAGGGAGTGAGTCCAGCTGTGGTCCTTCTTGTCGGCCCCCAGCGAAAGCACAAATCCCGCGGCGATGCCGCCGGGCGCGCGTTTGGCCTTTTCGGTCGAAAGGTGGGTCAGCGGATCTTCCCAGGCCGGAAGCAGATTTTTCGAAGGCAGTTTCAGTGCGGTAGTGAGGGCTTCCGCGAACAGCTTTGCATCGGCAGGTTTGGCATCGGCCGCTGTGCTCGCGGCGCCGATCAGATCCGGATCGCGCCACAGCTTCTCGCCGTCAGTGCGCCACTGGATACCGAGCGCCCAGCGCGGCAGCGGTTCACCCGGATACCATTTGCCCTGACCGTAGAACAACAGACCGCCTGCGGCGAAGCGTTCTTTCAGCCGCCAGGCGAGTTGTTCAGCCAGTTCCCATTTTTTGTCGGACAGGGCTGCGGTGTTCCACTCGGCGCCGTCCATGTCGTCGATGGAGACAAAGGTGGGTTCGCCGCCCTGGGTCAGGCGCACATCGCCGGATTTGAGTTCGGCATCAATTTTTTGGCCGAGCGTATCTACCGCCAGCCATTGTGCATCGTCATAAGGTTTGGTCACCCGCGGGTCCTCATGGATGCGGGTGATGGTCATGCCGAAATCAAAGGTGGTTTCGCAGGGGTCAACGCCACCGCTGACCGCAGCGGCACTGGCCGGCGAGGGGGTGCAGGCCAGCGGAATATGGCCTTCGCCGGCGAGCAGGCCCGAGGTCGGATCGAGGCCGATCCAGCCGGCGCCCGGGATATAGGCTTCGGCCCAGGCGTGCAGATCCGTGAAGTCGCGGTCGGTACCGGACGGACCGTCCAGCGCTTTCTGGTCGGCCTTGAGCTGGATCAGGTATCCGGATACAAAACGCGCGGCGAGACCGCAATGGCGCAGGATCTGCACCAACAGCCAGCCGCTGTCGCGGCATGAACCGCTGCGATTCTGCAGCGTCTGCTCGCAAGTCTGTACACCCGGTTCCATGCGGACCAGATATCCGATGTGGCTCTGCAATTGCCGATTGACTTCGACCAGATAATCAATGGTGGCGATGTCCGTGGGCAATGACTTGCGGAATGATGCGAGCCAATCCATCAGCAGCGGGCCGTTTTCATCGATCGCCAGATAGGGCGTGAGATCACGGGCCAGTGCGGATTCGTAGGTGAAAGGGAATTTTTCGGCGCGGCTTTCGATGAAAAAATCAAACGGATTGATCACCGTCATGTCGGCCACGAGGTCGACGGTGATTTCCAGTTCTTTGGTTTTTTCCGGAAAGACGAAACGTGCGATGTAGTTGCCGAAAACGTCCTGCTGCCAGTTGATGAAGTGCTCGGCTGGACTGACGTTCAGCGAATAGGACAGGATTGGTGTGCGACTGTGCGGTGCCGGGCGCAGGCGTATCTCATGCGCAGAGAGCCCTACCGGGCGATCATAGATGTAACGCGTCTTGTGATGGAGGCCGACGTGGATGCTCACGCGAACTCCCGCACGGCACCGGTACTGAAATCAGGGCTGGGAAGTGACATTCCATTCCGGGTTGGGAAGCTCGCTGAACACCTTGCGCAGGCCGGCGCCCCATTGTTTGTGAATCATGTTGAAGTAGGGGTCGCTCTCTTCAATATGGTGGCGGTAGCTGACCTTGAAGCTGTCGCGCTCGTAAATCAGCAGGTCGATCGGCAGGCCGACCGATATATTGCTTCGCATCGTGGAGTCGAAGGACACGAGCAGGCATTTTGTGGCTTCCAGAAGGCTGGTGTCGCTTTTAACGACGCGGTCAATCACCGGTTTTCCGTATTTGCTCTCGCCGATCTGGAAATACAGGGTTTCCGGTGTCGATTCGATGAAATTGCCTTCGCTGTAGACATGAAACAGCCGTTGCGGCTCTCCGCGGATCTGGCCGCCGACGATGAATGAGGCGCTGGAATCGATGTTGCTCTGCTGCAGAAAGGGTGCGTTGCGGTTGCGTACGTCCCGCAAGGCCTGTCCCGTAAGGTCGGCAACATCGTACATCGACTCAACATTCATGATGGTCTGTGCCTGGCTTTGCCGACGCACGTGTTCCTCGAGCAGCTTGATGGCGCTCTGGGTGATCGACAGGTTGCCGGCCGTCAGCATGACGATCACGCGATCGCCGTCTTTCGAGAATAAATACATCTTGCGGAAGCTGGCGATGTTGTCGACACCGGCGTTGGTCCGGGTGTCCGAAGCGAACACCATGCCGGCGTCGAGTGTTACTGCTACACAATAGGTCATGGCGGGATTCTGCTGATGTCAGGTCGTCGCGAAGCATAGGCTACACGGGACTGACTGACAAGATTGCATTTCCCGGATATTTGTAGACGTATTCTTCAATCCGCCTCCGTGAGTGCCGGCGCACGGGCGGCAGGGTCTATATCGGCGGGAACGAGGAAATGGCTGTTCAGTTCGGCATGCAACAGGTGCAGTTTTTCGAGAAACTCCATCAAATGCTCGTGCAGTCCGTCTTTCATGATCTTTTCGACGCGCCCGTAGTGGAATTGTGCGTGCAGTTCGCCTGCAAGCCGCTCGGGTTCTATCGAATCATTGCGACAGAGTCCACGCAGGATGTCGTAGATTTCATTCATGCAGGCGTGCAGTGAGCGCGGCAAGTCTTCACGCAGAATCAGCAATTCGGCGACACGTCTCGGGGTAATCTGGTCCCGGTAAATGCGCCGGAAGGAGCTCAGGGCGCTGACCGAGCGGAGCAAGGCGCTCCACTGGTAGTAGTCGACGGCCCCGCCCACGTCGGCGGCACTGGGCAGCAACGTGTGGTACTTGACGTCCAGAAAACGTGCGGTGTTGTCGGCGCGTTCCATGAAAGTGCCGAGGCGGATGAACTGGTAGGCTTCATCGCGCAGCATGGTGCCGAAAGTGACGCCACGGAACTGGTGCGACTGGATCTTGATCCACTCGAAGTATTCGTTGAGACCGCCGTTGTTCAGTGCATCGTCCGAGCGCGAGCGCAGCTCGAGCCACATGGCGTTCAGGTCTTCGTACATCTCCGTGGTGATGATCCCGCGCATGCTGCGGCCGTTTTCACGCGCCGCATGCATCAGCGAATAGATGCTCGACGGATTGGCGCTGTCGACGAGCATGAAACGAAGCACCTTGTCCGAGGTCAAGGGGCCTGGATTCCTCGCGTAATAGTCGCTGGCGAGGCCGTTGATGATCAACGGCAGCGCCCACGGTTCGGCCCAGGCCTGGGCATTGTCGGTAATGCGGTAGGGCAGAAGTGACATGCGATAGGTCACGTCGAGCAGGCGCGCGGTGTTCTCCGCGCGTTCGATCTGCCGCGACATCCAGTACAGCGTGTTCGCTTGGCGGCTCAGCATCCGAGATCCTCCAGTATCCAGGTGTCCTTAGTGCCGCCGCCCTGGGAGGAGTTCACCACCAGGGATCCCTCACGCAGCGCAACGCGGGTCAGTCCGCCCGGAACCAAAGTCACGCTTTTGCCGGACAGCACGTAGGGCCGCAGATCGACATGTCGCGGCAATACATCGGAGTCGCAGAAAGTCGGGCAGGTCGACAGCGCCAGCGTCGGCTGCGCGATGTAGTTCGCGGGATTCTGTTCGATACGCTTGCGGAATTCGGCGATCTGTTCCTTGGTTGATGTCGGCCCCACCAGCATGCCGTAACCGCCGGAACCCTGCACTTCCTTGACGACCAGTTCTTCAAGGTGGGCAAGCGTATAGGCCCGTTCATCGGCGTTGCTCAGCATATAGGTCGGCACATTCGAGATGATCGGTTTTTCACCCAGATAAAACTCGATCATTTTCGGAACGTAGAGGTAGGTCGATTTGTCGTCGGCAACGCCCGTGCCCGGCGCATTTGCGAGCGTTACATTGCCGGCGCGGTAGGCGGAGAATATGCCCGCGACGCCCAGTACCGAGTCCGGCCGGAACGCCAGTGGATCAAGGTAATCGTCGTCAATGCGGCGGTAGATCACGTCCACTCGTTGCGGACCGGCAGTGGTGCGCATGTAGACAACGTCATTGGCAACAAATAGATCCTGACCTTCGACCAGTTCGACGCCCATTTGCTGGGCGAGGAAGGCATGTTCGAAATAGGCGCTGTTGTGGGCGCCGGGGGTGAGTACTACGACTGTCGGCTGCGTCGCCCGCGGCGGTGCGACGGCAATCAGGTTTTCCAGCAGGACATCGGTGTAATGGTCGATGGGTGCTACCGGAATGCGGCCGAAGAGATCGGGAAACAGTCGCATCATCATCTTGCGGTTTTCGAGCATGTATGACACGCCGGACGGTGTGCGCAGGTTGTCCTCGAGCACGTAGAACTGGCCTTCGTCCGTCTTGACGATGTCGATGCCGGCAATGTGAACGTAAACGTCGCCCGGAACCTGCATTCCGCGCATCTCCGGGCGATATGCCGAGTTGCCCATGACCCGGGCTTCAGGGATGATCCCGGCCTTGATGATTTCCTGGTCGTGGTAAACGTCTTTGAGGAAAGCATTCAGCGCGCGAACCCGCTGACAGGCGCCGTCAGTGATGATCTGCCATGCTGCAGGACGGATGATGCGGGGAATTATGTCGAAGGGGATCGAACGTTCCGTTCCGGAATCATCGCCATAAACCGCAAAAGTGATTCCCATGCGCGTGTACAGCGCATTGGCTTCTCTCTGTTTTTGAGGCAGAAAGTCCTGTGGTTTTTCGGCAAGCCACTCGGCGTGCGCGCGATAATGCTTCCGGATTGACCCGTCGACGGCCAGCATTTCGTTATAAGGACGCTTTGAATTCATTTACTTTTCCGTCCAGTTGGCGCTGTATCAAGTATGAAGTACTTATTGGCACTGAGTTTAGCAACGGCTATGCCAGTTTCGTTAACCAGGGTATTTGACCCGGTATCAGGGTGTTTTAACTGGATTTGTGCCCTCATGCGCTATGCGATCGCCATCAAATTTGCACCGTTATGGTGCATCAATTGAAAATCGACATAAAATGCCTGGAAATTGGGCATCAAATTTAAGGGATGCGGGCAACAGGACTCGCGTTTGCACAAACGGAAACACTTGTATGAAACCACCCAATCTGAAGCTGGTGGCCTCTGAATGGCCGGAGCAGACCTTTTCTGCGGCTCCCCTGACGCCAGCGGAACGAGCGCTACTATCCCAAGTTTACAGTCATGTCAGGGAAACGACGCCAGCGGTTCTTGCTGAAGCGCAGGAAACAGCTCATATCCTCATTGAGCTCGCTCTGGATCATGAATGTGTTGCCGCTGCGCTGTTGGTGCCGTTGCTGCGCGTGCGGCCTGATATGACACGCGCATTGCGCGAGCGTTTCGGTTCGCGCTTGATTGAACTGGCTGAAGGCGCGTTGCGAATGGGTGAAATCGGCGCGCTGTCGGGGAAAGCTGTGTCGCCGCAGCGCCCCGAGGCGCAGGCGGCCCAGCTCGAGGTGCTGCGCAAGATGCTGCTGGCCATGGTGCAGGACGTTCGTGTGGTGCTGATCAAACTGGGTGACCATTTGCGTGAGTTGCGTGCAGAGGTCAAATCTGAAAACACTGCGCGACGCATTGAGTTGGCGGAACTGACTCGCGACATTTTCGCGCCGCTCGCCAACAGACTGGGGGTCTGGCAGCTCAAATGGGAGCTTGAGGATCTGGCGCTTCGGGTCCTCGAACCCGAAAGTTACAAAAGAATTGCCCGGCTGCTCGACGAAAAACGCCATGACCGGGAGCGTTACATCGAGAATGTTGTGGTGCAGTTGAAGGGAGAATTGACGCATGCCGGAATCGCCGGTGAAGTCAGCGGACGTCCCAAACATATTGCAAGTATTCACCGCAAAATGAAGAGTAAGGCCCTTGATTTTGAAGGGCTTTATGACGTTCGCGCGGTTCGCGTTCTGGTGGCAGACATCAAGGATTGTTATACGGTGCTCGGCATTGTGCACAGCCTTTGGTCGCCATTGCCGAAGGAGTTTGACGACTACATCGCCAAGCCAAAAGCCAATAATTACCGATCATTGCATACCGCGGTGATCGGACCGGAAGGCAAATCGGTGGAGGTTCAGATCCGCACCCGCGAGATGCACGAACACTCAGAACTTGGTATTGCTGCCCACTGGCAGTACAAGGAAGGCGGGCGCGCGGATCGCGGCTATCAGGAAAAAATTGCATGGCTGCGGCAGGTGCTGGAATGGAAAGATGACGTCAAAGACGCAGGGGAGCTTGCGGAACAGTTTCGAACAGGGCTTTTTGAGGACGCCGTCTATGTGCTGACGCCTCAAGGACGGGTAGTGGATCTGCCAAAAGGCGCAACGCCTATTGATTTTGCTTACCACGTGCATACTGAACTTGGTCATCGCTGCAGGGGTGCCAAAGTGGACGGTGTCATGGTTCCGCTGCATACCCCGCTGGCGAATGGTCAGCAGGTGGAAGTGATCACCGCAAAACAGGGCGGGCCGAGCCGTGACTGGCTGAATCCGCAACTGGGATTTCTCAAAAGCTCAGGCGCGCGCGGCAAGGTTCGACAATGGTTCAATCGCCTCAATCTTGAAGCGGATATTGCCCAGGGGCGAACGATTCTGGAAAAGGATTTGCAGCGTCGCGGTCTTACGCGATTGAACCTGGATCAGCTTGCGGATGACATGGGATACGAGCGCCTTGGCGATTTGCTGGCGGGTATCGGACGTGGCGAGATCGGTCCCAAGGCGCTCAATGATGCACTGACTCCGGACGAGCAACCTGTTTCAGAAGACGATGCAGCAATCATTACCCGACGACCGTCTAGAGGCGGTAGCGGTGTTCTTGTTGTCGGTGTCGACAAGCTGCTGACGTCGCCGGCAAAGTGTTGTCGTCCGGCACCACCGGACCGCATCGCGGGGTTCGTCACACGCGGTCGAGGTGTCAGCGTGCATCGCGCTGACTGTGCCAATCTGGCACGACTGGATCCTGAAAGACGCATTGCCGCGGAGTGGGGCGAGTCTGGCACGGAGACGTTCCCGGTGGAGATCATTGTGGATGCGGTGGACCGTACGGGATTGCTGCGTGATATTTCAGAAGTTTTCCTGCGCGAGCGTATCAATGTCACCGCCACGAGAACAAATTCGACAGACCTCAGTGCGCGCATGCGTTTTACCGTTGAAGTGGTCAATGTCGATCAGTTGCATCGCGTGCTGGCGTTAATACGCGAGATCAAAGGGGTTATGGGTGCAACGCGTCGTTGAGTTATTACGCTGAAACTATCGGGCGCAACGAAAACCAATGTTGTGATGACCGGCTGCAGGATTTCGTGAGAGGTTGCGACCGCGCTGAGTGGTGGTGATTTCAGCTGCCGAAGAGTCCTGCCCGCCTCCCCGGGTTACCCGGACCGGTCCGGGTGTCTGGTCTTCCCGGCCATCATCTGCACGGTAGGGATACGGGCGATATGCGCTGGACACCCATTCCCAGGCATTTCCGGCCAAGTCGAGCACGCCGTAGGGACTGGCTCCAGCGGGGTGTGCGTCAACTGCTGCGGTGTCGTGCCATCCTGCTGCAAAACGCGCGCGCCGTGTATCTGGTGTTTCGTTGCCCCAAGGGTAACGGCGCCCGTCGCTGCCTCGCGCAGCCTTTTCCCATTCCGCCTCCGTCGGAAGTCTGAGTTTGCGCCACTCGCAATAAGCTCGTGCGCCTGTCCATGACGCTTCGACGACCGGATGCTGCTCGGTTCCGGAGTCAGCGAGCCAGCGGTTTTCACGGCGATGGATGCGGGCGTCAGGATCATCGTGATCATAAAGACGTTCGCCACGCGAACCGGTGAGCCCTGCGCTTTGCAGAAAGGCGGCGAATTGCATATTCGTCATCGGGAGGCGATCGATGGCAAATGCAGGCAAGTTGATCGTATGCGCCGGTCGTTCGTCGGCAGGTCCGGAGTCGCTGCCCATGATGAAAGGTCCTGCAGGTATTTCGACCATTGGTGACGCAAGCGTTTGCGCGGAGGCAGATCCAAAGGCGCCGAAGCCGTATGCGAGCGCAAGGGCAGCAAAGGTCTGCCGGAGTGCTGGAAAAAGGCGCAATTGACTCATGGCTTTCTCGATTTGAACCGGTGATGTCATTTCCGTTAGAATAGCGGACTTGCAGGCGCGTAGCTCAGCTGGTTAGAGCACCACCTTGACATGGTGGGGGTCGTTGGTTCGAGTCCAATCGCGCCTACCAATTCATCAGCAAATAATTGATGAATATGGTTTTTTTGAAAGACAGTCACCTGCGGCGAAGCGGAATTCTCACAGTTACCAATGAGGAGTCCGGGCATGACTGAAGCGGTTGTTACTGTAAAAAACGGCGTTCGCAGAATTGACTTGCGCGCCGCTGTGGCGCAACGCGATGTGAAAGCCTCACAGGCTTCATCCATCACGTTCGGCGAACTCTGCCGGGCGTATCTGGCCGCCCATTACTCGGGCGCTGACATGCAGCTGCGGAAATGGCTGGATCTGTTGGCCGATAGAAACGCCTGGGAAATCACCACCGCAGAGCTGGCCGACGCGCTGCAGGCCATGATCGAGAATGGCTACGCGCCGGCAACCGTGAACCGCAACGCCAGCCAGTTGGGTTCCGTCTATAAATGGGCGCAGAAAGCCCGACGCATAGCGCCAGCTGGCTTTATATCGCCCACCAAGGCCCTGCCGCGCTTCATTGAGGCCATCCGTCGGGTTGAACTGTCAGATGACGAGGTTTCTCGTCTAATCGCATCGTCGGCAGCAGTCAGGGACCGTCGGTTTACGGCGTTGGTGCGGCTGCTGGTGGAAACGGGAGCGCGCCGCGGTGAGGTGCTCAACCGCCGATGGCGCGACATCGACCTGAATAAAAAAACAATTACCTGCGACACCACCAAGACGGGCGCGCCGCGGATACTGCGCTTCAGCGATGAAACGGCAGCCCTGATGGCTCGCGTATGGACAGGCAGCAGGGCGCCCGACGATATGCTGTTCGGAAGCGCCAGAGCACCAGGCAAGCCAATCGACTTCAAAAAGCATTGGGCGTCTCTTACGGCATCCATCGGGCGGACCGACCTGCGGCTGCACGACCTGCGCCACTATAGAGCGAAGAAAATGATCGCCAGCGGCGCGTCGCTATCCGTAGCGGCGCAGGCGCTCGGCCACAGCAGCCTGGTTTTGCACCGCCGATATGGCCATCTCGAAACAGCCGGCATTCACGCTGCTGTCGAGAAGTCATGGACTGACGATGACCGATAAGCGCGCCCTGTCACAGCTGATCGAAAAGGAGCTGACTGCTCTGGCCAACCGCGGCAACGCGGACGGCCTGACCGCAGCCATCGCCATCCATGCGGCCCTCAGCACAAAGGAGGGCCGGCGCGCCGCAGGCCTGCAGCCAAGGCTGCGCGGGCGGGAGTTTGACCCTGATGACGCCATCATCGGCACCGATGCCTTCGCCGCCGTGGTGGCGCTGGTTTCTGGCAACGTTACCGAGCAAAAGTGCATGGACATCATCAGGGTGAGGGTCGGCACCATGTCCACCGACGATCGCACTCTGCGCCGTTATATCGCTGGCATAAAGCCTCGCGCCGAGGCTTGGCTGCGGTTCCTCAAAATCACAAAATAAAATAAAAAACAATGCAATTAGGCGACCCGCCTATTTGCAACAAAGCTCGTTTCTTAATCCATATTCTCCCCGTCAGCCCGCTTCGCCGCGGTTTGACTAGGAGATTGGATGATGAACAAGCGATTGAAAAAAACACCAGCGATAAGTCTGGTCGTTGAAGTAAAAAACTGGACGGACGGACGCGAAGTTTTTTGCCAGTTTTTAGAAGCGCACCCTGAGCTGGGCCTGCGCTTCTCAGAAAATACCTACCTTAATTTCACCCGTATTCACGGGCCGTCGCTGGTTGACCTCGACGTAATGCGAAAGCCAAGCCTGCGCGCTCCGTATATCGCGGACGTTACGCGCTTTGATGCCGCCGCCTATGAGCGCATCAGCAAATTAGGTTACAGCGAAACCGCATCGACATGATGCCTAGGCATCCGGCGCCAGCTACGGGAAGTTACACATGACGACAGACAAAAAAATGGCCGCGTTAGGGCGCGGCCAGAAGAGCTAGCAAAACAAAATGCCCAATAATCATATCGAATCTGCTGAATTTTTCAAGGCGGATATCAATGCCGCGATGCATTTCCTGACGCTGCTGGCGGAAGGCGACTTTGAGCGGCTGACATTCCAAATCTTTGATGACCGCAAGGGCATATCCGCCGAGCGTAAGAACGCGGCCAGAATCATCCATTATGAGGACGGCTGCCTGGAGCGACTCGCCAGTTTCAACAACGGCGGCAATGGCGTATTCGTAGCGATCAATTCAACGGATAGAAAGGGTCGCAAGGCCGAAAACATTGTTGCTGTCCGCGCCCTGTTTGTTGACCTCGATGGAGCGCCACTTGAACCCGTATTAGCATCTGCCGCAGAACCGCACATCGTAGTTGAAACGTCGCCCGGACGATTCCACTGCTATTGGCAGGTTGTTGACTGCGGCCTCCACCAATTCAGCGCACTGCAAAGCCAGCTTGCAGAAAAATTCAACGGCGACAAATCGGTTCATGACCTGCCGCGGGTGATGCGCCTGCCTGGATTCTTCCACCAGAAGCAGCAGCCGCCCGTGATGACGAAAATCATCAGGGAATCGGGAGCGCTGCCTTACACAATTTCCGAGTTCATTGAACAGCAGGGGCTGGAAGCGCCCGGCTCCTCCCGCTCAATTACGGCAGCACCACGGAGTCCGGAAACCGACGCAGAACTGCGCGACCGCATTCTGTCCGCCGACGCAGGGATGATTTATCCGGCTATGCTCAGTCTGTCAGCGAGGATGATCGGCAGGGGAATGGGTGATGAGGACTGCGCATCCGTCCTGCAGTCCCTGCTGGATGAGTCCAGCCTGCGGGAGATTGACCCGCAAACATGGCAGGCGCGATGTAACGATATTCCAATACTGGTTGCAACCGCGCGCCGCAAATTTGGAGATCCGCGTTCAAGTAATCATGCCGGCGCTACCGTTGGCGGTGAAATCATCAATGGCGCCGATTGCGACCTTGATTCTGTTGGTGCAGCGCTGGTCAATAGCATGACAGAGACAACCATGGCTTTGGCCTTTTCGCGGAAGTATCGCGGGGCGATATTCCATTGCCACGAGACGGGGCGATGGCACATCTGGACGGGAAACCATTGGCAGGTCGATAAGTCCCGCCGCGCATTTAATTGGGCGGTTGAGATGGCGCGCATTCATGGCGACGGGTCAAAAACAGTGGGAAAGGCAGGTTTCGCATCGGGCGTTGAACGCATCGCTGCCGCCGAGCCTGACCTTGCGGTTGAATTGCATCACCTGGATTTAAATCGCGATTTACTGGCAACGCCCGCAGGGACCATCAATCTGGTTACGGGCGAAATGCAGCCGGCAAACCCTGAACACCTGATTACGCGGATTGCCGGATGCTCGCCCAAGCTGGGGCTGCCCGTTCGTTTTATCGAGTTCCTGCTCGCCGCCTTTGATGGCGATAACGAGCGCGTCGAGTTCCTTCGGGAATATCTGGGTTATTGCCTTACGGGGCGGATTGGTGCCGAAAAGTTCCTGTATTTCGATGGTCCCGGTGGAAACGGCAAGGGCTGCCTGTCCACGCTGATGCAGTGCATTTTGGGAGATTATTTCGCCCAGGCGCCAGCCAGCATGCTGATGTATTCGGCCACGCCGCAGCACTCAACCGACCTTGCCGCCCTGCGGGGCAAGCGCATGGTAGTGGCCAGCGAACTGCCGCCCGGTGCGCGCCTTGATGAGCAGCGGCTGAAAAGCATCACTGGCGGCGACCCCGTTACCGCCAGATTGATGCATAAAGATAATTCGACCTTCCTGCCTGAATTGAAGTTGGTCATCGCCTCCAACCATCGGCCGTCTATTGTTCGCCCTGACGATGCCATGCGGCGGAGGGTCCTGGTCATGCGCATGCCAAATGCCATCCAGAACCCTGATCCCGCCTTTAAGGGCGTCGTGTTGCCGTCGGAGGCACCGCAGGCCTTGAATTGGCTGATGGAGGGCGCTGTGCGCGTTCTGGCGCGAAATGAGCGGTTTCTGATACCGCAGGTCGTTCTGGACCAGTCAGCCGAGTATCTGGTCAGCATGGATGCCGTCGGCACCTTTATCACCGAATGCACGTCGGGGCGGAAATTCGGCGCTTCGGAAAAAAGGTATGCGGTTTACAGCGCATACCGGGAATGGTGTGAACAGAACCATGAGCGCTCATTGTCCGCCCGGGCCTTTTATGAGGACATGGGTAATCGCGGCTTTGCAGCAAAAACATTAGCAGGATTGAGGCTTATTGACGGGATTGAGCTAAATGCCAATAACAATAATGGCAATGAAGTCTTTTAGTGATTATGGGCGCTTTAACGAATTTAGGTGCAGGTTGGTGCAGGTTCCTTTATTTGCACACACGTGGACCTAAAACTAAAGGGTAGTTACAACAAACCTGCACCAACCTGCAACTCCATATTATGGACTCCCCTTTTTTAACGTGGTTTTTCCTATATTGCAACGCAACACAGGATGAATGAAAAATGACACCCACCCCAGAACATCGCGCCAAGCTGCTGGCTTTGTTTGGCCGATGGCGGACTGCACCGACGCGGCTAAAGGCCAGGCGCCGGACTGCGTTCTGGTCCGCGGCTCGAGGCATTAATGATGTCGAGCTTGCCGTGGCTATCGGCAGGGCCGGGCTGGCGGCGATACGGGAGGGGCTAGCCGAAGGTGGGCGGGGAGGCGGGTTTGAGGAACGGACGATTACTTCTTCCGTCCGCTTGAATAGAAATTTAACGCTAACCCAAAAAGGACCCCCTCTCGCGCCCGCTCGCGCTGGTATTATATTGTGAAATCATTTTTTGGGATATGAAATTACCGCACCCAAACCCCGCCGCATCCGCAGCGACACAGTCCAGGGCGCCACTGAGGCGTTTCAATCTGCCAGTCAGGTCATCGAATGGCCCGCTGACATCCCGCGGTCACTGGCTCCCGCTGATGCCGCCCGCGAACTGGTGTTTTTTAACATTATCATCGCGGAGCGGCAGCACGACGATTGGTCGCCGCTGGCCGTTATTACGGCTGCCCGGTGCGCCGGCGCGATGGCGCTGTCGGCCAGGTTGCAATCGCAAATCGACAGTGAGGGGCCGACCCTGCTGGGCGGCAAGCGCGGCGACGTTAAGGTCGTCAACCCGGCGATGAACGGTTATCAGATGATGCAGGCATCTCTCACCCAGCTTTTGAGGCAATTAGGATTGGCATCACCTACCGTAGACAAGCGCCAGCTGGCCAACGCCGCAGCCGCCGAGCGGGCAGCAAAAAGCGTTCTGGCCAAGGTCGCCACCGACGATCTGCTGGCCTAAAATGGCCTCAGAACGCGACATGGCGCGTTGGCAGCCGTGTCGGTATACCAGCGGCAGTTCGATCACGCCATGGCCTCCTTAAACGCTCAGGAGCGCCGTATCAGGGCGCTGGCCGACGCCCTTCCGCCGGCAGTGGTCAGCGGTCTGCTGGCCGAAATCGAGGAGGCGCGGCAGGAAATTCTTGATGGCTTTTTCGCCTGACCGCCTCCAAGTCCTTCACTAGCGCCTGCCGCCTCTCGCGCCGGTCCTTGCGGGCGAGCCGGTACGCAACAGCGGTCTGAACCTCGTTCCAGGACACCTGGACCAACACCTGCACCTGGTTTTTGACCCGGTAGAGACTCTGCTGCAGGGAGAGCCCAGTCGGTGCAGGGGGCATGTCCGAAAGCACGTTGATCGAGCGGGGCTGCAATGCCAGCCCCTTTTCAATCGCATCGAACTTGCTCGGGTTGTGAGCGAGTGCAGTGACTTCGTGCACCCCCGGGTCCCGCTCGGCGACCGCATCCGCCGCCACGGCCATGTGCTGCTGCCGGTGGTGCTGATCGCGCTCGGGCTCTACATCCTCTCCGGCGCGTTCGACTGAGCAGCCGGGATTGCCGGCGCGGCTCAGGGATAGGCGTTCTGCGCGCGGCCGGTGGTCAGGTAATGGTGGTAACTGCTGATGAACAGGTTCATCCGGTAGTAATTGCGCACGTCACGATACTGCTCGAATTTGACGTTTTTGATGATGTCATCGCGGCTCATGCCCTTGGCCACGGCGTCGCGCATGCCGCGGTCGAAATCCTCCAGCAACCGTGCCTGCTGCAGCACGTCAGCCTTGTTGCCGATATCACCATGGCCGCCGAGATAGACGTCGACATCCATCGCCGCAAGCTTGCGCAGGATGTCGACCCATTGCGACATCGAAGGCGTGAACGACGGATTCGGCCAGCTGTTCTTGGAGAAGGGGCCGCCGGCAAAGATCACTTTCTCTTTAGGGAAGCGCACGAAGGTGTCGCCGGGATTCTGGCCGGCGCCCATATACAGCAGCTCCACTGTGCGTCCGCCGAGATTCAGCGTCAGGCTGGAATCGAAAGTCAGGTCGGGCAGTATCAGCGTGACTTCCTTCGGGTCATAGCCGCGCTGTTTGAAATAACCCTGGCGGCGTTTCTGCTCCAGGCCATAGTGCATTTTCATCATGCCGGCGGTGTCGTTGTGGGCGATGAAGGTTGCGCCTTCACGCTTGAAAACCGAATTGCCGAAATAATGATCGCCGTGGGCGTGGGTGTTGACCACCCAGCGGATCGGTTTGTCCGTGGTTTTGCGGATCGCAGCCAGCAGTTCCTCGGCACGCCGCGGGTGCTGACGCGTGTCGATGACCAGCACGCCATCGGCGGTGACCAGCCAGGCGTTGTTCGACTCCTCGTGGTGATACTGGAAGAACAGGCCGGGCGCGACTTCGGTGACCTTGATCGGGATGTTTTTTTCTTCGACTTCGCCGGCGCCGCTGGCCTGGGCCCAGGCGCCGCTGGCAAAGGACATCAACATCGCAGCGCAGACGGTCATCAATAAGCGTTTCATTAGCAAACCCCTTGAAGGTGGCGGTGCGGTGAGATCAGTGGTTGTCAGGCTTGTCGATGCTCATGCCGCTGGAACCCATGCCCATGAACAGGAACAGCGTGCCGATGATGGCGAGGTTCTTGAAGAAATGATGGAACTGGTTGACGAGCTGCGCTTCCGGATAAGTCCAGAAGCTGTGGAAATACAGCGTCGCCGGGATCATGAAAATGATCAGCGCCAGTGCTGCCCAGCGCGCTTTCCAGCCGACCAGCAGCATCACGCCGCCCGCGAGCAGGACCGCGATCGATGGCACCAGCAGGATCTCCGGTATCGGTATCGCCTTGGACGTCATCAGCTTGATCGTCTTCTCGAAGTTGAACAGCTTGTCGATGCCGGACTGCAGGAAAATGGTCGCGATCAGAACGCGGCCGAACAGTACACCCCAGGTTTGCGACAGCTTGCACAGATTGTTCATGTAGTTTTCACCTTATTCCGGATAAGTGGGAAATTCAGCGCTGCAATCAGAATCTGTCCTGATACGCGACGCGCCCCCCGACCATGGTCATTAGCGGTTTGATGTCCTTGATCTGGTCGGCCGGCACCGTGAAGTAATCTCGGTCCAGCACCAGCAGGTCGGCGTATTTGCCCGGCGCCAGCGAGCCGATGTTGTTTTCCTGGAACAGGATGTAGGCGTTGTTGCGGGTATGCGCGATCAGCGCCTCCTCGCGGGTGATCGACTGGCGGTTGACATGATGGCCGCCGACCATTTTCCCGGTCACTGCAAACGACAGCGTGTAGAACGGATTCGATGTCGTCACCGCGGTGGCGTCTGAGCCCAGCCCCCACATGATTCCGCTATCCTGAATGCGGCGGAACGGCGGCATGTCCCATGCTGCCTCGCCATGTGCCCGGTGCATCAGCACACCCTGAATCAGCGGGCGGCTGTGGATCTGTGCGTTCATGCCCAGCCGCTTCATGCGCTGCAGCTGGGCGTCGTTGATCTGATCAAGGTGGGAGAACGACCAGCGCAGACCGCGGATCGGCCGGTCCCGGTTCAGCTTTTCGTATTCGTCGAGGAAGGCGTCGATCACGTTTTCCATCTCGACGTGCGAGTTGAGGTAGATGCCGCGGTCGGCCAGCGCGCGCACGATGCGCATCATCTGTGCCAGATCTTCCGGGCTGGTGTTGCCGCCCTTGCGCAGCAGCTGCGTGGTCAGCGGCCGGTACACCGTTTCGCCCCAGCCGATGTGGTCGAAATAGTCGTTGCCCTGGAACGGCTTGAGCGAGGGGATTTCCTGCAGCACCTTCTCCACCTGTTCCGGATTGACCGGCTGGCGGATTGTCGTCCAGAACACTCGTACATTGAGTTCGTCGCGGTCGGCGAGGTTCTGGTAAGGCTCATAGTGTTTGGAGCTCATGCCGCGCCCGCCGGCGTCGCCCCAGGCAGTGATGCCCAGCGAGTTGAGGTAGGTCACCAGCTTGCGCGTGTTGTCCAGCCAGGCCTCGCGGTCCTTTAGCGGCACCTTGCCCGCGACAAAGGCTACGCCCCCGGCACCGCGAACGATGCCGGTCAGTTTGCCGGAAGTATCCTTTTCGATGCTGCCGCCTGCGGGGTTGGGGGTGTTTTCGTCGATCTTCGCCGCTCTGAGCGCAGCACTGTTGAGATAGCTGTGGCGGTATACCGACTGCAGCACCACTGGATGGTCAGGCGCGATGCGGTCGAGCTCCGTCAGCGGGAAGCCGCGGGCCTCGTCGGTGAACTGCTCTTCCGACCAGCCGCCCAGCACTACCACCCATTCGCCAGGCTTTTTTGCCGCCACGCGCTCGGCGAGCAGCTTGAGGGCTTGCGCGCGCGTGGTCACGCCGTCAAATCGCAACTCGTCGTGTTCCGCCGCGCGCACCCAGTGCGAGTGGTTGTCGATCAGGCCCGGGATCACCGTGCGGCCCTTGAGGTCGATCACGCGCGTTCCGGCCCCGGCATGTTTTCGCACAGTTTCATTGCTGCCGGTGGCGATGATGCGGCGGTCGCGGATGGCCAGCGCCTGTGCCATGGAGAAGCGGTCGTCGACGGTCGCGATTCTGCCGTTGACCAGCACCATATCGGCAGGGCTCGCGCCCTGTGCCGGCGCCGCCAGCGCGAACCATACTGATGCGAAGGCAATGCCGAACGCCTGTATCTGTCTCATGGACTCCTCCCGGTTAAATCCCGAACGACCATTGTCATGATGCCGGCCTGAGCCGGCGGTTTGTCAGCCGTTGCTGGCGGCTACACTAAATTAAGGACTGCGAAATGGCAATGCGCGTGATGTCGTCCCGCTGCAGGTCCACGGCGTGGCCAATTCCTGCAACGGCGACAGCCTGTAGCGCGATTTCCGTGCCCGCCAGCTGCTTGAGCCGAAAATCGACGCCATTACCGTCGAGGCCGTGCTGCGTGCCGAATTTGGTGCGCCGCGGGCGATCTGCCGCTCGCTGCATGAATATGCGGGCCAAGGTTCGAGCATGACCAACCCATGGACGGTGTTCGACCTGAAGAACGAAGTCATGCACCTGGCCGCCGGCCAGCCACCCGCTCGCTCGACCTACCAGCCCGTGCAACTGCCGGGCGCGGGCGAGCGCAAGACGGTGCGGGTGGTTTGCCCGCAGACAGTCATGCCAGACAGTCGCGCGTCAATCCAGCCGGATGTCCGGAGATTTCTCGAGGTCGCGATGCCGGGTAAGCGCACCCACGCACACCACATCATCGGCGATTTCGATGCCTGAGAGTTCAATTAGGCCATTGATATCCAGCAAAACCGCGGGGGACGCAAGCCGCATGTTCAATGCAGCAATCAGGCTCTGCCCCCCTGCAAGCAACTTGGCCTGCTCGCCGTGGAGCTCCATCAATTCAAAGAGTTCTGCAAAAGACGACGGCTTGGCGTAGGAAATGGCGCTTGCCTTCACAACCCCTCCAGATGGCATTATCTCGAACAGTGCCGGCTGACCAACAGTGGACAGCAGGACGATTTAGGTAGCGTTATCAGACTTCCAAAATTACTGTCATAATATATAGTTTTTCACGTCAACCAAGGCGAGACCAGACGCCGGCATTCATGGCTATCGCGACAAAATTTTTAGAAAATCAGAAGCAGAAGGAGAAACATGGAGCTATCAGGGCAACAACTTATACCCTTGAATCAGCAAGATTATTGGCGGGAGGTACTGACAAGTTAACTTTTCACTGGCAGAAAACTCTGTTGACTGCATTTGTCATAAGGTCACTGCCTTTTCCCAAGACGCAAAGGCGCCGTACTTTAACTCCCGATAAAGGCGGGAACAAATCAGATGGCGCCCAAGATTAAAAAGGTTGTAAACAGTGGAATAGGCAGCGTGTGTGCATTAAAGTGCATCAATGAACCTGGCACAGAAAACAAGTCAGGCCAATCTCATCGATCGATGAGATGCAGGTGGCACCTGGAAGCCGCTACTACTGAGGCTTCAGGCCGATCTCTCCCAGTAGCTCGCGGTACAGCTTGTGTTCCGCAACCCACTGCGCATTGAATTTATCGGGATTGGTATCGACCGCGGGTTCTCCGCCATATCGAGCAAACTGTGTCGCGGTATCTGGTGATTTGAGTACGCCGACGATCTCGGCATGCAGCCGCTTCACCAGTGCCGACGGCATCTTGGGCGGTCCGACCACACCGATCATGGTTCCGACCTCGGCGTTAGGAAGGCCAATCTCGGAAACCGTCGGCACATCCGGGAGACCAGCGAAGCGTTTCGGACTAGTGACCACCAAGGCGCGCAACTTGCCGTCCGCTAGCATCGGCAGCGACGCGGGCGAGATAAACATCAGGTAATGCACCCTGCTTGCGCGCAACTCGGTAAGAACATTGGCCACGGCCTTAAACGGCACGTGTACAGCCTTGATCCCAGCCGCCCGGTTGAATATCTCGGGGGTGAGGTGTGCGGCGCTGCCGGATCCGATCGAGGCGAAGTTGAGTTGACCTGGACGCGCGCGCGCGTACTGGATGAACTCCTGCACGTTCTTTACTGGCACATCCGGCGCCACCACCAGTATGCTGGTGATCGAGGACAGGAGTGCAATCCGCGTAAAGTCTTTCAGCGGATCGTAAGGCGGCTTCGTCTGCAGCAGCGGCGCCACGATGGTTGAGGTGGATGCAACTCCGATGGTGTAACCGTCAGGCGCAGCACTAGCGACGATTCCAGAACCGATCAAGCTCCCAGCGCCAGCCCGGTTGTCAATAACGACCTGCTGCCCGACGGCTTCGCTCATCGCGCGAGAAACCACTCGCCCCATGTTGTCCATGCCTGTAGCGGGAGAACCGGGCACCACCATCCGTATCGGTCTGACCGGAAAATTCGCCTGTGCTTCTGCAAGCCCTGCTGACATCAATCCTGCGGCAATGCACGCCACCATAGTGAATCGCTGGACGCTACCGGATTGCCTCATGTCAAAACTCCCCCTGATACGGTCATAGCAAAAATGCTCGTTGGCACTTTTTTACCTGCCGGCATCCAACGGCAAAACAAGGAACATGTCTTGATCCAAGTAACATGTCTTGATCTACTTATTATGTCCTTTTAGATAAAACAAAACCCGGTGACGCGCAAATGGCAATGGCCGGGGCACCGTTTGTTAGGACGCGCGGCAGCCCAATTGACGTCGCATTAAATTATGCAAGATACTTTGGCTCCTTTCAACATTCAAAGCACCCATCCATGAGCGAAACAGCTAGCTCCTGCGTGACTGAACACTTCCTGCTCGAAAAAAACGTCGATGTTCCCATGCGCGACGGGGCGCGACTCAAGGCGGACGTGTTCAGGCCGAAGGCTGGGGGCAAGGTTCCTGCGCTCCTCAATTTCGGACCGTACCAGAAAGACAAGCCATGGACACCCCCTGAGAACCTTGAGGAAAAGCCCAATCAATGGATGAACTGGGAGACGGTCAACCCTGAATGGTGGGTGCCGCGAGGTTATGCCTCGGTGCGTGTCGATGCACGTGGCACCGGCCAGTCGCCCGGGCAGTATGACCCGTGGTCGCGAGCGGAGTCAGTCGACTTTTATGATTCTATCGAATGGGCCGCAGCGCAGCCCTGGTGCAACGGTAACATCGGGCTGTCCGGCATTTCCTACTATGCAATCAACCAGTGGTTTGTTGCGAACCAGCAGCCGCCATCACTGAAGGCGATTATTCCGTGGGAGGGCTTCGCCGATATTTACCGGGATGCGCTCTACCACGGAGGCATCCTCTCCATATTCATGACCAACTGGTTTACTGCGCACCTGCTGCACCACACGCTTGGTCGAGCCTCGCAAATCCATCCCGATACCTGGCATAAGAACACGCTTCACCATTGGCTGACCAACAACCTCGACAGCGGTGCTTTCTACGGTGCACAGGCGCGTTGGGAAGACATCAAGGTGCCGTTCCTGTCGGTGGGCAACTGGACCGGCATGGGGCTGCACCTTCGAGGCAACACCGAGGCCTACATGCGCTCGAAATCACATCACCGCAAGCTGCGCATACACGGCGGCACACACGTGCATCCGTACTACTCAGAAGATGGCCGCAAGGACCAGCTGCGCTTCTTCGACTACTGGCTGAAGGGGGTGCAGAACGGCGTGATGGACGAGCCGCCGGTCAAGCTGGCGATTCGCAAAGGCAACGACAAATATGATTGGCGTAACGAGAACGAATGGCCGTTGGCACGTACCCGGTGGACCAAGCTTTACTTCGACCTCGCACAGCCGTCGGTAAACGATGTGCCACTGAGTGGAACGCTGGTAGAACGTAATCCGGAGAAGGCCAGCGAGTGCACTTACGCGGCGACCGGGCTCGGCTCGATGGGGTCGACATCCGCTGCTTCAGCGCAGGTGATGGGGGGCGGCATAAAGCCCGGTATGGGCGTGGCGCTGGTCACGCCGCCAATACCGGAGGACATGGAGATCACCGGGCCGCTGGCAGCAACGCTGTGGGTATCCAGCAGCAGCGAGGATATGGACCTGTTCCTGACCCTTCGCCATTTCGACGCTGACGGCAAAGAGATCATGGAAACCGGGCAACAGGGTACCCCGGTACCGGTCGCCAAGGGCTGGCTGCGCGTGTCGCACCGGGAACTCGACCCGAAACTGTCTCTGCCCTACCGTCCATACCACAAGCACCGCAGGCGCCTGTTCCTTAAACCTGGCGAAATAGTCCAGGTGCAGGTGGAGATCTGGCCGACGTCGATGGTGTTTGCCAAAGGCCATCGCCTGCGGCTCGACGTGCAGCCACGGGACGGGTTGGGCAGCCAGTCGTACATGCACTACCACGCCGACTACAACACAGGCACCAATACGATCTACTCCGGAGGGGAACGCGAGTCGTTCTTGTTTATTCCGGTGATTCCGCTTGCAAACTGATTGTTCCCGCCGACCGAAAATTGACCATTTTAGAGGGGTCACCGCGACTGACCGGCGTGAAAATACTGATCCAGTTCGAGTGAGAGAAAATGCCAATTTTCTAACACTAGAAGGGATCAGAAAATGCCCAAAGGAGTGCGTTTAAAGCGCGAGCAGGTAGTAGCGAAGCTGCGGGAGATCGAGGTCAAGTTATCCCAAGGCAAGGATGTGCTGACCAGCTCAGCGCACCTTACGCGCTGCCACCCACTTACCCAAGGCCTCCACAGCCGCCTCTGGCGTTGTCGCGTGATCGGCGCGGACTTCGAGATAAACGCTGCCGGGATCTGCTGGCAGCCTTCGATAAATTTCCTTTGAAACCGACCCATAGAGCGGGTCAAGATTACCGATTGCCCAGAAGACAGGCACAGCCTTCTTCGATTGTTGAGCGCTTAAGCTCATATTCCCCAAACCTTGGGGATTGAAATAGCTCCAGAGCGCCTCGGCAGTCAGTTTCAGCGATTGCCGCCTCCCTTGGTTCATGTCATTCAACTCAAGCAAGGTATCGCCCTTACCTGACTGGACCAATCGCGAGGACTCGTCGACGACGCGGCTGATATCAGATTCCCGATAAAACGTCTCCGGAACATGCCCCGGCGCAAGAGGTATGATCGCGTCCACATCTCCTACCTGCGCCATGTATGCCAATGCTGCATTCGCACCAAAACTCTGTCCGCCAACGGCGATCCACTGAGCGCCGGACTGCCGCAAGGAGTCAACGGCTGCTTTGATCTGCTGCAAGGCATCCCGGTATGGCTTATCGTACAGGCGTTTACGAGACCACGGCATCTCCAGAAGAACTACCCGACACTCAGGACTGAGCTTTTCTACTACAGGTTTCAGGTATGGGGATTGCGGCATACCCCATTTACCATGCATCAAAATTATCCCGCACGTTGGCTGCGACGCCACTGCGGCATGCGCCGGGAGTATCAAGGCGAGTAACAGCGCCAGAAGTAATAAACGCAAACTTAGCTCCAAACAAGAAGGTTATCTATGAATCTTAGAAAGAAAATTGCCCCAATCATTTTCGGCTTAGTTGCCATTAACTGTTTTGCCTATGATGGGCCAATGATTGATGGCCATGCACACTGGGGTGATAGCTTCAATGAAGAGGCCGTGCTAGATAGATATGCCAAAAGTGGTGTAGTTGCCCAAATAGTAATGCCACGATATTTAGGCATTAAAGGAGATTGGCCCACTACAGACGAGACTGTGTTGAAAGTGGCGGCAAGGCACCCCAATAAATTATTTGTATTGGCAGGCATGCAAAGGCCTGATTTCACCTATATGAATTGGAATTCACCCGATAGCAACTCTCAAAAAATATTAAAAGAGATTGATAAAAAATTAGAAGAAAAGAAAGTCTATGGAATAGGTGAAGTTTTAGTGCGGCACTGGGCCTATGCCAATGAAGGGCGGACAGGGCAACATGCCGAAATTGATAAACGGTTTGATACGGTTTTCATAAGACAAATCGCAACAATTGCCATCAAACATCAAGTACCCGTTGTCATACATATGGAGGGCTACCCTGAGCTCGTAAAAGAATTAGATACCGTATTGATAGAACAGTCAAATTTAAGGTTGGTCTGGGCGCATGGCTGTGGGCGGTCTGGACCAGAGGTCATAAGAGGCTTACTAGTAAGTCATCCCAACTTATATTGTGATTTGTCGAATATGACCAACACCGGTGGCTACGGAAGCGGTTGGCCAAGAGCGGAAGAATTTACCTTTAAATTTGAGACTAAAGGAATTTTTCATGAGCCCTATAAGAAGTTGATATTGGATTTTCCGGATCGGTTTTTTGTGGGCATGGATGTGGCCCATCAGAGCAGGTGGGCCATGGAAAACGGTAATACATTTGAAAGAAGGGTGAATAGAACAAGGGAATTATTGGGCACTTTACCAGTATCGGTTGCCAAAAAGTTAGCCTACGAAAATGTGATTGCTGTGTATAGGTTACCTAAAGCGGTAATCTCACAATGATCAAGACTCTACGTTAATTAAGTCGTTTAAAACTACAGAGAAGGCGCGACTGTGCAGTCCCGCTTCGCACTTAGTTGGAGGGCTGTGAGGCGTTCCACATTGACGTCGGTGTGCGGTGGGTGATAGGGTGGTGACGGCTACAAACCCAACAGCCAGTCCTCCACCTCCGCGCCCGTCTTCCCGACCACTGACACAGGATTTCCGAAGTGCTCCCGAACCCGGCTGATTACAGCATCGATCAGTCGGCGTCGATTATCTGCCGAACCCTGCCAGCGCCGAGCGACAGAGGGCACTTCGCACCTGTCCAGAACCCGGCGAACTGTTTTTCGGTCAGCCCTCTGCTTGATTACGATAATTTCTTCGAACGTCATACCGCCGATTGCCGAGTCAATGTCTTCGATGGGCACAGCCGGTTTCAGGCCGTGGCAGGGCGCGATATACCTTTAACCAAAACCAACGCCAGCCTGACCGCTGGCGTTTTTTTGGCCATTTCACACCCTACAGCTTTGTGCTTATAATGCCTATGCAATAAGTGCGCTTTGTTGTTGTATGACTGCCTTGACATGGTGGGGGTCGTTGGTTCGAGTCCAATCGCGCCTACCAACTTTATTGCGCAATATCAGCCGACGGGTTAAAGGAAGCGAGCGTTATGACACCGCGAACTTGGAAGTCCAGCGACATTCGGCGATAGCTGCGTAGTTTTCCTGGTAGCGGAAAAAGTGCGGCTTGCCGCACTTTTTTTATTTGTGCCTATGGAATAAACATCATGGTCAATATCAAATTACCCGACGGTTCAGTGCGCAGTTTTGATCATCCGGTGACGGTGGCTGAAGTCGCTGCTTCCATCGGGGCAGGTCTTGCCAAGGCGGCACTGGCCGGGCGTGTCGGCAGCCGGCTGGTCGACCTGTCGCATCGCATCGAAAGCGATGAGGACCTGTCCATCATTACGGACCGCAATGCCGAGGGCCTGGAAATTTTGCGCCATTCGACATCGCACCTGCTGGCCCATGCGGTAAAGGAGTTGTTCCCCGACGCGCAGGTCACCATCGGCCCGGTGATTGAAGACGGTTATTACTATGATTTTTCTTACAAACGTCCGTTTACACCGGAAGACCTGGCCGCGATCGAAAAACGCATGACGGAAATCGTCAAGCGGGACGTGAAGGTTGAACGGCAGGAAATGCCGCGCGACGAGGCGGCGAAATTTTTCTCCGACATGGGCGAAAAATACAAGGCTGAAATCATTGCTTCGATTCCATCGAACGAGCCGATATCGCTATACAGGCAGGAAAATTTCATCGACCTCTGCCGTGGACCGCATGTGCCCGCGACGGGCAAGCTAAAGGTATTCAAGCTGATGAAGGTTGCCGGCGCATATTGGCGCGGCGATTCGAAAAATGAAATGCTGCAGCGAATTTACGGCACGGCTTGGGCGAAGAAGGAGGAGCAGGACCAGTATCTGCATCGCCTTGAAGAAGCGGAAAAACGTGATCACCGCAAACTCGGTCGCCAACTGGATCTGTTTCACATGCAGGACGAGGCGCCGGGGATGGTGTTCTGGCATGCCAATGGCTGGGTCATCTGGCAAGCCATTGAACAATACATGCGCGGGTTGCTGACCGAAGCCAATTATCACGAAGTGAAAACGCCGCAAGTGATGGATCGCGTGTTGTGGGAGCGCTCCGGTCACTGGGAAAATTATCGGGAATACATGTTCACCACAGAGTCGGAAAAACGCGACTACGCGGTGAAACCGATGAATTGCCCGGGGCATGTGCAGATTTTCAACCAAGGGGTGAAAAGCTATCGCGATCTGCCATTGCGTATTGCCGAGTTTGGTTCCTGCCATCGCAACGAGCCGTCGGGGGCGCTGCATGGACTGATGCGTGTACGCGGCTTCGTGCAGGACGACGCGCATATTTTCTGCACGGAAGATCGGATCCAGGATGAGGCGGGCGCGTTTATCGATCTGTTGCGCAAGGTTTACGCCGACTTCGGCTTTGAACATATCCTGATCAAGCTGTCGACGCGACCGGAAAAGCGCATTGGTGACGACGCCGTCTGGGATCGTGCGGAAGCCGCCCTGAAAGCGACTTTGGACATCAAAGGCCTGGAATGGGACCTGAATCCGGGCGAGGGGGCGTTTTATGGGCCGAAAATCGAGTTTTCCCTGAAGGATTCGTTGGGGCGGGTGTGGCAGTGCGGAACGCTGCAGCTGGATTTCGCACTTCCGGGCCGTCTCGGAGCGGAATACGTAGCCGAGGACAACACCCGTCGCACACCGGTAATGCTGCACAGGGCAATTCTGGGGTCTCTGGAGCGTTTTATCGGGATTTTGATCGAGCACTACGCTGGAGCGATGCCGGCATGGCTGGCGCCTGTTCAAGTCGTGGTCATGAATATCTCGGAAGCGCAGGGAGCGCACGTGGCCGGGGTGGCGGAAACCCTCAGGAAAGCGGGTTTCCGGGCCATTGCCGACTTGAGGAATGAGAAAATTTCCTATAAAATCCGGGAACATAGTATGCAAAAGCTGCCTTTCCAGCTCGTCATTGGCGACAAGGAAGTAGCATCGCAACTGGTGGCTGTGCGTTCCCGCAAAGGTGAAGATCTGGGGCAAATGCCTCTGGACGCCTTTTTGTCGCTTTTAAATAGCGAAATTACAAAAAAGGGGCGCGCGGTCTGAAATGAACGAATTTAAGGAGTCTGTCGCATAGCTCAGGAAAAAGAAGCCCGGATCAATGGTGAGATCACCGCTCCGGAAGTGCGGGTCATCGGTGCCGACGGTTCACAGGTTGGCGTGATCAGCATCGCTGCAGCCAACAAGCTGGCAGAGGAAGCGGAACTTGATCTGGTAGAGATTGCGCCCACGGCGAACCCGCCTGTATGTCGCGTCATGGACTACGGCAAATTCAAATACCGCGAAAGCAAGAAACAGCACGAGGCACGCCTCAAGCAGAAGCAGATCGTCGTCAAGGAAGTGAAGTTCCGTCCGGGAACTGACGAAGGCGATTACAAGATCAAGCTGCGCAATCTGATCAGGTTTCTTGAGGAAGGCGACAAAGCCAAGATCACGCTGCGCTTCAGGGGGCGCGAGATGGCCCACCAGGAATTCGGCATGCGCCTGCTGGAGCGGGTTAAGGGCGATCTTGATGAGGTTGCGGTTGTTGAGCAGTTTCCGAAAATGGAAGGTCGCCAGCTGGTGATGGTGCTGGCGCCCAAGAAAAAGGTTGTTCCCGTCAAGGGAGCGTCAGCCAAAGCGGGCGACAAGCCTGCAGCGGCAAAACCGGCGGTTTCGCCGGAAGCAGTAAAACCGGTGGCAACGCCGGATAAGGTGGTTGCAGCAGAAAGCGCGATAGCGCCAACAGCGGTAACCGAAGACAAGAAGTAGTGATCGGGCCTAAAGCTCCGCAAATTGCGGACGCCCGACGCTAGGCTAAAACAGGAGTCATCCATGCCGAAGATGAAGAGCAAGAGCGGCGCGGCCAAGCGTTTCAAAAAGCTGGGCAGCGGCGCATTCAAGCGCAGCAGCGCACACCTGCGCCATATCCTTACCAAGAAGAGCACCAAGCGCAAGCGTCACCTGCGCGGAACGACCATGGTGCATGACTCCGACCAGCGCGCCGTTCGCGCGATGCTGCCGTACTGAGAGGGAGATAAACCATGCCAAGAGTCAAACGTGGTGTAATCGCCCGCAAGGCGCATAAAAAGGTCCTGAAGGCCGCCAAAGGTTTCCGCGGCCGTCGTGGCAACGTATTCCGTATCGCCAATGAGGCGGTGATGCGCGCCGGGCAGTATGCCTATCGCGATCGTCGCACCAAGAAGCGCGAGTTCCGTGCGCTGTGGATCGCCCGTATCAATGCGGCGGCCCGCGAGCACGGCATGACCTACAGCGTATTCATGAACGGCCTGAAAAAGGCGGCAATTGAGGTCGACCGCAAAGTGCTGGCCGATATTGCAGTGTTCGACAAACCCGCATTTGTGCGCTTTGTCGAGCAGGCCCGGGCGAGCCTCGGCGCCTGAGCAGTAACCCAAGCAGAAAGGAGGCTCTTCGAGCCTCCTTTTTTTTCGCCGGATTCCGTTACCATTCATATCTATGCAGGATCTCGACAAGCTCGTAGCCGAAGCAACGGCATTATTCGCCAGCATTGACGACTCTGATGCTCTGGAGCAGGCCAAGGCGCGTTTTCTTGGCAAGAGCGGTGCGCTCACCGAACTCCTGAAGGGGCTCGGCAAACTGCCTGCTGCAGAAAAGCCGGCTGCCGGCGCGCGGATCAACGTCGCCAAACAGGCCCTCGAGCAGGCCTTGCATGAGCAACGGGAGCGTATTGCCGAACGCGCGCTCGAGGCCAGGCTCGCAGACGAATCGGTTGACGTCACATTGCCGGGGCGCGGACGCGGCATGGGTGGCTTGCATCCTGTCAGCCGCACGATGGAACGTATCGAGCAATTGTTCCGTTCGATCGGTTTTGATGTCGCAGACGGCCCGGAAATAGAAACCGACTTTTACAATTTCACTGCATTGAACCAGCCGGAAAATCATCCCGCACGGTCCATGCATGACACATTCTATCTGGCTGACGGCAAGCACCTGCTGCGTACGCATACGTCGCCGATCCAGATCCGCTACATGGAAAAACACCAGCCGCCGATCCGGGTGATTGCGCCGGGCCGGGTGTACCGTGTTGATTCCGATGCAACGCATTCGCCGATGTTCCATCAGGTCGAAGGATTATGGATCGACGAACAAATCAGCTTTGCCCACCTTAAGGGCGTGCTGGCCGATTTCTTTCGCCGCTTCTTTGAAGATGATCGTCTGCAGATCCGCTTCCGTCCCTCGTTCTTTCCGTTCACCGAGCCTTCGGCGGAAATTGACATGAGCTTCGGCGACGGATGGCTGGAGGTGGGCGGCTGCGGCATGGTGCATCCCAACGTGCTGCGCAACGTGAATATCGACAGCGAGCGCTATCAGGGATTTGCATTTGGACTGGGCCCCGACCGGCTTACGATGCTCCGCTACGGCGTCAACGATCTGCGGTTGTTTTATGAGAACGATCTGCGTTTCCTGAAGCAGTTCGTCTGAGGCACGTTTTCCAATGAAACTATCTGAACACTGGCTGCGCGAACTGGTTGATCCCGCGCTGAATACTGCGCAACTGGCTGATCTGCTGACTTTTGGCGGAATCGAAGTGGAGGCGGTAGAGCCGGCTGCACCGGCGTTTGATCGCGTAGTTGTCGCCGAGGTGCTCAGCGTTGAAAAACATCCGCAAGCCGACCGGCTCAATGTTTGCCAGGTCAATGCGGGTACCGCTCCGTTGACCATCGTTTGCGGTGCGCCCAATGTCCGAGCCGGCATGCGGGTGTGTGCCGCACTGGTGGGCGCAAAACTTCCGGGTATCGAAATCAAGCTGGCAAAGGTTCGTGGCGTCGAGTCGCAGGGCATGTTGTGCTCCGCCCGAGAGTTGGGGCTCAGTGAAGATGCCGCTGGCCTGCTGGAGCTTCCCGCTGAAGCTCCAATTGGCGCCAGCGTTCGTGATTTTCTCGATCTTGATGACCAGATATTTACCACCAAGCCGACACCAAACCGCGGTGATTGCCTGAGCATCCTCGGCATGGCGCGTGAGGTTGCCGCTTTGAGCGGCTCGACACTGCGCTGGCCAACCCCAGGAACGGTGTCTTTAATCACCGACGCACGTATCTCCGTTAACGTCGAGGCAGCGTCTGATTGTCCACGCTACTGCGCGCGCGTACTTCGAGGGGTCAATGCCGCTGCAAAGACACCTGAGTGGATGATGCGTCGCCTCGCCCGCAGCGGAGTCCGTTCGATCAGCGCGGTTGTTGACGTGACCAATTATGTGCTGTTGGAGATGGGGCAGCCCCTGCATGCGTTTGATGCGGCAAAGGTGCAGGGCGGCATTCATGTGCGACGGGCCCGTGCCAGTGAAAAAATTGCTTTGCTGAACGGCAGCACACTGGATCTTTCGCCGCAGCATCTGGTCATTGCGGACGACCGGCAGCCACTGGCGCTGGCGGGCATCATGGGTGGTGAATACTGCGGCGTTACGCCGGCGACCACGGACCTCATTCTCGAAAGTGCATTTTTTGTTCCTGAGGTTGTCGCCGGCAAATCGCGTGAACTGGGCTTTGGTTCGGATTCGTCGTACCGGTTTGAGCGCGGCGTTGATTTTGCGGCTACCCCGGTCGCCATGGAGCGCGCGACGCAGCTGATTATCGAGTTGTGCGGTGGCCAGGCAGGTCCGGTGTGCGAGTCGACCGGTGTTTTGCCATCGCGGAACAAGGTTACCTTGAGGCTGGCCCGGGCACAGCGCATCCTTGGCTTCACTATCGACGGCAGCACTGCGCTGTCGATCCTCGAAAAGCTCGGCTGCCAACCGCAATTGGCAGGCGAAGTCATCACGGTTACGCCGCCCAGCTACCGGTTCGACATGACGATTGAGGAAGACCTGATCGAGGAACTCGCACGGGTTTACGGGTACGCCAATATTCCGGCGCAGCAGCCACCCGCTCCCGCCGTTCTGCAACCGACTGCTGAGGCCAGGCGTACACCGGCGATGCTGCGTCGATCACTGGCCACGCTGGACTACCAGGAGGTCGTTACCTACAGCTTTGTGGATCGCAGCTGGGAAGCGGATTTTTGCTCCAACACCAATCCGGTGACGCTGGCCAATCCGATTGCCAGTCAGATGAGTGTGATGCGCTCCAGCCTGATCGGCGGACTGGTTCAGGCGGTTGCGTTTAATGCCAGCCACAAGCAGGGGCGGGTGCGACTGTTCGAAGTCGGTCGTTGCTTCCTGAACAAGGATGGGTTGCCGCAGCCGTGGCGTATTGCTGCAATTGCCTATGGGCCTGCGGTTCCGGCGCAGTGGGGGCAGGCAGAGCGGACTATCGATTTTTTTGATATCAAAGCCGACCTTGAGGCACTGATGGCGCCACTGGAGATCTCGCTGTGCAGCGCACAACATCCGGCGCTTCACCCGGGCAAGTCAGCGGTTATTTTGGTTGATGGCGTTGAAGCAGGCTGGATCGGTGAACTGCATCCGCGCTGGCAGCGTAAACATGATCTGCCGTCGGCTCCGGTACTGTTTGAGATTGATCTGCAGGCTTTGGAGAAGCGGATATTGCCCGCGTATCATGAAATTTCCCGATTCCCTGCCGTTCGCCGCGACCTGGCTGCGGAATTCGATGAGAATGCCCAATATGAGGACATCAGCACCGAATTGAGGCGCAGTGGGCCAGCCATTTTGCGGGATGTCACAGTCTTCGATTTATACCGGGGCGAGGGTGTTCAAAAAGGGAAAAAAAGTCTTGCATTCAGTGTGTTATTGCAGGATACTCAAAAAACCTTGACGGACGCAGAAGCCGAAAAAGCGGTATCTGAACTGCGCCGGATTCTGCAAGAAAAGTTTAACGCGAAGCTTCGTTGAGAGGGGACAACATGACGTTAACCAAAGCGGAACTTGCCGATCTTCTGTTTGAGAAGGTCGGTTTCAACAAGCGCGAAGCCAAGGACATGGTTGAGTCCTTCTTCGATGAAGTTCGCGCAGCGCTCGAAAATGGCCGTGGCGTCAAGCTTTCGGGCTTCGGCAACTTCCAGTTGCGTGACAAACCTCAGCGTCCGGGTCGCAATCCCAAAACTGGCGAGGAAATCCCTATTTCCGCACGCCGTGTTGTGACTTTCCACGCATCACAGAAACTCAAGTCGATGGTGGAGCAGCACTTCCATGGAAGCCAGCGGAAGCCTTAAATCGCAGCTTCCGCCGATCCCGGCAAAACGTTATTTCACGATCGGTGAAGTGAGCGAGTTGTGCGGTGTGAAGCCGCACGTCCTTCGTTATTGGGAACAGGAATTCACCCAGCTTCGTCCAGTCAAACGCCGGGGCAATCGTCGTTATTATCAGCATCATGAAGTGTTGCTGATCCGGCGCATCCGCGAGCTGCTTTACGATCAGGGCTTTACCATCAGCGGTGCCCGCAACCGCTTGGATGAACTGGCCAATGAGCCCGCGCGCGCAGCCCGTGCGCCCGCACAGTCAGCCAGCGTAGCGAAGCCGGAACCGGCGCTCGCGCAACTGCGCCAAGACCTCAAAAACATCATCGACCAGCTCCGCGCCTGAAATCTGCTGCTTCGAGCTTGGTGTTCCTCTGTTGTATAATCCGTGCCTCGGGGCGTAGCGCAGCCTGGTAGCGTACCTGCATGGGGTGCAGGTGGTCGGAGGTTCAAATCCTCTCGCCCCGACCAAAATTCAATTTTGCCCGTAGTGTTTTCCCTGCGGCGAACATATTCCCACCGCCGGACTTGTCCATGACCACGTCATTTCGTGCCGCGTGTCTGCAGATGAACAGCGGCAGCGATCTCGCCGCCAATCTGGCACAGCTCAAACAGATGGTGACCGAAGCGGCCGGCAACGGTGCGCAATTCGTTTTGTCACCCGAGTATTGCCTGATGATGGACGGCAGCGGCAGGGTCATGCGTGACGGTGCGCTGCCTGCCGATGGCGGAACTACGCTGGCTGAATTACGGCAGTTGGCCGTTCAAAACAATATTTGTTTTCTGGCGGGTTCGCTTACGCTGAAGACGGACGAGGAACGCATCGTCAACCGCTCTTATCTGATCTCTGCGGATGGCACCGTTGTCGCGACCTACGACAAGATTCACATGTTTGACGTGACATTGCCCGATGGCAAGGTCATTCGCGAGTCTACAGCCTACCGGCCCGGCGAGCAGGCGGTGATTGCCGCAACGCCCTGGGGCAGGCTGGGCATGACCATTTGTTATGACGTACGCTTTCCACATCTTTATCGCGCATTGGCCCAGCAGGGCGCGGAATTTCTTTCGGTTCCGTCATCGTTTCAACGCCAGACCGGCAAAGTGCATTGGCATACATTGCTCAAATCACGTGCGATTGAAAATGCCGCTTACGTGTTTGCGCCGGCAATGTGCGGCGAACATCCGGGTAACCGACAGACTTATGGCCACGCGCTGATCGTTGATCCCTGGGGCGAGGTGCTTGCAGATGCCGGCGAAGAGCCGGGCATCATCTACGCTGATATTGATCCGGCGCGTGTCGCCAAAATTCGCGGCATGATGCCGTCGCTGCAGCATGATCGTCCGTATGCAGTTGCCGGCGATAAAATTAAATAAAAACAAATACTTATAGGCTGTCGTCGCCGATGCTGCCGGCATCGCAACTTCAGTAAGACTTGGGCAGCCCGAGCACACGCTCTGCGATGTGGCAAAGGATCAGTTGGGAGCTGACCGGCGCGATGCGCGGAATCATCGCCTCGCGGAAATAACGCTCGACATGAAATTCTTTCGCGTAGCCCATGCCACCATGGGTCAGCACTGCGGTTTCGCAGGCTTTGAATCCGGCTTCTCCAGCAAAATATTTCGCAGCATTGGCTTCAGCGCCGCAGGGTTTACCGGCGTCGTAGAGGCTTGCTGCGCGATAAGTCAGCAACGCTGCGGCTTCGAGTTCGATCCAGCTCTGCGTCGATCCAGCTCTGCGCCAACGGGTGCTGTATGGCCTGGTTCTGGCCGATTGGGCGATCAAAGACGGTTCGTTCACCGGCATATTTGGCGGCACTCTGCAGCGCGACACGCCCCAGGCCGACGGCCTCCGCAGCGACAAGAATGCGCTCGGGGTTCAGTCCGTCCAGGATATAGCGGAATCCCTTGCCTTCTTCGCCGATTCGATCGGCAGCGGGCACACGCATGCCGTCAATGAACACCTGATTTGAATCAACGGCCTTGCGCCCCATTTTGTCGATTTGGCGGGCCTCGAATGTGTTGCGATCGATGTCGGCGTAAAACAGCGTCAGGCCGTCAATCGGATTTTTTGTTTCTTCAACGGGCGTTGTACGTGCCAGCAGCAGGATCTTGTTTGCCACCTGTGCGGTGGAAATCCAGACTTTTTGGCCGGAGACTATGTAGTCGTCGCCGTCACGTACGGCTTTTGTGGTCAGTCGTGTCGTGTTAAGTCCGGCACCGGGTTCGGTGACGCCGAAACAGGCTTTGTCGGTTCCGGCAATCAGCGGCGGCAGCCAGCGCGCTTTCTTCGCATCGGATGCGTAGACCACGACCGGATGTAAACCGAAGATGTTCATGTGTACGGCGGATGCGCCGGAGAATCCGGCACCGGAAGCGGCAATCGTTTCCATCATAAGAGCAGCTTCGGTAATGCCGAGGCCGCTGCCGCCGTATTGTTCGGGCATCGCGATGCCCAGCCATCCGTCGCCGGCGATGGCGGCGTGGAACTCATGCGGGAAACCGCCGTCACGATCATGCTTCAACCAGTAGTCTGCGGCAAACCGTGCGCAGGTGCGGGTGACCGCATCACGGATGGCGCGCTGCTCTTCCGAGAACTCGAAATCCATTTTGCTTATCTTGTCAGTCGGGCAGGGTAGTCACACCAGAGGCCGCTAGCGCCCGTATTTCTTCATCGCTGTAACCGGCAACGCGCAGCACTTCGCAACCATGTTCGCCAAGCCGCGGAGCGCCTCGCTGTGGTGCAGTAGGCGTGTGTGACCACTGTGTCGCGGCGCCTGTTGTTCGCAAACCGCCTTCGCTGGGGTGGGTTTCCTTGTGGATGAAACCAGTGCTGTTCAAATGTTCATCATCGATGACGGCATCAATCGAATTCATCGGTGCACAGGGAATGTCGCTGTCGTTCAACGCGGAAAGCCATTCAGCAGTGCTGCGTTCAAGCATTTCGCCGGCGACGAAGGCGTTTGCCTCTGCGATGCGCGCGGAGCGGTTTTCATGGGTATTGAACCGGGGATCATCGCGGAACAGGTCCTCGCGTCCAATCAGACGGAAGAAGCTTTGCCATTGCTTGTCGTTGTACATCAGCACGCAGACGTAGCCGTCACGGGTGCGGAACGGACGGCGTTCAGGAGCGAGCACGCGTGCATATCCGGATGAGCCGAGTGCAGGTTCAAAGGTGCGGCCGCCCAAATGATCACCCAGGACCATCTGGCTCATGCACTCGAACATGGGCACTTCGACAGCCTGACCTTCGCCGGTGCGTTCGCGGTGAAACAGCGCGGTGGTGACGGCATAGACCGCATGCAGGCCGACAATCCGGTCTGCCAGAGTCGCCGGGATATAGCGAGGGTCCGGGGAGCCGGCCTGCTGCGCCAGCCAAGGAATGCCGGTCATGCCCTGGATCAGGTCATCATATGCGGGGCGGGCGGCGTAAGGGCCCTGCTGGCCATAGCCGTAGGCACCGACATAAATGATCTTCGGGTTCGCCGCAGCCACATCGGCATAACCCAGGCGCAGTCGCTGCATGGCCTGGGGGCGGATGTTGTAGATCATGACGTCGGCGGTGGCGGCAATGCGCAGCAGCGCGTCACGGCCGGCGGCTTGCTTGAGGTCAAGCACCACACTTTTCTTGTTGCGGTTCAGGTGCATGAACATATGACCCATGCCGCGGTTGCGCATGGGGCCGACATGGCGAACGTTGTCGCCGCCCGGGGCTTCAACCTTGATGACTTGCGCACCCAGATCGCCGAGGATCTGGGTGGCATAGGGTCCCATGACTACCGTGGTCAGGTCGATCACGGTAGTCCCGGCAAGCGGACCGGCCATCAGCTGCGCATTTTTGGCGGGATGACACAGCCTTTTTCGCGCAGCGTTTTATCAACCCAGCTGCGGTCCAGTTTGCCCTTGCCGCGAATGGTCTTCAGCATTGCAGCTTCTTTTTTGGCCTGATCCTGCGCCAGTGCGATGGTTTCATTGGCCATTGCCTGCGGCAGGGCCAGCAAACCGTCGTCGTCACCGATGATGATGTCGCCGGGGTTGATGACCGCGTCTCCAATCACTACCGGCACATTGATTTCTCCGGGCCCATTTTTGTAAGGTCCGCGGTGGGTAACTCCGCGTGCGTAAACGGGGAATGAGGACACCGCCAGGGCATCGGCATCGCGGATGGCGCCATCAATGACCATGCCTGCAGCGCCATGGCGCTCGGCAATTGCGGACATGATTTCACCTATGATGGCCTGGGTGCAGATGCCGCCAGCATCAACCACGATAACGTCTCCTGGACGAACAATGTCAATGGCCTTGTGCACCATCAGGTTGTCACCAGGGCCGACCTTGACCGTCAGCGCGGTGCCGACCATGCGACCGCCGCTGTGGCAAGGCCACAGGTCGGGGCCGATAGCGTGCAGCCGGTTCATGTTGTCGCTGAGATGCGCGGTGGCAATCTTGCGCAGCGTCGCAATGGTTTTTGCAGGGGGTTGCGGGGCAAAAGGCAGGATACGGAAGCCAATGGGGGCCATGATGGGGTCACTAAGGTGTTTAAGGGGTGGATATCGTAGCACCGGCACCGGCTTCCGCATGCGCGCGTGCTAAAATCCACCCCGATATTCAGGGATATGATTTACAAGACTCCGCCGGAAAGGCGGGGCGCAGCAGACACTCCGAAACGGCAAATACCAGCGTGCGCATCCTGCTCAGCAACGACGACGGTTATTTTGCGCCGGGCCTGGCCGCCCTGGAGCGTGCACTCTCGCCGCTGGGCACGGTCACTGTAGTTGCCCCGGAACGCGACCGCAGTGGTGCCAGCAACTCTTTGACCCTGGATCGCCCGCTGTCTGTGCGAAAGGCCGCCAGCGGCTTTTATTACGTCAACGGCACGCCAACCGATTGCGTGCATCTCGCCGTAACCGGGCTGCTGCCGGAACTGCCGGACATCGTCGTTTCCGGGATCAATGACGGCGCAAACATGGGCGACGACACGATTTATTCAGGTACGGTTGCGGCTGCAACGGAGGGTTTTCTGCTGGGGATTCCGTCCATCGCCGTGTCGCTGGTGTCCGGAGAACACGATCATTTCGAAACCGCAGGGCGAGTTGCTGCCGAGCTGGTTTTGCGTTTCGGAAAGCATCGTATCGATCAACCGGTATTGTTGAATGTGAACGTGCCGGATGTTCCCTATGAAGCGCTGCGCGGACACAAAGTCACCCGTCTGGGCAAACGCCACAAGGCGGAGCCGGTGGTCAAGGCAACCAACCCCCGCGGCGACACGGTGTACTGGGTAGGCGCGGCTGGACGCGCACAGGATGCTGGCGACGGTACGGATTTTTATGCTGTCGCGGCGCAGATGGTGTCGGTGACGCCGCTGCAGATGGATCTCACCCGGTTCGGGCAAATGGAACTGGTTGGCAACTGGCTGGAAAGGCCGGCAGGCGCATGAACGCGGCGAATTCCGGCATTGGCATGACGTCCCAGCGCACGCGCATGCGCATGGTGGAGCGGCTACGCGGGGAGGGCATCAGCGACGAAGTGATTCTTGCCGCGATGGGCGAAGTGCCTAGACACATTTTTGTGGATGAGGCGCTGGCCAGCCGGGCCTATGAAGACATGGCGCTGCCGCTGGGCTTCGGACAGACAATTTCAAGCCCTTATACCGTTGCGCGCATGCTTGAGCTGCTGCGCAGCGGCGGCAAGCTCGACAAGGTACTGGAAATCGGAACCGGTTGCGGGTATCAGGCAGCGGTGCTGTCGCGCCTTGCCCGCGAGGTATATTCGCTGGAGCGCCTTGCTCCGCTGCTGACCAAGGCAAGGCGCCATTTGCGTGACGCGCGGGCGCATAACGTGCGGGTGCGTACCGCCGATGGACAACTGGGCTGGCCTGAACATGCCCCTTTCGACGGCATTGTGGTGGCTGCTGCGGCAAACCATGTTCCGCAGGCTCTGCTCGATCAACTGGCGGTGGGTGGTAAAATCATCATTCCTTTGACCCATCAGGGTAAACAGTCTTTGCATGTCATCGAACGCACAGCTCAGGGCTATGTCGACCGCAAAGTCGAAGACGCCCTTTTTGTCCCTTTGTTGCCGGGTCTCGGCTGACCTCCCGGTGACAATGACCACCGCTGTTTCCGGTGCGCATTTGAATTCAAATATCACTGTACTCGTCGCGGTCGCATTGATTGCGGGGTGTGCTGCGCCGCGACCTGCGCCGGTGATCGACCGCACGCCTCAAGCTGCGACCAAACCGGTCACCAAGCCAGTACCGCCTCGTGCAGCACCACAACCACAACCCGATCAGCCACGCCCGGAAACGTATACGGTGAAAGCCGGGGATACGCTTTATGCGATTGCGCTGGAGTTCGGTCTTGATTACCGCGAACTGGCTGGCTGGAACAACATTGACCCCGGCAAAATCCGCGTCGGACAGCAGTTACGGCTTTCGCCGCCGCGCGGCGCCGTGGCCACGCCATTGCGGGGCTCTGGCGGCAGTGTTGAAGCACAACCGCTGGACGGCAGTGCCGGCCGGCCAGTTGCTGGTGGTGCAAGAACAGAACCACGAGGCGTTCGGGTGCCGTATTCCGACCAGGCCTATGCGCAGATGTCCGGCGTCAAGCCAGAACCTGCAGCCGTTCCGAAAAGCGAAACACCATCCACTCCCGAGCAAAAGCCCGCAATTGTTGCCGGTGATGATGTCGACTGGATCTGGCCTGTTAACGGCAAAGTAGTTACTCCCTTTAACGAATCATCAAGCAAGGGCATAGGCATTGCCGGAAAGTCCGGACAAGCGGTAGTTGCTGCAGGACCCGGGCGGGTCATTTTCAGCGGCACCGGAATACGCGGCTTGGGCAAGCTGATTGTCATCAAGCACAACGAGAAATTTCTCAGTGTTTATGCGCACAACCGTGAGCTTCTGGTGAAGGAGGGGCAAACGGTCACGCGCGGTCAGCGCATCGCAGAAATGGGTGATACCGACACGGACCAGGTCAAGCTTCATTTCGAGATACGGCGCCTGGGCAAACCGATTGATCCGGCGACGCTGCTTCCGCCGGCATAATGCGCAGTATATTTAAGTAGCTGATTTATATAAATAAATCAGATTTTCAGGGCGTTTACTCTGCGCTTGAAATCACGAATTGAGTCCGCGGTCGCCGCGGTTCCGTAGCGCAACGCGACGTAGTCCCGGCTAATCGCATCTATTTCCTGTCCAGCTTGCGGGTTCCATTGCGCAGCCCGGTTTGCATAAGCCATCGGACCTTCTGCAGGCTTGCGCGGCAAGCCACGGCGGGCAAGTTTGCGACAAAAATGATCGTAGGCCGCGCGCACCACATCATTCCGGGTGGAGCGCAGATCGCGAAGCGCAACCACGGCGCCCAGCAACACGGCAACTCCTGCGCATACGAAAAGGATTACCGCGAGCATCTGCCAGGTTGCGTCGCTGAAACCGATATTCGCAAGAAATTGGCGCTGACGTTCCGGGTTGTATCCAAGCACCCACTGATTCCACGTGTAAGTTACGGTATCCAAGGTCAGGCGCATGCGTTGCAGGAATTCGAAATTTCCGCGTACGAAAATCGGCAGTTCATCGCTGCTGGGGAGCGCTGAGGCGATGCCGCGCTCGACCCGTGCGGGTGATACTGCTGCCGTGGGGTCGACTCGCACCCAGCCTGAACCCGACAGCCAGATTTCCGTCCATGCGTGCGCGTCCGCCTGCCGGATCAGCACATAATCGCCGACCGGATTGATTTGCCCGCCCTGATAGCCGGTGACCACGCGCGCAGGGATGCCAGCGGCCCGCATCAGGAACGTGAATGATGATGCGTAGTGTTCGCAGAATCCGCGCCGCGTATCAAACAGGAATTCATCTACCGCATGTTCTCCAAGCAATGGTGGCGAGAGCGTGTAAACATAGTTTTCATTGCGGAAGGTGGTCAATACGGCATCAACGAGTTGGCGGTCATCGCGGAATTTCCGGCGCAGTTCCTGGGCGTGTTTGATTGTGCGCGGGTTAAAGCCATCGGGCAGTTGCAGGGAGCGACGCAGGATGGATTCGCTCTCGTCAGTGCCATAGGAAGATTGCAACTGCGAACTCATCTCGTAACGCATGCGATTGCGGACAAGTGTCGTGCTCAATAACTGCATGTCTTTTGTCACAACTGCGCGTGGAGGTCGCTGTGTTGGCAATTCAAGAGCAAAAAGCCATCGCTTGTTGTGGGGTTCCAGAGTAACCGTGTATTCGATTACAGGTTCGCCTGACGGAAGTTCCTCGGTGTTGAAAACAAACCGCGGCGCCGTCCAGGTCCTGCCGTCGTAATCCCAAAGGACCGGTCCACGCCAATAAAGCGAACGGGCCTCAGGAATGCGGCCGCGAAAGGCCGCACGGAAAGCCACTGCGTCAGACAGGATCAGGCTATTAAGGCTCCCGGGGCTCATATTGTCGGAGAGACCGCTGAGTCCGGCATGGGCATCGTGGGGAAGCCCCCACAATGGTCCCTGTATGCGCGGAAACAGCAGGAAAAGCACCAGCATCAGCGGAATCGCCTGTAAAAGCAGTAAACCGGCCCGCTGTGCTGGTTGACGCCAACCCGGCCACGGCCCCGTGAATTGCATGCCGATCAGCACCGTGATCAATAGCCATGCACAGACCAACATGTACAGTGCGGTACCGATTGTTTGCGAATACAGAAAATTGGTTACAAGCAGGAAGAATCCAAGGAAGCCCAGCAGCGTGCCGTCGCGCTGGGTATTGGTTTCCAATAATTTCAACGCAAGCATGACCACCAAAAGGGCAACTCCGGCATCCCGCCCCAGCAGCGTGCGGTATTCGAAAAGAATACCTGCGGCGGTGGCCAAAGCAATCAGCACCAGCAGCCATTTTCTCGGTGAAGGTATTTTTCGGTATGCCAGATACAGACGCCAGACCAGAATGACGCTGATCAATGCACTCAGCCAAAGCGGCAGGCGCAGAAGGTGCGCCATGCCCGCGAGGAGAAATCCGGCGCCAAGCCCGAATGTTTCCCGCGCTGTAATCGCGCGTTTGTTAAGAGATACCGGTTGCTGTGCCATGAAGTGCCAGCGCCCGGAGGCAATCTGCGCGTTGTGTTGCTCCGCTGGCCGGCGGTAGCGTGGTGCCGGGCAGGCTTAATCCGTAAGTCAGGTTGCTGGAATCTGCATCCAGAACCCACCGGGTCAGGTGTGACATCCGGAGTTCGGCATCCATTCCATTCGGCAATGCATTCCATGAGAGCCACAATTCGGCATCAGCGCGGCCTGTGAACTGCTTGGTCAGCAAAGAGTCGTCACGCGCCACCGCTTTCCAGGCGACATGACGTAATGAGTCACCAGGTCGGTATGGACGGAATCCCGAGAATTCGTCCTGTCCCTGGCCGGAGATACCGCCTTCCCCGGCACCGGCTAGCGGTTGTGGCAATGGCAGCCCGGGGGTTGCTGGCGCAGGGTAGACCAGGCACTGCACATCAGGCTCCGCATAAGACCAAGCCCTAAACAATCCGACCGGGAACCGCGTATACAGGGTCATGCGCCCGGGACGCAGCCAGCCCCTTTGCAATGCCGGAATGTTCACAGCGGCAATGGTACTGGCGCCCGCAGGCACGTCTACATAATCAGCGTTGATACTATCGCCGGTGACGCCGATGCTGAATCGGTCAGAACGCGTCTGGTTGAAGATTTGCAGCAAAAACTGCGCCTGCCCGCCGGCAAAGACAGGAGAAACCCGCCCTGCGGAAATTCTCAGATGCGCCAGATTGCGGAAAGTGTGCAGCATGCTTTGAATACCTGCCGCCCCAAGGAGGAAGGCGAGAATGAAGCCGAGCGAGAGGTCGTAGTTAACCGATCCTGTAAGCATCAGCAGTATCACGCCGACAAACAGCACTCCCTGCGGCGTCGGCAGGATAAAAACCCTGCGCTGGACCAGAACGATGGTTCCGTGTTCCGGCCCGCGCCACTGAAATAGCCATTTCAGCGCGCTGTCTTTGAACGGGAGATACATGTGAAATCAGGGAATGGCGACTTGCTGCAGGAGTAGTTGGGCGAGCCCCGAACCGGACACCGTCCCGCTGTTGCCATTGGCGGCAGAAAGACGATGAGCAACAACAGCGGGAAGAACAGCCTGCAAGTCTTCCGGAATCACGGATTTTCGTCCGTCCATGTACGCCCAGGCGCGTGCTCCGTGTAAAAGGGCAAGACCTGCACGTGGTGACAGGCCGTGGGCGAATGCGGAATCCTGACGTGTGTGATTCAGCAGAGCCTGCAGATAATCAAGAAGCGCAGGGGAAACGTGGACCTTTTGAACTTCGCGCTGTAATTGCAGCAGGTCTTCAGGACCGATATGGGGTTTCAGGCTGGCGAGCAATGCGCGACGGTCGGCGCCGTTGAGCAGCGCGCGCTCCGCCTGGGCGTCAGGATAGCCCAGTTCCAGTCGCATCAGGAATCGGTCAAGTTGTGATTCCGGCAACGGGAAGGTGCCGATTTGGTGAGACGGATTCTGCGTGGCGATTACAAAAAAAGGCTGTGGCAACAGACGGGTTTCACCCTCGGTGGTTACCTGGTTTTCCTCCATCGCTTCCAACAGTGCGCTTTGCGCCCGGGGTGTTGCGCGGTTCACTTCGTCAGCCAACACGACATTGGTGAACACCGGACCGGGATGGAACTCGAAACGGCCGGAGTCCCGGTTGTACACCGAGACTCCGATGATGTCTGCCGGCAGCAAATCGCTGGTGAACTGAATGCGTTGGAATTTGAGGCCGAGACATGTAGCGATCGCGTGCGCCAGTGTGGTCTTGCCAACCCCGGGTACATCCTCAATCAAAAGATGACCGCGGGCGAGCAGGCAGGCAATGGCCAGCCTGATCTGCCGGGATTTTCCCAGGATGATGCTGTTGATCTGTTCAGCAATAACTTTGATTTGGGCGTGCATGGGGGTTGCTTGGCCTTGGCTCGGTAAGATGATCAATCCGGAACTGCCGGTTTGTTCAGATTAGACAATGGGCGGGGTGAATTATAAGATGAAGTTCCAGTCAGAGACCCGGGCCCGAAGTGGACCCAAAGCCCAAGGAAGCCCTTTTTGAACGACAACCCAGGCAGCGGAGAGTTCCACGACCGTGGTGGAATGCGCGGCGACAGTGCGCGGTCCCGCAAAAGGGCTTTAGCCTGGGCTCCCCGCGTTATGGTTCTCGCCGGCGGTGTCGGCGTGGTGGCCGCTATGGTTTCGGGGAATGACACGATCCTGATGGCATCACTGTTTGCAGCGCTTGGCGGACTGATGTTTGCGGTTCTGCTCCGCCAAATGGAAACCCGGCGCGCGCTGCGTGACAGTGAAGCCCGGTTTCGCGCGCTGAGCGCGCTGGGCTCCGATTGGTACTGGGAAGCAGACGCCGAGTACCGTTTGACACATGTTTCAGAGGGACTGGGGCGGCTGTCGGGACGTGCCATCAGCGATTTTCTTGGGCAACCACGCTGGCACCATGCATTTGTGACGCCGGTTGGAGCGGACTGGTCTGCACACAAGACAGTCATTTCGCGTCGAGCGCCATTTCGTGATCTGCAGTTGCGTTACGTCAGTCCGCAGGGCATTGTGGCCTATGGCAGCGTCAGTGGTGAGCCGGTTTTTCGAGGTGACGGCTCTCTTGCAGGTTATCGTGGCGTAGGTAACGATGTCACGGCTGAAGTCGTGCTGCGGCAGCGATTACGAATGCAGCATGACGTCACGCGCATATTGAGCCAGGCGACAGATAACCAGTTTGCAATCAAGGCGGTCATCGAGACCATCTGTCGAACCATGGAATGGAGTTGGGGCGCCCAGCGCTGCATCGATCCTGTCACTGGAATGCTGACTTGCGGGGCCTACTGGTTTGCGCCGGGAATACGCGCCAAGGCCTTCGTGGTCCATGCGATTTCACCGAAGCCTGCTGATGCATTGAACGGGGCGGTCAGCCGCGTCATCTCCACCGGTGAAATATTCTGGATTTCCGACCACAGCCAGGAAAGCTTTCAGCGTAGCCGGCTTGCGCGCGAGGCAGGCTTGCGAGGCGCTGTTTTTGTTCCGATACGGCGCAGCATCACGACCACTGACGTGCTGGAATTCTTCAGCGAGCGAACCGAGGCGCCGGATCAGGTTTTGCGCGAGACTCTGGATGCGATCGGAAGGGAAGTCGGGCAGTTCATGGATCGCCGGGCGGCACTGCAGTTCAGCAGCGACCTTGAACGGGAGCGCCGCCATCTGCTCGAATTGCTCGAATTGCTTGAGTTGCAACTTGAGCACATGCCCGTAGCCTGCGTGATGCAGGACAGTCAGTTTCGGGTGGTCTACTGCAATCCCGCCGCAGAAAGGATATTCGGATATTCGATAGAAGAACTGCGCGGTCAGGACATCGCACCCCTGATCGTTACTGCGGATGCAATCCCGGCTGTAACCGGGAGAAGGGCGCGCCTACGTTGCGGCGAGCGGAACATTGCGGTAACGATGGAAAATTTCCGAAAGGATCAATCCGGCGTCATCTGTGAATGGAATTACATGCCTTTGTACGGTGAGAACGGCGAATTCAACGGAGTCCTTGCCACAGCACAGGATGTCACCGAGCGCATGCAGATGGTGGAGGCACTGGAGGAAAGTGAGGAGCGCTACCGGCAGATTTTTGCAGCCACACCGCTGCCGATGTGGGTCGCCGATGCCTACGAGCCGAGATTTCTCGCTGTGAATGAAGCCGCCGTAAGTAAATACGGCTACAGTCGCAACGAGTTCGAAAAGATGACAGCTCTGGACCTGCAGGCGGAAGGATCCCGGGATTCAGTTGCACAACAACTGCGAACGCGCGATCCAACCCTGCCGATGCATTTCATCCGGGAACACGTTACCAAAAGCGGAGAGCGGGTTATTGCGGAAATTACGGCACAACCATTCAACTATGGCGGGCAGCAGACGCGGCTTATTGTCGCCAACGACGTGACAGACAGTGTGCGTGCGCAGCAGGCCCTGGAAAACAGTGAGGCCCGGTTCAGGGCAATTTTCGAGCAAGCCTCCGTGGGGATCGCCATTAGAGAGTTAGGGGAGCATCCGAGATTTCTCAGGGTAAACCGCAAGCTGTGCGAGATTCTCGGTTATTCGGAGGATGAACTGCTGACGCTCACAACCACCGGGCTGACAGCAGCTGAAGATGCTGAATCCACCCTACAAATCAACTTGAGACTGCTGTCGGGCGAACTCAGACATTATTCCCGCCGCAAGCGTTACCGGCGCAAGGATGGCAGGATCATCTGGGTCAATCTTTCGGTTTCGCGGCTTGATGAGGGTGTGCAAGGCGGGAAGGTCGGGTACCTGCTGTCTGTCATTGAGGATATTACCGATCAGGTCGAGAGCGAAGCAAGGATGATCGAGAGCGAGTCGCGCTATCGCCAGATTTTTGCACTTGCACCTCTGCCAATGTATTTACGCGACGAAAACACGCTTCAATTCATCGACGTGAACAAGGCATGCCATGAGATGTACGGCTACACGCGCGATGAAATGCTGAACATGTCGCTGATCGACATTCAGACTCCGGCAGGACGTGAACGCTACCGGCGCACACCCTTTGCGCGTCCAATGGGTGCGGTTGAGCGGCTGCAGAAGCAGCACGCAAGGCGCAACGGCGAGCTGATTGACGTCGAGATTCACTCCTATCCGACGATGCTTGCGGGAAGAAAGGTCCGCTTGGTGTTGATCCGCGACATGACTGAACAGCTGAACATGGAGCGCCTGCTGCGTGACAACGAATCACGTCTGCGCGCCATTGCGGACAATGTTCCTGCCGTAATTGCCTTTTTTGATGGCGATGGCTCTTTGCAGTATTCCAATTTTGCCTATGACCGCTGGTTTGTGGAGCCCGGTAGTGCTGAAAAGGTCTCGCATTCCTGCAGCGAATTCATTGCACCCTTGCTGGGACGCGCCCTGGAAGGTCATGAAGTTACAACCGAGCGCGTTCTTGAGACCCAGGCCGGGCAACGGGTGGCGAGGTTGACGCTCATTCCGCACCGCAAGGACGAAGGGGGAGTTGAAGGTGCTTACCTGATGGGTTACGACCTTACCGATTTCCGCCGCGCTGAAGAGGAGGTCCGGCATCTCAATGCCGAGCTGGAGCAGCGGGTCGAGTAGCGCACGCGTGCACTGGCGGCGGCAAACCGCGAGCTTGAGTCATTCTCTTATTCCGTATCACATGACTTGCGGGCTCCGTTGCGTACCATCGACGGTTTCAGCCAGATTCTTATCGATGAATATGCTGAAGTCCTGGATGAGTCCGGAAAAAGCTATCTTGAAAGAGTGCGCGCTGGCAGCCAGCGAATGGCGAAACTGATTGATGACCTGCTTGAACTGGCGCGTGTTACTCGGCGCGACCTTCAGATTCGCAGCTGTGACCTTTCAGCGATGGCGCACGATATTTTCAGCGAACTGGGCGCATCCGCGCCGGAACGTTCGTTCAAGGTAAAGGTGGCTCCCGGCATGAAGGTCAAGGCAGACGAAGGTTTGCTGAGTATAGCCCTCGACAATCTGCTGCGTAATGCCTGGAAGTTTACGGGGCTTGAAAATGAAGCGCTGATCGAGGTTGGGTGCAATGACTCCGAAGGGGATGTGCGCACCTTTTACGTTCGTGACAATGGCGTCGGATTCGACATGGCCTACGTGGACAAGCTGTTTGGTGCTTTCCAGCGCTTGCACAGCGAAACCGAGTTTCAGGGTACTGGAATCGGCCTCGCATTGGTTCAGCGGGTGATCCGCCGGCATGGTGGCCAGGTTTGGGCGGAAGCCGAGCCGCAGTGCGGGGCGACTTTTTATTTTTCAATGCCCGCCGAGGTTGTCGTAACAGACCTGACAGCTCACCTCAAGGCAGGAACATAGCCGCCAGAACCCGGCGTCCTTCAGCCACGAGCACGTTGTAAGTTCGACAGGCTGCAGGAGTATTCATGATTTCCAGGCCGACCCGCGCTTCGATCAGGGGGCGCAGTTGAAACGGAGGCGGGAAAATCTGGGTTTGACCGGTACCAATGATCACGATTTCCGGAGTTTCGTCGAGCAAAAGCCCGGTGGACTCCGCCGAGAGCGCAGTTAACCCGTCCACCTTCCACTGGGTTGGAGGCGCATCAGGGGTGACAATGAGCGGGTGTTCGTAACGGATGCCGTTGACGGCAAGGTAACCTGTTCCGTATCCGGTCAACGTATAGCCGGTCTTGGGGTTCGCCAGATGCAGTTTCATGGCCTAATCTTTGCCGGGAGTGGTCAGCTTCGTTACAATTATACGTTTTCGGCATGAAATCCGTCATCTTGCCGGGTCTCAATTGTCACCTGAGCTTGTTTGTGGCGTTTTGACGCTTATTTGCAATCTTTACCGCATCGTACCGAGACTGGCCAATGGAAGAGTTTTCGCGCATCAAACGCCTGCCGCCCTACGTGTTCAACGTTACCGGCGAGCTGAAACTGGCTGCCCGCCGCCGCGGCGAAGATATTATCGATTTCAGCATGGGTAACCCCGACCAGCCGACGCCACGCCATATTGTCGACAAGCTGATTGAATCAGTACAACGCACCGACACACACGGCTATTCAGTGTCGAAGGGCATAACCCGGCTGCGCAAGGCGATCTGCACCTGGTATCAGACGCGTTATGGCGTTGAGCTAGATCCCGAATCTGAAGCGATCGTTACCATCGGATCCAAGGAAGGGATTGCACACTTGGCGCTGGCTACCCTGGACCGGGGCGATGTAGTGCTGGTGCCAAATCCGAGTTATCCGATCCATATTTACGGCCCGGTCATTGCCGGTGCCGACATCCGCCACGTGCCGATGCATGCCGGGGTGGATTTTTTCGCGGAGCTTGAGCAGTCAATTCGCGATTCCTATCCGAAGCCGAAGATGCTGATCGTGAACTTCCCGAGCAATCCGACGACCCAGTGCGTGGATCTCGCGTTTTTCGAGCGGCTGATCGCGATTGCCAAGGAACACGATATCTACGTCGTTCATGACCTGGCCTACGCCGACATCGTGTTTGACGGTTACAAGGCGCCATCAATACTGCAGGTGCCGGGCGCGCGTGATGTTGCGGTTGAATTCTTCACGATGTCGAAGAGTTACAACATGGCTGGCTGGCGCGTTGGTTTCATGGTTGGCAACCGTGATCTGGTCACCGCACTGGCACGGATGAAGAGTTATCACGATTACGGAACGTTCACGCCGATTCAGGTGGCGTCGATCATCGCGCTTGAGGGGCCTCAGGACTGTGTCGAGAACGTGCGCCAGATCTATCAGGGTCGCCGCGATGTGCTGTGGGCGGGCATGAACGCGATGGGGTGGACGGTCGAAAAGCCTCAGGCCACGATGTATATCTGGGCGCCGATTCCGGAGCCGTACAAAGCAATGGGGTCTCTGGAGTTTTCAAAAAAGCTGCTGCTCGATGGCAAGGTGGCAGTTGCACCGGGCACCGGGTTCGGCCACTACGGCGACGGTCATGTGCGTTTTGCGCTGATTGAGAACGAGGCGCGGACGCGCCAGGCGATCCGTACGATCAAGGAAATGTTCCGCAAGGACGGGCTGCTTTAAGCGGTCCTTGAAACAGGAAAGAAGAGCAAAACAATGAAACCGATCAATGTAGGTCTGCTTGGCATCGGTACCGTCGGCAGCGGCACGTTCAAGGTGCTTCAGCGCAACAGCGAGGAAATCTTCCGACGCGCCGGCTGCACCATCCGCATGACCATGGTGGCGGACAAGGATATTGCGCGAGCACAATCCGTCGTCGGCAGCGCGGCACGTGTTACAGCCGATGCCAACGAGGTGGTCAGCAATCCTGACATCGACATTGTTGTCGAACTCATCGGTGGCTACGGCATTGCCAAGGAGCTGATCCTCAAGGCCATCGCCAACGGCAAACATGTAGTGACGGCAAACAAGGCGCTGCTGGCTTTGCATGGCAATGAGATTTTCGCAGCTGCCCGCGCCAAGTGCGTGATGGTTGCGTTCGAGGCCGCGGTCGGCGGCGGCATTCCGATCATCAAATCGCTGCGCGAGGGGCTGACCGCCAACCGTATCGAGTGGATCGCCGGCATCATCAATGGCACCAGCAACTTCATTCTGTCGGAAATGCGTGCCAAAGGCGCGGCGTTCGCCGATGTATTGAAGGAAGCGCAGCGCATGGGTTATGCCGAGGCTGATCCGACATTTGACATTGAAGGCGTCGATGCCGCGCACAAACTTTCCATCATGGCGGCCATCGGCTTCGGCATTCCGGTGCAATTTGAAAAAGCCCACGTCGAAGGCATTTCGAAGCTGGCGCAGGAAGACATCCGTTACGCCGAGGAACTCGGTTACCGCATCAAACTGCTGGGGATAGCCAAGCGCAAGGCGACCGGATTCGAACTGCGGGTGCATCCGACGCTGATTCCGGCGCGCCAGCTGATCGCCAATGTCGAAGGCGTGATGAACGCCATTCTGGTGAAGGGCGATGCCGTGGGGCAGACCATGTATTACGGCGCGGGCGCCGGCTCCGAACCGACGGCTTCGGCGGTGGTGGCCGATCTGGTGGATGTGGCGCGCATGCTCACCGCCGATCCGGAAAACCGCGTCCCGCACCTGGCTTTCCAGCATGATCAGTTGTCCGCAGTACCGATTCTGCCGATGGGCGAGGTTGAAACCTCTTATTACCTGCGACTGCGAGTGGCCGACAAGGCCGGCGTGCTCGCCGACATCACCCGAATTCTTGCTGACCAGGCGATTTCGATCGAAGCACTGGTGCAGAAGGAGCCGCAGGTCGGGGAGCAGCAGGTGGACATCATCATGCTGACCCATCTGACCCAGGAAAAGAAAATCGACGTGGCGATCCAGCGCATTGAAGCGCTGCCGGTGGTGTCGGGCAAGATTACCCGCATCCGCATGGAAGCGCTGCAATGAGTGTTCCCGCCTCAAAACTGGTGGCGGCGTCACCGACGCGTTACGTGAGCACGCGCGGACGCATGCCCGTGGCACGTTTCTGCGACGTGCTGCTCGGCGGCCTGGCATCTGACGGCGGCCTGGTCGTTCCGCAAACCTATCCGCGACTGACCCATGATGATCTGACCGCAATGCGCAGGATGTCTTACGCGGATCTTGCCTTTGCAGTCATCAGCCGTTTTGTTGATGACATACCCGGAGACTACCTGCGCGCGCTGGTGCATCGCGCCTATCGCGCCGAGGTCTTTGGCTCGGCAGAGATCACCCCATTGAAGACGCTGGAGCCGGGTCTGCACCTGCTGCAGTTGTCCAACGGGCCGACGCTGGCGTTCAAGGACGTCGCGATGCAGTTGCTGGGCGAACTGTTCGAATACGTGCTGCAGCGGGAAGGGCGCACACTGAACATCCTTGGCGCCACCTCGGGAGACACCGGATCGGCGGCGGAATACGCCATGCGCGGCCGCAAGGGCATCCGCGTGTTCATGCTGTCACCGCACGGCAAGATGAGCCCGTTCCAGCGCGCACAGATGTATTCGCTGCAGGATGCCAATATTTTCAATATTGCCATCCGCGGCGTATTTGACGACTGCCAGGACATCGTCAAGGCCGTCAGCGGCGATGCCGCATTCAAGAGCGCACACCAGATCGGCGCGGTGAATTCCATCAACTGGGCACGTGTTGTGGCCCAGGTGGTTTATTACTTCAAGGGTTATTTTGCGGCGACGCAGAGCAATGACCAGCAGGTGTCTTTTGCCGTGCCGTCGGGCAACTTCGGCAACATCTTTGCCGGACATATCGCACGCATGATGGGTTTGCCGGTCCGGCACCTGATCCTCGCGTCAAACGAAAATGATGTGCTCGACGAATTTTTCCGCAGCGGCCGTTACCGTGTGCGCTCCAGCCGCGAGACACTGCAGACGTCCAGCCCGTCGATGGATATTTCAAAGGCCTCGAACTTCGAGCGCTTTGTATTCGATCTGGTCGGTCGTGATCCGGCGATGGTTGCGCGCCTGTGGCGCGAGGTCGAGGACGCGGGCGGTTTCAATCTGGGCGAAGCGCCGTGCTGGCGCAGTGTTGATCAATACGGTTTTGTGTCGGGACGCAGTTCGCATGCCGACCGTCTGACTGCAATTCGCAGAATCAACAGTCAGTATGGCGTCACGATCGACCCGCACACCGCCGACGGCATCAATGTCGGATTGCAGCAGCGCGAACCCGGGGTTCCGCTGATCTGCATGGAAACTGCGTTGCCGGCCAAGTTTGCCGAAACCATTCGTGAGGCGCTGGGTCATGACCCGGAGGTGCCGTCCGGTTACGAGGGGCTGGAAAGCCGGCTGCAGCGGGTGGCGGTGATGGATCCCGATGTGGAAGCGGTGAAGACCTATATCGCCGGCCGGACCGAGCCTTAAAAAATATTTAAAAAAAATACTTACGCTTTGCTCGCAAGGTCAGGTAAAACGCATCGACAGATCTACAGCGCTGATGTCCTTGGTCAGCGCACCGATTGAGATGCGGTCAACCCCGGTTTCCGCAATGGCGCGTACATTTTCCAGTGTGATGCCACCGGATGCCTCCAGCTTCGCGCGTCCGGCGGTCCATTGCACGGCCTCACGCATCTGCACCAGGGACATGTTGTCGAGCAGCACCATTTTCACGCCGGCGCCCACGGCTTCGCGCAGCTGATCCAGCGTTTCAACTTCAATCTGTATCCACTGGGCGCGATCCGCCAGTTTTGCCGCGGCTGACAACGACGGTATGACACCGCCCGCTGCGGCGATGTGGTTTTCCTTGATCAGTATCGCGTCCCAAAGGCCCATGCGGTGATTCATGCCGCCGCCCACGGTAACAGCATGTTTTTGTGCGACACGCAGGCCGGGCAGGGTCTTCCGGGTATCGAGGATCGCCGCGCGAGTGCCGGCAACCGCATCGACATATTGACGTGTTGCAGTAGCAACAGCAGACAGCAGTTGCAGGAAATTCAGGGCGCTGCGCTCGGCAGTCAACAGCGCGCGGGACGAACCGGTGATGTCGCAAAGGCGCGTACCAGCCGCAATGCGGTCACCGTCACTGGCGAGCCAGGTAACCCTGGCTTTGGGGTCGAGTATTGTGACGCAGGCATCAAACCATGCCGTGCCGCACAACACAGCCGGTTGCCGGCAAACCACATGTGCCCTGGCATCCGGCCGGTCCGGCGTCATTTGCGCGGTCAGATCGCCGCTGCCGACATCTTCAGCAAGCGCAGCGGCTACGTTACGTTTGATTTCGTTGACGAGATTCATTGGCTGAAAGTGCAGTGTATGCCCAACATTGCAAACTGCTATAGTGCAACGATAATTTTAACCGACTGTCTGGGGGAGTGCGTATGAACGACGTGGTCAGCGTGGTGTCCTACGGCATCGGTACGGTGCTCGGTTTCCTGATGATCGGCGGCCCGATATTCCTCATCATCCATGATGTCACCCAAAAAAAACACACGGTTCTGCGCAATTATCCGGTCATTGGCCGACTGCGCTTCTTCTTTGAAGACCTCGGTGAATATTTCCGCCAGTATTTTTTCGCCAATGACCGAGAAGAGATGCCGTTCAACCGCGCGACCCGCGGGTGGGTTTACAAAAGCGCGAAAAACGAGGGCGGCATCATCGGTTTCGGCTCGACCAACGACCTGAGTACGCCGGGCTCGATCCTGTTCGTGAATCATCCGTATCCGGTGCTTGAAGAAGACCGGTTGCCGACACCGTCGATCCTGATCGGCGACGGCTATTGCGCACAACCGTTCGAAGCCAAATCCATCGTCAATATCAGCGGCATGAGTTTCGGCGCGATCTCGCAGCCTGCCGTGGAAGCCTTGTCGCGTGGCGCGGCAAGCGCCGGCTGCTGGATGGATACCGGCGAGGGCGGCTTGTCGCCGCATCATCTCTCTGGTGGCTGCGATGTGATCATGCAGATCGGCACGGCGAAGTACGGCATCCGCGAGCTCGACGGCAGTTTTTCACCGCAAAAAGCCAAAGAACTGGCGAAACACGTCAAGGCCTTCGAAATCAAGTTGTCGCAGGGCGCCAAGCCGGGCAAGGGGGGCGTGCTGCCCGGTGCAAAGGTCACCGAAGAGATCGCCCGTATCCGCGGCATACCCGCAGGCATGGACTCGATCAGTCCAAATCGTCATCACGACATCGCCAATGTTGATGATCTGCTCGACAAGATCGCCTACATCCGCAACCTCACCGGGCGGCCGGTCGGGGTGAAAACGGCGATTGGCGGCTGGGCCTTCATGAATGACCTGTGTGACGCCATCCTGCGTCGCGGTCCGGAGTTTGCGCCGGATTTTATTGCCATTGATGGCGGCGAAGGCGGCAGCGGCGCCGCGCCGCAGACGCTGATGGATCACATGTCTCTGCCCATCGCTGAAGCGTTGCCACGTGTCGTTGATGCGCTGATCCAGTCCGATCTGCGCGGGCGGGTGCGGGTCATCGCCGCCGGCAAGCTGGTGACCTCGGCGAAAGCAGCGTGGGCGCTGTGCATGGGTGCGGATTTCATCAACTCCGCGCGCGGCTTCATGTTCGCACTGGGCTGCATCCAGGCGCTCCGCTGTCACCAGAACACCTGTCCGGCAGGCGTCACCACGCACAACAAGCGGCTGCAGCGCGGTCTGGTGGTTGAAGAGAAGTATCTGCGGGTGGCGAACTACTGCAACAGCATGAACAAGGAAATCGACATGATCGCGCATGCCTGCGGCTGCCGTCATGCGCGCGAACTGAAGCGCGAACATGTGCGCATCGTGCAGACCGCAAACCAGAGCATTGCGCTGAACATGCTCTATCCGTACCCGGAAGTTGGTTATCGTCGCAGTGGGGCTGTGGAGCAGCGGCCCCCGGGGTCGGTGGCACTTTAGCCCGCTTTCTTCCCCAGCCGGCCAAATCTTATTTAATCAATAAATATATGATTATATTGATTAAATAGACATCACCTGGATTATCCCTTGCTCCAGCATTGAAATCAGGCTGCGCATGCCCCATCTGCTGTGTATCTAAACTTTTAGCACGGGGCAGACATGCGCTTCGACAAATTCACCACCAAGTTCCAGCAGGCCTTCGCTGACGCGCAGAGCACAGCGGTGGGCGGCGATCACGCTTATATCGAGCCCCAGCACTTGCTGCTGGCATTGATCAATCAGGACGATGGCGGCACGGCATCGCTGTTGCAGCGCGCCAGCGTCAATGTTGCGGGGCTGCGCGGTGCATTAAAGACAGCACTGGAGTGTTTGCCCAAGGTGGAAGGCACTGGCGGAGAAGTCACGATCTCGCGCGATCTCGGCAATCTACTGAATCTGACCGACAAGGAAGCGCAGAAGCGCGGCGACCAGTACGTCGCCTCGGAACTGTTCCTGCTGGCTCTGCCCCAGGACAAAGGTGAGACCGGGCGTCTGTTGAAGCAGTTCGGTGGCGACCGTTCGCATATCGAAAAAGCGGTGGAAGGACTGCGCGGCGGTGAATCCGTCGGCAGCGCGGAAGCCGAAGGCAGCCGTGAGGCATTAAAAAAATACACCATGGATCTGACCGAGCGTGCACGCTCGGGCAAGCTCGATCCGGTGATCGGCCGTGATGACGAGATTCGCCGCGTGATCCAGATCCTGCAGCGTCGCACCAAGAACAATCCGGTGCTGATCGGTGAACCCGGAGTCGGCAAGACTGCGATTGTCGAAGGCCTCGCCCAGCGCATCATCAACGGCGAAGTCCCGGAAACACTGAAGAACAAACGCGTACTGTCGCTGGATATGGCAGCGCTGCTCGCCGGCGCCAAATACCGCGGCGAGTTTGAAGAGCGCCTGAAATCGGTGCTCAAGGAAATCTCGCAGGATGCGGGGCAAACCATCGTCTTCATCGACGAACTGCACACGATGGTCGGCGCCGGCAAGGCCGAAGGCGCCATGGATGCCGGCAACATGCTGAAACCGGCGTTGGCACGTGGCGAACTGCACTGCGTCGGCGCGACGACGCTCGACGAGTATCGAAAATACATCGAAAAAGATGCCGCGCTGGAGCGGCGCTTCCAGAAGGTGCTGGTGGACGAGCCGTCGGTCGAATCAACGATCGCGATCCTGCGCGGCCTGCAGGAAAAATACGAATTGCATCACGGCGTGGAAATCACCGACCCGGCAATCGTCGCGGCTGCCGAACTTTCACATCGCTACATTACCGACCGTTTTCTGCCGGACAAGGCGATCGATCTTATTGACGAAGCTGCGTCGCGGATCAAGATGGAAATCGATTCCAAGCCGGAGTCGATGGACAAACTTGATCGGCGCCTGATCCAGCTCAAGATTGAGCGGGAAGCGATCAAGAAGGAAAAGGATGAAGCCTCCAAGAAACGGTTGGCTTTGCTTGAGGATGAAATCAAATCGTTGTCGCGCGAATACGCTGATCTTGAGGAAATCTGGAAAGCCGAAAAAGCGCAGGTGCAGGGCAGCGCGCATATCAAGGAGGAAATCGATCGCATTCGCATCGAGATCGTCAAATTGCAGCGTGCCGGCAAGCTCGACAAGGTTGCCGAACTCCAGTACGGCAAATTGCCGCAGCTTGAGGCACAACTGAAGCAGGCCGAGACCGCGGGTAGCGCGGCGCCGGCAAAACATAAACTGCTGCGCACGCATGTCGGCACCGAGGAAATCGCCGAAGTGGTGTCACGCGCGACTGGCATTCCTGTTTCAAAGATGATGCAGGGTGAGCGCGAAAAACTGCTGAAAATGGAAGAGCGCCTGCATGGCCGGGTGGTCGGGCAGGACGAAGCAGTACGTCTTGTATCCGACGCCATCCGCCGTTCCCGCGCGGGTCTCGGTGATCCGAAACGTCCTTATGGCTCGTTCCTGTTCCTCGGACCGACGGGTGTCGGCAAGACTGAACTTTGTAAGGCGCTGGCCGAGTTCATGTTCGACTCGGAAGACCACCTGATCCGCATCGACATGTCGGAATTCATGGAAAAGCATTCGGTTGCGCGTTTGATCGGCGCGCCCCCGGGTTATGTCGGATATGAAGAAGGCGGCTATCTGACCGAGGCTGTGCGCCGCAAGCCCTACTCGGTGATCCTGCTCGATGAAGTCGAGAAGGCGCATCCGGACGTTTTCAACGTGCTGCTGCAGGTTCTGGACGACGGCCGCATGACCGACGGGCAGGGTCGCACGGTGGATTTCAAGAATACCGTCATCGTGATGACATCTAACCTCGGCTCGCAGATGATCCAGGCTATGCAGGGGGATGACTACCAGGTCATCAAGCTGGCCGTTCTGGGTGAAGTGAAAACGCAGTTTCGTCCTGAATTCATCAACCGAATTGACGAAATCGTGGTCTTTCACTCATTGGACGAGAAAAACATCAAGTCGATTGCACGTATCCAGCTGGCTTATCTGGAAAAACGGCTGATTCAGATGGAGATGAAGCTCGAAGTCAGTGATGCGGCGCTGGGGGAAATTGCCGCAGCAGGATTTGATCCGATCTACGGCGCACGTCCGCTGAAACGGGCTATCCAGTCGCAGCTGGAAAATCCGCTGGCAAAACAGATACTGGAAGGCCGGTTTGGTCCGAAAGATGTGATCCGTGTGGATTTGCGAAACGGCGTCATGACTTTCGATAAAAAACAGTTGGCTGCCTAGGCAGCCTGAGCCGGCCGGCTGTCACGAAGCGAGATGGATTTGATTCGGGAGCACTCGCAAAAAGGTTTCGAGATATTGAAAACGGTTGAATATCCCTGGCCGATAGCCGATGCGGTACTCCAGCACCATGAACGCATGGATGGTTCAGGCTATCCGCAGGGTCTGTCGGGGGATGCAATTGTCATTGAAGCGCGGATCATGGCTGTAGCAGACACTATCGAAGCCATGTCTGCGCACCGTCCTTACCGCGCCGGACTGGGCATTGATGCCGCGCTCAATGAAATAGAACGCGGCAACGGCATCCAGTACGATCCGGAATCCGCTGATGCCTGCCTGCAACTGTTTCGCGAAGACCGTTTCAGCCTGCCGGCCTGATTACAGTGCAAGGGGCTGGCCGTACCCGGTAAGTTCCAGATATCCACGGCCAACAGTGCGACCGTTGTTGCGAGCCGTGACCGCCCCCTCCCAGTAGACCGCCCCCGTTGTTCGCCTGGTATCGTTTTCCTGGTCATCGAAAAGTGGTTCCAGTACGATCTCCAGTTTGCCGACCTTTACCTTGAAGGCCACCGGATAATGCGTGCCGGTGCGGGGAGACTGCCACGATCGCAGCGCTGAAAAATGTACTGCGCCGGGGCCGAAGGTACGGCTGCTACCGGTGGCATCGCGCAAAGTAGCCGCAGACCATATTGGCATTGATGACTTCCGGGACCGCATCCGGAACGCCATCAATGCACCACCGTCGTCGAGATTGATGCCGATCCAGTCCCAGCCTTCGGCATCCTCAGGCAGATAGGACGATGACCACTCGTGATCCAGCCATGCCTTTCCTGTTACGGATTTTGTGGAGTCACCACCGCGGAGCGTGCCACGGACTGAAAGGTGTGGTGAACTGTAATAGTGACTCGCCGTATCTGCACCCGGACCTTTGCGGCTGTATCCGTTATGGCCTTGCAGCAACAGCGGCTGTGTCGGCATGAATGCCAGATCGAGCGCCAGCTCTGAGGAACTGATTTGCGCTTGATAGGCTTCACCACGACGTGTCAGATGCCAGTCATCCAGCCATACTTTGGTGTCTTCGGTGGCGGCTCCGGCCAGTCCAAAGACGGCGCGCGCTGCGCGCTGGGTGTGGAGCAGGCGGCCCTGCGCCGGATCAGCCACGGCAGCGTGGGCGATGATGATGTGTTCGGGATTGAAAGCGCTGGGGTTGCCAGTCTGCAGTTGCGGTTTGGCGCGAAAAAAAGTGATCTGGACGCCGAATTCGCGTTTTGCGCTGTCATGCACCCAGCCTGTGATGTACCACCATTCGATGCGGAAATCCGAGTGGCTGCCGTGATCGCCGGGGAACCTCAGGATACGTGCGGGATCTGCTGTTGCTTGCTTGACCTGCGGTGAGGCTTCGGCACCGCTGCCGCACCAGGTGGTCAGTGCGGCGAGAAGCATGCGTCGTCTTGACCGATTCATCTACCAATCTTCGCGCACAGTTGACACCACTTCAATGCGCATGACACTGCGCGCGCTCAGTACGGCGGTGGCAGCAGCACTCGCCACTGTCACTAGGAAAAGTACCAGCAGCGGAACCCAGGGCATATGCAATTCCATGCTCCAGTGAAACGATTGCCTGTTGATGACGTGTATCAGCACCAGCCCCATCAATGTGCCGACAGCAAGTCCGCATAATGCTCCAACGCCGGCAGTCAACGCACCTTCACCGGCCAGCATTGCCGAAATCTGGCTTCGGGTCATGCCGAGATGACGAAGCACGCCGAACTCGCGGCGCCGCGCCAGGGCCTGCACGCTGAACGCGATGCTGACACCAAACAAGCCCACGACCAGTGCAGCAAGTTCAAGTGCCCAGGTAATGGCGAAGGTACGGTCAAAAATGCCCATCGAGATCCGTCGAATGTTGCTGGCGCTGGCGATTTCCACTTTCGAATGGTTGTCGACCGCTGCGCGCAGGGCCTGCTCAGTTTTTGAGAGCACGGCTTCCGGATCAGTGAGACGGATGGCCGCGTCGTTTGCCGTCCCGTCACCGGTGATTTTTCTGTAGACATTGCGATCAATGATTACAGCACCGTTTTGCCTGGAGTAGTCGCGCCAGACACCCGCAACAATGAAGGTCTGCGCGGCATTTCCCAGCGGCAGGGTTATGATTTGTCCGGTTTTCCAGGCGAATAATGCTGCTGAAATTTCGCTGATCCAGGCGGCCGGCGGCGCTGCCTCGGGCAAAATGGCAGGCGGACTCACAAGAGGCAGCGCGAATGGCATTTCTGCCGATGACATATCCCGGGCAATTATTGTGACAGGGGGTTGATTGCCCTGGATGAGCAGACTCTGGTAGCGGGAGAAGGTGACTGATGCCACGCCAGTGGTGTCAGCAATGCGCTTTTGCTCCAGGGGTGAAAATACCGCAGTTTCTGCCGATTGCGCTGCGCGCATGTACAGATCTGCAGGCAGAACCTGATCCAGCCAGTTGTCCAAAGACTGCCGGAACGACAAAACCATGATCAGCATCGAGACAACAAGGCTGAAACTGACAAGTATCGCAGCGACGCTGATGGCGACATGTCGTGTTGTGGCTTTTAATTGGGCAAGCCCCAGCGCCAGTGCAGTGTTTGCGGGTAACGGCGCGGGGGAAAGCAGTAGCCCCGCCAGCGCCGGCATCAGCAGCACGGCGCCAACCAGCAGCATGGCTATTGCGGCATAACCTGCGACAGGCAAACCGCCGATCGGTGGCAGCAGCGCCAGAGCAGCCCCGGTCATCAGCGCCGCCAGACCGCTGGTGATCATTAGCGGGCGATGCAGCGCATCGCCGTCATCACCGACATGCAAGGCACTGGCAGGTTGGCGTCGGGCAGCTTCCCACGCCGGTAATGCAGCTCCGATGACGGAGAAGGTGATGCCCAGTCCGAGAAAAGCAGCAAGCGTCAGAGGCTCTGCGGCAAGGCCGGCATTGAGGTTGCGGAAATAATCCGCCCCCAGATCAGCACCGGCAAACGCGATGGCTTGATCTGCCAGCACATAACCTCCAAGCAGTCCGATTAACCCGCCGATGCAACCGATCAGGGCGCCTTCGGCAATCAGCCATGACAATACTTCGCCACGGGTCACTCCGAGCGCGCGCAGCAGGGCAATTTGCGTGCGTCTGCGCAGCAGCGCCAGCACTTGCGACGAGAACACCATGAAGGTGCCCGTAAAAAGGGCGATCAGCGCCAGCATGTCCAGATTCAGCCGGTAAGCGCGGGTAAGGGCAAGACCTCGTTCGCTGTCGATATCCGGAGTAACGGCGTGCACGCCGGGCGGCAGCAGCGCCTGCAGTCCGCGCTGGTATGTTTGCAGATCGGCTCCGGCCTTAAGACGCAGGTCAATCCGGCTGATGGTTCCAATACGATTGAAATGCCACTGGACAGCGGCAATATCCATGATGCCGAGACGCTGCCGGTAAACACTGTCAGGAATAATTCCGGTCACGCGCAAATCAATAGACTTCGCGCCAACCTCCAGCGTTACGGTATCGCCCGCTTCTACACCGAGTTCCCTTGCAGCACTCGCCGAAAGCCTGATGGCGCCTGCATCGAACAGCCCATTGCCCGAACCGCCATTCCAGCCCGCCAGCTGTGGCTGCAGTGCATAAGCCCGAAGTGCGTCAATGCCGATTATTTTCAGGGTATCGCGGAGACCTTGAAATGCGGCTTCGAGTTCAATCACAGGACTGGCCGCCTCGACTTCCTGCAGTTTCAGGATTTGCGGATACAGTTGCTCGTCAAATCCGGCACGGCCGCCACGGACGATCAGATCGGCTTCTCCTGCAAGTTGCCGTGCGGCCCGTTCGAATTCACTGGCCGCGCTGGCGTTGATCAGGTGCACTGCGAGGCCAAGCGCTACGCCGATGGCAATCGCGGCTACGGCAAGCAGGGTCCGCCCGGGAGCGGCGTACAGCGGTCCGCTGATCAGGGCGCGCCAGACGGCTGCGTTCATGCCGCCAGCAATAAGCCGTTGTGCAGCCGGTAAATGCGATCAGCGGTTGCAGCGGCATTGCTCGAATGTGTCACCAGAATGCCGATGCTTTTCTGGTCCTTGATGCGTTCGCGCAGCAGGCGCAGCACGTTGTCCGCACTTTCTGCATCAAGGTTGCCTGTGGGTTCGTCGGCCAATACCAGCTTGGGTTCGTGGGCGAGAGCGCGCGCGACCGCGACACGCTGGGATTCGCCCCCGGAAAGCGTCCCGGGAAAACGATGAATGGCCCCGGCCAGTCCGACTGATGCGAGAGCAGCATGTGCTTTGCGTTGCGCGTCGCGATGACTGACTCCGTTGAGTTTGAGGGTTAATGCTGCATTGTCGAGCACAGTCAGATAGGGCAGGAGCAAAAAGGCCTGGAAAACAAATCCGATGTCGCGACGGCGCAAAAGGGTTCGACTGTCGTCATTCATTTCGGTGATGCTCTGACCATGCAGGGTCACGGTTCCGGAAACGGGCAGATCGAGGCCTGCAATCATGTTGAGCAGTGTTGATTTTCCGCACCCGGATTCGCCGATGATCGCTATGTAGTCGCCGGGAGCGAGTTCAAGACTGACGTCCTGAAGAATGGCGCGCGGAACAGGCCCTTGATAGGTTTTGTGCAAGTGCGACAGATTCAGCATGGCAGGCGCATTATGAAGTAACAAGCAACAGGCTCCGTGGATAAACCGATGAGGTGCTGGCTTGTCGTAGACGCATTGATTGCTATTGCCGGAACCAAATGGCCGCAGTCGGTTTCTGAATGGCTGATGGTATTATTGACCGCTTTTTTATATGTACAGGAATTAAGGATAAAGTAAATGGAATCAATAAGTTATAGTGCAGCCAGGTTTGGAGTAGGCATGGTGGCTGCAATCTTGGCCATGCCAGTCGCCGCACAAGGGTACCCAGCCAAGCCCATACGCATGATTATCCCGTTTTCGGCAGGAGGCGCTGCCGATGTTCCGGGCCGGATCGTGACGCAAAAGCTCGGTGAATCCTTGAATCAACAGATTCTGGTGGACAACCGTCCCGGAGCAGGGTCAACCATCGGTGCAGATGCGGCTGCAAAGGCAACTCCCGACGGCTATACGCTGTTCATGATCAGCAACACCCATTTTGTCAGCGCCGCTTTGCACAAGAAACTGGCTTACGATTCACTCAACGATTTCACGCCGGTGACGCAGATCACCAGTGCTCCCAATGTGCTGGTAGTGCATCCTTCACTGCCGGCGAAATCTGTCAAAGAATTAATCGCGCTGGCCAAGGCCAGGCCCGGTCAGATTGATTATGCGTCATCGGGCAATGGCAGCACTCAGCATCTGACCGGCGCTTTATTCGCGAGCATGGCTGGTATCAACATCACCCACATCCCGTATCGCGGGAGCGGCCCGGTAACCTCGGATCTGCTTGGCGGCCAGGTAATGGTGGCCTTTCCGGGTATTGCCGGCATGTTGCCGCACATCAAGAGCGGCAAGCTGCGTCCACTGGGCGTCACCGGGGGTAAACGTTCTCCTGAATTACCGAACGTGCCGACCATTGCCGAAGCCGGCGTCAAAGGTTATGAAATGGTGGCCTGGTTTGGCGTTGCGGGGCCGAAGAACCTGCCACGTGACATCCAGATGAAACTGCACGGCGAACTGCTCAGAGTGCTGAAAACACCCGAAATGAACAAAAGCCTGCAAGCGGTGGGGCAGGAACCGGCATGGCAGGACTCGCCGGAGAAATTTTTCGATTTCATGAAAATCGAAGCTGCAAAATGGGCCCAGGTGGTCAAGGCCAGCGGGGCCGAGGTCAATTAATTCCGCAACGCAGCATCATCCAGTTTGAAAACGCCGCTTATTGCGGCGTTTTCTTTTGGCGTGGCTCTGCCGAATTGCTAACATGATTGCGCAGTTCCAAAAATACAATGGAGGAGTACATCATGAGGCAGAGCAGGATTCAGACATGCGCCGCTTGTATTGCGATCGTATCCGGAGTGCTGGGGCAAGCGGCATACGCTGCGGAGAAATATCCCGAACGTCCGGTTCGCATGATCATTCCGTTCGCAGCGGGTGGGGCAACCGATGTACCGACACGCCTCACCTCCGCCAAATTGGCTGAGCGAATGGGGCAGCAGTTTGTGATCGACAACCGTCCCGGGCAAGGTGGTGCACTGGGCACGGCGGTGGCAGCCAGGGCTGAACCCGACGGCTATACGATACTGCAGACGGCCACGCCATTTGTGGTCAGCCCTCACGTTTACAACAAACTTTCTTATGATCCACTGAAGGATTTCATTCCTGTCACGCAGTTCGGCTCGGCGCCGAACGTGCTCGTGGTGCATCCGTCATTGCCGGCAAAATCGGTCAAGGAGTTGATTGCTCTGGCCAAAAGCCAGCCGGGCAAACTCGACTGGGCTTCCTCCGGCACCGGTGGAGGACAGCACTTGTTCGGCGAATTGTTCATGTCGATGGCCGACATCAAGGTCACTCACATCTCTTACAAGGGCAGCGGTGCAGCGGCAGCGGATGTGCTCGGCGGGCAGGTAAAAATCGGTTTTCCGGGTATTGCAATAGCTCTGCAGCACCACAAATCGGGGCGCCTGCTGGCGCTTGCGGTGACCACCGCCCAGCGCTCACAACAAATGCCGGAAGTACCCAGTATGGCCGAAGCTGGCGTGCCGGGTTACGAGGCGACATTCTGGATGGGCATGGCCGTACCGAAAGGCACGCCTAAGACTATCATTGATAAACTGCACCGCGAAACCACGGCGCTGCTAAAGTCGCCTGACATCATCGAGGGATTCAAGCGTGCCGGCACTGATGCCGCACCTTCGGATCCGGCGCAGTTCCGCAAATTCATCGAATCAGAATTTGAAAAATGGGGCAAAGTGATCCGTACCGTGGGCATAAAGGGCAGCTGATTTTCGTCACGCAAAACAAACGCCGCCCACGGGCGGCGTTTGTTTTTTCAAAAACCGTTATCAAGTCGCATTGAGCTGTGGCCACATTGCATTGAGACCATCAGCATCAGTCGCCGAAATCGTGGTGCGCATCATGTTGCGCGGCTGATTATCAGGCCAGGGACGTCCTCGATGCATGGTGGCGCGGTTATCCCACATGACTACGTCCCCGGCACGCCAGCGATGCTTGTAAACATGCTCCGGCCGGGTAGCGACTTCAGTGAGTTTGTCTATGAGCCTCAGCGCATCGTCATTCGCCATGCCATCGATGCTGCAGGTATGTGATGCAATGTATAACGCGTCGCGGCCATTCACCGGATTACGCCAGCGAATGCGCCAGCTGACCGGTGGCATGGTGGATCGTTCGCGCTCGGATGCCAGATGTGACGCGATTTTGCCGCGGGAATGGGCGTAGTCATGCCGGGCGTAGGCGTTGTCGAGTTTGCTGCGGAGATCGGCGCCAAGGTTTTGCCAGGCGCGGCGCATCGAAACAAACTCGGTTTCACCACCGGTGCTGGCCACCACGCGCGCCGACAATACCGAGGCCAGCGCCGGCGGGATCTTGAAACAGCTGTCGGTGTGCCATAACTGGTTGGCACGCGCACGCAGCGCTTCCTTGTGGTCTGGAGGCACCAGTGTTCCGTCAGGCTCGATGTTGGTCAGGATGCTGAACGGTGTGCCTTCCCCACGGGAGGCCGCTTTGGCGATTTCCAGAGGACCGAATCGGCGGGAAAAAGCAACCTGCAGCTCGTCGGTAATCGGTTGATCGCGAAACACCAGCACCGAATGTTCTTCGAATGCCGCCCTGACTTCAGCGTATGCAGCAGGGTCGGCGGCGACTTCGCTCATGCCGATGCCGCGTATTTCTGCGGCAAATCCAGGTCCCACGGGTATCACTTCCATGTCCTGCTCCTCCGATGACGTGTTGTGCGCTTTTATCGGATTGATTCTACGCCTGGCAATTCAGGAAATTTCGCGGGAGTCACGATATGGAACGGCAGCGCATAGCGGCTTTTGGCAAGTTTCAGCAATGCGCGGTCTTTGGTCAGCAGGCAGAAGGCTCCAGTAGCGGCTGCCAATACAAGAAATTTCTGGTCGTCCGGATCACGACATGCCGGCAGCTTTCCAGTCTCCCGCGGTGCGATGACGCGGCGCGCTACGCTACGAAAACGGTCGACGCAGGCGGCCTGTGCTTCTGCATCCAGCGTCCATTTTTGCAGCGGATAGGCGAGGACCCGGACCAGTTCGGCATCGCAATCGGCATCGATGATGATTGCGGCCTTGCCGCTATCGACCAGATCCTGTATCGGCTTGATCGAGGCATCATTGAATACCAGCCAGTCCAGCCACACATTGCTGTCCAGGACCAGCTGCAAAGGCATCGCTTCAGTCCGCCTTGGGTGCGGCGTGGGCGTGTTGCTTCAGCAATTTCCAGGTTGAGGTTGCATATGCAATCATTTCACCATGCTCATCAACCAGTTCCGAACGCAGGAATGAAATGCTTCGCCCTTGCCGGATAAAACGCGCAGTGCAAGTCAATCGTCCTGATCGTGCCGCTTTCAGGTATTGCACTTTCATTTCGATGGTGGTGCCCGGGCCGCTGGTCTGGCGCAGCAGATGTCCCATTGAAACATCCAGCGCAAATGCGGTGATGCCGCCGTGGATGCCGCCCTGCGGGTTGAGCATGAATTCCTTCAGGTCGAAGGTAATGATGCATTCGTCAGCGGTATAGGCCAGTTCAAGGCCAAACAGCCGGGCGAGAAAAAACTTGCCGAAATCCTGCTCATACGTGGCCAGTGCGTTTTCGAAAGCCGCGCGGGCTTCGGTTTCATCAATATGGGTTTTACGGGTCATGGCGGTCGGCAAAAGGCGCCATCCTAACATTGCCCTCTGCGCAACGCGACGCACAGCTTGCGCCTTGCTTTGAGCTATAGTCGTAAAAGCACGGGTTCAAACACAGGCTCATCAATAACAGCTTTGCCGGAGGAGATCGTATGCAGGTATTGAATAATGTTACACGGCTGACTGCATGGTTTGCCGTTGTATTGATGTTGTCCGGCCACGCGCTCGCTCAACAGGGCGGCTGGAAACCTGAACGCAATGTCGAGATCATTGTGGGCACTGCACCGGGGGCCGCTCCGGACAAAACTGCGCGACTGATTCAGCGATTGTGGCAGTCGCAGCGGATTTTCGAAGGCCCGTTGACGATCATGAACAAGCCGGGCGGCGGCAACGTCATTGCCTGGAGTTATCTCAACCAGCATACAGGCAACGGTCATTACCAGATGATCGGCAATCTCAATGTGCTGATCAGCCGCTCACTGGGGCTCAGTCCTTATGCGCATGGCGATTTCACCTGGATTGCAACATTGTTTGATGAATATTTTGCACTGTCGGTACGTGCGGACTCACCGCTGGCAACCGGCCGCGATGTCATTGCCCGTCTGCAGAAGGATCCGGGCTCGGTCGTGATTGGTGTTTCAACGTCAATCGGCGGCGCGAACCATCTGTCTGCCGCTTTGGCATTGCAACGTGCGGGCGTGGATCCGCGTCGCTTGCGGTTTGTCGCTTTCAAGGGCAGTGCGGAGTCCGTCACTGCCTTGCTCGGTGGGCACGTCGATGCCGTATCTACGGCCGTCTCGACGACAGTCTCTTTCATTCGCAACGGGCAGTTGCGGACGGTTGCCGTGTCTTCACCAAAGCGGTTGAGTGGCGCACTGGCCACTGTTCCGACATGGAATGAGCAGGGCATAAAGGGCGCAATGACCAACTTCCGCGCAGTGATGGCCCCCAAAGGCACTGATGCCGGCGCTGTTAAGTTCTGGGAGGCCCGCTACGCACAACTGGCGGCGCAGGACGAATGGAAAAAGGATCTCGAAGAAAACCTGTGGGCATGGAACTTCTTGGATGCGGCAAAAACCCTTGCTGCTGTGACCGAGTACGCCGGTGAGGTTGACGTACTGGTGAATACGCTGGGATTGCGCAAGCAGCCTTAGTTATATATAACTTATTGTTTTTAAAAGTATAATTTAGTTTTTCGAGGTGCGGGCGACCCAGCGATCCAGTTGCGCAGCGAAAGTCTGGCGATCACCATTGCTCAGCGCGGGTGGACCGCCGGTTTCTGTGCCACTGCTGCGCAAGGTGTCCATGAAATTTCGCATGTCGAGCAGTCCCTGCACGTTGTCCTTGGTATAAAGCTCGCCGCGGGGATTCAGCGCACTGGCGCCTTTGCCGACCACAGCCGCTGCCAACGGGATGTCCGCGGTGATGACCAGATCACCAGGTACGACGACTTTGACGATATGGTTGTCGGCGACATCAAACCCATGCGTTACCTGCACCATGCTGATCCAGGGCGAGCGCGGCACCTGCAATGCGCGATTGGCCACCAGGGTGACTTGCAGTGAAGCGCGTTGCGCGGCCCGGTAGAGAATGTCCTTGATGACGCCGGGACAGGCGTCGGCATCAACCCAGATCGTCATCCGCGACTGACGGATGCCTAATGGGCGGGCAAACGAAATACCGATTTATCCTGTTCGCCGAGTTGCGCCATCAGGCCGGTTTCCCAGGCCAGATACTGCTTCATCGCCTCGCGGTTACCGGCATGGCGATCATGGACGAAGAACAGGTAGTCAATACACTCACGGTCTGAGGGAATGTCGGGCGAGGATGCCGCTGCGTTTCCCGCTTTGACCCATCCGTCAACACCGCCTTCAAGCAGGCGAACGTCACTGATCCCGGCGTCCGCCAGCTCAGTGGCTGCGAGCCGAGCTACGCTCATGTCCTGTGATACCAGAACGATCGGCAGCTTTGCGGCTTTGGCATCGCTTGCGAGGCGTGAGCGGATGCTCCAGTGACTCCCGGGAATGTGGGACTTGCGATAGCTCATGCTGGGGCCGACATCAAAAACGCTGCACGCCTTGTTGTCGATCAGTGTTTTCAGTTCGCCTGCGCCAATGGTGAGCAGCGAGGGCAATGCGGGTGCAGCGGGTTTGACGCCTTCAAGCCTTGCCGATGCGCCGGCTTCAAGCACGCAGGCATCGCAACCGAGTTGAAGCAACCAGCTGGCAACCACCGGCGCGCGCACCATTTCGCCACCATCGAGCAGCACGATGCGTGCATTGCGTACGCCAACCCACTGGTCGGTCGCCTGAATCAGCTGGCCGCCGGGTGTGTGCTGGGCACCCGCGATGCTGCCGGCAGCAAACTCCTCCGGCGTACGCACGTCGCAAAGGTAGGTGGTGCGGTCAGGTTCCTTCAACCAGCTAGCCACTTCGGCGGCAGCAGCAACGCGTACGTTGAATCGTTTCATCAGCTTACGGGCTGCTTCCTGCTGTGCCGGCAATTGCGCGGCATCGACGGTTTCGGGGTACTGGAGCGCCGAACCGTATTCGAGCTGCAGGTCGGACAAAAACCAGCCTTGGGTGCCGTTTTCCAGTGCATAGACCGGATTCGGTACGCCGAAATTGATCAGCGTCTGCGCACCGAGGATCGAGCGGGTGCGGCCGGCGCAGTTGACGATGATTTTGGTTTTCGGATTTTTGACCATGCTGGCGACGCGGTACGGCAGTTCGGCATTCGGGCAGCAGGTGCTGCCGGGGATGGTCATCTTATGGTGTTCGTGTACCGGGCGGCCGTCAAACAGCGCGAAGTCTTCGCCGGATTCGCGCATTTTCACCAGATCCTGCGCTGTGATCCGCGGCGTGTTGTAGGCGTGTTCGACCATTTCACCGAACAGTTTGCTCGGCACGTTGACACCCTTGAACAGCGCGTAACCTGCGGCCTTCCAGCCTTGCGTACCGCCTTCCAGCAGGAACAGGTCGGTGTAACCCAGCGCGGCAAGCCGGCTGGCGGCGCGTTGTGCCATTCCTGAACGGCCGTCGTCGCACAACACGATACGTACGCTTTTACGCGGCACCAGCGACGCAATGCCCAGTTCCAGCCGGCTGTAAGGCAAGGGCGTGGCAAACAGCATGTGGTCCTCGCCGAATTCGCCGTCCTCGCGAACATCTAGCAATGCGATTTCACCGCCATCGTGTAATGCCGCCTGCAAAGCAGCGGGAGTCATCAATCGAGCGTCAGCCATGAATGCACCTGTATCTGGAAAGAGCGGCAATTATAGCCGCGGCGAACCGTACCGAATCAACGCAACAACAGTGGCAGGCCGCTTGCCATCAGGATCCCCGCGACCAGCCGCTTGAATGCAATGTCATTGAGATTGGCATTGATCCGGTTGCCGATGAAAACACCGATGCCCATCATCGGCAGCGCCACGGCACAGGCGATGATGACATCGCGCGTGAATTCCCCGGTAATGACATATGCGCCGCCGCGCAGGATGCCCAGTGCGAACAGGATCGCGGCGACGGTTGCACGAAAAACGTCACGACTGTGGCGCAGCAGGTCCAGGTAAATGGCGAAGAACATGCCGGCCATTGAACCGAACAGGGTGCCGACGAAACCGGCCACCGTGCCGGCGACCGGGGTGATGGCATACATGGGTAGCTCGACCTTACCTGGTTTACGCCAGGTCAGCAGCAGCGAGTAGGCGCCGTATGCCAGTACGAAACCACCGAGTATGCGTGCCAGCGTGGCGGCATCAAGAATCTTGAAAAAATAAACGCCGATGCCGACCCCCACTATCGTCCACGGCATCACCCGCCACAGGTCTTGCCAGGCAATGTGCCTCCGCTCGGTGTAAAGGATGGCAATTGATGAGGCAAGGCCAAGGAAGGTCACCATCGGCACCACCGTTTTCAGCGACAGCACCCAGGCGAGCAGCGGTACCGTGACACCGCCGAAACCCGCGCTGCCGCGGATGGCATAGGAAATGATGATGATGAAGCAGAAGTAAATCAGCTCCGGGACGGACAGCGCGCCCACGGCTTAACAGCGCTGCAGGGGCAGCGCGCCGGTCACTTCCGCTTTCACTTCTTCCCTCTGGCGAGAAATCCGCCGAGCAGTGCTGCGGTCGGGCGACCGGTGCGTTGACGTTGCGGCGGCGGAGGTGCACTTGCCGTTGTCGGACCGGACGTCGGCTCGTAGGGCTTACTAAAATCGAAACCGTCGGCAGCGACTTGGGGCCGGGGTTTGGGCAGCGGGGCGGCAGGGACTGCGCGCCGGGGCTCGTCGTTACGCTCTTCGCGCCGTGGTCGACGCTCCCGTTCCTTGCCGCGCTCGTATTCGCGTTCCGCCGCGAGGTTAGCAGCGCCTTCTTCGACGGACTGACGCGGGATCGCGCGCTTGAGCAGCTTCTCGATGTCAGCCAGCAGACGCATTTCGTCAGGGCAAACCAGCGATATGGCCTCGCCCGGCATGCCGGCACGACCGGTGCGTCCGATACGGTGCACGTAGTCTTCGGGCGTGTAGGGCAGTTCGTAATTGATGACGAACGGCAATTCTTCAATATCGATGCCGCGCGCGGCAATGTCGGTCGCCACCAGCACGGTGGACCGGCCTTCCTTGAAATCCGTCAGCGCCTGTTCGCGCTCGGCCTGGGTGCGATCACTGTGGATGGCCGTGGCGTTGATGCCGTCGCGTACCAGGTCACGCGCCAATTTGTTGCAGTCGCGCTTCATGCGCAGGAACACCAGCACCTGCTTCATGTCGCGGGAACGGATCAAATTGGCCAGCACGGCGTGTTTGCGCGAGGCCGGGGTCTCGAACACCTGATGCTTGACCAGATCCGCAGGCGCATTGCGACGGGCAACCTCGATCAGGGTCGGGCTGCGCAACATCTGGTTGGCCAGCTTCTTGATTTCTTCCGAAAACGTCGCCGAGAACAGCAGGCTCTGACGTTGTGTGGGCAGCAGGGCGAGGATACGCCGGATGTCCGGCAGGAATCCCATGTCGAGCATGCGGTCGGCTTCATCCATGACGACTATTTCAACCTGGCCCAGCGAAACGCTTTTCTGCTGCACGTGATCGAGCAAGCGCCCCGGCGTTGCAACAAGGATGTCGACGCCTTCGCGCAGGATCTTGGTCTGGGGCGGCATGTCGACGCCGCCGTAGACCACGGTTGAACGCAGCTTCAGGAATTTGCCGTAAGCCTTGACGCTGTCACTGACCTGCGCGGCGAGTTCACGCGTCGGGGTCAGCACCAGTGCGCGCACTGGATGGCGGGCAGGTGAAGGGCTGGAGTTGGCATAAGGAGCCAGCAGTTGCAGCATCGGCAGGGTAAACCCGGCGGTCTTGCCGGTACCGGTCTGGGCGCAACCCATGATGTCACGGCGTTCAAGAACTGCCGGGATGGCCTTGGCCTGTATTGGTGTGGGTTCGCTGTAGCCTTCGTCGGCAACGGCGCGCTGGAGTTCAGGAATCAGGTTCAGATCGGCAAACGACATGGGGCTAACCGGAGTAGTGCGAGGGTGACACGGGCGTCAAACTCGCGAAGCGCGGCATGGAGGCGCGGCGCAACAGGATGGGACCGGCGATGACGCCGGATTGGATGTATGGCTTTGGGGGTAAATCACGCCAACGAAGTATAGCCTGCCCTTGGCTGCGGGGCCAGTCACACGGGCAAATTGTTCCAAATATTCAAAAATCTGGTAAATTGAAGCGGCTTCCCGAAAGGTGTTTTAACCCTTGTTTTAAACCCCGTTTTTGGATGAAAACTGCCTGCAATGGATGGCGATCTTCCGATCCTGAATGAACCGGCAACAGTCAACCTGTTTCCGTTGATTCTGACCTTGGACACCCACGGTATTCCTCATCGGTGGATTACCTGGCAGCACGCCTGCTACTACTACTCGAAAAATCAGGTGGCGTGGAGCCTCGGTGAACAGGCCTTTACGGTGCACGGCGGATTCAACCGGATGACCGGGGAACGGTCGACGATCAGTGGCGCCAGCATTATTGCCATCAAGGGCAAGGCGATGGCGATGAAGTCGTTCAACCAGGTGCCGCCGCTGAACAACCGCGAATTGTTTCACCGTGATCGCCAGATTTGCGCTTATTGCGCAAGCAGTTTCGCCGGCGCCAAACTGACGCGTGACCACATTGTTCCGTTTTCCAAAGGCGGGCGCGACACCTGGATGAATGTGGTCACGGCCTGTCGCCCCTGCAATGAACGCAAAAGCGACCGCACCCCGGAAGGTGCCGGCATGGAACTCGTGTACCTACCTTATGTACCCAATCGCGCGGAGTATCTGATCCTGACCAACCGGCGGATCCTCGCGGACCAGATGGAATTCCTCGCCCAGCATGTGCCGGCGCAAAGCCGGCTGCATCAGCCTCGTTAGATCAGGCGGCCCGCTGCTGGTCGGGCCTGATTCGAGGGGCCGCTGTTACCGCCGCTGGAAATCGCGCATGGCCGCGAGGATTTCTTCTGCCGTCGGCGGTTTGCGTTCCTTGAAAATCAACCACAGGAACGCGCCGTTGACGAGTATGAAGGTCACCTCAAGGTAAAGCAGGGTATCGACGATCACGTGCGCGGGTTTATGGGCGAAGATGAAAAAGAATCCCTCGAAGCTCGGAATGGCCGCTTTGGTTATTGCGAAAACGGATTCCATCGGCGGGAACAGCAGCATCAAGATGAGATTGATGCCGGTGAACAGCAGTGACGCGCCCTGAAGCCCCAGTTTTGGTCGGGTACTGCCGGCAGGTCGGTCTGCGAAGAGCAGCCAGGCAATGGCCAGATTAACCAACACTACGACCAGCTGAATCACCAGAAGGTCCGTGTTAATGACACTCATGGGCGGTTTGGCGAGAATAAAGTAGAAGCCCGCAAACGCCGGAATGCTAGAGGATGCAACGGAAAACTGATCGACCGGCGGAAACAGCGTGATCAACAGTATGTTGGCGACGGCAACAGCCAGTGCAATGCCCTGATTGCGGTTCATTTCCCGCCAAATTCCGTTGGATTCGAATTCGCGAAGTATAACCGAAGGCTTATGACGGGCATGTTTCCCGTTGATGGTCGAAATTACGCTGTGCTCGGTTACCGCATTGTTCACGCGACGCCGTGGTGAAATGCAGCACGACTTTGGTATGATGCGCCCTTCGAGTCTCTTAATACTTTGATTTTATTAAATATTCATGATTTTTGACCTGCATAGCCATTCAACCTGTTCCGACGGCCTTCTGGGTCCGGCTGAATTGGTTGAGCGCGCCGTGCAACGCGGCGTTGATGTACTGGCACTGACCGATCACGACGAGATCAAGGGCGTTGCCGCCGCCCGTGAGGCAGCTGAGCATTGGGGAATTCGTCTGGTCAATGGCGTCGAGATCTCGGTGCTCTGGGATGACGTCACGCTGCATATTGTCGGACTGAATATTGATACGGGTTATCTGCCCTTGGCCGATGGCCTTGCAGCAATTCGCAGCGGACGCGAGATGCGCGCACAGCGCATGGCCGAAAGTCTGGCTGCGGTCGGCATCCACGGTGCGCTCGAAGGCGCGCGGCGTTATGCCAAGAACCCCGAACTGGTCAGTCGATCGCATTTTGCGCGCTATCTTGTTGAGGCTGGCCATGCACGTGATACCAACGCGGTATTCCGCCATTTTCTGACGCCCGGCAAGCCCGGCTACGTGCCTCACCAGTGGGCGGCTCTTGCTGATGCCCTGCAATGGATTCGCGGCAGCGGCGGCGTTGCGGTGCTGGCGCATCCAGGACGTTATGACCTGCGTGAAGCAAAGTGCGAGCGTCTGCTCGGTGAATTTGTCGATCGGGGCGGTGCTGCAGTCGAAGTGGTTACCGGATCACATGCGCCGGCGGAATTTGTGACCTGGGCGCGCCACGCGCGTAATTTTGGCCTTTTGGCTTCTGCGGGATCAGACTTTCATGGCCCGGGAGAGGGCTATCGCGACATCGGCAACGTGCCGGCACTGCCTTCCGGATGCGACCCGGTATGGGCAAGATTCTGAACGCGTTCCTGCGCGGCGCCCCGTCATGTCCCAGTTTTTTTCAATTCATCCTGAAAATCCGCAGCCCCGCTTGATCAAGCGGGCAGCGGAAATAATTCGCGGTGGCGGCATCGTGGTGTATCCGACGGACTCCTGTTACGCATTGGGTTGCCACATTGGCGACAAGGCTGCGATGGAGCGCATCCGTGTGATTCGCGACATTGATGACCGCCATCACCTGACGCTGGTGTGCCATGACTTGTCGGAACTGGCGACCTATGCGCGAGTCGACAATCAGCAGTTCCGCCTGCTGAAGGCGGCGACGCCTGGAAGTTATGTGTTCATCCTCGAAGCGACGCGTGAATTGCCGAAACGTTTACAGCATGCAAAGCGGCGCACCATAGGGCTGCGCATTCCAGCCCACCCGGTGGTCAGCGCGCTGCTCGCCGAACTCGGTGAACCGATCTTGTCGTCGACCTTGTTGTTGCCCGGCTACGATGTGCCGCTGACGGATGCCGAGGAGATTCGTCAACTGTTGGAGCACCAAGTGGATCTGGTGCTCGATGGTGGCTCATGCGGCATCGAGCCGAGTACTGTGGTGGATCTGACCGGAGCGGCTCCGGAAATAATCCGGGTCGGCAAGGGCAGCCTTGCGCCGTTAGGGCTGTAGCGTGCGCGGCAAGCGATGCGTTGTTGGCATTGCGCTAAAATCATGACACTCAATTTGCCGCCCTCAAGGGGCAAAATCAACATAACTAATTGTTATAATTAAAAATATAGTTTGCGGCTCGTTGCGCCGCTGACTGCATCCTTACCCCGGAATTTCTCCCCAATGTTTGAAAATCGTGTCCTCTCCGGTATGCGCCCGACCGGTGCGCTGCATTTCGGTCATTACCACGGCGTATTAAAAAACTGGGTCAAGCTGCAGCATGAACACCAGTGCCTGTTTTTTGTAGCCGACTGGCACGCGCTGACCACGCACTACGACGATCCGGCGACGATCGGCAATCATGCCTGGGACATGGTTGTTGACTGGCTGGCCGCTGGAGTTGATCCGGCGCAAGCAACGCTTTTCATCCAGTCCAAGGTACCGGAACACGCCGAACTCCATTTGTTGCTGTCGATGATCACGCCGCTTTCGTGGCTTGAACGCGTACCGACTTACAAGGACCAGCAGGAGAAGCTTTCAGAGAAAGACCTCGCAACCTACGGTTTTCTTGGCTATCCGCTTTTGCAAAGCGCGGATATTCTGATTTATCGCGCCAACCTGGTGCCCGTTGGAGAAGATCAGGTTCCGCACGTCGAGATCACCCGCGAAATCGCACGGCGTTTCAACCATGTTTTTGGACGTGAAACAGGCTTTGAGGAAAAGGCCGAAATTGCGATCAAAAAACTCGGTGCAAAACGCGGCAAGCTATACCGCAAGCTGCGCACCGACTACCTTGAAAAAGGGGATGGCGATGCGCTTGCCTCTGCACGCTCCCTGCTGGAGGAATCGCAAAATCTGCCATTGGGTGATCGAGAAAGGCTTTTTGGTTACATTGAAGGCGGCGGTAAAGTCATCCTGACGGAACCGAAAGCACTGTTGACAGAAGCTTCGAAAATGCCTGGACTCGACGGTCAGAAAATGTCGAAGTCATATAACAACACGATCAGATTACGGGAAACGCCGGAGAACGTCAGCAAAAAGGTTAAAACCATGCCGACCGATCCGGCACGAGTCAAACGCACGGATCCCGGTGATCCACAAAAATGCCCTGTATGGCAGCTGCATCTGATTTATTCGGATGATGCAAAGAAAAAGTGGGTTCAGGAGGGGTGTCGCAGCGCCGGTATTGGTTGCATCGAGTGCAAACAGCCAGTCATTGATGCAATCATCGCGGAACAAAAACCAATGCGGGAACGGGCAGAGCGGTATCTGGACGACCCGACTTTAGTCCGCAATATAATTGCTGATGGCTGCGAAAAAGCACGAAAACACGCTCAGGAAACGCTTCGTGATGTGCGCGAAGTCATGGGACTGGACTACTCGCTCTAAGCAGGGCGAGGTCGCGGCACGATTGCCGCTTTACACATAGAGGTCAGGCCCATTTGCCGTTGCGGATGACGCCTACGGCAATACCTTCAATTTCCAGCGGGTCACGCTTGAGATCGACAACAATCGGCTCAAAGTCGGGATTTTCCGGCAGTAATTCCACCATGTTGCGGTTGCGCTGGATACGTTTGACGGTTACTTCGTCATGAAGGCGTGCGACCACGATTTGCCCCGAACGAAACTCTGTCGTTCGGTGTACGGCCAGCAAGTCACCCTCAAGAATGCCGACATCGCGCATGCTCATACCCCTGACTCTAAGCAGGTAGTCCGCAGGCGGGTCAAAGAGCGCGGGATCGACGCGACACTGTTGTTCGACGTTCTCCTCGGCCAGCATGGGGCTGCCCGCTGCGACACGGCCTATGACCGGTAATGTGGAAGGGCTGGGTTGCTGCGTAAGCCGTATGCCCCGGGAAGCGCCGGAAGTCATTTCGATGACACCTTTGCGCTCAAGAGCGCGCAAATGGGTCTCAGCCGCATTGGGGGAACTGAAACCCATCGCTGTGCAGATTTCCGCACGTGTGGGTGGAAAACCCGAGTCTTCCACGTGCATTTCGATCATGCGCAGGATTTCAACCTGCCGGGCGGTCAGCGGTTTTTGGTTGTTTTCAGTCATGACTGTAATTATATACAGTCTTTACGCTGATGCAAATTGCTTATTGGCGCGACTTCCAGCATAAGCCAAGATAATTTAAATAAGTATTTGATTAAAAATAATATTCTTGCGCCGCTGGAGGGAATGACCATGGCGGTCAGTGATTGAACGAATGGCAAATTTTTGTTATACTTCAAAGTTCTGTAAAACAGTTGAGTGTCACACAGAGTATGGGCGGATCGCCCATTTTTTGTTTGTGGCGCCGCTTTTGGCATGGATTTACAAGGTTTACTCGATAACACGCTCGTTGGACTGGGTTACGAACTGGTGGATCTGGAAAGATCTCCCAAGGGTGCCCTTTTGCGGATTTTCATCGACAAACCCGGTGGCATCACGGTTGAAGACTGTGCTTTAGTCAGCAATCACCTCAGCCGGGTTTTTACGGTGGAAAACGTGGCATACGACCGCCTGGAAGTTTCATCTCCGGGTCTGGACCGGCCACTGCGCAAGGAGGCTGATTTTGTTCGTTTTTCCGGGCAGAAAGCAAAGTTAAAATTACGTGTGGCGCAGGAAGGCCAACGCAATTTTGTCGGCGTGATTCGCGAGTGCGAGGCAGGCAAGGTAGGTATCGAGGTTGACGGACGCGTACTGTCGGTTGACTTGGGCAATGTGGATAAAGCGCGGCTAATGCCGGCGTTTTAAGCGGGAGACGGATATGGGTCGTGAAATTCTGTTGTTGGTTGATGCGCTGGCGCGCGAAAAGAACGTCGACAAGGAAATTGTGTTCGGCGCACTCGAACTCGCCCTGGCTTCTGCAGCCAAAAAGAAGTTCACTGAAGATGTTGAAGTTCGCGCTTCGGTGGATCGTGCGACCGGCGAATTCACCTTCTTCCGCCGCTGGGAAGTGGTGAAGAATGAGGAAATAGAAGTTCCTTCCCGGCAATACAAGCTGCACGAAGCCCAGGAAGAGGATCCGGAATCCCAAGTCGGGGAATTCATTGAGGAACCGCTTGAAGGCATGGAAGTCGGGCGCATTGGTGCGCAGACTGCCAAGCAGGTCATCGTGCAGAAGATCCGCGACGCTGAACGCGAACAGATACTAAATGACTTCCTAGCACGCAAGGAGCACCTTGTCACCGGCGTCATCAAACGTATGGAACGGGGCAACGCCATTGTAGAGTCCGGCCGGCTTGAAGCCATGCTGCCGCGCGACCAGATGATCCCGAAGGAAAATCTGCGTCTTGGTGATCGGGTTCGCGCCTACGTCTGGAAAGTGGACCGCATGGCGAGGGGGCCGCATCTGATGCTTTCCCGCACAGCGCCCGAATTCATAGCAAAATTGTTTGAACTTGAAGTTCCGGAAATCGAGGAAGGTCTCCTTGAAATCAAGGGGGCCGCCCGCGATCCCGGTTCGCGCGCCAAGATTGCCGTGCATTCCAAAGATGCGCGAATCGACCCGATCGGCACCTGCGTCGGTATGCGCGGTTCTCGCGTGCAAGCGGTGACGGCAGAACTGGCACAGGAACGTGTCGATATCGTTTTATGGAATTCGGATCCAGCACAGTTCGTGATTAATGCGCTGGCCCCCGCGGAAGTCAGCAGCATCGTCGTTGACGAGGAAAAACACAGCATGGATATCGTCGTCGACGAGGAAAACCTCGCACAGGCGATCGGGCGCAATGGGCAGAACGTGCGCCTGGCCGCCGAACTTACCGGCTGGGAATTGAATCTGATGACGGAAGTCGACGCTCAGAAGAAGAGCGAAGAGGAGACATCCAAGACGCGAGCCGACTTCATGGAAAAACTGGATGTTGACGAGGAAGTTGCCGACATTCTAGTGCAGGAAGGTTTTGCCACCCTCGAAGAAGTTGCCTATGTTCCGCTCACTGAGATGCTGGAGATCGAAGCGTTTGACGAGGCAACAGTCAACGAACTGCGCAGTCGTGCCCGCAACGCACTGCTGACTCAGGCGATCGCCAGCGAGGAAAAAGTCGAACATGACATTGAAGACCTGATGAAGGTCGAAGGCATGGATCACGACACGGCAAGGCTGCTGGCGTCGAAAGGCATCGCAACACAGGATGACCTCGCGGACTATGCAACAGACGACCTTATCGAGCTGACCGCGATTGACGCGGAGCGCGCTAAAACGCTGATCATGGCGGCACGCGCGCCGTGGTTCGCCGAAACCAACGCTTGATATTGCAGAGAAGAAAAGTAACCGGCTATGCCCCAGATTAAAGTCAAGGAATTTGCCAAGGAACTCGGTGTTCAGCCGGAGCTGCTGATCGAGCAGCTCCTTGCCGCCGGCGTGAAAAAATCATTAACCGAAGATACTGGCCTTACCGAAAAGGACAAGACCCAGCTTCTCGACCATCTGCGAGAAGCGCATGGAGGCAAGGAAGCCAAGCAAAAAATCACGCTGACGCGTCGCCAGACTACCGAGATCAAGAAAGCGGATGCCACCACCGGCAAGGCCCGCACGATCCAGGTCGAGGTGCGCAAAAAACGGGTGCTGATCAAGCGCGATGCCCCGGAGCCCGAAAAAGTCGAAGAAACACCGAAGCCGATTATTGACGCTGCAGAAATTGCTACCCGTGAAGAAGAGGCTCGGAAGCAGGCTGAGCTTGCTGCACGCCAGGCGGAAGACGTCGCGAAAAAGCGCAAAAAAGAAGCTGAAGATGAAGCCGCTGCAAAAGCCGATGCTGTTGCTTCTTCACCGCTGCCGGTAGCACCCGCGGCACCTTCTGCACCTGTTGTTGACCCGGCAGTTGTTGTCGAAGGCACGATCCATAAGCCCGCAGCGCCTGCTGGCGATGCCAGTGACAAAGCCAAAAAAGGCGCCAAGAAACCGGCCAAACAGGTGGTTTGGCAGGATCCGACTGCGCGCAAGCGCACTATTAAAACACGCGGTGACGCATCCGGCGGACTGGGCTGGCGCGATCGCAAGGTTCATCGCACCTCGCACAAGCAGGATGGCGATCAGCAGCATGGATTTACTGCGCCAACCGAACCCCAGGTCAAGGATGTTCTGATTCCAGAGACCATTTCGGTCGCCAATCTGGCGCACAAAATGTCGGTCAAGGCTGCTGAAGTCATCAAGACACTGATGAAGCTCGGCACAATGGCGACGATCAACCAGGTCCTCGACCAGGACACCGCGATCATCCTCGTTGAAGAAATGGGCCATGTCGGCAAGCGGGCAAAACTCGATGAGCCTGACGCTTATCTGGAAGAATCAGCCGGACAGGTCGAGGTGAAATTCGAGCCGCGCGCTCCGGTAGTTACTGTAATGGGCCATGTCGATCACGGCAAAACCTCTCTGCTCGACTATATCCGTCGCACCAAAGTGGCGAGCGGTGAAGCTGGCGGCATTACCCAGCATATCGGTGCCTATCATGTAGAAACACCCCGGGGCATGATTACCTTCCTCGATACGCCGGGTCATGAAGCCTTCACGGCCATGCGTGCGCGCGGCGCCAAAGTCACCGACCTGGTCATCCTGGTGGTGGCCGCCGATGATGGCGTAATGCCGCAGACCGCCGAAGCAATTCACCACGCAAAAGCGGCGAAAGTGCCTCTGATTGTGGCGCTGAACAAAATTGACAAGCCTGAAGCCAACGCCGAGCGCGTGAAGCAGGATCTTTCAGCTCAAGAGGTCGTACCTGAAGAGTGGGGCGGCGACACGATGTTCGTCGAGGTTTCCGCACGAACCGGTCAGGGCATAGACAGTCTGCTCGAACGCATTCTGCTGCAGGCTGAAGTGCTGGAACTGCAGGCTCCGAAGGATGCGCCGGCCAAGGGTATCGTTGTTGAGTCCCGCCTCGACAAGGGGCGCGGCCCGGTGGCGACGGTACTGGTGCAGTCCGGAACTTTGAAACGTGGTGACATTGTCCTCGCTGGGTCCGTATTCGGTCGTGTTCGCGCGATGCTGAACGAAGCCGGCGAAACCATCGACTCGGCAGGGCCTTCGATTCCTGTCGAAATTCTCGGCTTGTCAGATGTTCCCGCAGCGGGTGCCGAAGTCATGGTGCTTGGAGATGAACGCAAGGCTCGGGAAATCGCGCTGTTCCGTCAGGGCAAGTTCCGTGACGTCAAGCTGGCAAAGCAGCAGGCTGCCAAGCTCGAAAACATGTTCGGCCAGATGGGCGAAGGCGAAGTCAAAACACTGTCGCTGATCATCAAGGCTGACGTGCAGGGTTCGTATGAAGGCTTGACGCATGCCCTCGGAAAACTGTCGACGGACGAGGTCAAGGTAAACATCGTGCACGCCGCGATTGGCGGCATTACCGAATCGGACATCAACCTGGCGCTGGCCTCAAAAGCCGTTGTCATCGGATTTAATGCCCGTGCCGACGCGGCCGCCCGAAAACTGGCCGAAAGCAGCGGAGTTGATATCCGCTACTACAACATCATTTATGACGCTGTTGATGAAATCAAAGCCGCGCTGACCGGCATGCTGTCGCCTGCGCGCAAGGAAAGCATTCTGGGGCTGGTTGAAATCCGCCAAGTGTTCCGGATTTCCAAGATCGGCGCTGTGGCCGGCTGCTATGTTCTTGAAGGATTGATCCGCCGCGGTTCAAAGATACGTTTGCTGCGTGACAATGTTGTCATTCATGAAGGCGAACTTGATTCGCTGAAGCGCTTCAAGGACGACGTGCGCGAGGTCAAGGCCGGATTCGAGTGCGGCCTATCGCTGAAGAACTTCAATGACATCAAGGAAGGGGACCAGCTGGAAGCCTTCGAAGTCGTCGAAGTGGCGAGGTCTCTGTAAACGCCGTGTTTTACGGGGGTGGTCTTAAGGCCCTCCCGGCTGGCTTTCCGGAGCAGTTGCCTCATGCCTAAAGATTATCCCCGCGGACGACGCATAGCCGACCAGATCCAGCGCGAACTCTCAGAGATCATTCGCATGGAACTGAAGGATCCGCGTGTCGGCCTGATCACCATCACTGATGTTGAGGTGACTCAGGACAACGAACATGCAAAGGTTTTTTTTACCGCCCTCGGTGAACCGGTACAGCAGGAAGCCGCCGAGCGTGCGCTCAACCATGCGTCCGGATTCTTGCGCAGTTCGCTTGCCAAAGTCATGAAGCTGCGAACGGTGCCGCAATTACGTTTCATCTATGACATTTCCGTCGAGCGCGGCGTAAGGCTGTCAAACCTTATTGACGAAGCGGTTGCCAGCCACCCGGGTAATAAACAGCAGCAGTGAACAAGCCACGCGTCGATCTCCAGGACGTCAACGGCGTGTTGTTGCTCGACAAACCGCTGGGCCTGACCTCCCAACAGGCTGTCGCGCGGGTCAAACGCCTGTTTTCAGCACGCAAAGCCGGTCATACCGGGACCTTGGATCCGATGGCTGACGGTCTGCTGCCCATCGGACTGGGGGAGGCCACCAAATTTTCACAGTTCTTGCTCGACGCCGACAAAGGCTATCTGGCATCCATTCGTCTGGGCACTACTACCAGTACCGGCGATGTTGAGGGCGAAATTCTGGAGCAACGCCCCGTGGATGTGACAGAAGCAGAGGTCAGGAAGGTATTACAACGCTTCATCGGCATGCAAAACCAGACGCCACCGATGCATTCCGCATTGAAAGTTGCTGGAAAACCGCTGTATGCCTATGCCCGAGCCGGCGTCATGGTAGAGCGTCAGTCACGAGCCATCATAATAAAAGATATACAACTAATTGATTTTAAAGAAAATATACTAAATATCCGGGTGCTCTGCAGTAAAGGTACTTATATTCGGGTGCTGGCTGAGGATATTGGTTCATCGTTAGCCTGCGGTGCCCACCTGACTGCGCTGACCCGAGAGAGCGCCGGGGGCTTTACGCTGGCGCAGGCAACCTCCTGCGATACCTTGGAATCCCTTTCTTTGGCAGAACGCATGGACCAGCTGCTTCCCGTTGATGCATTTGCGTCAAGTCTCGAAAGGATTGACCTGGAAGCCGATCAAACACGCCGGATCATGACCGGGCAGGATGTGGTACAGCCGGCTGTCCCGGTGGGGCTATACCGTTTGTATGACGACCAGAGGGCCTTTTTCGGGGTAGGCGAGGTGGAGTCTGGCGTGTTGAAGGCGCGACGTCTGACCAGTCAGTTGCAGGGCAGGGAAAAATTGGAAAAGAACTTGAGTAATCCGGCAGTTACCGGTTAAAATTACGCGATTTTTCGTCGGAGACAGAATAATGGCTGTTAGCACTGCCCAAAAGGCGCAAGTACTGCAGGATTTCCAGCGTGCAAAAGGTGACACTGGGTCGCCTGAGGTGCAGGTTGCTTTGTTGACCGCACGCATCACGGATCTCACTGAACACTTCAAGGCCCATACCAAAGATCACCACTCGCGTCGTGGTCTCCTGCGTATGGTCAGCACGCGTCGCAAGCTGCTGGACTACCTGAAAAGAACCAAAGTCGAGCAATACAAGGCGCTGATTGAGCGTCTGGGCCTGCGCAAGTAACCTGCAGCGCATGCAAGCACGGTTCGCCAGTTTTTTTGACCGGTCTGCTGGGCAGTCCGGTCGGCTGCTGACGCTGGAGGGCGTCGGTTTCTAGTCTGCATTGATCCTCCCGAAGACCGCGTGTGCGGTCTTTTTTGTTTTTGAGAAAAGGAAATCATTTTGAACCCGGTAAAAAAATCATTGATGTGGGGCCGCCACCAGTTGACGCTGGAAACCGGCGAAATCGCGCGCCAGGCTTCCGGCGCAGTCATGGTGACAATGGAAGACACGGTGGTCTTGGTGACCGTCGTAGGCGCCCGTAATGCCAAACCGGGACAGGACTTCTTCCCGCTGACCGTCGATTACCAGGAACGTACTTATGCGGCCGGCAAGATCCCCGGCGGCTTTTTCCGTCGTGAAGGACGTCCCTCAGAGAAGGAAATTCTGACCAGCCGCCTGATCGACCGCCCGATTCGCCCGCTGTTTCCCGAAGGCTATAACAGCGAAGTTCAGATTGTTGCCACGGTGATGTCGTCGAACAATGAAATCGACTCCGACATTCCGGCAATGGTTGGTGCTTCGGCCGCTCTGGCACTGTCCGGCATGCCTTTTGGCGGTCCAATCGGTGCAGCCCGCGTCGGTTACGCCAATGGCCAGTACATCCTCAATCCGACGCAGACCGAGCTGAAAACTTCGCAACTCGACCTCGTTGTTGCCGGAACGCAGCAAGCGGTGCTGATGGTGGAATCCGAAGCCCAGCAGTTGCCCGAAGACGTGATGCTCGGCGCCGTGGTGTTTGGTCATGAGCAGATGCAGACCGTCATCAACGCGATCAATGAAATGGTCGATGAAATCGGCGTTCCCGAGTGGAACTGGACCGCGCCGCAGAAAGACGAAGCCCAGATCGCGCGCATTGCTCAAGCTGCGGAAGCCAATCTGCGTGAGGCCTACCAGATCAAGCAGAAGCAGGCTCGCACCGTCCGCCTCAAGGAAATCACTTCAAAGGTTGTTGCTGAAGTGCTGCCGGCTGACGCGACGCCCGATCAGATCAACAACGTCAAGAACGAGCTGGGTAACCTGGAAGCCAAGATCGTCCGCAACCAGATTCTCGACGGCGAACCGCGTATCGACGGCCGCGACACCCGCACCGTGCGTCCGATCACCATCCGTACCGGCGTATTGCCGCGCACCCACGGCTCGGCTCTGTTTACCCGTGGTGAAACGCAGGCCATCGTGGTGGCAACGCTGGGCACCTCGCGAGACGAACAGATTATCGACGCGCTGCAGGGTGAATACCGCGACCGTTTCATGCTGCATTACAACTTCCCGCCTTATTCGACCGGCGAAACCGGCCGCGTCGGTTCGCCGAAACGCCGAGAAATCGGCCACGGCCGCCTCGCCAAACGCGCGCTGGTCGCTGTTCTGCCGACGGCAGAAGAGTTTGCCTATTCGATCCGCGTGGTTTCGGAAATCACCGAATCCAACGGTTCGAGCTCGATGGCTTCAGTGTGCGGCGGCTGCCTGTCGCTGATGGACGCTGGCGTTCCGCTGAAAGCGCAAGTCGCAGGTATCGCGATGGGCCTGATCAAAGAGGGCAATCGCTTCGCCGTGCTGTCCGATATCCTGGGTGACGAAGATCACCTCGGCGACATGGACTTTAAAGTCGCCGGCACCGAAAACGGTGTGACCGCGCTGCAGATGGACATCAAGATCACCGGCATCACCAAGGAGATCATGCACGCCGCGCTGGTTCAGGCGCGCGAAGGTCGCCTGCATATTCTCGAGAAAATGCAGAGCGCGATTAATGCGCCGCGCACGGAGCTGTCCGCATGGGCGCCGCGCATGATCACGATGAAAATCAAGCCCGAGAAAATCCGTGACGTCATCGGCAAGGGTGGCGCCGTGATCCGCGCGATTACCGAAGAAACCGGCACCACCATCGACATCCAGGATGACGGCACTGTCGTTATCGCCTGCGTATCGTCGGAAGGCGGCGAGAATGCACGCAAGCGCATTGAAGACCTGACCGCAGATGTTGAGGTAGGTCGGATCTACGAGGGCACCGTGCTCAAGCTGCTGGACTTTGGCGCCATTGTCAGCGTCCTGCCGGGGAGAGACGGCTTGCTGCACATTTCGCAGATCGCCAACGAACGCGTCAACAGCGTCGCCGATCATCTCAAGGAAGGTCAGATTGTCCGCGTCAAAATCATTGAAGCTGATGAAAAGGGACGTCTGCGCCTGTCGATGAAGGCGGCTGCAGCGGAAGCTCAGGAAGCCGCCCCTGCGCAGTAAGCAGGGCCTGCTTCAATAACAAAGGGGGCCGATGGCCCCCTTTGTTTTTAACCTGATGCAACGTTATTTTGCTACTTGTCGTTCGCGCATTTCGTCCAGGGTTTTGCAGTCGATGCACAGGGTGGCTGTAGGACGGGCCTCCAGGCGCTTCAGGCCGATTTCAACGCCGCAGGAGTCGCAATAGCCGTATTCCTTCGAGATGATGCGTGAGATTGTTTCGTCGATCTTCTTGATCAACTTGCGCTCCCGGTCGCGGTTACGCAATTCCAGCGACATGTCTGACTCCTGACTGGCCCGGTCATTGGGGTCGGCAAAAATGGTGGCTTCGTCCTGCATCGTATGCACGGTGCGGTCGATATCCTCGGACAACTCGCTTTTCATCTCTTCAAGCATCTTGCGGAAATGCGCGAGTTGCCGCGCATTCATGTATTCCTCTTTGCCCTTGGGTTTGTAGGCGGGATAGTTCTTTAGAATTTCGGTGGCCATGAGGGGAGGGCTTTATGTACTTAAAAAAAGAGCTTTAATAGCAGAATTTGATACCCGTCGCAAGCAAGTTCCGCGCAAAAAGCCGGTTATGGAATTGACGGTGACTTGATGCGTGGCGTATATTACGCGCCTTCGGTTTCGGCGGGGAAAGTTCGGTTTGCCGGCCCATAGTGCCCGTAGCTCAACCGGATAGAGCACCGGCCTTCTAAGCCGGGGGTTGTGGGTTCGAGTCCCGCCGGGCGCGCCACATATCAGTTTGTTATCAGATAGTTCTTGCAGTTCAGTGGTGGCTGTAGCTCAGCTGGTAGAGTCCCGGATTGTGATTCCGGTTGTCGCGGGTTCGAGTCCCGTCAGCCACCCCAGCCCTTATTTTCCTGTTTCACTTCGTCCGCACCAGGCGCTGCTGCTCTCTCTGCCATTCCTTTTCTTTTTCGGTCGCACGTTTGTCGTGCTGCTTCTTGCCCTTGGCAAGACCGATTTCCAGTTTGATGCGCCCTTTGGCGTAATGCAGATCGAGGGGCACCAGGGTATAACCCGCTCTTTCGACGCTGCCTATCAACCGATTGATCTCCTCGGCATGCAGCAATAGCTTCCGGGTGCGCGTGGGGTCAGGCTGCACATGCAATGACGCGGTGGGCAGGGGCGTGATGTGGCAACCGATCAGAAACAGCTCGGAATGGCTGACGGTCACGTAGGCTTCCTTGATCTGGGCGCGACCCGCACGGATTGCCTTCACCTCCCAGCCTTCGAGCGCGATACCCGCTTCGAAGCGCTGTTCGATAAAATAGTCGTGAAACGCTTTTTTGTTCTGAACGATACTCATTGCGTGATCAAATAATGACAAACGGTATTCTAACCGCACGGACTGCTTCGACGCAGGCAGGCTGCAAGTGAACATTGTTTCGAGGTCCGCACTCGTCCAATTCAGCGCGAAACAGATGTTTGATCTGGTTGAAGGCGTTGAGCAATATCCCCAGTTCCTGCCCTGGTGCAGCGGCACCAGTGTCACCCATCGGGACTTGCAGGTGACACACGCCACGATCAGCATCAATTACCGGGGGATCAAACAGAGTTTTTCGACCAAAAACCTTAAACAGCCGCCGGAGCGAATGAGCCTGCAACTGGTTGAAGGGCCGTTTCAGGCCCTCGATGGTGAATGGCTTTTCACGCCGCTCCGTGCAGATGCCTGCCGGATTGATTTTCGCCTGAGTTATGAATTTTCCAGCGCATTGCTTGAAAAACTGGTTGGGCCGGTGTTCGGGCATATTGCCGGCACGATGGTGGATGCCTTCCTGAAGCGCGCAGACCAGGTGTACGGTCAGTCGTGAAGATTTCAGTTGTTTATGCCTTGCCGGACCGGCAAATCATCCGGGACCTTCAGGTTTCGGAAGGTGCAACCGTTGCCGACGCTTTAGTCCAATCAGGAATTTTTGAAAACTTTCCGTCAATTGACCCTCAGCATGCGACTGTCGGAATTTACGGCAAAGTTACGGCCCGTAATGCGAGACTGAAGCCCGGTGATCGTGTGGAGATCTACAGGCCATTGCGCGAAGAGCCAAAGGAAGCAAGACGAAAGCGCGCGGGGAAACGCTGAGCGCTATTTGCAGTTGCTTTCGACGGCGCGCTGGGCGCGTTCAATTTCTGCGGTACGATCCGCATCTTCAATAAAAATGCGTTCGCCTGTTTTCGGGTCGATTTTGGCTATACGCATGCCGCCCTGCAAGCTGCGCAGGTAACCCTGAGCACTTTCACAATTCTGCGAACGGTCTGCCGTATCCCGGCTCTTTTCGTCAGATTTTTTTGCGGATTCAAGCTGTTCAAGCTGACGTTTGCGGAACTCGGCATCCTTGTCGGACAAAGACTTTGATGAAGAAGATGGCGCAGCCGCCGGGTTGTTACTGATGCCGGTATTTTGTGCCTTGGTTCCAGGCGGACAGGCAGCGGCAAATTCCACACGGCCGCCTGCACCAACACATTTCATGATCTGTGCCTGCGATAATGCAGGCAGCATTGCAAGAGCCAGCAGGAGAAACAGGTTTTTCATGGTCTGAGCCCGGACTTTGGTCGAGTGGCAGGCGCGCAAACTGCGAACCCAGGACGACTGCTCGAAAATAGCCAGTTTGTATGCAGCCGTCAATGGAATAACGGCCTTCTCAGTTTACCGTTTACGCCCCAAAGCCTATAATCCGCCCTTTGCGAAGGACGCATCTCATGCGCGTGGTGCAGAAAGCCCTGACTTTCGATGATGTGCTGCTGATTCCGGCACATTCCGCCGTCCTGCCCCGGGAAGTCAGCCTCAAAACCAAGTTGACCCGCGGCATTTCCCTGAATATTCCGCTGCTTGCGGCTGCGATGGACACCGTCACCGAGTTCCGCCTGGCGATTGCCATCGCTCAGGAAGGTGGCATAGGCATCGTGCACAAAAACATGACTCCGAAAGCGCAGGCCGCCGAAGTCACCAAGGTGAAGCGATTCGAGAGCGGCATTGTCAAAGATCCGATCACCATTACGCAGGACATGACCGTCCGTGATGTCCTGGCGCTCACGCAGTTGCACCGCATTTCAGGCTTGCCGGTCGTGGGTGCTGACGGCAAGATTGTCGGCATCGTAACCAACCGCGACCTGCGTTTCGAAAGCAAACTGAATCAGCCGGTCAAGAACATCATGACGCCGCGCGACCGTTTGGTGACCGTGCGTGAGGGATCAAGCCGCGAAGAAGCCCGGTCGCTGATGCACAAACATCGCCTTGAGCGCGTGCTGGTGGTCAACAGGAATTTCGAACTCCGCGGTTTGATTACCGTAAAGGACATCCTCAAGTCGTCCGAACATCCGAATGCCTGCAAGGACAAGCTGGGCCGCCTGCGCGTCGGCGCGGCCATCGGTGTGGGAGAGGGCACCGAGGAGCGTGCGGAAGCGCTGGTGGAGGCCGGGGTCGATGTGGTGATCGTTGATACGGCTCATGGCCACTCCGAGGGCGTGCTGAAGCGCGTGCGCTGGCTGAAACGGACTTATCCCAAGCTGCAGGTCATCGGCGGCAATATTGCGACCGCTTCTGCTGCCAAGGCGCTGGTTGATCATGGCGTTGACGGCGTCAAGGTCGGCATTGGGCCGGGGTCGATCTGCACTACACGCATCGTCGCCGGCGTCGGCGTGCCGCAGATTACGGCCGTGGACAATGTTGCGAAGGCTTTGCTGAAAACCGATGTGCCTCTGATTGCCGATGGCGGCATCCGCTATTCGGGCGACATCGCCAAGGCCATTGCAGCCGGCGCCCACGCAGTCATGGTCGGCAGCCTGTTCGCCGGCACGGAAGAATCGCCTGGAGAAATTGAACTGTTCCAGGGGCGTTCCTACAAGTCTTACCGCGGAATGGGTTCACTGGGTGCCATGCAACAAGGTTCGGCAGACCGGTATTTCCAGGAACATGACGAACTCGACACCGAGAAACTGGTGCCGGAAGGTGTCGAAGGGCGTGTGCCCTATAAGGGCGGCGTTGCGCCGTTGATTCACCAGTTGATGGGTGGCTTGCGCGCAAGCATGGGCTATCTCGGCTGCGCCAGTATTGATGCAGTTCGCCGCGACGCGGAGTTTGTGGAAATCACTTCCGCCGGCATTCGCGAATCCCACGTTCACGACGTGCAGATCGTCAAGGAAGCGCCGAACTACCGCGTTGAATGATCCTAGCGCCGGCGCGCCATGCGCCGGCGTCTTCTGAACCTGCCATCCGGGTCCGCAAGTGCAACACGACAAAATACTCATCCTTGATTTCGGTTCGCAATACACCCAGCTGATTGCACGGCGCGTGCGCGAGTTGCATGTTTACTGCGAACTCCATCCCTATGACGTTTCGGAGCAATTCATCCGCGACTTCAGGCCGAGCGGTGTCATCCTGTCCGGCGGTCCCGCTTCGGTGTGGGAGGAGAGCACACCCCGTGCACCTTCGCTGGTGTTTGAACTCGGTGTTCCGGTGCTCGGCATCTGTTATGGCATGCAGACCATGGCTGACCAACTGGGCGGCAAGGTTGAAAGCGGGAAAGTGCGCGAATTCGGTTACGCAGAAGTGCGGGCGCGCGGTCACACCGCACTGCTGAAAGACATAAAGGACAGGGTCACCGCCGAGGGGCACGGCATACTTGATGTGTGGATGAGCCACGGCGACAAGGTCATTGAAATGCCGCCGGGATTCAAACTGATGGCGAGCAATCCGACCTGTCCCATTGCCGGGATGGCCGACGAGGCGCGCCGGTTCTACGCGGTACAGTTCCACCCCGAAGTAACGCATACCTTGCAGGGCAAGGCACTGATTGAGCGTTTCATTCTGGGGATCTGCGGGCTTGCCGGCGACTGGAGCATGCCTGGTTATGTCGATGAAGCCGTGGCACGCATCCGTCGTGACGTTGGTGATGAAGAAGTCATTCTCGGCCTGTCCGGCGGCGTTGATTCTTCGGTTGCCGCTGCGCTGATACACCGCGCCATCGGCAAACAGCTGACCTGCGTCTTTGTTGATAACGGATTGCTGCGACTCAATGAGGCGCAACAGGTCATGGACACTTTCGGGCGCAACCTTGGGGTCAAAGTGATCCATGTCGATGCGCGCGAACAGTTCATGGGGCATCTCGCCGGCGTAACCGACCCGGAGCAAAAGCGGAAAATCATCGGTCGTGAATTTGTCGAAGTGTTTCAGGCCGAATCGGCGAAACTGCCGAATGCCAAATGGCTGGCGCAGGGCACGATTTATCCCGATGTGATCGAGTCTGCCGGGGCCAAGACCAAAAAAGCGCACACCATCAAGTCACATCACAACGTCGGCGGCCTGCCCGACACCCTGCACTTGAAATTGCTCGAGCCGTTGCGCGAATTGTTCAAGGATGAGGTCCGAGAACTGGGGCTAGCTCTCGGTCTGCCGCGCGACATGGTGTTCCGTCATCCGTTTCCCGGCCCCGGTCTGGGCGTTCGCATACTCGGTGAAGTAAAAGCGAAATATGCTGACCTGCTGCGTGAAGCCGATGCGATTTTCATTGAAGAACTGCGTGCATCAGGCTGGTACGACAAAACCGCGCAGGCATTTGCCGTATTCCTGCCGGTGAAGTCCGTGGGCGTGATGGGCGACGGCCGCACTTATGAATACGTCGTGGCTTTGCGCGCCGTGCAAACCACCGATTTCATGACCGCGCACTGGGCCGAGTTGCCTTACAGCCTTCTCGGCAAGGTCTCCAGCCGCATCATCAACGAAGTGCGCGGCATCAACCGGGTGGTCTACGACATTTCAGGCAAACCCCCGGCAACGATTGAGTGGGAGTAGGTCGCAACAAGCGTCCGGGCCGAAGTTCCTCCTGAACGCGGCAACTATCTCGGTATAACGTAGTTCTTCTCGCGCACCAGACGTAGCAGCGCGTTGACAACATCGGGATCGTAGAGATTTACACTGTTGGCTTCGAGTTCGGCAATCGCCTTGTCAGTACCAAGGGCAGGACGATACGGCCGGTAGGACGCCATCGATTCAAGAACACCGGCAACGGCCAGTATTTTTGCTTCAGGAAGAATCTGGTCGCCCGTCAACCCCTGAGGGTATCCGCTGCCGTTCATGCGTTCGTGATGCTGGCGTACGATTTCCGCAACCGGTAGATCATCAAACTGCAGGTCTTTGAGGATTTCGTAACCGGCCTGTGCATGGCCTTTGATGATTTCGAATTCGTACGGGCTTAACTCGGTCGGTTTGGTCAGGAATTCAGCAGGCACGGCAATCTTGGCGATATCGTGGACGAGGCCCATCAACTCCAGCGCCTCGCACCGTTCCGGCTCCCATCCCATTTCCCGGGCAATGGCCGAAGAGATGAGGCCGACACGGTTCTGGTGACCGGCGGTGTAGGGGTCACGCAGTTCGACCATCTTTGAGCAGGCCTGAAGGGTGGCGCGCATGCTCCCCTCAAGCTTTGAGACGTAACCACGGATTTTTTCCTCGGCCCGGACTCTTTCGCTTATGTCTTCCAGGATCGCCACGATGGCCTGTTTACCGTCCCAGGAACCCAGCGTGTTGATTTCCACTGAATTCTGAGCCGGGTTTTTCATTGAATTTTGAGCCACCCCTTTTCAATGTTTATTATGCCTCAGGTTGTGGATATCTTTCGGGTT
>Ga0315906_10000145_pt1 | contig 115590 bp, 117 predicted proteins | sample LakEriMetagenome_4_FD_203526 | JGI IMG/M metagenome (GOLD analysis project Ga0315906, IMG submission 203526) | Freshwater fungal communities from buoy surface, Lake Erie, Ohio, United States - Buoy 2 MA122 | ecosystem: Environmental > Aquatic > Freshwater > Lake > Lake biofilm | place: USA...
CGGGACATATAAACAGTTATAAGGTTGGTCTGGGTTGACCTCTTAGATTCAGTCGGGGGACTGAAGACCTTACTAGGCGGTTATTTCGGGCATTTGGCTCCCTATTTCATGCCTAAACGTTTCGCACTACTGTCTCATAGCTTATCAAAAATTAGTTATCAGGGGGTCGGTCGTCGATAACAAACTAGGCTAAACTCTATAGGAGAAACCCGATGAATAACTTGATTATTTCGGAAAAATATGGCTAAAAAGCTCGATTTTGTTATTCCCGCCATCGGTGGAGTCACAGGAGCTAATTTATCTGCTTGTCTGGGAAATATCGGCTTAGTCGGCGGATTTGGCGGTATAAGCGTCGGTTTAGTGGGAATGACGGGGATTGGCATCCTGACAAGTTCGGCAATTTATGCCAGTCTGCAAGGACTAGAAACAAACGATCACAATGTCGGGTTAGCTTTGGGAATAGGAAGCCTTGGCGGAATCGGTATCTACTCTACCTTTGGGGGTGTGGGAGTCGCGGTTAAAGGTACAGCTTTCGGTGTTGGTGCTGGTTCCATGGCGATCGCTGGTGGGATAGTCGGGTTAGGAGTCTACGGACTGATGAAAATGTTATCTCCCACCTACTCCGACAATAATTTTTATGGCAATCTAGAATTTTTTGATCGCATTACTAGAGAGTACGAAGAAGCTTTATTTTGGCAAGAAGTTACGGGGAAATATAAAAATCTAGAGGCAGAACTACAGGGACTTTTAGAAGAAGTATCTGTTCAGGAAAATCAACAGTTATATTCTACAGAAATTACTATTCCAGAGCGTTTATCTTGGCAGTGTTTCCAAACTCTTAAAGGTCATCAGGAAAATATTGGGGCGATCGATGTTAGTCCTGATGGTAAAATTATCGCTAGTGCGGGAGAAGATCAAACCATAAAACTTTGGCAGCGAGAAACGGGTAAATTAATTTATTCCTTTGTGGGAGTTAATGAACCGCTCCAAACTCTGGCGATAAGTCCTAACGGTAAATCGATTATTGCTGGTGGATTAGATGGCAGAATTAGTCAGTGGCAATTAGAAACTAAGCAGTATAAAAGTAGTTTTTTCGCTCGTGTAAATGCTCCCCATAGCCATGATGGTGTCATTTTACAATTAGCTTTTGCTGCCAATGAAAGATTTATTGTTAGTGCTAGTAACGACAAAACTCTGCGAATCTGGGGTTATCATACAGGAGAATTAAAGCGAACTTTAATCGGTCATGAGGAGGCAGTTAATACCTGTGCTATTAGTCCCGATAGCCAAATTATTGCTAGTGGTAGTGATGATAAAACTATTAAATTATGGCGATTTGATCATAGTTATGCTTATCAAACTTTTATCGGTGACAGGGCAGCCGTTAACAGTTTAGCTTTTAGTAATGATGGTCAATATCTAATTAGTGGCGGTAGTGATAAAACGATTAAAATCTGGGATATAAAGACAGGAGAAATTATTAAAAGTTGGCAGGCACACGAGCAGGCAATTATTAGTATTGCTATTAATCCTCATCGCCATTTAATTGCTAGTGCTTCCCGAACAGAAATTAAAATTTGGCAAGGACAAACAGGAGAATTAATTAAAGTTTTACGGGGAACTGCTCCCTTAAAATTTAGTCCTGACGGTCAATTTTTAATTACAGGTAGTTATGGAGGTAAGGTAAAAATATGGTCAGAAATGTTAGGAGAATTAGAAATATTGCCCTCCGATTCCGAGGATTGGTGGGAGGTTTTAGAAATTTCTAAGAATGCCAGTTTTTCAGAAGTTAAACAAAGATATTATCAGCTTGCTCGTCAGTATCACCCCGATCACAATTCCTCCGCCATGGCGATTAAAATTATGCAAAAAATTAATCGAGCTTACGAGCGGTTTTTATTTTCTATCTCCCAACAGTAAAATTGTGAGCCTAGGGTCAAGTATTTAGCTATCTTTCGATTCTCCCTTAATCCCCCCTTGATCCCCCCTTGATAAGGGGGGTGCCGATCCCCCCTTGATCCCCCCTTGATCCCCCCTTGATCCCCCCTTGATAAGGGGGGTGTCGATCCCCCCTGCCCCCCTTGATAAGGGGGGTGTCGATCCCCCCTGCCCCCCTTGATAAGGGGGGTGTCGATCCCCCCTGCCCCCCTTAATAAGGGGGGTGTCGATTCCCCCTTAATTTCCCCTTGATAAGGGGGGTGTCGATTCCCCCTTGATCCCCCCTTGATAAGGGGGGTGTCGATCCCCCCTTGATCCCCCCTTGATAAGGGGGGTGTCGATCCCCCCTTAATCCCCCCTTGATAAGGGGGGTGCCGATCCCCCCTTGATCCCCCCTTGATAAGGGGGGTATCTGATAATTTTTAACGACTACCTACTTATCTCACCATTAAGATAAATGCTATAATTATTCAATTCAAGAGCCAAAAGTAAAACCAGAAATATAGAGAGCTTAGTAACAAGCTCTCTATAAAGTTTAGGTATTCTACCACTTATCTTCCAGACTAGGATCTGTTAGCAGTATTCAAGCTACCCACTTGAATATTCAGATTAATTTTTTGTCCTTCCCGGCTAATTTCTACGGGTAAATTATCGCCGATTTGAGTATTATCAACAATTTCCTGAACCGCATTGGGATCGGTGACATTCTTACCACCTACAGACTTTAACACATCACCCGATCGCAATCCTGCTGCTGCGGCAGGAGAATCTCTCATCACCCGCACTAACAAGACACCAGAATCATCGGGGATAGTCCAATTATCAGCCATGGGACTATCGGCTAATTGTTCTTTTACCTCTGGGGTTAACTGTACCATTTGAACACCGAGATAGGGATGTTCCACCTTACCCGTGGCGATTAATTGTTCGGCGATTCTTTGGGCAGTTTTAATCGGAATAGCAAAACCTAAACCCTGGGCATTTTGAATGATAGCGGTGTTAACTCCGATAACTTCTCCCCGAGCATTTAACAAAGGTCCGCCGGAATTTCCGGGGTTAATTGCCGCATCGGTTTGCAGGAAATCCACCCGTTTATCACTAGCACCAATTTGGGAGCCATTGCGTTCCTTGGCGCTAATAATCCCCGTGGTGACAGTGTTATCTAATCCCAAAGGATTACCGATAGCGATCGCCCATTCTCCCACCTGTAAACTATCAGAATTACCTAATTTAACCGTGGGTAAATTGCTCGTTTCCACCTGTACCACTGCCACATCAGTTAAAGGATCACTACCTAAAACTTTACCATCAATAGTGCGACCATCTTTGAGGGTGACAGTCACCTTATCTGCTCCCTCGACAACGTGAGCATTGGTGATAATTTTACCGTCATTACTGATAATAAACCCGGAACCTGTACCCCTTTGAACTTGTCTTTCTCCTCGCTCTGGTATTTGGGAACCGAAGAAGCGACGGAAAACAGGATCGTTAGCAAATTCCGAAAAATCACCGCCGCCATTGACTTCCCTAGAAGCATTAATTCTTACCACCGCCGGCCCCACTTCTTGCACCACAGAAGCAACAAAATTGGTGGGAATAACTAGGGTTGAGGGAGCGGCTGCGGCTGCTGTGGAGGGGCGAGGATTATTGGTAGCGGTGGCAATATTTTGGGCTAATTCTAGAGGATTTTGACTGTAGGCGTAGGTGGCCCCGATACCTAACCCGGCACCCAAAACCAGTAAGGAGGAATAGGCAAAAAGTTTTTTCATTGCAGAAGATTTGGAGCGTTTGGGATTGCCTTCGTTGAGCGGGGAAATATTATCGTTAAAAATATTGCGAGTCATAGTTTTTATTGTTTAACCATTTTGAGAAGGGAATAAAAGTCAGTCCTAATAATCGTGGGTGTGAGAGGAGTGTTTTGGAAAACGGCTTGGGACTGACTATCTCTAATCTAGGCGGGGGATATGAACTTACTGTGACGCAGACATGAACTTTTGATTACAAGCTCATTGTTTTATAGTTTTTGACAGCTATAAGCATTAATACGCATGGCACAAGTGAGATGCTCCTCAGCAGAATAGACTCACTACTATGGCGCAATTTAGTTTTTGGGTTGCATTAATTAACCTAATCTAGGGAAGATAACAATAGAAAAAAAGGAATTATGAGGATAGTTTTATGTTTTGTTAGCCTTTGGAATGCAGGAGAAAAGCCAATAACCAACCGCTTGCTAAACCGCTTAGATTTGTAACCGCAAGAATCAGAAAAATAGCGAAGGAGCTAAAGTTTTTCTTGTCTAACTCAAATGCAGTACCAAACTGAGTAGATACTATTACCATGCTCCCTATTCCAGTTACTACTCCCCCAAGAACATTCCCTGACATAAGACTGAAAGTAATACCACCTATCAATCCAGGAAAAACAAAAAACAAGACAGTTGCAAACTGATTTGTTTTTTCCCAGTATCGATAGAACAATAAGAACCATAACCCAACCACTGCCGCAACCCCAGCCAGAACCCCAGCCACAACCCCAGCCGCAGCCCAAAACCCAGCCACAGCAGCCACAACCCAAGCCACAGCCCCAGCCCACACAGGCCAAAACCCAGCCACAGCCCCAGTCACAGCCCAAGGCACAGCCGCAACCCCAGCCACAGCCCAAACTTGCCATCGTGCTGAACTGACAGCTAAAGTGTAACCAATTACACCATAAACAAGAAACACACCGAAAACAACAAGAAACACACCGATTAACCAACCCCGGGGAAGAGCTTTGAGTTTTTTCTGAAGAGAATTTTCAGAAGGTTTTGGGTTAACAGGGGCTGTTGTTTCAGCCACTTTTGGCTCTTTCCTTGGCTGTGGGGGATTAACTATTTCTTGACGATATTTTTTTTCTACAGGAGGCGGTGGTAATTCCAATTGTTGAAGCCAATCGGACATAGACTGAGGGCGGTTTTCTTTTTCCAAAGCCATCCCCAGAGTAATGGCTTTGTTAAGATGATCACTTAAATTAGGATTAATTTCTTTCGGTGATGTTAAGGGACGATTATCTAAACGGCGTTCCATTGAAGGAGTCGGTTTTTGCCCAGTTACCGCATAATAAAAACTGGCGGCTAGGGCATAAATATCCACGCTCGGCTGACGATTGGCTTTGCTACCTTGATAAACTTGTTCATAGGGGGCAAAACTGGGATTTGCGGCATAATCCGTCGAACTACCAGCCGGAATAATCTCTTTAGCAATGCCAAAATCAATCAAGATAGCATTCCCATTGGGTTGAATCATAATATTGCCAGGGTGAGCATCTCGGTGTACGATTCCTGCTTGATGAACTGCCTCTAATGCGCTGCCAATTTGCCGAATATATTTTAAACATTCCGCTTCCGATAATTTTCCTTGAGTTTTCACCCTTTCCATCAAAGTTTGACCCTGAATAAAATCCATCACCAAACAGGGAACTTGACCTTCAGTAAAAAAATCGGAAATACGGACGATATGGGCATGGGGAGTCTGGGAAAATTTGGCTAACTTGCGCCCTTCCGCCTCAAATTGTCTAACATAATCCTCGTATTCCGTATCTCTTTTTTGCAAAATATCAGGAGTTTTGATCACCACTTCCAGGGTGAGTTGGCGATGACGTGCTTTATAGGTCAGGCCAAAACCTCCCCGTCCCAAGACCTCAAGGATCTCGTACTTGCCATTGTGGAGGAGTTGTCCCGCTTGCCAAACCATAGAATTTTGCAATAGTTGTTTTTATCATACCAAAAAATCTGCTTTTGTCTCAAAATTGGCTTATGTTTTGGTATTTGAGTTTGTAGGGGCGAAGCATTCGGATAAAAAATTTACGGTTTCAGCGATAGGTTATTGCCCGAATGCTTCGCCCTTACGGGAGTTTGGTGGTGCTTAAGTTTACACCAATGGCACGTCTTGCATCCCATTGTGGTTAGTGAGTTTATCGAACTGCAATCGCCCTTGATCCCCCCTTGATACCCCCTTGATACCCCCTTGATACCCCCTTGATACCCCCTTGATCCCCCCTTGATCCCCCCTTGATAAGGGGGGTTTGATCCCCCCTTGATCCCCCCTTGATAAGGGGGGTTTGATCCCCCCTTGATCCCCCCTTGATAAGGGGGGTTTGATCCCCCCTTGATCCCCCCTTGATAAGGGGGGTTTGATCCCCCCTTGATCCCCCCTTGATAAGGGGGGCATTTGATAATTTTTAACGCCTACCTACTTAGGAGAAGATGGGGGAGAACCTGTCGGAGTTGGTTGAGGTGTAAACTTTTGCTTCATCAATTCTGGTACACCTAAAGCCGTTAATAAAGTAGCAATCGCCGCGACACCAGCCCACACTAATGTCCAATTAATAACAATGGGTTGAGATATTTTAAATTGTTCTGGTTTGGGAATAGACAAACCTAAATCCTTAAACCATGCTTGCACTGACTGAGGACGTTTATCTATGTCTAATTCCAATGCCCAAAGAATTGCTTTGTTGATATTAGGGCTGATTTCTGAATTGTAGGTTTTCGGCTCAATTAAAGGCTGATGATCAATTTTTCGAGTCATCGCATTCACTGGAATTTTACCCGTTAAAAGCTCGTATAACACGGCTCCTAAACTATAAATATCGGTAAAAGCTCCGCGTTTAGCATCACGAGAATAACACTCAATAGGCGCAAAACCTGAGGCTAATTCCTGGGTACGAGTTTTGGTTAATTCCTCATCAAAATCTAAGGCTAAACCAAAATCAATTAAGACCGCTTCTGGTTTACCAGTCCGAATCATAATGTTACCCGGTCGAATATCTCGATGCAGAAAACGGCGACTATGTACCACCATTAAAGCCTGTCCAATCTGCTCAATGTAGCGTAAGGCTTCTTTTTCTGGTAAAATTTTTGTTGATCGCCGATCTAAGGTCGTCCCATCAATATATTCCATAACCATGCAGTTAGCTTTACCCTCTGAAAATAACTCTTTAACTCGCACGATATGAGGATGATCACAACCTTTTAATTTACTCGCTTCCTGCCAAAAAAGTTTCTGTAAACGCTCAGACTCCCACAATTTAAAACCCACATCCCTCGGCGTTTTGATCACCACTGAATCACCATTGCGATCGCTGGCTCGATAGGTAATGCCAAATCTTCCTTCACCCAATACTTCCTGAATCCTGTACTGGCCATCTTTAATTTTCTTGCCCAGATCCCAAACCATTAACTCCTAGCTCCTCTGCTCACAAACATTAATTAAACTTATTTTAATAGCGATGTCATTTTCCCAGAAGTATAACCTAATGTGGTGTTAACGACCGGCGACCGGCGACTGGCGACCCAATTAGATAAATTTGACCTAATCTTAGGTTTTATGGCTAGGATTATCTCTTGTCTTTTTTCTCCTCCTGTCTCCTCATCTAAGGGAAGATTTTTGATTTTTACAGGATTTCTATTAATCTTTCAGCAATTCTAAGCGATAACGATACAAAGCCACAGGACGATTCGGCGCTTGGAAAAAATCCGGGGATTGGGGGGAAAGATAAATGGCTGTCACCTGATCGCCTAGAATTTTATTAGGAGATAATAACTGATAGGCGGTGGTGGTTTCCACCTCATTAAGATAAGTGTTGGTTTCTCCCCGGAAAATTTGTTGACTGATTTCCGTGGCAATAAATTGATTTTGGCTAGGAGTTTCGCTATTTCTGGCAATTACGGTGGAAATTAGTTGATGAGCGCCGCGTAAAAAGGTAATCTGACGATTGGGATTATTAGGGTCAGTTTTTACCGATAATACCGATTGATTACCTAAATAGGCGCGACTAATTGCTAAACCATTAAAGGATCGATCGGCCACAATTGATGGTTTACTGATAATAGTGGATAAAAAGGCAGCATTTATCGGTCTGGAAATAGCTTTCTCGATGAATCTCACCGGAAACTCGATCGATTTTTCTAGGTAACGACGATTACTTTCAAAACCAGGTGTGATAATCTGGGGAGAAAGAGGAGCGGTTAAATCGATTAGGGTACTGGTGACAGTCCAATTGCCTACCATCCAATCGGGATAAACTAAATCTCCACTGGCAAAACTAACCACTGGTTTAGTCATCCAGCGAGGATAATTAGTTAAGCGATCGCTTAAATTTCCCGCTATAGATAATTCTAAATGGTTACTACAGCCTAGAATTAATACTAACAAGAACAAAATTATCCTTTGCATGGGTAAAAATATTTTTTAAGTAATATTCTTTAATTATGAACGATTTGATCAACTCCCAAGCCTTTAATCTCGATTCGGCAGTAATTCCCATCGCACCGACCGGTTTTAAATCCGGTTTTATTGGCATTATTGGTCGTCCTAATGTGGGCAAATCCACCCTGATGAATCAATTAGTGGGACAAAAAATCGCCATTACTTCCCCCATCGCTCAAACTACCCGCAACCGTTTGCGCGGCATTGTCACCGACGAGCGCTCCCAGATGATTTTTGTCGATACCCCCGGCATTCACAAACCCCATCACGAATTAGGCAAAGTTTTAGTTAAAAATGCTGAAAACGCCATAAATTCTGTAGATTTAGTTTTATTTGTTGTCGATAGTAGTAATTTTTTGGGCAATGGCGATCGCTATATTGCCGATTTACTGACTAAAAACCAAACTCCCACGATTTTAGGGCTAAATAAAGCCGATCAGCAACCGGAAGCCCCGGAGCCTATCGACGATAGTTATCGCACCTTAGCGGCGGAAAATAACTGGCCTCTGCTCAAGTTTTCGGCACTGGAGGGGACGGGAATCGAAGAATTACAAAATCTGTTAATTGATTTCCTCGAAGTCGGTCCCTATTACTATCCCCCCGATTTAGTCACCGATCAACCAGAAAGGTTTATTATGGGCGAATTAATCCGCGAACAGATTTTACTGCAAACTCGTCAGGAAGTTCCCCATTCTGTGGCGGTGGTGATTGAACGCGTCGAGGAAACTCCCGCTTTAACCAAGGTTTTTGCCGCCATTAACGTGGAACGAGCTTCCCAAAAAGGGATCGTCATCGGTAAAAATGGCAGTATGTTAAAAGCGATCGGCTCTTCCGCGCGATCGGCTATTCAAAAGTTAATCGCTGGGGAGGTATATTTAAAATTATTTGTGAAGGTAGAACCGAAATGGCGACAATCTCGCTCACTTTTAGCAGAATTTGGCTATCGCACCGAGGAGTGAAGGGAGCGGGGAATTATGAATTATGAATTATCAATTATGAATTGGTGAGCGGGAAGAGGGAATTATGAATTATGAAGTGGGGAGAAAAAATAAAAATAATCTCCTGACTTCTGAAGACCGACTTCTGAAGACTGACGGCTGATAATTTTCACTTTTGTAGTAGAATGGAGAACCACTAATAACTGATTTCTGGAATAATGGCCGATATTACAAACCTAATCAAACAGGTACACCAAGAGGCAAAAAAAGAGGATTTTCCCATCGATACCCTGATTTACCAAGAGGCAAAAAAAGACCCCCTTGAACCGGTTTTGTATGCTGGTAATCTTGCTAGTCAGTTATGCTTTTTTGGCCGGGATTTAGGACGAGATGAAGTGTATGCGGGACAACCTTTGATCGGGGCTGCCGGTAGAATGGTAAGAGAGGGATTTTTTCAAGCTTGGCAGGGGAGAAAATCCCATGATCGTCAAGAGTTATTATCGGTGTGCGATCGAATTTTCCTAACTAATACAGTTCCCTACAAACCGCCTGGTAATAAAGCTTATTCTGGGGAAGTGAAAGATCGTTTTCGTCCATTTATAGAAAAACTGCTCGTTTTTTATTGGCAAGGTGATCATATCATTCCCCTTGGCACGGAAGCTTTTAAATGGTTTGAACCCTACGGTAAACCCAGAGAAGTAGATAAATTCTATCTTGATAAAGAACGCTTTACTAAAAAACTGCTAGTTACCCTTACCGCTACCGATGAACAGGGATTAAAACAGCAAAAGGAAGTGACTTTATTGCCTCTCCCCCATCCCTCTCCTCTCAATCAAAGATACTATGCTCTTTTTCCTGATTTATTACAAAAAAGATTAACTGAATTTGCCTTTTAACCGATGAGAATTTACGGCAATCGTCCCATAAAAACCCTAGCAGGACAATTAACCCGTCCGACGACAGCAAGGGTGCGAGAAGCTTTATTTAATATCTGGCAACAGAAATTATCCGGCTGTCGTTGGTTGGATCTTTGTGCGGGTAATGGTTCCATGGGTGCGGAAGCTTTATGTCGAGGTGCGAGTCTAGTAATCGGAATTGAACAATCAGGACGCGCTGGCGAAATTATCAAGGAAAATTGGCGCAATTTAGCAACTTCTCCCCAGCAATTTCAAGTAATTCGGGGGGATGTACTGACAAAGTTAGCCACTTTAGCGGGGAAAAGTTTTGATTTAATTTATTTTGACCCTCCCTACGAAAGCGGGTTATATTTACCGGTACTAACTGCCATCTCTCAATCTAATTTATTAGATTCTCTGGGGGAAATTGCCGTGGAACATAATCCCAAATCTTGGCAAGCAATTAATCTAGAAGGTTTAACCATTTGTCGTCAAAAACGCTACGGCAATACTACGTTAACTTTTTATCAAAAAGCAGATGAATTATGAATTATGAATTATGAATTATGAAGTGGGGAGAAGGGAGAATAAATAAAAATAATCTCCTGTCTCCTGTCTCCTAACCCCACCAACAAACTTTTTCAGCAGACCCTACTTATTACAAGCGGAGAATGGGAAATCTGGGTACTGCCGCAAGAAATGGTCAATTTTATTTGGCAGCCCAGAAAAATGGCTCTTCTGGTTTTTGTGTGGAAGGAAGAAGAATAGGGATAATTTGGGTGCATCTCAATTTGGTCGAAATATCTAGATGACATTTTGGGCGCACGCGATGCGCCCTTACCATTGGCGCAATCATATTATTGTAGGGGCGAATTGCATTCGCCCTCTTTGAATAACTTCTGCTGCTCACCTATAGGTGTCGAGGAGAGCCGAAAAATTATTATTTCTCAACAAAATCACATAATTTGTCACTTTTCTTGACAATTATCCTGAGTAAAGCGAGAAACTTTCTGGCAACCGCAGTTAATCGCCCCCCTTTTTAGGCTATTTAAAGAAAAATTAGGGTTTATTTCGATAAAATTAGCAGTAAATAGGCTGTAACCTCCTAAAAAACTTAAATCCCTTCTCCTAGTCCTTTTTTTGACCTAAAACTACCCCGAAGTTTCCTGACACGGCAGCCGAACTCTCTCCCCTTAACCCTTGCTGCTCCCCAGAATATTACCTAGTTTTTGTATAAATTTATACCCGACAAAAATAGTCGGGTATATTTGACACCAAGATTTTGCCGGTGATAGGATGTGTGTAGATTCAGTTGACGGCAAGACAGGAAAATCATGACCCTAGCGACAAACATCAAAACCTCAAAATTCATCCCCACCTTTACCCGCTTGGTTTCTAAGGAAGGAGGGACTTCTTACCCCCTGAAAGCGCTGAATATCTGCGAAGAAACCTTTGCCCCCCTAGAAGTGGACTACGATTACGACCTCATCCGTCGCACCGTTACCAGAGAAAGCATTCAAGCAGGTCCAAATTCCATCTGGCGCTATCGTTCCTTTTTGCCAGTGGAAAGTGAAAATCCCATCGATGTGGGTACGGGTATGACTCCCCTAGTTAAATCCCACCGTTTAGCTCGGCGCTTGGGTCTAAAAAATCTCTACATTAAAAATGATGCCGTCAATATGCCCACTCTCAGCTTCAAAGATAGAGTGGTATCCGTCGCCCTTACCCGGGCCAAAGAATTAGGTTTTACTACCGTTTCCTGTGCTAGTACGGGAAATCTCGCCAATTCCACCGCCGCTATTGCCGCTCACGCCGGTTTAGACTGTTGTGTTTTCATTCCCTCCGACTTAGAAGCGGGTAAAATTCTCGGCACCCTAATCTATAATCCCACGGTCATGGCAGTTAAAGGCAACTACGATCAAGTTAACCGTCTCTGTTCAGAAGTGGGCAATACCTACGGTTGGGGTTTTGTCAACATCAATCTGCGTCCCTACTATTCCGAAGGTTCCAAAACTTTAGGCTTTGAAGTGGCTGAACAATTAGGCTGGAAACTCCCCGACCATATTGTCGCACCTTTAGCCAGTGGTTCCCTCTTTACCAAGATTTATAAAGGCTTCCAAGAATTCGTCAAAGTCGGTTTGGTGGCAGATAAAGCAGTGCGTTTTAGTGGCGCTCAAGCGGAGGGTTGTTCCCCCATTGCCCAAGCTTTCAAGGAAGGACGGGATTTTGTCGCCCCAGTTAAACCCAATACTATCGCCAAATCGATCGCTATTGGTAATCCCGCCGATGGTGTTTATGCCCTTGATATTGCGCGTAAAACTGGCGGTAATATTGAATCCGTCACCGATGCCGAAATTATCGAAGGTATTAAACTTTTGGCAGAAACGGAAGGCATTTTCACAGAAACCGCAGGCGGTACGACTATCGCTGTCTTGAAAAAATTAGTAGAAGCGGGTAAAATCGACCCCGAAGAAACCACGGTCGTTTATATCACTGGTAATGGTCTAAAAACCCAAGAAGCGGTACAGGGTTATATCGGTGAACCCCTGTTAATCGAACCGAAATTAGAAAGCTTTGAACGGGCCCTGGAACGTTCCCGCACCCTCGAACGCCTCGAATGGCAACAGGTTCTCGTCTAGAATTGATGTTCGGGGATGATGGGGCAATTATCCCCTTGCCTCATCTCCACAAGCAATTTAAATTTGCGCGCAGCTTACTGTCCTTTCCACTTTTTCCTTGATATCTATGGCCGTAAAAGTTCTCGTTCCCACTCCCCTGCAACAACTTACAAAAAATAAGGCTACCGTCGAGTGTAGTGCTAGTAATGTCGGTGATTTAATCGAATCCTTAGAAGCAAGTTTCCCCGGTATTAAGGCCCGCTTATGCGATGAAGAGGGCGCACCCCGGCGCTTTTTAAATTTCTACGTCAACAGTGAAGATATTCGCTTCCTCGATGGGACAAAAACCCCCTTAAAAGATGGCGATGAAGTCAGTATCGTTCCTGCGGTGGCTGGAGGTTAACCTCCCCATAAGTTTGTTTTCCGTCAATTGTAATTAAACCCCTAGAAAGTGATGTTTTCTGGGGGCTTTTCTTCAGGTAAGTTTTAGTTAGGTTTGCCAGAAAAACCTAATCTTTGTGTCCTTTGTGCCTTTGTGGTTGTTCATATTATTATAAGCTGAGACACATTTGGTCAATTGCCATAGAAGTTCTCATCTAAGATTTGCTCTGGCAAGAAAGGACAAATTTGAGGATAATCATTTTCTGGGGGAATCCGAACACCAAATTGAGCAAGTTTCCCTTCCTTAATTGCCACTTGACGAGCATCTGGATAAGCTTCCTCGATAGCAGTTTCTAGATAGGATTTCAGGGAAGGAGTATCGCGTAAGTTTTTCTCAATTCGCTGGCGATGCTCAATAATAGAACAATACCAGCTATCTTTCATTGATGGCGGTGCGTCATGCTGTACTTTTAATTTGAGCAAGTGAGCCAAAAGAATCATCAAATTACTTTCTAAAGTTCTTTTTTCCGATTTTCCCAACTCGGTTAACTCCTCAATTAAGTTATCAGTATCCAGCGCAGCAAATTCCCGCTTCTGTAGGTGGCTAATTGTTGTTGCGAGCCATACTTGAAAATCTTGTTCGTAGAGAGTTTTCGACATAGCGATAAGTTGTTCCTTCGAGTCAATAACTAGATTGGTAACTAAGCGGCTACAATTCTCAAGGCGTTACTAATTTCTAGCTTCCCTTGTAGTTTACCAAAAAATCACCTAAAATGGAAACTAAGTAGGTAGGCGTTAAAAATTATCAGATGCCCCCCTTATTAAGGGGGGACTAAGGGGGGATCGGCACCCCCCTTATTAAGGGGATATCCCCCCGCCTATCGGCACCCCCCTTATTAAGGGGAGATCCCCCCGCCTATCGGCACCCCCCTTATCAAGGGGGGCAGGGGGGATCGAACCTAAAATTTATCTTCAATTTAATTATAACCAGCTACTTATCTGCATCCCTTGCTGACTGCATCTGGCTCCCTACACCATTTTCTACTATCGTTGAGCAAACCGGCGAAAGATAAGGAGTTAAAACTATGCCTTTAAGTTGGAATGAAATAAAAAATCGCGCCATCGCTTTTCAAAAAGAGTGGGAAGGAGAGACTTCAGAAAAAGCAGAATCTCAGTCTTTTTGGAATGATTTTTTTAATGTCTTTGGCATTTCACGGCGTAGGGTAGCTAGTTTTGAGCAACCGATAAAAAAAGCCGATAATAAACAGGGTTTTATTGATTTACTCTGGAAAGGAACGATTTTAGTTGAGCATAAATCGAAGGGGAAAGATTTAGAAAAAGCCACACAACAGGCTAAGGATTATTTTCCCAATTTAAAGGAACATGAGTTACCGCGTTATATTTTAGTATCGGATTTTCAACGGTTTAAATTATATGATTTAGATTCGGGCAATCAATGGGAATTTGAATTAAGTAATTTTGTTGATAACGTTCATTTATTTGATTTTATTGCTGGTTACGAAAAGCGAGTTTATAAAGACGAAGATCCCGTCAATATTCAAGCAGCCGAGTTAATGGGAAAACTTCATGATTGCCTCAAAGAAATTGGTTATATGGGGCATAATTTAGAAGTTTATCTAGTGCGTTTATTATTTTGTTTATTTGCCGATGATACGGGTATTTTTAATAAGGGTATTTTCTGGGAATATATCGATTTACATACCAAAGAAGATGGCAGTGATTTGGCGATGCACATTGATGCTATTTTTCAGGTTTTGAATACACCAGAAGACAAAAGATTAAAAAATCTCGATGAGAATTTCACTCAATTTCCCTACATAAATGGCAAGTTATTCGAGGAGTCTTTACCTTTAGCGGCTTTTGATAGCAAGATGCGAGTCATGTTATTAGAAGCTTGTGCTTTTGATTGGGGAAAAATTTCCCCTGCTATTTTTGGCTCTATGTTTCAAGCGGTAATGAATCCAAAAGAGCGACGTAATTTAGGGGCGCATTATACCTCCGAGAAAAATATTCAAAAGGTGATTAAACCGTTATTTTTAGATGATTTACACAGGGAATTTGAGAAGATTAAAGGCAATCGCAATAAATTACTAGAATTTCAGAAAAAGATTGCTAATTTATATTTTCTCGATCCTGCCTGTGGTTGCGGCAACTTTTTAATTATTACCTATCGGGAGTTACGAGATTTAGAGATTTTGGTATTACAAGAGTTAGATAAATTAGATAAAACGGGGCAGTTAGTAACAGATATTAGTACCATTATTCAGGTAGATGTCAATCAGTTTGCAGGTATTGAATACGATGAGTTTGCGGTGAGGGTGGCTGAGGTGGCAATGTGGTTAATTGATCATCAGATGAATGTTAAAGTTAGTAATACTTTTGGTCAATATTTTGTGCGTTTACCATTGAAAAAAGCGGCAAAGATTGTTAATGGAAATGCCTTGCGGATTGATTGGGAAGAACTTATATCAAAAGAGAAGCTCAATTTTATTTTAGGTAATCCTCCTTTTGTGGGGAAACAGTTACAAAATGCCGACCAAAAGGCTGACATGAATCATGTTTTAGGGGACATTAAAGGAGCAGGTGTTTTAGATTATGTGACCGCATGGTATATTAAAGCGGCTGAATTTATTCAAAATAGTTTAATTCGTTGCGCTTTAGTTAGCACAAATTCTATTTCTCAGGGTGAACAAGTTGGTGTTCTTTGGCAAGAGCTTTATCAAAAATATAAAATAAAAATTCATTTTGCCCATCGAACTTTTAGCTGGAGTAATGAAGCAAAAGGAAACGCCGCAGTTCATTGTGTTATTATTGGTTTTGGGCTAGAAGATATTGACAATAAACGTATTTTTGATTATGCTGATATTAAAGGTGAACCAACAGAAAGAAAAGTTAAAAATATTAATCCTTACCTAGTTGAGGGTAGTGACTTAGTAATTTTAAGTAGAAGAAAAACCATTTCATCTGTTCCAGAAATAAACTTTGGAAGTATGCCAAATGATGGTGGTCATCTTATTCTTTCACAATCTGAAAAAGAAGAATTAGTTAAGAATGAACCTGATTCTGAAAAATGGATAAAGCCCCTATTAAGTGCAAAAGAATTTTTAAATAATGAGGATCGTTATTGTCTATGGTTGACTAATATTCAACCACAAGAATTAAAAAAATCAAAAATAATTGCATCGAGAGTTGAGCAAGTAAAATTAACTAGAGAGAAAAGCAACCGAGAGTCAACTAGAAAGCTCTCTAATTTTCCTACTTTATTCGGAGAAAATAGACAGCCAAAAACTAGCTATATTCTAATACCGCGTCATTCTTCAGAGAATAGAAAATATATTCCATTTGGTTTCTTTAGTCCAGATTATATTGCTAGTGATAGTTGTCTCTTTGTTGCAAATGCTGATTTATATTTATTTGGTATTCTTACTTCAGCAATGCACATGACATGGGTTAAATATGTTTGCGGAAGATTAAAAAGCGATTATCGCTACTCAAAAGATATTGTTTATAATAACTACCCCTTTCCAGAAAATATCACCGACAAACAAAAACAAACCGTTGAAACTTGCGCTCAAACTGTGCTAGATACAAGGGTAAAATATCCCGATAGTAGCCTTGCGGATTTATACGATCCTTTAACCATGCCTCCCGACTTGCTCAAAGCTCACCAAAAACTTGACAAAGCCGTTGATTTGTGTTATCGTCCCCAACCTTTCACCAGTGAATTAAACCGTATTGAATACCTCTTTGAACTCTACGAAAAATTAACCGCTCCCCTACTCCCTACCAGCAAACAAAAACCCGCAAAAAGAAAAAATCCTCAATAGACATCTCCAAAAATTATAACCCAGTCACAGCTTGCTTTTAGCTTATGTACTAATTAAGCAGTTCGATAGCTAAAATGTATATCTGTCGTTGCTAATTCAATTTTACTGAAAAAATATGAGGCAATTAAAATAATTTTTATTCGGGTATATTCCTTGACTAGAAAGACTTTTGGTCTTGAGATAATATTATGGAGAGGTCTAATAACGAAGACAGGAGACTCCGAGACTCCGAGGCAGGAGGCAGGAGGCAAAAGGCAGACTTCGGCAGGAGGCAGGAGGCAGCTTTGTTCTCCCCACTCCCCACTTCATAATTCATAATTCATAATTCATAATTCCCACACCCCACACCCATCCCTAAGCGCCGCAATTCCGGAGATTATATAAAAAAACACCCAGAACAATCGAGGTGATGGACAATACTAAAGGTTGTGTAGGTCATCAGAAAAGCCCTGTCAGGGTAAAATACTATGAAACTAGCGTCACGAGTCAATCAAGTCACCCCCTCCCTTACCCTAGCTATCGACTCTCTGGCCAAGGAAATGAAGAAAAACGGCGAAGATGTCTGTAGTTTTAGCGCCGGGGAGCCAGATTTCGACACACCCATTCACATCAAAGCTGCCGCGAAAAAGGCCCTCGATGAGGGAAAAACTCGCTATGGACCGGCTGCCGGAGAACCGGGGTTAAGAAAAGCCATCGCTGAGAAATTGCTGCGGGATAATCAACTAGCATACAATGCCGATAATATCATCGTTACCAATGGGGGTAAACAGTCTCTCTATAATCTAATCATGGCGTTAATTGAAGCGGGGGACGAAGTAATTATTCCCGCACCCTACTGGTTGAGTTATCCTGAAATGGTGACGTTAGCGGGAGGAACATCGGTTATAGTGAACACTAGCCTAGAGAATCACTATAAAATCACCCCCGAACAGCTAGAAGCGGCAATTACACCGAAAACTAAATTATTTGTTCTCAATTCTCCCTCTAATCCTACCGGTATTGTCTATACTCCCGAAGAAATCGCAGCTTTAGCAAAAATTGTGGTTGAAAAGGATATTTTAGTGGTTTCCGATGAAATTTACGAGAAAATCCTCTACGATGGCGCAATTCACCGCAGTATCGCTTCTTTTGGTCCAGAAATCTTTCAGCGCAGTATTGTTAGTAATGGTTTTGCTAAAGCTTTCTCGATGACGGGGTGGCGCGTCGGTTACATAGCAGGACCGGTGGAAATTGTCGAGGCCATGACTAATATCCAAGGTCATAGTACCTCTAATGTCTGCACTTTTGCCCAATACGGTGCGATCGCTGCTTTAGAGAGTCCCCAAGATTGCATCGAGGAAATGGTCAAAGCTTTTAGCGAGCGCCGACAGTATATTTTAGAACGAGTGCGAGCAATCCCCGGACTCAATTGTCCTACTCCCAACGGTGCTTTTTATGTGTTTATCGATATTAGTCAAACTGGTTTAAAATCCCGGGATTTTTGTCAGAAACTGCTCGAAACCCAAAAAGTAGCCGCTATCCCCGGTATTGCTTTCGGTGCTGATGATTGTATTCGTCTTTCCTATGCTACAGACCTAAAGACGATTGAAAAAGGATTCGATCGCATTGATAAGTTTATCGGCACTTTGTAGGATGATTACTGTGTCTGTTAGGGTGAATTTTGTTCGCCCTTTTTTTTGGGTTTAACCACTTAGCTATTAGCCTTCAGCCGTCAGCTTTTATTTATTCTCCCCCGCAACGCACGCGAAGTAGTCTCCCTGCTCCCCAATTCATAATTCCTGATTCACCCCCTGTGCAACTATATTTTTAGTCTTGATTTACAAGGCTCTCAGAAATCAGCAGAGATAAAGTATCCTCTGGAACCCTGATTCTGTCGTTTTCAGTTGCACATCGCGTTAATTCATAATTCATAATTCATAATTGATAATTCATCGGGGCTTTTGTTAAGTTACATTAAGCCCTACAATAAAATTCTAGGGAGTTAGACGAAATTCGCTCGATCGCTCGGTCTTGTCCGCTTCTTAGCTGAGATAGAGAAAAGATAGCGCATCGAGAAATAGAAAACTTGAGCTACTCAAGCCTTCGTCAATACTGCCCTGTCATCTACCTTGAGTTATAACCTAGTGTCCCAAACCCTACCTAAACCCTCCCTAAAAAGAGAATTTTTGCCATTTACCCTACAGGATGTCCGTCTAGCTATCCCGGCCCGTTGCTTCCAATCAAGCGTTTTTCGCTCTTTAGCCTACTTTTTTTTTGATATTGGCATCATTACCCTGCTTTACTGGATAACTTACCAGATTAATCAAGCATGGTTCTTCCCCCTTTTTTGGTTTATGCAGGGAACCATGTTTTGGGCCTTATTTGTCGTCGGTCACGATTGCGGTCACGGTTCCTTTTCCCGTTATCGTTGGTTAAATAACTTAATCGGTCATCTCAGTCATACTCCTATTCTCGTACCTTTCCACGGTTGGCGCATCAGTCATCGCACCCATCACGCTAATACTGGCAATATCGACACCGATGAAAGTTGGTATCCCGTCACGGAAACCCAGTATAACAATATGGCTTGGTACGAAAAATTAGCTCGTTTTCAGCTAATTTTATTTGTTTATCCCCTCTATCTTTTCCGTCGTTCCCCTAATAAACAGGGGTCCCATTTTATGCCCGAAAGCCCCCTCTTTCGCCCCTCGGAACGGTGGCAGGTACTGACTAGCACCGTATGCTGTACCTTTATGTTAGGTCTATTAATCGGGGTTGGTGTTAGCCAAGGCTTTTGGTTTCTGTTTAACTACTACATCATGCCCTATATCGTCTTTGTGGTTTGGTTAGACCTGGTGACATTCCTACACCACACCGAAGATGATATTCCCTGGTATCGCGGTCAAGACTGGTACTTTCTCAAAGGGGCGCTTTCTACCATCGATCGCGATTATGGCATCTTTAATCCCATCCATCACCAAATTGGTACTCACGTCGCCCATCACATTTTTATCACTATTCCCCACTATCATCTCCAAGAAGCAACCGAGGCCATCCGTCCCGTCTTAGGAGACTATTATCGCGTCTCGAAAGAACCGATTTTCAAATCTCTCTGGCAGTCCTACCGCAATTGTCATTTTGTCAGTGACCAAGGCAGTAAGGTTTTTTACCTCAAAAACTGATCCTATCTTAGCTATGAGGGGGAAACGGCAGCAAAATCCCCCTCCTCCTCCCACACCGAGAATAGTTGCCAAAACTAGCGGTAAAGTCTTTTTCTGGATTTGGTTCACTGGCAAGGAATTAAGCTGATGCAGTGAAATTGAACGACGTACAAAGGGAATGACATCGGCAGCATTGGTCAAGAATCAAACAAATATCTAATCTGTTCTCTAGGATTTGATCATTTTGCTTTTCAACAGCTACTGACAAGAGGATATTAAGCGCCTAGAATCTAAAAATTTACGATCAAGCAGGTCTAAAGAGTGAGTTTTTATGATACTGTCTATTGTACTAGCTCAATTATAACTTTGCTATAAAAGATTAATTACTCAGACAGCAAAAAAAGTGGCAGATTATGACACAGGCAATCCTTACTCAAATCTTGAATCAGCTTGAGACTCTTGAGCTAAAAGAACTTCAGCTGCTTAATCAGAAGATTCAACAGTATCTTATGGATAAAGAAGAAGCTGAGAAACAAGCGGTATTTCACCAATCTCTTCTTGATGCTGGATTAGTCAAGCAGATTAAGCGTCCTTCATCTCAACCGATAACTGAGCGACGATTGATTGAAATCGAGGGAAAACCTATTTCAGAAACGATTATTGAGGAACGCCGTTAAATGGCACTTTATTTCTTAGATAGTAGTGCCTTGGTCAAGCGTTATATCAGCGAAACTGGTTCAGCATGGGTATTGGAATTATTTACTGATGCTTTAAATAATGAAATATTTATTGCCGCAATCGCCAAGGTAGAAATTGTAGCTGCTATTACGCGAAGATCCCGCACTGGAAGTATTAGCGTTACCGATGCAGCGGCAATAGTTCATCAGTTGAGAAAGGACTCGCTTAAAGATTATCAAGTCATTGAAATTACCGAAAGTATAATTAATTCAGGAATGGTATTAGCGGAAACTTATGGTTTAAGAGGTTATGACGCAATCCAGTTAGCAGTAGGTTGTGCTGTTAATACACTTTGCCTAGCTAGTGGTTTACCTTCTATCACTTTTGTCTCGGCAGATAATGAATTGAATGTTGCTGTTATCAGTGAGGAATTGCTGATGGAAAATCCTAATAATTATCCATCTTAAGTAAGCGATAAGCTGTGAACTCTGAAATTTTTAGAGTTTAAAAAGGTGGAAAAAATAATCCCCTTCAAGGGAGTAAAGGAATTAAGCTGATGCAGTGAAATTGAACGACGTACAAAGGGAATGACATCGGCAGCATTGGCCAAGAATCAAACAAATATCTAATTGGAGAAGCAACTAGAAATGTACCAAAGGAAATTAAGTCTCGCTATCCTCTTATTCCTTGGCGTTTAATCGGAGGAGTGAGAAATATTTAGAAAAGGTGCTATTATGCGGAATAATAGTTGACTTGTGTTAGAATCGGTTATGTTGTTAATTTAAGGGATAGTTACATGAAAATTGTTACTGTTACTGAGGCCAAAGAACAAATTGATGAATTAGTGAATGATACCAATGATAATCATCAACCAATTTTGTTATCTGGTACGAAAAATAATGCTATTTTAATTGCTGAGGAAGATTGGAAATCTATTCAAGAAACGCTTTATTTGTATTCTATTCCTGGTATGGTAGATTCAATTATTGAAGGTGGCAACACTTCTATTGAAGATTGTGTGAATGAGGTGGGTATCAGAGCAATTTTAAATGGATAATTGGCAGTTGGTTTTTAAGCGAAAAAAGATGCTGAAAAGCTGGCTCGTACTGGGTTGGCAAAACAAGCTAACGAGTTATTAAATATTCTTAAGTCAAATCCCTATCAATCTTATCCTGTTTATGAGAAACTCAGTGGCGATTTAGCGAGCTATTATTCTAGACGTATTAATATTCAGCATCGTTTGGTTTATCAGGTTATTCCAGAAGAGAAGGTTGTCAAAATTATACGGATGTGGACTCATTATGAATAACCCCTTTTAATTTATTTTACCTAAAATGTCGGATGAATGCCCCCGCTAGATTTTTCGACAAGATACTCACCTTTGCGGGGAATGAAATCCGACCAGAATATCAACCGCGAAGCACGATTTTCATTCTACTATTTGTAGGTAAACTGTGTTATACTTAATTTAGCCAGGGTCGAGGATTAATCAATGCTAGTCGTAAAAGCCAAGTTAAAAAACGGGACACCAGAGAGGCAGGAAAATTTATTGTAATTTCTCAATAATACTAATAATGATTCTCTTTAGCTGGGGGAGATTGTTTTGAATCACTTTCCAGACGACTTTTTCATCAATTGCCCAATATTCATGAACTAATTTATCCCGCATACCTGCGATGTTTTTCCAAGGAATATTAGGATAATTAACTCTCACTTCATCAGGAATATTTTTGACTGCTTCCCCAATTATTTCAATTAATTTTACTGCCGAAAGAAAGATTTCTATCTTAGTTGAAAATTCTTCAAAGCTTAGACCCTGAGTCATCTTTTCTAGTTGACAAATTGCCTCTAGAATGTCTTGCAAGAAATCTCTAAATTCCCGTTGCGTCATACATAAATAACCTCGGATAAAATTCTTTCTCGCCTTCTTCCTTTTAAGCCATTTTTACTGATAACATCCGCTTTTACCTTAAGTAAATCACTTAAATAATATTCCATATCTACTAAATCCAGTAAACTAGGCGGTTCTGTATAATCTATCAGAATATTAACTTCACTATTTTCCTGCACTTCTCCTTTTACATAATCTCCAAAAATACCTAATTCACTGACATGATACTTTTCTTTTACTAAGGACTTAACTTGACCCAAAATCGCTTTAATTTCTTCTAAATTTTTCATGATGCTTACCTTCTAAGATAACGGAAAAGACTTTTACCCTACTGATCAAAATTTTATTTCCTGTATCTGTATTGTAGCAGATAGCGGATGAAAGGATAAACCATACTCCTTAAAATCATGAGAATTGAGAGAGTTATGCAAAAAATACCCCCTCAACTGACTAAATGAAGGGACATTTATAGTATTTTTAGAAGCAATTTAGCCTACTTTTCTGGTTTCTTTTTCGATGGATTGGGAGGGTTTTAGTTTAGGTTTGAGTATCTCGATTATTCTAAATTTCGCTTTTTCCAGTAATCAGGTTTACGTTTTCCATTTGCGATCGCAACTACCCAAATAGATGCTTCAAATTCTACATAAAAGATGATGTAAGGAAAACGGCGAATGAGATAACGGCGCATCCCTTCGATAGTATGGGCTGTTCCCAGATTAGGGTTAATTTTAATTTTTTCGAGAGCTTGTTCAATTTCAGATAGTAAATCTAGCCCTAATCCTATCTTTTACTTCTCATAATATTGAATAGCATTGTCAAGTTCTCGTCTTGCTTCACTGTGAATAATAACAGGTTTCACGAATATTTCTCTCGTAATTCCAATAATACTTTATCCGATGGTTCACCCTTGGCTGTTCCAGCATAAATTTCGGCTAATCTTTGAGTTAATTCTCTATCCCAAGCATCTAAAACATTGTCATCTACACCTTCATCTAAGGAATGGATGAGAAAGTAAGCCAGTTCAGCGCGATCTTGTACGGGAAGTTGAGCAAGTTCTATTTTGAGGGTTTCTGCTGTTTTAGTCATCTTGAAAGCATCTATAACCAGTCATCTTAGATTGTAGCAGATATCGGATGAAAAAATAAACCATCCTCCTTGAAATTATGGGAATTGAGAGAGTTATGCCAAAAATACCCCCTCAACTGACTGAATGAAGGGGCATTTATGGTATTTTTAGAAGCAATTTAACCTACTTTTGTGGTTTCTTTTTCGGTAGATTGGGAGGGTTTTAGTTTACGCTTTAGGGTTGATACTGCGCCTAGTGTACTGACTACCAGGAGACTTAAAGTTCAAGTTTTCCAGAAAGAAAATTAAACTAATTAAACATTCATATTAGGGTTTTATGTTAAATCTAATGTGTATCGCATCGCCTCTTCCAATTGCTGTAAATAACTAGAAGAAAGTGTCCCCAACTGTCGTTGAAGTCGTTGTCTATCAATAACAACAATTTGATAACATAAGGCTACTGATTCCTGATTTAAGCCTCCTTGTCCTGCGGGAATAACCATTGTTCCGGGGATTTGTGCGCGACGTAAATTACTGGTTAATGGAATTACAACAACAGTGCTAGTGAAGCGATCAATATTGTTATATTCGACAATAATAACAGGTCGAATACCAGCTTGTTCTGAACCACGACTCGGATTCAAATCAGCTAGATAAATATCGCCTCGCATTTATTCCTTATCCTCTTGTTCAAGGTGAGATAAATAATCGGGTAAAATACTTTCTGAAAAGCTAATATCCTCTTGAGCAAATTCATTTTGTAACGATTGTGCTTCTGCATCTGAAATATTGTCCCATTTCTGAAAACGTGAATTTCTTTGTAAGGATTTGACAAATTCAAGGACTTTTTGCTGTTTTTCTAGCGGTAAAGTCTTAATACTTTGCAAAATCTGGTCTTGAAGATTATTAATATGGGTGACAGACATTTCAACTTTTACTATATTTACACTAGGCCAGCCATTTTACCATAAAAAAACGCTCTTGTTGTCAATTAGTTAGCAACAATTAAATAATAGACAATAAACAATACACAAAAAATACCCCCTCTACTGACTGAATGAAGGGGCATTTATGGTATTTTTAGAAGCAATTTAGCCAACTTTTGTGGTTTCTTTTTCAATGGATTGGGAGGGTTTTAGTTTGCGCTTCAGGGTTGAAGCTGCGCCGATAGTGCCGAGAGCGAGGAAGCCTAAAGTAGAAGTGGGTTCGGGAACTGGTTGGACACCCAAAAGTTCGCCATCAAAAGTAACTTCGCTGGCAAAGACCCACGCAGTGCGTCGATTTAGAGTAAGTTGTAGGGAACTACCACTAAAATTTAATCCTGAAAAAGTATAGGATGTTGCCTCTGAACCAGGCGGATCAGTAAGAGTTCCCGAATCGTAATTAGAGCTGCCCATACTTAATAATATACTTTGCGGTACGGAAATAGCAGCATCACCATTTAAGTCAGCCACATGGACAGTAACTGAGTTTATCCTGACTGTGCCAGCAAAGTTAAAAGTAATGACAGGATTCCGGTCTAGCCAACCAACATAAGGTCCTGTACCGTCTGGAACTTCTACATCAATCCACCTTTGTGTAGGAATTATGCCATCAGTTAGATCTCCAACTCCTCCGCTGAGAGGAGCATAATCTAGCGACGTGTTTCCAGTGCCATTATATTTCTTGTCCCAGTATCTAGAGCCGCCTCCATTTTCCATATCATAACTGATAGGTGTAATTTGAAGAGCATTAGCAGTACCTATTGTTGCCAAACTGATAAGTACGGCTCCCCCAATAGAATTTTTGACAAGTTTAATGAATACCATGATAGATGCCTCAAGACATTGAAGTTGTTAGTGGGATTTAACTGTTTTTTGGCAAAGTTGGCAAAGAGTAAATTGATACGATCGCTTTTTTAGCAGCCAAGTTAACCAGCAGTTTTACCTAACCCTAAAGGGTCAGCAAAGACAACAATACACATCCCCCCCCCACAATTGTATTTTTTGATACAATTTAATAAATTTTTATATTTCTCTCTTAATCCCGATAAAGAAACCGCAGAACCAAGTCGGTTGTGAACAGCCCACCGCTTTTACCATTTTTGGTTAGTATCTGGATGTGGTATTATTTGAGGTGTGTTCGGATTATCTGATACGATCAAGGTCTATGACAACTTACTATGAAATCCTCAGCCAAATAGAGAATCTTCCCCTTACGGATAAGTTGCGACTTTTAGAGGATTTAAAAACTATCATCAAGCCGACCGTAGCGCCAAAAGATGACGATGAGATCATTCCAGCCGAAGAACTTGCTGAAAGCCAAGCAGCATGGCAAGATTATTTATCCGGTCGAGATACCGGAATCACTTCAACAGAATTAAAATACAAATTATTTGGAGATAAACTTGGCTGATTATATTCTACTTAGACAAGCAGAACGCTACTTAGAAAGGATGCCTAAAAATGATCAAATTCGTCTTCTTGAAGCTTTGGATACTTTGATTTCGGATTCTACAAAATTAGATATTAAACCCCTTTACGGAAGAGATGAACTAAGATTGCGAGTAGGTAAGTATCGAGTGTTGTTTTTTGAAGATAGAGACAACAATCTATACGTCATTACAACTATTAAACCTCGCGGCGATGTCTATAAATAATACCAGAACTCTTTTCTAGACTGCTGTTTCTCCTTTCGCCATAAGACAGTGATTCACAGAAGAAGGAGTCTCAGGTGTTTTTCCCTGTTTTTCCCCTTTTCAGGTGAACTATCCACTTCCGTGAGGGATTGTGACGCGGTATGTCGGATTTGCCTTTGCCTTCTCCCTTAAACTATCAACTCGATCACTAACCAAATTAAGCCCGATTACCTCCCATCAACCAGATGATAAACTAGGGATACCAGCTTTGATCAAGGCATCAGCATGACCACTAACGCGGCAAAAACTCAATGGCAGTATTTAGAGAAACGTCCTCATTCCTGGCGACAACAGCTTTGTTTTCAAGGTAGGAGGCTGAAAGCTTTTGATGTCTGGTCAGATATGATTGTCAACGATATGACTCCTCAAGAAGCAGCTCTTAATTGGGAGTTACCTTTGGCTGCTATCTATGAGGCAATTGACTACTGCGAGGCTAATCAGCAGCTACTCAAGCAAGAAGCGGAAGAAGAACGCCACCGTCTGGAAGCAAAGGGGATTAGTGTTGAGCCTAAGATTATTGCTTGATGAGGACTCGCAATCCCAACTTCTGGTTAAGTTACTTACGGCTGCTGGTCATGACGTACTGACGATCAATAAAATTGGTTTGACTGGCTGCACAGATGATGTCGTACTTGACTATGCCATACAGGAAAATCGGATTCTGCTAACTCATAACTGCGATGACTTTGAAGAGTTGCACCAAGCCAATCCAAGCCATTCGGGTATCTTAGCGGTTTACCGTAACGCTAACCGCTTTAAAAATATGGACTTCAAGGCAATTGTCAATGCGATCGCCAATCTTGAAACGGCTAACGTCCCTCTTGCTAATCAGTTCATTTCCCTGAACCACTGGAACTATTAATTCTGCTTTGTCGTGATCGCGTCACAAATCTTAAGTTATATATCTCTCACACTAGCGATCGCTTTCTTTTCCCTGTTTTACTCCTTCTCAGGCTGTATATCCTCATTCCGTGAGATATTGTGGCGCAGTATGTCTGATTCGCCTTTGCCTTCTCCCTTGACTGATCCTCAACTCGATCGCAAACTAAATTAAACAGGATTACCTCGTACCAACCAGATGATAGACTGGGGATAATAGAAATAATTGAATATGGCTACATTACCGGAGGAAACCTTAGCGAGCATTTTTGATCTACTGCGTCAACTAGCGGATCAGATAGAGTACGCATCGGCAACGGAATGGCAACTTTTTACAGAATATGGGGAAAATGAACGGACATTATCAGAATTAGAAGAATTATCTAATGCCAGAGAGAGGATAACTAATTCCTACTCCCGAATTAATAATATCCTGCTGAGAATTTTACAAGAGCAGCCGACTCTCTCAAATACGATGCTAGAGATGTTAGAAAGAGCGATTTTGCAAGGAACAGCCAGTGTGGATGCTGTTAGTGCTAGTGTTGATGAAGTAAAGAGGCAATGGAACTTATGATGACTTACCGCACCTCCTATCCCGATGAAGCAACGAGAAAACAATGTCTTGAAAGCTTACGCGAAACTAACCGCCAGATTGAGCTTTATAATCTTTTTTTAGACGATATACTCGCCCAACTGGAAACAGAATCCCGTCAAAAGAGACGAGAAAGGCTATTGCAAAGAGGGCAAACTATTAAATAGAGGGATGCACAGAAGAAGGATTCTCAGGTGTTTTTCCCTGTTTTTCCCCTTCTCAGGCTGTATATCCTCATTCCGTGAGATATTGTGGCGCAGTATGTCTGATTCGCCTTTGCCTTCTCCCTTGACTGATCCTCAACTCGATCGCAAACTAAATTAAACACAATTAATATCAACCGACGGGATTCAACTGACCTAATTCCACGCTCACCGCATCAAAGCGATTGTTCCCGGGACGATAGGAGAGAATTTCCAATCCCTACTTAGGGTCTGCTGAATAAATCTAAAAACCTTGTTGGGTAAGACTTTTAGACTTTTTGTCAATCAAAAAGTACCAGGCATGGGAGTGATCAGGGGGAAAATTGAGGTACTTTTTCCCTGAAAATTAGGTAGTTGACCACCTGAAAATCGGTAAAACCCTACACCCCACACCCCACACCCCACACCCTACCCCCAGGAAAAACTTTTTCAGCAGACCCTACTTAACAATAACGGGTACGGTAGGGATCGAACCTACAACCGTCCGCTTAGAAGGCGGATGCTCTATCCATTGAGCTACGTACCCAGGAAAGCACAATTATAGATTATACTTCCAAAAGTGACAAGTGGTAGGACTGATTTTCAATGATGATGGTGATGTCCGTGGTGATGATGGTGGTCGGAATGAATGTGAGGAATTGTTACAGAACTATTGACAGATAAAGCCTCTTGTGATAGTAAAGCTTCGATATGTTCCTCGGCCCAATCGGCGGCCATCCGGCAAAATTCGGGGTTATCGTTGACACAAGCCATCTGCACATAATTAACTTGGTCGTGTTTGCGGCGTAAAGCTTCGATAATATGCTCCACATCCAGTAAAGTTTCGTGATTTTCCGTAGCAAAGCCAATCGGCATGAAAATTAAGGCTTTGGCCCCCAATTCGATTAAATTCTTCGCCGCTAACTCTGCATTCGGTTGCGTCCATTTAATTAAAGGGGTTTGGTGATTTAACCAACCCACAGAAATCAAGGGATAACGATAGATTAATTTTTCCCGGACCAACTCGTATAAAGCTTGACTTTCATCGATTCCCGAGGTAAATCCCTTAGCTTCGTGGGGACAACCGTGATTCATTAAAATAATGCCAATTTGCGAGGGAAGACAGCTACTAGCTACCTCGGCCGCGATTTTTTCCTCCACTAACCGCGCCATTAGCTCTATATAAGCGGGTTGGTTATAAAACGAGGGAATATAGCGCAATCCTTTGACCCAATGTTCCCCCGTTTGTCCTTGAGCTAAAGCTTTGTTAACTTGTTCGATGGCAATGCCACTGGTAAAGATAGAATCAACAACGAGGAGAGGATAGATCAAAATTTTCTCAAATCCCCGCTCGCGGATTTCCGTTAACACCTGTGCCGGTAAAAAAGGCGCACAGAAGTTAAACGCTTTGAATACCTCCACCCGATTACCCCATTTTGCCTGTAAATTGCGCTCGATTTCCTGTCTTTGATGCTCGAAAATGTGGTTATGGGGGGAAATAAAGTGATTATGCTGGTGCTGCCATTCGTGCAGGTCAAATATAGCCAATAATTTCGCTAGGGGAGGATAAACCCAAGTCGGTACGGGAGCGAACTTAGCCGTCAGCAGATTTAAGGCCTGTTCATTATAGTTGGCGAAGTCCTCGTAACTCTCCACTTCCCCGTATCCCATCAATAATACCGCCACTCGATCGCTGTGGTTGTGGGTAGCGGCTAACGGTTGTTGATCTGAAATGGCAACCACGTTTTTAACCCCGATTTTTTAAGTGAAAAACGCTATATCACTGGGATAGTAGCGTTTTTCCATCCTATCCCCTCGCACGCGATAGACCGCTAAAAATTTATAACCTCTACAGAATCATACAGATTGCTTATCATCCTGATTAATAAAACGATATGTAAAGAAACTTTAAATAATGTTAAGATCGTTGCAGTCCCACCTATGAGAGATATGACAGCAGGCGTGTTTGGTAGCTTACCTTTTTCCAATCAGAGCGGCGATCAACTCATCAGTAAAGTGGTGAGTGCTGCAATCGCTGCATTATTCAAACGCACAGGCAAGCTGACAGCGACTGTCCGCGCCGAACCCGTAGCCAAATTACTGCAAGGCAGTATCGACGGTTTTGACTTTATCGGTCAGTCAATGCTCATGTACAATGGCCTACGCATCGAAGCCATGGAATTGTATGTGCAGGCGGTGGCGATCGATTTTAGTGCCATTTTTACCGGACAGGTGAAACTCCGTCAACCGACGCGGGCCACTTTGCGGGTAGTTTTAACGGAAGAAGACTTAACCACCTCTTTTAATACACCTTTTATTGTCGAAAAACTGCAAAGATTAGAGTACGAAGGTAAATCAATTCACTGTCAGAATACGGAATTAATTCTCAATGACGATAAAACTTTAACTCTGAAAAGTCTAATTAAATTAGGAGAAGAAGAACCAATTCTTCTAGAAATGACCACTGCTGTGGTTGTGGAAGAACGGCGAAAAATTCAATTTGTTGATGTGGTTTATCAAGGCGACGAAAGATCGAAAGCTTTAGGAGAAGCTTTAATCAGCCACGTTAACAACCTTATGGATTTAGATAAATTTGCCCTCGATGGTACTCAATTAAGAGTCGATCGACTACGTTTAAAAGATAAACAGATTATCTTTTATGGTATCGCCGATATCGAGCGTTTTCCCCAAAGAAAATAGGCAGTATTTTTGCCTTTTAATCGTGCTTGTGGTGACAGGGAGGCACGGGATCGTAACCTCCGGGGTGAAAGGGATGACAACGGAGAATACGCTTAATTGCCAACCAAGAACCGCGCAGCACACCAAAGCGATCGATCGCTTCCATGGCATACTGGGAACAGGTGGGTTGAAAACGACAGGAAGGGGGAAATAGCGGCGAAATAAACCGTCGATATCCCTCAATTAAGCCAATAAAAATTCCTTTCAACAATGTCACCTCGATCACCTAAACTAAATAGATAGTCAATTTTCGCTTTTGCCACGTGGAACTATCCCACTCTCTCCTATTTTCGATCGGTTTAGTCGCCTGTTACCTAGCTGTTCTGATTCTGATCGCTGAAAAATTAAAAAGTCTTTTCAGCACCAATGGCGAAATTACCCGCAAGGTTGTCCACATTGGCACGGGAAACGTCATCCTTTTTGCCTGGTGGTTAAATATCCCCGCTTGGGTGGGAATAAGCGCGGCGATCCTAGCGGCAACTATCGCTATCCTATCCTATTTTTTCCCCATTTTACCCAGTCTTAATAGTGTCGGTCGCCGCAGTTGGGGAACTTTTTTTTATGCTGTTAGTATCGGTGTTCTCGTGGGTTATTTTTGGCCAATTTCTCACCCCGAATATGCGGCAATGGGTATTTTAATTATGGCTTTGGGAGACGGATTTGCGGCCCTAGTCGGACAAAATTTTGGTCAACATCCCTACAAAATTTTCGGCAGTGGCAAAAGTCTGGAGGGTTCCCTGACTATGTTAGTAATCAGCTTTTTAGTCAGCTTGATTATTTTATCTTTTATTAATGGCATAAATCCGCCAATTATTCTAGTATCTTTATTGACAGCGATCGGAGCTACTATTCTAGAAACTTTCTCGAAACTAGGTATAGATAATCTCACTGTACCGGTTGGTAGTGCCGCCATTGCCTATTTTCTTACCCAAATTTTCATCTCAAGCTAGGCTATCTCAGCTTATTCACAAGGGCCGAATCTAAAACCTCATTGGTTAAGCTAAGTAGGGAGGCACAATTATTTGTTAGGATGGGTTAGTGGTAGCGTAACATGAGCGGGTGTTGGGTTTCATGCTTCAACCCAACCTACGTTCTGATAACTGATAACTGATAACTGATATGACTTTTACGATCACTCAAAACCAAAATCAATATCTTACCTATTGTCTCAAGGATGAAGAAGCTGACGCTTATCTGGAAGTGGTTCCCGCTAGGGGAGGAATCATCACCCGTTGGCAAATTTGCGGAGAAGATATTTTATATCTGGACACAGAAAGATTCAAAGATCCTAACCTCAGTGTGCGCGGAGGAGTCCCGATTTTATTCCCTATCTGTGGCAACTTACCCGATAATAGCTATCAACACCAAGGCCGAAACTACACCCTCAAACAACACGGATTTGCTCGTGATTTACCCTGGCAAGTGAGCAAACAAAGCAGCGAAACCGCCGCTAGTTTAACCCTAGAATTAAACAGTAATCCGGCCACTCGTCAAGTCTATCCCTTTGATTTTCAATTAATCTTTACCTATCAACTGCAAGGAAACAGCCTCAAAATTCACCAAAAAGTGATTAATCTTTCTCCCGAAAGAATGCCCTTTTCTATCGGGTTCCATCCCTATTTTCAAGTCACCGATAAAACCCGATTATCCTTTGATATTCCCTCCTCTCAATACCTCGACCAACGCACGAAAACCCTCCATTCCTACTCCGGCAACTTTGACTTTAATCTCGAAGAAATTGATGCCGCTTTTCCGCAAATTACGCGCCATCAAAGTAGTTTTAGTGATTCCTATCATCAGCGTCAAATTGTCCTCGGTTACGACGATCTCTATACGACTCTAGTTTTTTGGACCCTGAAAGATAAAAATTATATCTGTCTCGAACCCTGGAGCGCCCCCCGCAACGCCCTCAACACAGGCGAACATTTGACCTACCTAGAACCCCAGAGTAGCCGCGAGGCGATCGTGGAAATGCGAGTCAATCAAATTTAAATTACCCCTTGACTTAGCCCCGATCAGATGTTATATTGATAAATCGTGTGCAGAACACGAAACGGGTCGCTAGCTCAGCGGTAGAGCACTCGGCTTTTAACCGATTGGTCTTGGGTTCGAATCCCAGGCGACCCATAAAAACTTACTAATACAGAAAGATTGACTTGTCTTCCCCTGTTTACGGATTAGCCTTACATACCAGCAGTCCCCAACTAGGACTAGCCATCTCTAATTTCAGCGATGATAGTCGTCAACAAACTTGGGACTTAGACAGGGATTTATCGAACCTATTCCACCCCTATCTAAAACAGTTCCTGGCTCCGCAAAAATGGGCTGATTTAGCCTTTCTAGCCACCGCTAAGGGGCCGGGGAGCTTTACCAGTACCCGCATCGGTATAGTCACCGGTAGAACCCTAGCACAACAATTACAGCTACCGATTTTTACCGTCTCCAGTTTAGCGGCCTTTGCTTGGTCACAACGGGATTTTTACCCCGTCGATACCCATCTAGCCTTAGAAATGCCCGCCACTAGGGGACAATTGTATGTGGGCATCTATCGGGGTAATCGGGTTTATTTAGCTGATAGCCTGATGACTTTGGAACAATGGCAGCAGACTTTAGAAAACTTAACTATTTCCTATCAAAGATTAGCTACACCCAGCTATTTAGGCATAAATGCCCCCGCTATCCTCGATTTAGCCTATTTGGACTGGCAAATGGGAAAACGCCCCCATTGGTCCGAGGCGCTACCATTTTACGCGATGTGATTAATGGATCTCTTGCAAAAATCAAAAATCTGACCTTAGGTGAGGAGTAAGGAGCCAGTAGTCAGGATTCAGGAGAATTAAGAATGAGCATTAATCAATTAAAGGCTCTAATTAGGGTTTGCTGAATAAATCTAAAAACCTTGTTGGGTAAAACTTTTAGACTTTTTGGCCATCAAAAAGTAATGGATATGGGAGTGATCGGGGGGAAAATCCCTGGACTTTTTCCCTGAAAATTAGGTAATTGACCCCCTCAAAATCGGTAAAACCCTACACCCCACACCCTACACCCTACACCCTGCCACCACCGAAAAACTTTTTCAGCAGACCCTAATTAGGAATTCCCTCTTTTTTTCAAACTATAACCAGCTAATCCGAGGGTTAATAATCCTAAAACTGCGCTAGGTTCGGGTACGGGTTCAACGGAATAAATCGCCACATTACGACTCACTTCATTGGCAACAATTAACAGGGGAGTACCATTAGGACTATCGGCAGCGGGGATAAATAATAATCCTTCGGGAGAGATATCGCCTAATTGCGAATCGTTGATATAATTGGTGAACAAAGGATTACTAGGGTTGGTGATATCATAAACCATGAAACCGCCAGCCCTTTCTATTCCCACAAAACTATAGAGACGATTACCCACAGTTCCCAATGCTAAACCTTCCGGTTCCGGCCCGCGGTTATCGCTACGACTATCGAAACTGCTAGGAGTGCCATCGGAATTAAAAATACTAGCAGTTAGGGGAGTTGCCGAAAAAGTCGCTAAAATTTGTTCAAAATCATCGCCACTATCGAAGACTTGGGACAGTCCATTAGTGACATTCCAAATCGAAAAAGAACGACCACCATAGGCAAAAAGTTGGCTATATTGACCTTGGCCATTGAGTCCGTCAATGCTAGAAACATCTAAACGTCCGAGATTTTGGGTTAATTTCAATGTGGCCGCATTAGGGAAAGCATTGGGGTCTAAAGTTAGAGTAGAAACTCGTCGAGCCTCATTTCTAGTATCCCCTTCATTGGCAGAAATTAAATAGGTTTGTCCGGCGATGGTAACGGTGGCGATCGTATCCGGTTGATATAAGCCAAAAACCGGCCAATTATTAATTCTGACTGCTGGGGAATTAGTCGCTCCTCCAAATACTACCCCATCTTGATCGCTAGGATCCAAACCATTACCCGGTGCGTTAAAATTTTTGGCTCCTAGGGGTAAAATACTGGTGACTTGAGCGTTAACAATATTGACTATTGCAATAGCATTATTTTCCTGTAGAGACACCCATGCAGTGGTTCCATCGTCGGAAACGGTGATGTATTCCGGTTCCACATCTTGGGAAACCGTTTGACCGGGAAAAATACGGACTCCCTGACTTCTGAAAGTGTTCTCTTGACCATTAAAACTGGTAAAGGTAGCAGTGTTGACCGTGGGATTGAGAACACCAGCACTAAGATCAATAATACTAACGGAACCATCGGGATTGACACCATTAGCTGGTTCCCCCTCGTTAGCGACCAAAACCCGATTACCGTCAGGAGTAAAGGTTAACATATCTGGTAAAGCGCCCACAGTAACCTGACTCTGAAAGACACCATTAGTATCGAAAAATACTACACTGCCGTTATTGGTAATGGGATTAGCTTCCATGGCCAGGGCCACGATACCATTTTTGATGGCAACGCTGTTAACCCCCGCACCGTAGGAGCTAAGATCGAGCGATGATAAGGTAATAGGACTAGCGGGATTACTGATATCGGCAATATCTAGACGATTATTGGGACCGGTCAGGAATAATCTGCGACTAGAGGGGTCATAAGCGGGAATTTCTGCCCCGAAGTTATTAGCAGCAGTTGTACTATTGCCAAGACTGCTCAATCGGGTGATATTTAAAGCTGAGGCCGATTCGGTAACGATGTTGATACTGCCAGCAATTGACAGCAAGGTTAATAAAAATTTCCAATGGTGACGATAGATAGCATGAATCATATTTTTAGCTGAAAACCTGCAAAAAAAGGGCTAAACAATCGCATTTTTTCAGACCCAAGTTAAAGGAAGATTAAACAGGAGAGAAATTAAGGATATCTTCAAAATTTGGCCGAGAACAGTAAAAGCGAACTAGGAAAACGGGTTACTCGCTCGATTTTTAGTTGAACGGCTCATTTACCGGAGTGATAACATGGATTAGTATAAGCTCGATCAATATGGAATCAAGACTCGTGTTATCTACTCTCCTAGCCGATTTCAAGATCATTTTTGAACGTGACCCCGCTGCCCGCAACTGGTTAGAGGTACTGTTTTGTTATCCCGGATTACAAGCTTTACTGTGCCATCGCTTCGCCCATTGGCTATATCAGATCGGGATTCCCTTTATTCCCCGTTTAATTTCCCATCTTGCCCGTTTTCTGACTGGTATCGAAATTCACCCCGGCGCCCAAATAGGTCAGGGTGTTTTTATCGACCATGGCATGGGAGTGGTCATCGGAGAAACGGCCATTGTCGGTGATTATGCCCTCATCTATCAAGGAGTTACTTTAGGAGGGACGGGGAAAGAAAGCGGTAAACGTCATCCGACTCTAGGGGAAAATGTGGTCGTCGGCGCTGGGGCCAAGGTTTTAGGTAATATTTATCTGGGTAATAACGTTCGCGTCGGTGCTGGTTCTGTGGTCCTGCGCGATATTCCTGCCGATTGTACCGTTGTTGGTGTACCAGGTCGTTTAATCTATCGGGCCGGGACGCGGGTGGAACCCCTAGAACACGGTGATTTACCCGACTCGGAAGCGGTGGCTATTCGCGCTTTGGTGGACCGCATCGAACAACTGGAAAAACAAGTGTACGAATTGCGGCTAGAACGGTCAAAAGAACCAGATTATCGGATTAATTGCCCAGTTTTAGCCCATTTAGAAGAAGAAGCGAGTCATAGCTTTTGTCCTGCGGCCGATCGGGATATGCGCGAGTTTCTCGAAAGAGCGGTTTAACCCCGAGAATCTTCTGATATGATAGAAGACTGGTTTTCTAAATAAGTGGTTTTAATTAAATAGAAGATAGATTTTGCCTTCGCTCCCCCCTGCCCCCCCCTTAATCCCCCCTTGATAAGGGGGGTATCTGACAATTTTTAATAACTACTTACTTACTAGCTGAAACTCATTCATCAAGGCTATGATTGTTAAGGACTACTTGGCACCGTCCGATGGCTCAAACTGACTCAATCCGTATCCGTGGCGCACGACAACACAATCTCAAAAATGTTGATCTCGAATTACCCCGCAATCAGTTGATTGTTTTTACCGGAGTTTCGGGATCGGGCAAATCTTCCCTCGCTTTCGACACCATTTTTGCCGAGGGACAGCGCCGCTATGTGGAGTCCCTCAGCGCCTACGCACGTCAATTTTTAGGACAATTAGATAAACCCGATGTGGATGCGATCGAGGGTTTAAGTCCGGCTATTTCCATCGACCAAAAATCCACTTCCCACAATCCCCGCTCTAGTGTGGGAACTGTTACGGAAATTTACGATTACTTGCGTTTATTGTTCGGTCGTGCCGGTGAACCCCATTGTCCCCATTGCGATCGCAATATTGCCCCCCAAACCATCGATCAAATGTGCGATCGAGTGATGGAATTAGCCGAGAAAACCCGTTTTCAAATCTTGGCCCCGGTAATTCGCGGCAAAAAAGGCACTCATAAGCAATTAATCTCTAGTTTGGCCTCCCAAGGCTTTGCCCGGGTGCGGATTGACGGCAAGGTAGTAGAATTATCCGAGGGCATCGAGTTAGATAAAAAACATCTTCATGATATTGAAATTGTTATCGATCGCCTGATCAAAAAAGAGGGTTTACAGGAAAGATTAGTGGATTCTTTAACCACTTGTTTAAAGCATTCCGACGGTGTAGCGATTGTGGAAATTCTCGATGAGAATAACGAAGATAATCCCGAAGTTACCAAAGAAATTGTCTTTTCCGAGAAATTTGCCTGTCCCGAACACGGGGCAGTTATGGAAGAATTATCTCCCCGTTTATTCTCTTTTAATTCTCCCTATGGTGCTTGTCCCAACTGTCACGGATTGGGCAGTTTACGGAAATTTTCGGCAGATTTAGTCATTCCAGACCCGAAACAACCAGTATATTCTGCTATTGCCCCCTGGTCAGATAAGGATAATTCCTACTATCTTTCTCTCCTCTACGGTTTAGGGCAAGCTTTAGGTTTTGAAATCCAAACTCCTTGGCATAAACTAACAAAAACCCAGCAAGATATCATTCTCTATGGTAGTAAAGAACCGATCTATTTTGAAGATGATTACCGTTACGATACTGGTCGCGGTTACTATCGAGAATTTGCCGGAGTTATCAATATCTTAGATAGGAATTATCAAGAAACCACTTCGGAAGTTATTAAACAAAGACTAGAAAAATATATTGTTAACCAAACCTGCGAAGTTTGTCACGGAAAAAGATTAAAACCGGAAGCTTTATCGGTACGTTTAGGACAATATACGATCACGGATTTTACCGGAGTTCCCATTCGGGATTGTTTGCAGAGAATTAATGATTGTCATTTAACCCCAAGACAGGCATTAATTGGGGAATTAGCCCTCAAAGAAATCAAAGCGAGACTACAATTTTTAATCGATGTGGGATTAGATTATCTTACCCTCGATCGACCAGCGATGACTTTATCCGGGGGAGAATCCCAACGAATTCGATTAGCGACTCAAATCGGTTCGGGATTAACGGGAGTCTTATACGTTCTCGATGAACCTAGCATCGGATTACACCAAAGAGATAATAGTAAACTGTTAGAAACCCTGCAAAGATTGCGAGATTTAGGTAATACTTTAATCGTCGTCGAACACGATGAAGAAACGATTCGGGCAGCCGATTATGTGGTCGATATCGGTCCGAAAGCGGGGATTCATGGCGGAGAAATCATCTGTCAAGGCAGTTTTAAAACCCTTTTAAAGTCCAAAAAATCGATAACAGGGGCCTACCTATCGGGACGCAAAGTTATTGAAACTCCTCACCAAAGAAGGGAAGGGAATGGTAATGCTTTAGTTTTAAAAAATTGCCATCAAAATAACCTAAGAAATATTGATGTAACGATTCCTTTAGGAAAATTAGTCTCGATTACGGGGGTATCTGGTTCAGGCAAATCCACCCTAATTAATGAGTTATTATATCCAGCTTTACAACATCATTTAACCCGTTTAACTCCCTTCCCCAAAGAGTTAGATAAAGTGGAAGGATTGGACGCGGTTGATAAAGTAATTGTCATCGACCAATCACCGATAGGACGCACTCCTCGGTCAAATCCTGCCACCTATACGGGGGTTTTTGACATTATTCGCGAGATTTTCACCGAAACCATCGAAGCAAAAGCTAGGGGTTACAAAGCGGGGCAGTTTTCTTTTAATGTTAAGGGAGGACGCTGTGAAGCTTGCCTAGGCCAAGGGGTAAACGTCATCGAGATGAATTTTCTCCCCGATGTCTATGTGCAGTGTGATGTGTGTAAAGGGGCGCGTTATAATCGGGAAACCCTACAGGTTAAGTATAAAGGTTATTCGATCGCCGATGTCTTAGATATGACGATCGAGGAAGCATTAAAGGTCTTTGAAAATGTCCCCCGGGCCACCACCAGATTACAAACTCTCGTGGATGTGGGTTTAGGATACTGTAAACTCGGTCAAAGTGCGCCCACTTTATCCGGTGGAGAAGCGCAAAGGGTGAAATTAGCGGCCGAATTATCCCGACGGGCCACGGGAAAAACTCTATATTTGATCGATGAACCGACTACGGGATTATCTTTTTATGATGTGCATCATCTCTTAGATGTGTTACAAAGATTGGTCGATAAAGGTAATTCGATTATCGTCATCGAACATAATCTCGACGTGATTCGCTGTAGCGATTGGATTATTGATTTGGGACCGGAAGGAGGGGACAAGGGAGGAGAATTAATCGCGGTGGGAACACCGGAAACCGTGGCTAAATGTGAAAAATCCTACACCGGTCATTATCTTGCCCAAGCATTACTTCAATATCCCCCAAAAAAGCGGGATAATATTAGGGAAGAACACAGAGATAATAAAGCCAATGATCAAGATTAGTATTTAACTCTTGTTCGCTTTTAATTTCCTGACCGGTTTTCCAAGAATAAATTTTAATCTCTTGAAAGTAAGACTTTAACTGTCTTAATTGTTCTTTGGGGGTGGCGTAATAATTTTGGAGACGAAAATTATGGGGTTCATCCCGAATAATTGCATAGTCAGCAGTCAATAACTTTTGGTAGCTAAGAGAGGGATTACAGGCACGCAAAATCACCCAGAGGACTAAATTTACATAGCTACTAAAAGGATTGAAACTAATCTTTTTTTTCCAATCAAATTCTGGGATAATTCCCTGAAGATTATGACTAGAAAAACAAAAATAACCGCCAGTTTTACCGATGCGGCTAATTTCCTCTAAAACTAGAAAACGGTCAGCAGGGGAAATATAATCAATGCCATTAAAACTAAAGAGAATAAAATCAAAATAATTATCGGCAAATTGTTCTAGATTTCTAGCATCGGCCACTTGCCAGACTAAATGGGGGAATTTTTGACGACAAGCGGCGATCATTTCCGCAGAATAATCAACACCGATATATTCTCCCACAAGAGGGGCAAAATACTTCGTAGTTCGTCCCGCACCTACCCCTAAATCAAGCATTTTCATGGTTGATAAACGCTCTTGCAGCAGGGTTAAAATTGTCTTTTCTGCCGGCTGTAGGGCGGTTAATTGGGCATAATAACCGACAATACTAGGGTCTCTATAGGTTTGCTGATTTTTGTCCTTAATCATTCTCGATCGCTCTTTCCTACTGCCATCTTTAAGAAAATATTTAGACTATCATAAGATGCGCTTAAATTATCCAATTGGCATCAATGGAGATTTTTAGTTCTTTTGTCTTATCTACAAGGATAGCATTTTCCAAAAGTGATAAAAGAAATGTAAAGTTATTTTATAGTAGTTGTCTTTGGTGTCTGTCTGTGTTAAAATTACCACAACCAGTCATTATTAACACTTAGATAAAAAACTTCAAATATTATCTTAATCAATAGGAAAAAACATTTGTCTTGAGATGATATGAACAAAACTATTTTGAGCAATGCAATATTTATGACGTTTTTTTTATCGACGGTTAGTCATGGATATACTCAGAATGAGGCTTCTTTTCCTATTCGAGCTTTGGAAGGAGATAATTGTAATCGAGTAGTTGAATTGATCTATCAATCAGAAAAATTAGCATCAAATGACTCTAGCACAAAAGTTTATTTTGAAGGGTTTTTAAGAAGAATAGGAAAAGATGAAGATCAAACAAATACATCGGGATTTTGTGAACCAGCAACGGACAGGGAAACTCTATCTATTAAGATTATTATTGAAAATAATAATGAAATAAAAAAGATTGAATTACGTTCAGAAAAATTTCCTGGATATATAATATTCACACCCATATCTTTCGATATAAAAAATAATTATATTTTAGCTCGATACTATTTAGCTAATAACTGGGGTTCAGTAGATACTGGATATTTCACATACGATCTAAAATCCGATAAATTATCTTATATAGAAGCTTGTCAAGAAGAAGATTGGGTCGAATATAGAGGCTTTATTTCTTCATTAGAAATTGCTTTTAAGTGTTCTTCTTACGGTCAAGATCCAACAGAAACATCATTTATTTATGATATTTTTAATTCTAGCAATGGTCAAGTTTATCGAGTCAGAGAAAGAATCAGAATCAAACACGAAAGATTTGGTGAAATTGTTGATGAAATGTCAATCATCAAAAGGCAGGTTTTTTAATTAAATAGATCCTGCTAATACTGTATCAAAAATTATAGCTAGTTTAACGCTATTTTACGTTATTTTATAGTATTAGCCATAATTAAATCTCCCAGTCTTCATATTTTAAACCATCTATACGACTGAATTCACGGATATTATGAGTGATTAAAATTAACTCATTAGCCATAGCAAGAGCTGCAATTTGTAAATCATAACCACCGATAGGAATACCTAATTGATTTAATTGAGAACGAATTCTTCCAGCAATTTTTGCAGAATTTTGGTCAAAAGGTAAAATACTAAATTGATTACAGAAACGCTCTAGCTTTGCTAAATTTTGCTCTTTTCTACTGCTTTTGTAAGCCCCATAATATAATTCTAATTGTACCACAGTAGATAAATAAATCTCGTCTGGCTGATGTTTTGCTAACTCATGAGTAACAGCCAAACTACTATTATTAAGTAGCTTAATACAAACATTTGTATCTAACAGATAAGTCATAGTAGTTGTTCTCTTTCCTCATAATCTGGCTGTTTTTCTCTTACTAATAATTCACCTTCCCAACCGCCAATTACTTCTTCAAAGAAGCCTTCTTGCCATTGGCTAAATGTAGTTTTTTCTTCTTGTTCTTTTAGAGATATTGGCTGATAAACTAAGGTAACTTCTAAATCTGTGTTTTTAAGTTCAGGCGGTAAAGATATTTGTAATGTTCCATCTTCTCCTACATGGGTTTTAAAACTAATTGTTTTCATGGTTTCGGCTAAGGTTACTACTATCATAAGGATAGTGTAATATGTCCTCGTCTGACAAGGTGCGTCCCTTGGGGTCTTTTAACCATAAAGACATCTTCACCCCAAAGAGGTTGGACATGGTAGAAATCACCATCGGATGAGAATGGTGATACATCCCACCCAAGACACCGTTACAGGGATCTATTCGAGATCGAACTCACGATGTTGCATAACCACGAGAAACTTGATATATTGGCAGTTGATAAATATTATTGAAAATTTACTGGAGACCTAAGTATGTTATCAACTGATGTCAGACAAAAATCAATGATTAAGAGAATTGAGCAAGTTGTTTCTATTTTAATGGAAGACCGCCCTTTCTTCAAAGAGGAGCTTAATTGTTCAGAAATAGTGAAACATTTGGTTGAATTATTTGAAAAAAATTTACCTTTTGAGGAATTTAACACTATGTCAGAGGCAGAATTGAAAGAGCATTGTAGCTTTATTATGTCCACAGAAATCCTGTCAAAAATTGGCGGCGATTTTACTCCTGAACAAATGGCTATTTTCGATGAAGCAATTAAGCGTAAATAGGTAATTATGAGTTATTTGTTAGATACTAATATCGTTTCTTTGATTATTAAGCGTGATCTTAAAGTTTATCAAAAAATTGAAGATGTCAAAGCTCAAAGAAAAAGTATCTTTATCAGTTGCATTACTTATTTTGAAATTAAGAGGGGATTGTTGGCAGTTGCTGCACCTAAACAAAGAGAAAGATTTAACAAACTTTCTCAGGATTATCAAATTATTTTATTAGATGATTTAGCTATTTTATAAAAAGCAGCCGAAATTCATGCTCATCTTAGATTAAGAGGATTACCCATACAAACAGAAGATATTTTAATTGCTGCTACTGCTATAGTTAAAAGTTTAATTGTTGTTTATAATAGCAGTGATTTATTGAGGGTTGAAGGATTAAGTTTAGAGAATTGGGTAGAGTTATAAATTAAACCCAATCTTTAAGTCATCCGACATATTTTAATAGCTTGAGTCAGTAAAGACGTGCGTTACACTACGTTAACGCACCCTACAAAATTGGCTATGCACTAATGATACTATGAACGAGAATTGGCGGGACGGTGATTTTTCCTGTGTCACTATCAAAATTAGGAGAAAGTGGCCTAATATATATATGAGGGTACTTATCTCCTATTAAGAACCGTAAACAATGCAATGAAAACTTTAAATCAGAATCCCTGGCAAGTAGAGGGAGGAGAAACCCTACCCCTACTTTACGAAATTGATCAACATCTCTGGTTAGAGGAAATAATAAAACTCCTCAAGGAAAATCGCTTAGATGAATTAGATGCAATCCATTTAATTGAGGAATTAGAAAGCTTGAGTAAAAGAGATAAAAACCGAGTCAGTAGCTTACTTGAACAAGTGATCAGGCATTTATTACTTTTACAATATTGGACAACAGAAGCAGAAATAAATCGGAATCATTGGCGAGCGGAAATTATCAGTTTTCGCACGCAATTAAGAAAATGTTTAACGACGAATTTACAGAATTATTTGGCTGAGGAATTACCGATAATCTATCAGGATGCTTTCGATTATGTTCAACAAAAAACTGGTTTTTCTGGCGATTTTCCCTCAGAATGTCCTTACAGTTTAGAGCAATTATTAGATAAAAATTGGTTTCACTGTGAAGATTAGACATTAAACATGATAAAATAATCAAAGAAAACCGTTCTAAAACGATGGGTTTTTTAAGCGAAATTTGCGATAATAAGATGCGATTAAATTATCCACTGGCCATCAATGCAGATTTTTAGTTCTTTTGTCTCATCTACGGCCACTTTTGCCGAATTATCCCTACAAGCGGCCAAGGCCCCTGTTGATACCCTCACCGGTTGGTCATTAGAGGATCGCGATCCGCAAGTGATCGAAAAATTTGTCCCCCTTCTGGATTGGTTTTATCACCATTATTTTCGCGTTAAAACCGATGGTTGGGAAAATATTCCCCCCTCAGGACAGGTATTATTCATCGGCTCCCATAACGGCGGTTTAGCAGCTCCCGATATGTTTATGATGATGTATGATTGGTTTCAGCGCTTTGGCAGCGATCGCTTAATCTATGGTTTGATGGATTCGCGAGTCTGGCGAGTTTTTCCACCCCAAGCTAGTCTAGCGGCCCAAATGGGGGCCATTCATGCACATCCGAAAATGGCGATCGCCGCTTTGAATAGTGGTGCTAGTGTACTAATTTATCCCGGAGGTGCTACGGATGTTTTCCGTCCCCACAGTTTAAGAAATAAAATTCATTTTGCCGGTAATCTAGCTTTTGTTAAACTAGCTTTACAGTACGAAGTGCCGATTATTCCCGCCATTTCCCACGGCGCTCACTCGACCCTGTTTGTCCTCGAAGATATTTATCCTCAATTAAAAGAATTGCATAAACAGGGTATGCCTTGGCCTTTCGGTATTGACCCAGGGACCTGTCCCATCTATTTCGGTTTACCCTGGGGACTAGCTATCGGTCCCTTGCCGAATATTCCCTTACCTGTGCCGATACAGACGCGGGTTTGTCCCCCAATTATTTTTGAACGTTACGGCAAAAAAGCGGCCCGGGACCGCCGTTATGTACGCGAATGTTATGAGAAAGTCTGTTATTTGATGCAGCAACAACTCGATCAATTAGTGGCAGCCAATTCTCCCTGATACTATAGAGGAAAGTGGGGACAGAGCGATCGCACTTGAGGATGGCTGCGGTCAAATTAACCCGCTTGTGAGATAATGAATTGTTTTGAGCAAAGTTATCAGTACAAAGTTTTCTCTTGAGATTTGACGATTATTTGGGGAATGCAGAAAATTATGAAACTATTACCCGCAGAATGCCAGCATTTACAAGACAAAGTAGCCATAGTAACCGGGGCCTCGCGAGGGATCGGTAAAGCGATCGCCTTGGAATTAGCCAGCCAGGGTGCTACTGTAGTGGTGAACTATGCTAAATCTAGCAGTGCTGCCGATGCCGTTGTCGAAGAAATTACCGCGGCCGGGGGAAAGGCAATAGCTCTACAAGCAGATGTGGCTAAAAGCGAAGAAGTGGATAATTTAGTGGACAGTACCAAGCAAAAATTCGGTCATATTGATGTCTTAGTTAATAATGCCGGTATTGCCCGGGATACCCTAATGTTAAGAATGAAATTAGAAGACTGGCAAGCGGTCATCGATCTCAATTTAACCGGAGTTTTTCTCTGCACTCGCGCCGTCGGTAAATTGATGTTAAAACAGAAAAGCGGCCGCATAATTAACATCACTTCTGTATCTGGTTTGATGGGTAATCCGGGTCAATCTAATTACAGCGCCGCTAAAGCCGGTGTTATCGGTTTAACGAAAACTTTAGCCAAAGAATTTGCCAGTCGAGGCATCACTGTTAATGCCGTGGCCCCCGGCTTTATTGAAACCGATATGACTCATGACCTCAAAGCAGATGAAATTCTCAAATATATCCCCCTCTCCCGTTATGGAAAACCGGAAGAAGTTGCCGGAATGGTGCGTTTTTTAGCCGCCGATCCCGCCGCTATTTATATCACTGGTCAAGTCTTTAACGTCGATGGTGGTATGGTTATGGCTTAATTCAGTTATCAGTTATCAGTTGTTGGTCGTCAGAATTTAGCTTTTTTATCCCAACTCTGGCACTCTCATCTCCCCACTTCCCAATTCATAATTCATAATTTATAATTTAAAATGACTTACTGTTTAGGAATTATCAATCGTTTTGGCATTGTTATGGGGGCGGATTCTCGCACGAATGCGGGAGTCGATTATATCTCGGCCTATCGGAAATTATTTGACTTTTCGGTATCGGGAGAAAGAGTAATTATGGTTTGTACATCGGGGAATTTATCGATTAGCCAAGGAGTGATTCACGAACTAAAAAGAGATCTGCACAATCAAGAGGATAAAAATCTCCATTCTCTGACTCATCTCTACGATATCGCCCACTATATCGGTGATAAAAGTCGTCAAGTACAAGCTAGGGAAAGAACTTGGCTAGAAAAAGATAATATTGATTTTAAATGTAAGTTTATTCTTGGGGGACAAATTAAAGGAGAAGATCCGCAATTATTCCTGATTTATCCCCAGGGAAATCATATTCAAGCCACCAAAGAAACGCCCTTTTTACAGATAGGTGAAACTAAATACGGTAAACCGATTCTCGATCGCACTATTACCTATGATACACCCCTAGAGGAAATGGCCAAATGTGCCTTACTTTCCATCGATTCGACCATGAAATCGAATATTTCCGTCGGACCGCCCATCTATTTGAGTATGTATGAAGCTAATAGCCTAAGCCTACGTCATAAGTTACAATTGCGCCTAGGAGATCCCTACCTAGCCAAAATGCGGAAACTCTGGGAGGATTACGTCCGGCAAGCTTTCGAGGCTATGCCCAATGTGGAATGGCATTATACCGATGAAGACCCCAAAGAGGATATCATAATAGATTAAGTAGCTCTTTTTAACTTAACTTGACAATTCGATGATCATTGTTACCTTGATGTTGGCAGGTAGTCTAGCTTGGTTTTTTAGTACCCTTGCTGGTGGGGGCAGTCCCCTGATTCTACTCCCCGTTTTAGGTTGGTTTCTCGATGCTGCCGTCATTCCTCCGGTTTTAACCACGGGGATGCTACTCGGTAACGTCCAACGCATGGGAATGTATTGGCGCGCCATTGACTGGCCCTCGACGGTGTGGTATCTACCCGGGGCAATTATGGGATCTACCCTCGGTGCTTTTGTCTTTGCCCATTTACAACTCAAATGGTTGCCGCTAGTTTTGGGAATTTTTCTGGTTTTCTCCTCGCTTAAACAATTATTTCCCCAAGAAGAAAATCCTTTTTTTGAGATTAAAACTTGGTATTTTATGCCCTCGGGATTTATCTACGCTTTCCTATCGGGATTAGTCGGTAGTACTGGCCCGATGATGAACCTGTTTTATATCAACTATGGGCTAGTTAAAGAACCAATGGTGGCAACGAAATCCGTTCACATGGTAGTAGTTCATGTGGCCAAATTAATCGCCTACGCAGCTTTTGGAGTTTTACATCTGCCTTTTATCGGTTACGGTTTATTATTAGGATTAGCGGCCTGGCCAGGTAATTGGTTAGGACAAAAAGTTTTAGAAAAAATGAGTCCCCAGCAATTTAAACAAGCAGTGATGTTATTCGTTTCGATGAGTGGCCTATTGATGATCTGGCGAGAACGGGGCATCGTCTTTTAAAATTTTACTGACAAGGGGACAAATTTTGCTAGAATACTAGATGAAGGTGAATTGTATTAACCCCGTGTAATACAGCGATAACCGTTAAATTTGCTCCTTGATTAACCCCGCAACTGAAAATGACAGAAACCGCCAATTTTACCCTCGAACAAGGTTTAGAACGCTACCAACAGGGAGAAAGTGCCGCCAGTTTATTGCCCGAATTTAAAGAATTAAGCGATCGCACTCCTAAAAATGCCGCCGTTTGGTCCTGTTTGGCTTGGTTATATATGCTCACCGATAAACCGGAATTAGCCCTAAAAGCCGCCCAAAAAGCCGTTAAACTCGATAAAGTTTCCCCCCAAAACCGGATCAATTTGGTTTTAGCTATGTTGGAAACCAAAACCGCCGGAGTTAGGGAACATATCGAACTGGTGCAACAATTAATTAGTTTAAACAAAGAAGTTCGCCAAGAAGTGGATGAAAATATCGCCGATGGTTTAGCTAGAAAACCCGATTGGAAAAGTTTAGAACGCGTTAAAGTTTGGTTAAATGAATAAGAATATGGAATTATCAAAACAGTTATTACTCGGCTTAAAAGCCAATGATTTTCGGCATCCCATCGACCTAGAGGCCACTAATTCCCTTAAACAATTGCCTGGGTTAGATATAGCCGTGAGAAGTTTGTTAGGTTCCGTCGCTGAGGAATTCTTTTACTTAAATAATATTGCTGCTAGTGTTTTGGTGGGAGAAAAACAATTACCCGACCTGCATAATCTCCTCCTAGAAGCTTGCCGAGTTCTCGACTTAGAACCACCTCAATTATACATTCAACAAAACCCCGTTCCTAACGCCTATACCTTCGCCATGCGCGGCAAAAAACCGTTTATGGTGATGCACACTTCCCTAATTGAAATGCTGACTCCCGCAGAAATTCAAGCGGTAATGGCCCACGAATTAGGTCATCTCAAATGTGAACACGGCGTTTATCTGACTTTAGCCAATATTATGGTCCTAGCGGCGGGATTACTGCCCAATTGGGGGACAATGTTAGCACGATCCCTACAGGAGAGAATGTTAGCCTGGGTGCGCTGCGCCGAGTTTAGTTGCGATCGAGCGGCTTTATTGGCAGTTCAAGACCCAAAAATCGTCATGTCGGTGTTAATGAAGTTAGCCGGAGGTTCCCCCAGTCTCGCACCTTTATTAAATTTAGAGGCTTTTATCGATCAGGCCAAGTCCTACGATGCCGTCAGCACCTCGGAAATGGGGGAAATGTTAAAGGGTTTGCAAACCCAACAGTTAACCCATCCCCTCCCCGTCCTGCGTGCGCGAGAAATCGATCGTTGGGCCAGTTCCCCCGATTATCAAAATTTGTTAAAGGGGCCAAAAATAGGTTATAATGATAAAACTAATGCCAAGGGCGAATGGCGAAATTGGTAGACGCACCACACTCAAAATGTGGCGAGGTAGCCCCTCATGTCGGTTCGAGTCCGACTCCGCCCATTAAACTGACAAAAACTAAGCATAAGAATTTGCAGTACATTTTCTCAATCAGGTTCTCTAGTTGGTTCTGGGCTGCATCCCTCTTCTTTGGCGACTGCTAGGAGCAGAAAGTGAATGAGTCGAAGCTTATCTTGGTGAGATAACTGATTAACTGTGGGCAACAGTTGACTGAGTGACATATTCTTGACTCTGGAGAATACTTCTCTCCATTATAGGTTCAATTCTCGGCGTTGCTGATTTATAAGTATCAATTGTCCCCTAGGCAATTCTTAAAACTGGGTAACAAGCGTTCCTTATGTATATACATAATAAGTAGGTAGGCGTTAAAAATCATCAGACACCCCCGTTATCAAGGGTAGGGTTGATTCATGAATCAACCCTACCTTATCAAGGGGGGCAGGGGGGATCGAACCTAAAATCCATTCTTAATTTAATTATAACCAGCTACTTAAGTACAATATATACACATCACAATGTTAACACATTTATAGTGTGCATTATGTGCAGAATTTACATATTTAAGGCAGTTTTGGCATAATAAATATGTTTCGTTTTAAATTTGCAAGAGTTCTAATATAGTTCTTTCACTTAAGAAAAAAGAGAGGATAAAATGACTGATTTAGAAGAACTGGAAGCTTTTCAGCGCAGTTTAGAGTCTGCTCGTCTGCGTCGTCGTCAGTTGGAAGAGCAGCGCAGACAACTGGAGAATGAATATACTTCCTACGATACACCAGAAAAACTGAAAGGACTGGCAGAAATTGCCGAGACAGCTACTGAATCACCGACTTTTAAGGCAAAATTTTGCCATTTTTATCATCGAAGAGCGACGAGAACGACAGCAGATATAGTGGAAGGGGTGATCGGAATTACCTTTGGCAGTAATATCCCCTTAGCGATCGTAGCCCTAATTATTATTAAACTCTTAAGGATGCTTCTGGAAAACCGTCTTGATGATTATTACGCTCAGTTTGGAGAAACCGAACCAGAATCAAGATAAAAACCTAAGATGCCTCATTAACAGATATTTCAGCTTTTTTGAGGGCAATTTGCCATTCTAAGTCGGCTATTTCTCGATCGAGTTCGGCAATTTCACTATTAACTTGCTTTAAATCGGCGATAATTTCTTGTTTACTGCGTTTTCTACCGTAGATAGCCAGTTCATCCTCTTGTAATTTCTCAAGGATAGAGTCTAGGGAAGCGGTTAAATCGGCCGAGGGATTGTCCATAATACCTAAACGCATTAAGACCTGTACCGCTTTGACAACGTCTTGCTGATAAGCTTCTCTAGAGGGGTAATCTTGGGGTTTTTTGAGATTTAAAGCGTCAATGATATTCATATTCTAGGTTATGAAGGTTAAATGCGAAACTGTGATTATGTCACACTTAATATACCTCAAGTTTCTGAGAAATTCCCTAACAGGGATTGCAATATCTTTTATTCTAGAGTAGAAATGCTCGACCGAGAAAATATTGATAGAGTGGAGAAATTAAAGGGGATATTAAGGCCTTAGATGCCAAAGTTACGCGACTAGAAAAGCGGGTTGACGATCTCAACGCACGAGTCAACATTACCACCATTGGATTCCTTAGCATTGTCGGCATTTTGGTGACAGGAATGCTGACTATTGCCGGCAAAACAGTCTTTTTCCCCTAGTCCCTAGAATAACTTATTCGATCTGCGCCACCCTGTCTAAGGGAGCATCGAGACTGGTAAGACGGCCTAAATAAGTCAGTATATGGTTCTGTTCGCTGTCTATCCCGGGGAGAAATGCCAGAGGGATTTCTCCAGTGCGAAATCTGGGCTAAAAATTGGCCCGGTCAGGAAATCTTGATCTTAAATTCCCCAACAATTGCGCTAGGATCGGCTCAATAGCACAGGAAAGGCGATCGAGTGGGATAACCGATCCTGTGGTTTGAGAAGGTGACTGTATAATTGTTAGAGTGTCAATAGATCAATTCCAGAGGAATCATGAGCAATATCCAAGATAAAATTCAAGAAGAGCTAGAAAACGCCAGAGCCGTCTGTAGTACGGAAGGTGCCACCTCTGGCGAATGCGCCGCCGCTTGGGATGCGGTGGAAGAATTACAAGCAGAAGCAGCTCACCAACGTCAAGACCACCCCCAAAAAACCTACTTCGAAAAGTATTGTGATGATAATCCCGATGCCGCCGAGTGTCGCGTTTATGACGATTAATGGAGTCGGGCAGCGGTTTTTTCTCTCCTCACATTAGAATCCTAGCTTTAGGGCGATCTCTTTATAGCTGAGATCGCCCCTCGTTTTTTTGTTTGTTGGTCAAGCTGTGGCCGATTTTGGCTCCCGCACCGGAAGACAGTAAAATGGTGACAGTGTAATTATGTCTGAATAGTTTATGAATCAACTTTGGTTTCGTCCTCTCGTTTGGATAGATTATCGTTTAGCCGTCCTATTTACGGTGATTATTCCGGCAATTTTGTTAATTTGGTCTTTATTTGCAAAAATCGAATCATTACAAAAATTGTTGATTATCTATTGGCGAGTGGCTAGTCTTTTATTAATTACCGTATATTTAATGATCGCTTCCTGGCCAATTGGTTTTGTCACCAGTTTTTTAGCTAAGATTTTAATCCCGATTTCTCTCTGGTTTTGGGTAGATATTAACGATGAAATTAAAGATTTACCCGCTAGTCCGATTAAATTTGTCACCACTGCTTGGCGTTGGGCAGTGACTATCTATTCTCCTTTGGGCGCGATTTCTACCTTACCTTTTCTTTCCTGTGCTATGTCAGGGGAATTGCTAAATTCTCCCTATTGTCAGGTTTGGCAGGAAGCACCCTGGCAGTTTCGCGAGATTTTTCATTCAGAAGCTACTGCTAATGTTTTGGGCTTTTTTGGTTTAGTTGGTCTCTCTTTTTATACTCTCTATTTTGCCCATTTTCTTCTTATTCGCCTTGGCAAACAGGGACGTTCAGCTTTACAACAGTAAGTTTTTAGCTATCGATAATTAGCCATTTTTCTATGAATATTGGTCAACAACTCGAACAATACACCCTCAAAAATCCCCACGAGGTTTTATTAGTGACTATTGCTGTGGATGGGGAGGAGGAAGAAATCTCTATTTTTAAGGGTTTTTCTAGTTCCCTTACTCGCAGCACCCCCTATGATCCCGATATTCCGATCATTCCTGAAACGGCTACAATTATTAAGATAGATCGTCTTGCTAGTCCCTATCATCCCCTTAATCCTCGCTATATTCAAGAAAATCTTACCTTAGAGGAAATGCAGTCTTTACTGATTAATTGAACTGGTAATTTTACTTGAATAACATCAGCTTACTGGCGATCAATTTAACAGCTTTTATTTACCATCCATAAACCTTGTCTAGATAGACAAGAGGTAAATTTTGCGGCATTTTAGTGGTAAGATTACTAGGGAATGATAATCTCTGCCAGCATTCAAGCTGTCAAAGTGGATTTCATCCTCGGTATCGATCGAGAACAATCAAAAAACTGGAGAATAATCTGGAGAATCTATGCAACTTAAACAATCTAACCAAGAACTGTTACAAATTGAGTATTTAGCCACCGCTGCTACGGGACAAAATATAGTTAGAGATGATGGCAAAGATGTGATTGAAGGATTAACTAAAACCCCCAAAAGTTTACCATCTAAATATTTTTATGATCGGCAAGGTTCGCAACTTTTTGAAGAAATCTGTCAATTGCCAGAATACTATCCCACTAGGACAGAAGCGGCTATTCTCCAAGAATATGCTCAAGAAATTGTCGCCTATACAGGTCCCTGCGAATTGATAGAATTAGGTAGTGGTAGTTCCACTAAAACTCGTCTGTTATTGGATGCTTATTATCAACAGCAAAAATCCTCTAAATATGTACCTATCGATGTTAGTGAAACTATTCTCCAAGCTAGTGCCATAGAATTACAAAAAGAATATCCTAATTTACCTATTCAGGGGTTAATTGGAACCTATGAACAGGCCTTAGCTTATTATCAAAATGCTTCCGATAATACCAGAATGATTTTTTTCTTGGGAAGTTCGATCGGTAATTTTTCTGCATCTGAATGTGATAAATTTTTAGAAAAGATTGCCAATGTACTAAAAGCTGGAGATTATTTTTTATTGGGGATTGATCTGCAAAAACCGGTGGCAATTTTAGAAGCAGCTTATAATGATGCTCAAGGGGTGACGGCCGCTTTTAATTTAAATATGCTTTCCCATTTAAATTGGCGTTTTCAAGCTGATTTTAACCTTGATTTATTTAGTCATCAAGCTATCTATAATCAAGATAAATCTCAAATTGAAATGTATTTAATTTGTCACAAAACTCATCCTGTTCATCTGAAAAAACTCGATTTAACGGTTAATTTTCAAGCGTCGGAAAGTATTTTAACAGAAATTTCGCGTAAATTCAACCTAGAAACTATGCAAAAAGACCTAGAATCAAAGGGATTAAACCCGCTCAAGGTTTTCACCGATCCTGAAAATTTATTCGGTTTAATTCTCTGTCAGTTATCCCTATAGATAACGAAAACATTATCATTAGTAATAGAAGAATAAAAACATGGAAAAGATTCAAGCACAGGCTCCTATCTCTCTAAACAACTGTAGTCGAGAAAATCTACTAGACTATTTTGAAAATGCTTGGCAATTAGAAGATATGCTGTTAAAAAGCATCATCAAAGAAGAAGCTTTTTATTGTAACCCTGACGATTTAAGAAATCCCCTAATTTTTTATTTAGGTCATGCTGCCGCTTTTTATCTGAATAAATTGCAGCTGGTTAACCTATTAAAAAAAAGCCCTAATCCTGACTATGAATTATTGTTTGGAGTGGGAGTAGATCCAGCAACTCCTGAAGAATTAAACTCTGCTATCGCCCAAATTCAGTGGCCCGGGGTGGCTAAGGTTTGGGAATATCGGCAACAAGTCTATGAAATTGTGGTCGAAATAATTAAAAATATCCCCCTTAATCTTCCTATTCATCCTCAGCATTCTCTCTGGGCATTAATGATGGGAATTGAGCATCAGCGTGTTCACTTTGAAACATCTTCAATGTTACTCAGACAACTGCCCTTAGACTGTCTGCAACGTCCTCAAGGTTGGCATTATGCCCCTTCTTTTGGTCAAGCTTATCCTAATCAAATGGTGGAGGTTTCTGGGGGAATAGTAGAAATTGGTAAACCCCAAGATTCTCCTATTTATGGTTGGGACAACGAGTATGGTTATCGGCAAGTTCAAGTTAACAATTTTCTGGTGAGTAAATATATGATTACCAACGGAGAATTTAAAGAATTTGTCCATAATGGTGGCTACGAAAATCCCAGTTATTGGGATGAGGAAGCTTGGCAATGGAAAAATCATTATCGAGTCAAATATCCTAAATTTTGGCTGGTAGATAAGGGGGGAAATTATCAACATCGAGCCATGTTTGATGTTCTCGATTTACCTCTTGATTGGCCGGTAGAAGTTAACTATTATGAAGCGATCGCTTACTGTCGTTTTCAAGGTCAAGGAATACGTTTAATGACGGAAGCTGAGTGGAATTTAGTCACCTATGGCAATCAAAAAAATCGATGTTATAGCCTAGAAAACGATAACTTTGATGACTATAACCTCAATTTAAAATTCTGTTCTCCCACTCCCGTGGGAATGTTAAAAAATACGGGCAATAACTCAGAAATTTATGATTTACGCGGTAACGTCTGGGAATGGCTAGAAGATGATTTTAATCCCTTAACTGACTTTCAACCCCATTACCTCTATGCTGACAATTCCACTCCTTTTTTTAATAGTCAACATAAAATGATGTTAGGAGGAGCTTGGGTGACTAACGGCACAGAAATCCTACCCTACTATCGCAATTGGTTTCGCCGGAATTTTTATCAACACGCTGGTTTTAGAATCGCACAAAGTCTTTAGGTGGGGTGTGGGGTGTGGGGTGTGGGGTTTTATCGATTTTCAGGGAAAAAGTGCCTAAAATTTCCCTGCGATTACTCTAAGAGTCGGCACTTTTTGATGTCAAAAAAGCCTAAAGATATTATCCAACAAGGTTTTTAGATTTATTCTGCAAACTTTAGGTAATTGCCAATTTTTTAAAAAATTCCTGTAACAGTTGCCCCTCGATCGCTACAATAGAACCTAGTAGAGCGCGGATAAAATCGATCGCCATGAATCAACCTGCAATTTTTCATCTCGCTATTCCGATTACCAATGTGTCCACCGCTAAAAGCTTCTACTGTGATGGTTTAGGTTGTTTAGCAGGAAGGGAAACCGAGAAAGCGATAATCTTAAATTTCTACGGTCATCAGGTAGTCGCTCACGTCACCGAAATGCCTCTTACTCCCCAAAATAGCATTTATCCTCGCCATTTTGGTCTAATTCTGCCGGATGCCAGCGATTGGGACAATCTTCTCGAAAAAGCACGAGTCAATCAACTAAAATTTTATCTAGAACCAAAAACTCGCTTTAATGGGGAGATAACCGAACATAAAACCTTTTTCCTGGAGGATCCTTTCTATAATCTCCTGGAATTTAAACATTATCGCCACTACGAAGCTATTTTTGCCAGTCGGGAATTAACAGTGATCGGCGATCGAGCTTAAAATAAACAACAGGTGACTTTTTTGTGACCGGTTAGTTCTATCTTTAACCGAGACAAAAATAGGGGAACTTCGATAAGCTTTTCTCATCAAAACTACAAAAACCTTAGCTTGTAATGATAAATTCTTAGGAAATCTATGAAAAAACTTTTATTGTTAACCCTATTTATTATCGGTCTAGGATTTGCTATTTTTAACTTTACCGGATTAGCAAATCGGGGCGAATATCAATCAATTTTGATCGACTTTAAAGACGATATACCCGTCAGCGTACTCGATGAGCAGTTAAATGCTATCAACAAAAAAGCCGGAAAAACCACCAGTTTAAATAGTATCTTTTCCATCGATGAACATCTTTACACCGTGGCAGGAGATAGCAAACTACTGAAAACTCTCCGCAATTCCGACCTAAAAAAATACACCGAATCGATCGAAGCCGATTATATTTATCATGCTTTTATCGCCCCCAATGACCCCGACTATAGCAAACAGTGGAACCTGAGGGGAATTAACATCGAACGCGCTTGGGAAGAAAATCACGGTGAAGGGATCACCGTCGCCGTGATTGATACAGGTGTATCAAAAGTTCCCGATCTGCGAGAAACCGAGTTTGTCGAAGGCTACGACTTCGTCAACGATCGCGGCAATGCCGAGGACGATAACGGTCACGGAACCCATGTAGCGGGAACAATTGCCCAATCGACCAATAATAACTACGGGGTGGCCGGCATCGCCTACAAAGCCAAAATTATGCCCCTCAAGGTGCTTTCCGGGACGGGTGGGGGAACCGTGGGAGATATTGCCGAAGCGATCCGTTTTGCCGTCGATAATAAAGCTGATGTCATCAATATGAGTTTAGGGGGTGGGGGCGAAACCCAAGTAATGAAAGAGGCGATCGAATATGCCTATAGTAAAGGTGTGGTAATCGTCGCCGCCGCCGGTAATGCCGATGATAATTCCGCCGCCTATCCCGCCCGTTTTCCCCACGTTATCGGCGTTTCTGCGGTAGATGCCTCCGGAAATAAAGCCCCCTATTCTAATTTCGGGGCCGGAATCGATATTGCTGCCCCAGGCGGCTCCGATACGGGTAAAATTATCCAAGAAACCATCGATCCGGCTAAGGGGGGGGAACCGGCGTTCCTCGGTTTTCAGGGAACCAGCATGGCAGCCCCTCACGTTGCTGGGGTGGTAGCTTTAATCAAAGCTGCGGGAATTAAAGAACCCAGTGCAGTTTTAGAGGTTTTGCAACAGTCGGCCCGTAAGATCAATGATGATCCCTTTAATCATTTTGGGGCCGGACAATTAGACGCGGGCAATGCCCTACAATTGGCCCTGAAAGGACAGATTACTTTCCGGGATTTTTGGCGTTGGTTGCGCGATAACGGTTATCTCAATCCCCGTTTCTGGATTGATGGCGGTGCGGTGGCAGTTTTACCCAAAATGGCTATGGTTTTGGGTTCTTATCTTCTTGCTTGGTGGCTGAGAAGTTATTTTCCCTTCTCCTGGAACGGATTTTTGAATGCTGGTCTAATTTTTGGCAGTTCTGGCTTATTTTTCCTCAGAGGTCTTTATATCTTCGATTTACCCCAATGGCCTTTCCGAGTGATGGGGAGTTCTCTTTCCGACCTAGGAGGCGTTATTCAGGGAAGTTCTGCCCTTAATCCGCTTTTTGCTAGTGTTATCCTGCCCTTTGTCCTGATTGCTCTGCTTTTGAGTCATCCCCAAGCAAAATGGTTAGCAGTGGGGGTATCTTTAGCCATGGCGGTGACTTTAGGTATCAGTGCTGTTATCCATCCTACTCTGATCTGGTTAGGTTCTGGTACGATCGCTCAGGCATTTTTGGGCGTAAATGCGCTTTTATGTCTCGGTTTAGGTTATTTAGCCCTAAAAAGTGCTACTTCATCCCGATACGCTTAAACAGGGGTTACAATGGGACAATAAGGGTGATTTACCGATAAAAACCTCTTTGGTTTTGGTATCTTCCTTTTGTTTTGCATTGAGTTCTCCTACAACAGCAGCCTCGGACATTAACCGAGGTTTTTTCTTTATCTCAAATGTCGGGGTGAAGACCGTTCGGCTGAGCTCACGGCCGAAGCCCTTGCTTGAGCGCAACGGGATGAAACCCCGACCAATATAAAACAGCGAAGCACAACTAAAATCTTGACAATCCGATGCTCTACAGGTTAACTTAAAATAAGTTGTTTGAGGTCGATAAACAATGATTGTCTTAGAAATGAAAGCCGTGGTCAAACCAAGTCAATGTTCTGCCATTGATGAAGCTATTCGTACAGTACAATTCATCAGAAATAAGGCTTTAAGGCTTTGGATGGATGCCAAGAGAGAAGACAAAATCGATAAATATTCTCTCAATAAATATTGTGCAGTTCTCGCCAAACAGTTCAAGTTTGTCGATACTCTAAATTCTACGGCCAGACAAGCATCGGCCGAACGAGCTTGGTCAGCTATTGCCCGTTTATATGATAATTGTCAGAAAAAGGTTAAAGGAAAAAAAGGTTATCCTAAATTTCAGAAAAATAATCGTTCTGTGGAATATAAAAACTCTGGATGGAAATTATCAGAGGATAGAAGGAAAATCACTTTCACAGATAAGAAAAACATTGGCACGGTTAAACTAAAAGGAACTAGAGACCTAAACTTTTACCCCATAGACCAAATTAAACGAGTTAGGATTGTTAAACGAGCAGACGGTTATTATGTCCAATTCTGTCTAAGTGTTGATATTCGGGAATATGCTAAACCGCTAGAACCGACTAAAAGATGTGTGGGATTGGATGTAGGTTTAAAAGTTTTCTACGCTAATAGTGATGGGGAAACGGTAGAAATACCGCAATACTATCGCCAAGCAGAAAAAAGATTAAACCGTCTGAATCGGAAAAAATCTAAAAAGTTTAGAAAAGGTCAACCCCAATCAAACAACTACCAAAAAGCTAGAAAGAGATATGCTAGAAAGCATTTAAGAGTAAGTAGGCAACGTAAAGGCTTTGTCGAAAAAGAGGCATTGCACGTCATTAAATCTAACGATTTCATCGCCCAGGTCAACTTAAATATTCAAGGCATGGTAAAAAACTCTAAACTCTCTAAATCTATTAATGATGTGGCTTGGTCAACTTTTCGGCAATGGTTAGAATATTTTGGCTTTAAATATGGTAAGGCTACGGTAGCAGTAGCCCCCCATAACACGAGTCAAAATTGTTCTAATTGTGGTCAAAAAGTCCCTAAATCTCTATCGACAAGAACCCATATTTGTCCCCACTGTGGCTATGTAGAAGATAGAGATATTAACGCCGCTATCAACATTCTCAAAAAGGGACTAAGTACGGTAGGGCATACCGAAACTAATACGCTTGGGGAGAGATTCCCTCTGGTTTGGTTGGATACGTCCTGCCAGATTAAGGAAACTCGATGAACCAAGAATCTCTCGCATGAGCGCGACGGGAGTGTCAAGGTGTATCTTAGTTTCTAAGGGTTTTTTGGGAATCCTCAATGCCTATCCCGACAGTTTTCCTCAATACCCCCTCGGAGCATCGAGCTGATCTATTGTCTCTTTTCTAAGGTGTCTATCGTGTCAAATCATAAAATTCTCGTTATCGATGACAGTAAAGTGATCAGGATGCACATTCGCGATATGTTACCAGAGGGTAACTTTGAATTCCTCGAAGCTAAAGACGGATTAGAGGGTTATAATCTCATCCGTACCAAAAACCCGAATTTGATTATTTTGGACTTCCTTCTCCCGAAAATGAGCGGTTGGGAGGTGTTTCAGCAAATCCAAAGCGAAGATAATCTCAAAAGTATCCCCCTAGTGTTAATGTCAGGACGGAAAGAGGAGGTAGTAGAGAAAATCCCCGAACCTTTCCAGCATTTTGCCTTTATTGAGAAGCCTTTCGACCAAAAACAATTGATACAAGCGATTAAAGAAGCGATAGCCAAGGCAAAACAGTATTCTCCCAAACCGACAGTTTCTAGCCCGAAACTAGAGGAACTCACTGGGGATTATAGCACCGATATTCAGACTCTCCATGCCCAAATTGCCCAAATGCAAACAGAAATGGAAACTATCAAGAAACAAATGTCTCAATTAGTGGCTTTTATTAAGCAAAAACTGGCATAAAAATATTCATTCCGATCTTTTATAACTTGGGCAAACAGTTATCCTTATCTGGTGGTGCCAATCTCTGGCTAATCTCCTATCCCTTTTAAACAGGATTTAGTATAATATCAAGTAGTCTTTATTTGGTGAGTGACTAAGTTATTAAGTAGGTAGGCGTTAAAAATTATCAGACACCACCCTTATCAAGGGGGGACTAAGGGTAGGGTTGATTCATGAATCAACCCTACTATGAATCAACCCTAGGACTAAGGAGGGATCGAACCTAAAATCTATTTTTAATTTAATTATAACCAGCTACTTAATTCACTGATAACTAATTATGAATTGGCAAGAAATAGCAGGTAATTGGGTTTTTCTCCCCCGTCGTCCCCGGGGTATCATTCACTTTTTAGGTGGGGCATTTGTGGCGGCGGCCCCGAATATTACCTATCGTTGGTTATTAGAAAGTCTTGGGAATTCAGGATACGCTATTGTCGCGACTCCCTTTGTTAATACCCTCGATCACAAATCGATCGCCCGCACAGTTTTAAACCGTTTTGATAATATTATTGAACGTCTGCGCTGGAATCATAGTCTGCCCCAAGGTTATCTCCCCATCTACGGATTGGGTCACAGTATGGGGTGTAAACTGCATTTATTAATCGGTAGTCTCTACGAAGTGGAACGGGAAGGAAATATCCTCATTTCCTTTAATAATTATCCGATTCGTCGGGCTATTCCTTTTATCGAACCTTTGCAAATTGACACCACTTTTAACCTCGAATTTACCCCTTCCCCCGAAGAAACAAACGAGTTAATTTTCCAAGATTATGCCATTCGTCGCAATCTTTTAATCCGTTTTCAAGACGACACGATCGATCAATCGCTGGTATTAAATCCCCTGCTAAAAAAACGCTTTAATGATTTAATTGCCCTGCGAACTCTCCCAGGTAATCATCTCACTCCCTTGAGTCAAGATGTCAGTTGGCAAACCGGAGAAGTATTTACTCCCCTCGATGCGATCGGCCAATGGTTAAAACAGGGACTTGCCCGGGATAATTCCCGTCTTAAAGATGAGATTCTCCAGTGGTTAAATCCCGTCCTTCCCGCCTCTCGTTAGTTTTCCTCTAGATTAATCCCCATTGCCCGTAATTGCGCCTCTAGGCGGGCTAATTTTGCCTCAGCCAATTCGGCCCGTTGACGTTCCTGTTGGGCTTGCTGTTCGGCTAATTCCGCTTTTTGCTTGATTTCTAGGGTGGTCAAAAACCGGGAGCCATCGGGATAAAAAATAGCTAACTGGGGACTCTCCAGTTGAAAACGAATCTGTAGAAGCGGACTCTGCCAATTATCGATCGCGGGAATCATCGGAAATTTTGGGTCTGAAACCCCGCCGTTCTAGGTTGGCTTTACGTTAGAATTAAAAGGCCAGTCTCGAAAACCAAGTGGACGGCGCAGCACCTTGAAAACTCGGCTTAGGGGGTTCCGACCAGAAAAGCTTGGCCGGGTAAAAAGTCGCGCGCAACAAGTACAAGAAGCTATAGGCGGTCAACGTACCGTGGGACACACGGAATCGGGCTTCTGAAATGGGGCGAAAGTCTGTGGACTCTGTGTAAGACAGTACATGGTTTTTTAACTGTGGTATGCGACGGTGGTGGAAGCAGAAACTTAAATCGTGAGGTTTAGGAATCGCCGCACTTTTAGGGCGGCGAGGATGTCAACTCCAATTGATCACCCCTGCGCCACCAACCCTGTAGATAATTAGCATCGGGATCGTAGAGATAATATTCTTCTACGCCAAAACGCTGATAAAATTGCCATTTTCGGCGCATTTCCGCTTTTGTGTTGCCCGGAGAGAGAATTTCAAAGACCACCTGCGGCGCAATCTCGTCCTCTAACCATTGCTTATAGGAACCTCGATCGCCCTTGGGTCTGCCAAACACCACCATAGCATCCGGCGCTTGACAAGTTTTATTATCCCCTTCGACCGGATACCACAACAGATCGCCGGCGATAAACACATGGTCATTCTCTGCGAATAAACATTCGAGATTTTCCTTAATCGTCACAATCCAGCGAAATTGTTTGGTATTATCGGCCATCGGTTTACCATCACTATCGGGATAGATAATCTCCGACTCAGAGAAAGATTGGGCTTTTACCATCGTTCTACTCCCTAGCGTACTAACTATTTAGTATAACATTAAATTCCCTGACGAAAGAGGGCAAAGGCCGAGGTATAACCGTGTAAAAAAGTGCGACCAGCCACCGGCCCGATTTCTCCATTGCAAAAGAAACCGGCGAGGGGAACATTGGCGAAATAACGCTGAAAAAGACCCGAATCAAAGTCGGGTTTTTCGTAGAGATTTTCCCCGCGACCGAGACAGGAAAAGATTAAAGCCCCTAGTACCTCTGAACTATTAGGTCTTTCTTGGGGAAAAGCTTGCAAAAGTAATTCTAAATCTAGGGCGGAAGTGTCGGCATCGCGCAGGTGAAATTGTACCCGCTGCCCCGGACGAACTCGATCGCCAATTGCGATCGCACCTTGACGAGGATCTACTCCCAAAACACTGCGAATTAAGAAATCCCCGGCCCGCAACTGCATTTTAAACTCATCCCTAGCAATACCGATAAAAAGGGAGTTTTGCACTAATTCTCGGTCTTTTTCCCTTAAGGAGGGGATTAAATCCCGCAGTAGGTTTAAAGGTGGTTGGGGAGTCCCATCGGCCCCTTTACCGGTCATGGAGATGATAATATTGCGTTCTCCCTCACTCACCTGATAAATCGGTCCGATGGGACGACAACCCTGGGCGACGATAGTTTCGACGATAATATTGCCAGAAAGGGCGATTCCTACGGTTCCCTGACGATAGAGATAGCTATTACGCGGTTTTTGTTGATCGTGGTAGAATAGACCCCCAGAACGTTCGATCATGCCACCACTGACCAAACCGCCGATTTTGGCCGAACCGGGGTAGGCAAAATCTAAACCCTCTAACAAATCATTGATGCGACTGGAAAAAGGATCGGCTAAAAGGATAAATTGAGGATTTTTGGCCGCTTCTACCCCTAATAATTCTGTCCAACTAGAGGGGGAACTGTCGAGATCGGGCATTTCCGCCGCTTCGATATAGAAGGGCTGCACTTCCACATCGGGCAAATGGGCGACGGTGAGACTTAAAGCCGGACTCGCTTCGATTTCTCGCGCTTTTTCCCTGTCACCCATGCCGACAATCCCCGCCCCACCGCAGCCGATCAGCACAGGAACAGGGAGTTTATCCAAGATTAAGGGAACTAAACGGGGATAGTCGCTGGCATAGGCAGAAGAAATAAAAATTATGGCTAGATCTGCCGATCCAACTAACTTATCTGTCACTTTTTCCACTACTTCCGTCACCGCTGCTTCTAGGGAGGGACGGGTTGATAGGGCATTAATCCACTCGATGCGATCGCTCATGTTTCTTGACCCCAAATTTGGTCTCAATGGTCAAAGATGATCATCTTAACAATAAATTAACCTAAAAATCCTATCCGCGCCCCTAGATGGCGCAATAAATTGTAGAATTGTCATGACGTGAGCCAATAAGGCCGCAAGGGATTGTCAGTTATTTTAATCATATTTAATCTTAAAATAGAGAATTGTCCCCGCTAAGATAAAAGTAACAAAATTAGCAATAATAATCGGTTTACTGTTCATATAAAGGCCGTAGATGAGCCAAAGAAAAACCCCCAGACAAAAGCAAATAAACATAGTTAAGGACAAGTCCTTAGCCGAACGATAACGCCAAGTTTTAATCACTTGGGGTAAAAAAGATACAGTGGTTAATATTCCCGCCACGATCCCGATTAGTTCAATAATATTCACCGATTATCCTCTTGGCTCAGTTTCTCTCATTTTAAACTGTTGACTATCTAAATTGCTGGTTAAGACGGATCTCTCGACATCATCGGGTAAAGTGTTGGTAAATGTGACATTTTTTCCCATTGTTTCTATTGAGCGACTACTATCACCGAAGTGCCGATTTTTACCTTTTCAAATAAAGCTTTTATATCTCGATCGCGCATCCTGACGCAACCGTGGGAGACGGCCTGGCCGATGAGATTTTCTTGGGGTGTACCGTGAAAACCGATAAAATTGGCACCATCGGTCCAAAATCCAATCCAACGAGCCCCTAAGGGGTTGTTTTTTCCCGATGGCACCAGTTGACCAGTGAAAGGATGTTCCCAGACTGGTTCCCGCACCATCTGAATCACCCTAAATTGTCCCGTCGGGGTTTCCCAACCCGGACGACCGATCGCCACTGGGTAAGAAGCGATTATTTTCTGTCCTTGGTAAACAAAAACTCGTCTTTTTTTTAAATTCAGCAGCAAACGGGTTTCCGTTCGAGTTACCGTGGTTGCGGGAAAGGAATTGACGGGACTAATGGGGGGATTGAGGAAAAATTCCCCTATTCCTAGACATAAACAGAGAATTGGCAGAAAAACTCGCATCTGATAGCAGCAAAGTCAAGATTTTTTATCTGCATTCTAATCTGATTGTGATGAGATAAAACCAAAGTCGATAGGACGATCCCGAGGGGGAAGGATAAAATCGCCGTCGAGTTGGGCTAATTCGGTTACACTAATCTATAGCTGGAATATTAACTTTTGTAACTATGACCGCCGCTATTGCTCTCGATCGCGTTTCTAAAATCTATAATAATCTCCCGGTAGTTAACGAGCTTTCCTTTGCCATCGAAAAAGGGGAAATCTTTGGTTTACTCGGTCCCAACGGTGCGGGAAAATCGACGACAATCCGCATGATTATCACTCTAACCGAAGCAAGTCAAGGAGAAATCGAAGTGGCGGGGTATGATGTGAAAAAATACCGCGATCAGGTGAAGAAAAATATTGGGGTAGTCTTACAACAGATTAGCGTTGATGGGGAATTAACCGTCTGGGAAAATATGGAATTTCACGGCCGGATGCACCATATCCCCAATCCCCAGAGACAGGAATTAATTGATCGCTATTTAGATTATGTCAGTTTAAGCGATCGAAAATCTGCCCTTGCCAAAACTCTTTCCGGAGGGATGAAACGACGTTTACAGATTGCTCGCGCTCTTCTTCACGAACCAAAAATACTCTTTCTCGATGAACCAACTGTCGGTTTAGACCCCCAAAATCGTCGTCGTTTGTGGGAAGTAATTCGCGATTTAAACCGGCAAGGAATGACAATTTTATTAACCACTCACTACATGGAAGAAGTGGAATTTCTCTGTCAGGATAACGCCACGGGAAACCCAGGCAGAATTGGCATTATGGACGCAGGCAAATTAATCGAATTAGGAACTCTAACGGATTTTCGCACTAAGTATGGCGAGGGTTTAGTTATCAAACAAGTTGGCGATAAAATCGATTATAAATTCTTCCCCACTGTGGCCGATGCTAACTCTTATCTGGACACTTTGAGCGATAAAACTGGGGTAATGTGTCGTCCTTCCAACCTCGAAGATATATTCGTGGAACTCACGGGACATCAATTAGATTAAATTCTTGTTTTGGCCGTTAGGAAGTTGTTCAGTTATCGGTTTTTGACTCCGGTTTTTCTGAGATTAGCTGTGTTTAAATCGGCATCTATTTTATTGGCAAACCTGCTAGAGTCTAGGTCAATTAGCTGAGGCTATCCCTAAAAACCGAGTTCGACCCTAAAAAAAGAGGCTTTTAGCGGTTTTAAAGCTTTTTGAGCCGGATAAATGGCCTAGTAGGGGAACTTTTTCCCGAGAGGGAGAGTCGTCGGGAACTGGATAAAAACTAGAGTCCTCCCTCGATCGATAGACAAAATTGACGGTAATCGTTTAGAATAAAGCACTGAATACTGACGAGATGATAATTATCCCTATGACCGATCTCCAAGCAAAAACTAGATGGTCAACAGCGCGGCGATATTACGAATTGCTTAGTGTTTTAGTGGAACGTAATCTCAAGGGACGCTATCGGGGTTCTTTTCTGGGGGTTTACTGGTCTTTGTTAAATCCCCTGATTATGACGGCACTATACACGGCAATTTTCGGCACGGTTTTCGCCTCTTATTTTGATAATTCTATAGTTAACTATGTCCTAGCGGCTTTCACTGGTTTAGTAGTAATAAATTTTTTTAATGCTTCCACTAACCAAGCTTTACCTAGTATCGTCGGTAATGGCAGTATTTTAAATAAAATTCGTCTGCCAGTTAGCATTTTTCCCGTTTCGATGGTAGTGGCAAATATTTTTCAATTTGCTATTAGTATCTTTCCACTTTTGGCTATAGTAACTCTTTGGAAGTCTCAAAGTTTAATTAATGTAATTGCTCTGATTTTTCCCGTTATCGGTCTTTCTCTGGTTTGCACGGGAGTGGGTTTCTTTGTCAGTACCCTCTACGTTTTCTTCAGAGACTTACCCTATTTTTACGAAATTGTTTGTTTTGTCGCTTGGATTAGCAGCCCGATTTTCTATCCCCCAGAAATTATTCCTCCTTCCGTACAACCATTCCTCCTATTAAACCCATTATTACCGGTAATCGAAAGTATTCGTCAATTGTCCCTTTCCCCGGGATTGCCAGATTTTGGTTTGATTTTTCAATCTCTACTTGGGGGGATTATCATCTTAGGAATTGGTTGGACTTGCTTCCGACTCTGGCGACATTTATTTATGGATTTATTATAAATGACAGAAGTAATTCGACTCGATCAAGTGTCTCTCGAAAGACGTACTCAAGAAGAATTCTCCTATGATCTAAAAAGGACAATCTTCTCTCTTCTTGAAGGTAAATATCGTCAACCTGCCAAAAAATTAGTTCTAGATGATATAGATTTAGTCATTAATTCTGGAGCAAAATTAGGTATCATTGGAGCTAATGGCGCGGGAAAATCTACTCTTTTAAAAGTCATTTGTGGTATTCTAGAACCGACAAAGGGACAGGTGAGAGTCAGGGGACAAATTGCCTCTCTAATTGAATTAGGAGCGGGTTTTGATCCAGATTTACCAGTAAAAGATAATATTATTCTCTATGGGGTAATGCTGGGATTTTCTCGTCAGGAAATGAAGGAAAAAACCAAAGATATCCTTGACTTTGCTGAGTTAGAAGAATATATGGGAGCGCCGGTGAAATCTCTTTCTTCCGGGATGGTGGCTCGTTTAGGATTTGCGATCGCAACAGAGGTTCACCCCGATATTCTTATTCTTGATGAAGTCCTTTCCGTTGGGGATGAAAGTTTTAAAAATAAGTGTAAACGACGTTTAAAAAAATTCTGGAATTCTAACGCTACTATTTTAGTAGTTTCCCACGATTTGACTTTAATTCAAGAGTCCTGTGACCAAGCAATTTGGCTGAATAAGGGCCAGTTGCAATCTCAGGGTACACCAGAAGATGTAATCAAGTTTTATTTGGATTCTGTACATCAAAATGAAGTTAATTTTTAATTAAGTAGGTAAGCTCAGTTAATTTATCTACGTTTGGCTCTCTTGGGTTTGGTGGGTAAAATGTATTATAGGGTACATTCCTGCTGGCGGTCGCAACGCGCTCGCTACGCGAGACCAACTGGAACGAACCACAAAGACACAAAGGACACAAAGATTGATCGCTTCTAGATAATCTAAACTTATCACACAAAGAAGAAGAGAGCCTACGTTTGACTTAGTTGAAAACGCTGTAACAAAATAAAAAACCTCGGTGTCCAGCCGAGGTAGCGCTAAGTTATGTAGGAGAACTCAAGCAAATCTGTCAATGGGGTAAACCCAAACCCCGAAAACTTTTTTAAGCTAGTAGGCCAAGTTTTTTGCCGTTGTCTCGGACTCAAGGAATCATCTTCTGTCCTATACTCCTCGAGACAATCTGAACCGGCTTGGTGTCTTGGCTGTTTTGCTTTAACTTTTAGTTCATGTAAATAAATGTAACAATATTTTTACGAATTGTAAAGAAGGATTGACAAAATAAAACTTATATGTAATATAAGCTAAGTTAATATTTTTCGCCGATCGAAGCTAGGGAGGTAATATATAGGGAGATTGGTTCACTAGCGTGACAAGGTGTACCCAGAATGTCCTATTTGTTTTTGTTACCACTATTCACCGCTGCTCTGGCTGCCTATTTCTGGCAGAAGTCCAGCGATGAGATCGCTTATCTGGCCAGTGCCGCCACGGTAATTAGTTTAGTGTTGAGTCTGGTTTTGGCTCCTTGGCAGATTCAGCTACTAATTCTCTTGACAGTTGTGATTGTCGTCACCTTTTTATGGCAAGGACGAGAAGAGCAGAAGAATGTCCCCGTCCCCACTCCGGAAACCGCCGGCGAAAAAAAGTATCGTGGGGCCACCTATATGGAGCCAACAGTCGCCGAAGCTCCTGTCAAGGAGCGAGGGGGTAAATATCGGGGTGCGGAGGTTAAAATCACCAATAATCCCACGGTGGCCAACCCAATTCGCTCCTCATCTCTCAAATATCGCGGCGCCGGTTCGGCAAACAAAGACCAGTAATCAGTAATCAGTTATCAGTTATCAGTTATCAGTTATCAGATTTGAGTTTTCAGTTCACTGATTGGGTGCATCTTGTATTTGTGATTTTCTCTCACTTATGGTGAGCAGCAGAAGTTATTAAAAGAGGGCGAATGCAATTCGCCCCTACAATAATATTATTGAGATGCACCCCACTGATTACTGTTTACTGTTCACTGTTCACTGAAAATACTTCCCAATTCCCAATTCCCAATTCATAATTCATAATTCATAATTCATAATTCCTACATACTACTGGTCTTGAATATAAAGCTGATTATTTTTGAGACAATTGTATGCCTTTTGTAACTCGATTCCCAGATAACCGATATGTTCGGGAATAATTGCGGGATTGGTAGCGGCAAGCTCGCGGATTAATTTGAGGGGATTTTTGCCTTGATAACAAGCGACAACTTCCCCACTGCCGGGGGTAGTTTGTTGGACAAGAATTTGTTCTTTTTCCACAGAAATCAAAAAGTTACCGCTAGGGTCAAAAAAGTCGCGCTGATTGACAATCTTATCGTACTGGGTGGCGATTAATCGTTCGACATTCTCCCAAGTATCATCGTATATATGGGCCGATTGACTAATAGTAATCAATGGACCGAGGGTTAAATTATACTGGGAGCGTTGATTGATTTCTTGGCAAATATGTTGCTGTAAAGCACGCAATCCCATGGCATTTGCTGGCCAAGCGGCAAACATATCATTACTTCTAAATATTGCAGTGAGAGACAATTCATTTTCCACCACTCGCACCCAAATATGATTTAAACAGGGACTACCTCCCTTTTCGTGGTCTTTCACATCCCAAAGGGACATAACTGCACTAGCTGCGTCAATTTCTGAGATTAATTTATTAATAACCTGTTCAATTTGGTCTCGTCCAAACCAAGAGCGCAATCTTTGACCGTAGGTGTATTTAACTCCTTGGTGTATAGGGGAATCATCGAGAATTTGTCCGATATATTCGGTAAGAAAAGCTCTATCTATAGGCAAATAATTAGGTTCGGGAAAATAAAAGTCTGGGGGTTCATCGGTGACAACGGCCATTAGGTCAATTAATTCTTGCCATTTACCATCATATCCTGTCGGTCTAATTGTGCCAGTGGTTTTAATCTTTTGGAGAATTTTTACCCAAGTTTCGGCAATAGTTTTTCCTTCAATGCGATGACCGTATCTTGTCCCAGGTAGGAGAGAAGGAAGATTTTCTGAGATAGGAAAGGTTAATGGTTCTCCCCAAGTTGGTAAGGGGGATTGTTCTGCATAATTTTTGACAGTTTCAATCGCTTCTGGGATGGATTTAACCAGTTGGTATTGAATTGATTGACGCAATTTTTCGAGAATTTCTCGGTCAATTTCTTTGTCAACATATCCCGTGATAGAAGAATTAATTAGCCAACATTCTCCACCTGTGTCACTTTTTCCTAGTTGGAATCCTTGACTAAAAAAATCTAGCAAACATTGACAGCTACCAGAGTTCTTATCTTCCTTAGTCGCGTTGAGAATAACTAAGTATCTAACGTGGGGATTTGCTATTAAGTTTCTCAGCAGGGGACTAATTCCTCTGGTGGGACTATAAAGATTACCAATCACCGCGTATTGGTCGGGATTTAAATGTTTAGCAAGGGACTGTTTTACTGTCCATCCCGTGATAATTGCTGTTTGGCCGTGACCGCAGATTAATTGATTGGGTTTATAGTGGGGTTGGTAGGTGAATTTAGGGGTGGTTTCTGTACTAAGCATGGATTTAAATTAGTCGTTCAAGATAATTAATAATATTTCGGTGAAGTTTTTCTATTGTATCACTACCATCCAGTTGTAAACAATTATCTTTATATTCTTTAAATATCTCGATAAACATTTGACGAACTTTTATTAATTTTTCTTGTTTTTCGTACAATTCTGTGATGGCTCTGTTTTTAATTCTTGCTAGAGAAATATCGGGAAGAACATCGATATAAATAACTAAATCTGGATTGGGAAAATGTTGATTTAACTGTCGAACAAAAGCAAATTCTTCGGGATTATTGCAATTGTAGGCCAGGGAGGAAAAATAATAACGAGTAGTGATAACGTGGGTTTGTTCTTGCTGAATAAGTTTAAAAACGCCCTCGTAATCATTATATAAGTGATAATGGCGATCAGCTGCAAATAAATAGGCCATTTGTCGGTCAAATTGATTTTGATCTTTGATAGAAATAAGATTAGTTTGCATTATTTCTCGAATCAAACGACCGATGACTCCCTCGGAAGGTTCCGGACTTAAAACTGCTTTTTCCCCTCGCTTTAAAAAATATTCTTGTAGGAGTTTTGCTTGGGTACTTGTTCCCGATCCGTCAATACCTTCAAAGACAATAAATTTCGGTTTCATAATTTAATCTTCCTTCTCGATCTAATTATCTAAATAATTGTTTTAGCCAAGTTAACCAAGATTTTTTCGGGGGGATTAATTGCGTCATTTCTCCGATAATTTCTCCCATACTTCCCCAAGCATAAATATTTTTATTGAGGGATTGTATGGTTAAATTTTCTTGTAAAGCTAAACTGATAATACTAATCATTTCCTCTGCTTGATTACCGACTATTTGCGCTCCCAGTATTTTACCATCTTGTCGGTAGATTAATTGACAAAATCCCGTGGTTTCCCCCCAGATTTGCTGTGGGACTATATTTTTAATTGGATAGTTGATCATCTTTACCTCCTCACCATAGCTCTCCTGGTCCGCTTTTCCAGTTAAACCCACCCAAGCAATAGCAGGATCGAAAGCAATAAATGAGGGAATTTGCTGGGGATTAAAGTTAAATTTTTCTCCCGTGAGCAGATGCTTGACTAACCCAAAAGCAGCCCGGTGATTTAAAGTAGGATCGGGATAATTATTTCTGAGCAAATTTAGGGCATAAATGCGGGAATTATCGGTTTGTAATTGCTGATTAACCCTAATTAATCCCTCCTCTAGTTTAACTCCCACCCCGGCCAAATTTAATCCCCGTTCATTGACTTGATAATTACCAGCAAAAATGAGATCATCGACTTCGATAACACGATTGCCTAATTGTAACCATTTTTGACCCTCGATCGCTTTCACTTGACTAGGACAATAGTTGGGTAAAATCTTAATTCCTTCCGCTTCTAAAATGGCAGTAACTAAATGGGAGATTTCCCGATCAACATCCGGCAGTAGATAACTATCCTCGATAATTAAGCTAATTTCTTTCCCTAAACGTCGGAGAATTTGTGCCAAACTCACAGCCATGCTGCTGTTGCCAATAATCGCTAAATGTTGTCCTAAATTGTCTAAATTTGGCTCTTGCCAAAGGGTTTGAGCGGTAAAATAATTAACCTCATCTAAGCCGAAAATTTTCGGGACTTGCGGATAAAAACCAGTAGCGATAAGATAGTGTTTAGCCAACAATTGCCGACCGTTAACCACGAATCCCAAATGGGGCAGCCGGACAAATTCCCCCCCACCCGGGATCACATCTATTCCTTCCGTGGCTAATCTCGCTAAAGAATGATGTTTATTAATAGTTTTATCTACTTCCTCTAACCATTGCCGCAACTGTTGCCATTGGGGATAAATGGCCGTTTCTTGCCAATGATTAAGCAGTTTATAAAGATGGATAATTTGGCTGTACCCTTTGCTAAAAATGTCCTCAGATGCCTCTAAATTGCCGCTAGAAGGCTGTTGCACTAAAGCCACCCTTTTTTTGAGGTGAACAGCCAACAAAGCCGCTTCTATCCCCGCAGGAGTGGCACCGATAATTACTAAGTCGTAAACCACAAATATAAAGTAGGAATCAGGAGACAGTATTCAGGAGTCGGTCGTCGGTCGTCAGTCCCGATGCCAAAGTTGGCACCGCCAAGCATGAAAATATTCTGATTGACGAATTTGCGTTATTTCAGCTTCTATTTCCAAATCAGTGCCTCTCCTGATATGTAGCCTATACTCAACGGATTTAGTATTACTTCCGATTTTATCACTCAATCCAAGCCTTTGGGGGGTTCTACCCCCCAAACCCCCCGTTGGGGGCGTGGCGCCGCCCCCAAACCCCCCGCGCATTAGTTTTTCGGTGGGATGCTTACACGCAGCTGCTGACACATCTGTAATAATTTAAGAGTCACTCCCCTTGCATGAGTGCCTCTCCTGATATGTAGCCTATACTCAATGGATTTAGTATGATTGACGAATTTGCGTTATTTCAGCCTCTATTTTCAAGTCAGGAGTCGGAATTCAGGAGACGGTATTCAGGAATCGGAAACTTAACACTTAACACTTAAAACTGATAACTGATAACTGATAACTGATTACCGGCGCCGGTCTTGCAGTTTTTTATAGACATCTCGCAGGGGGACTTGATGATAGGCGAGGGCGACGAGGGTATGATAAAAAAGATCGGCCACTTCTGAGGCAATAGCATCGCCATCATTATCTTTGCAGGCCATGACCACTTCTGCCGATTCTTCGCCGATTTTCTTGAGAATTTTGTTATCTCCCCCGGCCAAAAGTTTACAGGTGTAGGATTCCGGATGAGGATCGTCTCTGCGATCGCAAATTACCTTAAACAATTCCGAGAGGGTGTCGGCCGCTGGCGGTGATTTTTGCCAATTTACTTGATGAAAACAGCTTCTTTCGCCAGTATGACAGGCGATATCACCGATTTGCTCAATAGTCAGTAGGATAGCATCACTATCGCAATCGTAGCGAATTTGACGCACCTTTTGGATATGGCCCGAGGTGGCCCCTTTGTGCCACAATTCTTGACGAGAACGACTCCAATACCACGCTTCCCCGGTGGTGAGGGTTTTTTCGAGGGATTCCCGATTCATCCAGGCCATCATTAACACTGTAGCATCAAGATAGTCTTGAGCGATCGCTGGTACTAAACCCTGGGAATTATAAGCGATTGCGTCGAGGGGAATAGCGGAGAGTAAAGAGGACATCAGTTTTTCGCGGTCAAGAATTATGGTGGGACAAATTACCCAAGGCTTAATTATATAGCCTTGAGGAATTCCCCTAAATGGCCGCACAGAATTACACTGTACAATACTCTAATTTTTCCCACCGTAGGGGCTAATTGCCTTCGCCAGGCATTGCCTTGGCAGGGAGGGCCGACGCCATACGCCCCTACAGAAGCTGATTAAAAACAAAAATCAGGTGTTGGCTTATATTACAATCAATACTTACAGGGAAAGCTAAAAGCTAGAAACCCAGACGGGGAGCTAACCTTTAGCTGTTCTTGTTCAACGTCACAGTTATCAATGTGTGCAAGACATTGGTAACTGTTATTTTTGCTTCTTGAAGCGGGAAACCAATCCTAAACCACCCACTGCCAAAAGTCCGAGGATAGTACCCGGTTCGGGGACGGTTTGGGTGTAGGCGTTTTCGATACCAGAAAGTGCAGCTGAATCGGTGGGAGTCCATGAATCGAGAACATAGATAGTTTGTCCTGAAAGGGAGCCGAAGTCTTCTTCACCGTTGAATGAATACAGGTCGGCAAGAAGGTTTGTACCATTTAGAGCATCGCCCCATACTTTTTTATTTACGTTGCAAGCACCACCCTGCAGATCGTCACAATCGCTATCTAATTCCACACCTGCGAATTCCTTAGGACCGTTGATTTGGAGCTTATAGGAAACACTTCCTGCTGTGTTTTCAAGGGGGTCGAACAGACCACCAAAATCGTAAGTAAGGCCAGACTGGGCGAATCTGAGGAAGCTATCTGGGGTGGTAAAACCATCGCACAGGATATCGGAGATCGTCTTGTCTCCTACCATCCACGAACCGCCCGTGTTGCAGAATACTTGAACTGCTTGGGCAGAGGGAGCAACGAGTAGAGAACCGGCAACAGAGGAAAGGGTAGCGATGCCGATCGCTAGAGAGCCAGAAGCAAAGGTTTTGGTTAATTTGTTGGTTGTCATCATAACTGAATTATCCAGCGTTAATTGTGTGTCCTATAGCCATCAAAAGAGGTCAGGCAAGGGTTAAGCTTGCTGATAACTTTTTGTTTGACTTGACAGAACTATAGCGAAACTTTTCAAAAAAATCAAGTGTTTTATAAAACTTTTTTTTGGCAATATTTATCTATTTTTTGTCCAATTTATCGGAGTTTTTCTTAAACATAACTACCCAAAAGTTAACAAATATACCCAAAATTTTTGGGTGAAAGTTGGACAAATAAACAGGCTCTAGTTTAAAAAAATCTCTCAATTCTTTACAAAACTTAATCAAGAGGGGTAAGTAGAGCGGCACAATTATTTGTAGGATGGGTTAGCGGTAGCGTAACATGAGCGGGCGTTGGGTTTCATACTTCAAACCAACCTACGTTCGTCTTATATTTAATTCCACCCACCTACTTACAATGTATAAAACTTAACAGTTTTGATCGTTAAAACTGGAATTGCAGAAGAATTAATTCCCTAACGGAAGAAAACAGGGGGAAGGCAATTCATCCCTACAGCAAGGTACTTTTGCTCCTCTAAAAAGATAACCCGTGTGACCCTGAAACAAACTCAGGTTTTAGAAAGACAAAAAATCCTGTTTAATACCTCTATCTAAAGGAGTATTATTAATTTTCCTACTGTCTCAGTTGGGACAATTCTCCCCTGATAAATTTCTTTAATTTAAAACCGAGTTAAGTAGCTGGTTATGATTAAATTAAAAATGGATTTTAGGTTCGATCCCCCCTTAGTCCCCCCTTGATAAGGGGGGTGTCGATCCCCCCTTAGTCCCCCCTTGATAAGGGGGGTGTCGATCCCCCCTTAGTCCCCCCTTGATAAGGGGGGTGTCGATCCCCCCTTAGTCCCCCCTTGATAAGGGGGGTGTCGATCCCCCCTTAGTCCCCCCTTGATAAGGGGGGTGTCTGACAACTTTTAACGCCTACCTACTTAGAATCAATACTTACAGGGAAAGCTAAAAGCTAGAAACCCAGACGGGGAGCTAACCTTTAGCTGTTCTTGTTCAACGTCACAGTTATCAATGTGTGCAAGACATTGGTAACTGTTATTTTTGTTTCTTGAAGCGGGAAACCATTCCTAAACCACCCACTCCCAGAAGTCCGAGGATAGTACCAGGTTCGGGGATAGAACTAGGGGGGTCTAGGTCTTGAGTGAAGCTGTTAGTGGAAGATTGTAATAGAGAGTTACTGTGAAGACTTGTGAAGGTATCGATCACTTTGATGGGACTAGCATTGAAAGACAGAATACTGCCAAAGGCGTCAGAGCCGTTTGTGGAAGTTAGGGTGATAAGCGGAGTACCACCTAGTGTGAAAACCTTCTTGGTAGCGAGATAATTTGTGCTTCCACCCAGTCCAGATATATCTGTATCGAATATAATCGTATCGAAAACTAGGGGGGGGGTTGAAATAGCGACAATCTTGACTTTGTATTCCAATGTACCATTGGCAACACCCAAGCTAGTTTCTTCACGAAAATTTACAGTCCAAACATCTTGATTGAGAACGAATCTCAGTTTATCGCCTGCACCAACATCGCCACCGAAACTGAAATCGGAGAACAATTGGTCGCCAAGCTTAACAGAATCATATACCGTTGCGCCGATCGAGAGTCCGCCAGAAGTAATAGTAGCATTGACAAAACCATTGCCACCTACAAGTGGAACGGTAAAAGAACTAGCTTGAGCGGGGGTAGCCATAGCGGTGGCGATGCCGAGGGTAGCTACACCCCAGAGGATTGTGGCTAATTTGTTGATTGTCATGATGACTAAATTATCGAGTGTCATTTATGGTTACTATAGACATCAAAAAAATTTAGACGAGTATTAGGCTCGTTGTTTTTTTTTGCTTGTCTTGACAAAAATATAACTAAAAATCTACCCAAAAAAACAAAATTTTTAGAAGACTTTTTTGACAATATTTATATATTTTCGTCCAACTTATGGCAGTTTTTATTAAACACAATTGTCCCAAAAAATAGACAAATATACTTAGGCTTTTTTGTGAAAGTTGGACAAATAAACAGGCTCTACTTAAAAAAAAATCTCTCAAATTGTTACAAAACTTTATCAAGAGAGGAACAATGGATAAAACTTAACAGTTTTGATCGTTAAAACTGGAATTGCATAAGAATTAAGGGACTTGCGCTTTGATAATGTACCTTTTGGGCGAACACAGTTCGCCCCTACATTGTGGACAAAATCCGTTACTATCGCTCAGGTTTGCTGATCACTCTAAGTAGGGGGAGAGCCTTCGATGGACCGGGCAAGATAGCCTTGATAAGGGGGGTGTCTGATAATTTTTAACGCCTACCTACTCATCTCTATCTAAAGGGGTATGACTAATTTTTATAAATCATCTAGACTCACCATTGTAGGGTGATACCAATATAAAATTGGACAACCGACTGTCTAACGTTGGACAACCTTGCCTCGATAAATTTCTTTAATTAAAACCGAGTTCTATACTATGAATACTCTCATCACTATTCGAGAAGCCTCGGATTTACTCGGAGTTAGCATTAAAACCCTCCGGCGCTGGGAACAACAGGGGAAAATTACCTCAATTCGTACCCGTGGCGGTCATCGCCGATTTCGACCGGGAGATCTCTTACAATCTGGCCAAGAAACCAGATTTATTGTTGGCTATGCTCGTGTTAATCGACCTGAACAAAAACCACAATTAGACACCCAAATAAAAGCGTTAGAAGACTTTTGTAGTCAGCAGGGTCAACCCTTTGAAATTCTCACCGATATCGGCGACGGAGTCAGCCACAATCACCCTAATTTTATGCGTCTAGTGAAGATGATTTGTCACGGTGAGGTGAAATCTCTAGTTTTAACCCATGCGGAAAGTGTGAGTCGCTTTTGTCATGATTTTATTTTGGGTTTGTGCGGTATCTTCAAAATCCAAGTTATTCTCCTCAATCAACCCCAGAAATCCATTGCAGCTGAGGATTTAGTCGAGGATATCCAATCCCTCGTCACCATCTGTTACAATAGTCTCTACCCAATACATGACCAGGCTCATCAGCAATTACTAGAACACCTAGGGGCGCTTAAGAATATCCGTGTGGGTTAAAATTACCCTTGCCGTGGGTTTCTCATCCCTCTTTTTAGTTGTCTGATGCCGCCTCTACTGTTCCCCGAACAACGGCCAAAAATAGTAATATTTTAGATGATAAAGACAATATGATCCCCCCTTGCCCTAGGGTTGATTCAAGGTAGGGTTGATTCATGAATCAACCCTACCCCTTGCCTCCCTTAAAAAAGGGGGGAAAACCAGGAAAGTTCCGTTTTCCAAGCTGGATTGAGGGGGATCAAATTGGCTAACGGCTATAATAACTCCACATTGACGGCAAATGAAACTAGAAACCACGGCGATTAAACGGATTCTCGATGCTAACCTTGACCGCGCCAGAGAAGGACTGCGAATTATCGAAGAATGGTGTCGTTTTGGCTTAGATAATCCCGATTTAGCCCAAGAATGTAAAGAAATGCGCCATCAATTAGCTAGTTGGCACTCGATCGATCTTAAACGACATCGGGACACGGCCGGCGATATCGGCAGGGATTTAAGTCATCCCAGGGAAGAAATCCGGGAGACTGTCGAGGGACTGCTGCAAGCAAATCTGGCTCGCGTGCAGGAGGCTTTTAGGGTTTTAGAAGAATACGGTAAACTCTATGATCTAGAGCTAGGGATAGCCTGTAAACAGCTGCGCTATCGGGTTTATCAGCTAGAGAGTAAACTATTAATCTCTCCACCTCTGGAAAAACTGCAAGGATATCCCCTCTATCTAGTCACTTCTCCCGCCGAAAATCTGTTAGAAATCGTTGAATTAGCCCTAAAAGCAGGTTTAAAATTGGTGCAGTACCGCCATAAAACCGCCGCTGATACCATTCGTTTAGAAGAAGCTGCTAAACTCTGTGAGTTATGCCACCGTTACGATGCTTTATTTATTATGAACGATCGCGTCGATATTGCTAAGGCCGTTCATGCTGATGGTGTTCATCTCGGTCAACAGGATCTACCGATTTCCCTAGCGCGGCAATTTCTCGGCCCGACGGCAATTATCGGCCGGTCCACCACTAATCCCCAAGAGATGGCCAAAGCAATCCAAGAAAAGGCCGATTATGTGGGAGTTGGTCCAGTTTATGCCACCCCCACCAAAGCAGGAAAAACCCCGGCAGGATTGGAATATGTCCGTTATGCGCGGGAAAATTGCCCTTTACCCTGGTTTGCGATCGGTGGTATTGATAGTAATAACATTAAAGAGGTTTTAGAGGCAGGAGCGCAACGGGTGGCTGTAGTCCGGGCCATCATGGAAGCGCAGCACCCCGATGTGGTGACACAACAATTATTAACCCAATTAAAGTAGGGTGTGGGGAGGGGGAATTATGAATTATGAATTATGAATTATGAAGTGGGGTGTGGGGTGTGGGGTGTGGGGTGTGGGGTGTGGGGTGTGGGGTGTGGGGTGTGGGGAGGGGGAATTATGAATTATGAATTATGAATTATGAAGTGGGGTGTAGGGTGTAGGGTGTGGGGTGTGGGAATTATGAATTATGAATTATGAATTATGAAGTGGGGTGTAGGGTGTAGGGTGTAGGGTGTGGGGTGTGGGGAGAAAAAAGCTGTCTCCTGTCTCCTGTCTCCTAAATACTCCGATTAATTCATTTGTTCGTATCCAAATCCATGTCAGAAATAACCTTGCAAATCAACGGCAAAACTCAAACCTGTTTACCCGCAACTAAACTAGCGCAAATGCTAGAAAATTTGGGCATGAATCCTCGGTTAGTTGCAGTGGAATATAACGGGGAAATCCTCCATCGTCAGTATTGGGAAAACACGGAAATCAAGGAGGGGGATAAATTAGAAATTGTTACTATTGTCGGGGGGGGATAAAATAATCAACAATCGACACTTGAGGGAAAAAACTTGTTAGTTATCGGTTTAATGAGTGGCACATCGGTGGATGGCATCGATACCGCTTTAGTGGAGATTAGCGGTACGGTGGAATCTCCACAGGTGCAGTTATTAGCAGGGGAAACCTATCCCTATTCCCCCCGATTACGCGAGACAATTTTACAAGTCTGTGGGGGAGAAAAGCTATCTATTGAAGCTTTAGCCAGCTTAGATGATGATATCGCCGCAGAATTCGCCCGTGCCGCTTTAAATATCCAAAAAGAAGCCCCAAAAGCCCAATTAATCGGCAGTCACGGTCAAACCGTTTTTCATCGACCCCCTGCAAACGATCGCCTCGGTTACACGGTACAATTAGGACGGGGAGCAGCGATCGCAAAAATTACCCGTATCCCCACCATTAGTAATTTTCGCGCTGCCGATATCGCCCAAGCTGGTCACGGTGCGCCCCTAGTGCCGAAAATTGACGCTTATCTGCTTTCTCACCCCACCAAAGCCCGCTGCGTTCAAAATATCGGCGGTATTGGCAATTTAACCTATCTACCCCCCCGACAAACGGAAAATTGGCAGCAAAAAATTTTCGGTTGGGATACTGGACCGGGCAATGTCCTTATCGATTTGGCCGTACAATTTTTGAGCCAAGGCCAACAAACCTACGACCATAACGGTCAATGGTCGGCCCAGGGTCAACCCTGCTCGGAATTAGTTCATAAATGGCTACAGGAGCCTTATTTTCAACAATATCCCCCTAAATCCACCGGCAGAGAGTTATTTAGCCCCGCCTATCTAGCCCAATTGCGCGAGGATGCCCAAGCTTATTCCCTCAGTGATGCCGACTGGTTGGCTAGTTTAACCGATTTAACCGCCATTTCGATCGCTCACAGCTATCAAACCTTTTTGCCAGAAATGCCTGCGGAAGTGCTGCTCTGCGGTGGTGGCGCTCGTAATTCCTACCTGCGCCAACGACTCCTAGCACATTTGGGGTCAAATGTCAAGCTTTTGACCACCGATGAGGTAGGATTAAATAGCGATTTTAAAGAAGCGATCGCTTTTGCCCTTTTGGCCTATTGGCGCTGGCACAATTTCCCCGGTAATTTACCGCAAGTCACGGGGGCAAAAGCAGCGGTTTTATTGGGAGAAATTTACCTATGAGCAGCATCTATGAAATATTTTCAACAATTCAACGCCAAAGGGTCAGCGATGGGCAAATAGTGCCAATTTTAAGCGATTGTGCCGACTATAAACGTCTTTTAATTCTTGTTTGGCCGCAATTGGGAGATTTTGACAGTCTCGAATACGCTTGGTGGTTAGAAAAAGAGGCGGCCCTTTGGCAAAATGCTGGGATCACCATTCGTGCCATCGGTATCGGCGATCGCAATTCAGGTTTAAAATTCGCTGAATATACGAAATTTCGGCAAGATTGGCTTTTTGTTGACCCCAAAGCTGAATTACATAATTTATTGGGACTGTATCGCGGTTTATCGTTAAAATTACCCAGATTTTCCCCCGGTCAAAATGCTTGGTTAAATCTAATTTTGATGTGTGCGGGTGTGGGTAGTCCGGGGACTCTGGCCGAAGTGCTGCGGGGTTATCTTGGCGATCGCAAAGCCCCCCAATTAATTGCCGAGGAGGAAACAATACAAGCGCGGCCTTTACCACCTTTCCGGGGTTCCCTATTCAATCTTGCTGGGGGTCAAGGTTTTCAGCGACCTTTTGAATTAGCCACCCTGAGACTGCGTAATATGGGTCAAGTTTTGGGCAATTGGTCAACATATATCCCCGATAGTAGTTATCTCACCCAACGGGGAGGGACTTTTTTATTTGATAGTCAAGGAAAGTTACTCTATGAGCATCGAGATGGAGGTATCTTGGGCTTTGCTGAGAATATGAGTTATCCCCTCGCTTTTTTGCGGGATTAAGCTTTTTTCTTCTCCATATAGAGATTTTCGATTAAATGATACCAGTCCAAAATTTTAATCCTTTCCTGTTTCTCACCGATTTCAGGGAATAATTATCACAATAACCCTTTTGTAGGGCTTTTTGTTTCCCCATCGGGAATTATCATCTTACCTTGGCAGACCAGAACTGATGCACCACCCACAGAAACTTCCGTAATTTTACGGTTGTTTTTCTGGAACTTTAATTGTAAACTGCTGGGTCTGCCCATTTCCACTCCCTGGATTATCGTCCATTGATTCATCCCTTCCCTAGAAGATTCTAAGGCCCCTAGGTAGCCCGCTAAAGCGGCCACAGCCGAACCGGTGGCGGGGTCTTCCATAACTCCCAAACCGGGGGCAAACATTCGGCCATAGAGACGAGATTGGGGTGATTCTAGGTCAAAACAGCAGACAAAAAGGGAATTAGCGGGGGATTGTCCCAATAATGATGACCAGAGACTTAGATTTAGTTTTATTTTCCCTAAAATATCGCGATTTTTGACGGGGATGAATAAAAAAGGGAGACCACAGGAAAAAGCGCGGGGGGGATAACCGGGTAAGAAATCGGCAACGCTTAGGGAAAGAATCGCCGCTAAATCATCGAGAGCATAAGTATCCGTCACTAATTCGGGCAATTGTGCCACTTTTAACTCACTATAGACCGGTTTTTCCCCCTCCATGAGAATTTTTACCGGTACTAAACCGACTCCTTCCTCTAGATAAATCGTGGTTTCTCGGTAAGGGGGAATAGCACCGATTAGGGCTAAAATATAGGCCGTGCCGACGGTAGGATGGCCCGCAAAGGGTAATTCGGTACTGGGGGTAAAAATACGGACTTTTTTGCTGCCTTGGGGCGTTTCTGGCGGAAAAACGAAGACTGTCTCCGAGAAGTTAAATTCGGCGGCGATTTTTTGCATCTGGGTGCGGGTTAATCCAGATGCTTCCGGAAAAACCGCCAAGGGATTACCGCCAAAAATGCAATCGCTAAAAACATCGGCGGTATAGTAGGAATAGGTAGGCACGCGGGGGATAGGGCAACAGTTATCGGAGAATTTTTTGATCTTACAACTATTTTCACCTCTGACCGCCCCCCGGTTGTCTGTCTAGGGATAGATTCTCCTTGTCAGTCCTGTTGGTTTCTATTAAGAAATAATTAAAATACAGAGTTTTTCATAAAGATAAGGTATATCTTGAATCGTCTCGGAGTCTCCTATGGGAAAAACCACAAAGACACAAAGGACACAAAGATTGATCGCTCCTATATAAGTTAAACTCATAACACAAAGAATAAGAGAGCCTAACTGCTATAGACTCTACTACTTATTCGGTTCTAATCTGGCTAATAAACTGACTAACTTATCTCTGACGGAATTGTGGGTGTATTCGTCTTCAGGGTGAGGTTTTTGATGGGGTTGTTGAAAATAGGGACGTTCCCCGTATAATTGTCCCCATTTCACATCGACTCGGTGTACTAATTCATAGAGTAATTCTTGATTGTCTAAAATTTCTTCTAGGATTAACTGTAAAGCTTGAACGGGATTATCTAAATTTTGACTGACTTTTGTTAATTCTTCATCGACGATAAGCTGTAAAATTATCTGCAAAGCTCCCGAAGAATCACCTAAATGAGCGGCAATAAATTGTTTAATCTCTGTGGTAACTTGCACCAATTTGGGGACGGGAGATTCCCCTTTGAGGAAATCCGCCCCCTCTTGAGCGATAAAATCTGCTAGGGTAAACTCGCGCCTTTCGATGATATCTTGGGAAAAATCCGGTTCTTCAGGGGTCATAAATTAAAAATATTAGCGATAATAGACTCTAGGACTTATTGTGACATTTTTAGGAATATCTATGGGCATCGATCGCAGAGAGTTTCAGCAGCGTCGTCAGCAGGTAATGGAAAAAATCGGCAATGGAACCGCAATTTTTCGCAGTGCGCCCATGGCGGTCATGCACAATGACGTAGAATACACCTATCGTCAGGATAGTGACTTTTTTTACCTGACAGGATTTAATGAACCGGACGCGGTGGCGATTTTAGCACCCCATCACCCCGAACATCAGTTTATCCTGTTCGTACAGCCAAAAGACCCAGAAAAAGAAACCTGGACCGGCTATCTCCACGGTGTGGAAGGAGCAAAGGAGATTTTTGCTGCTGATGAGGCCTATTCTATCCAAGAATTGGACGAAAAATTACCGCAATATCTCGAAAAAGCCGAACGAATTTATTATCATCTCGGACGGGACAAAACTTTTAATACAAATGTTCTCAATCACTGGCAAAAATTAATCGCCACTTTTCCCCGTCGCGGCACTGGACCGACTGCTTTAGAAGATACTAATTTTATTCTCCATCCTTTGCGCTTGCTGAAAACCGCAGCCGAATTGGACAATATTCGCCAAGCAACTGCTATTTCAGCACAGGCACATAATCGGGCCAGAGAATTTACCAAAGTTGGTCACTATGAGTATCAAATTCAAGCGGAAATTGAGCATACTTTTCGTCTAGAAGGGGGTATGGGTCCTGCTTATCCTTCTATTGTTGCTAGTGGTGCTAATGCCTGTATTCTGCACTATATCAACAATAATCGCCAAGTACAAGAAAATGAGCTTTTGTTAATTGATGCCGGTTGTGCCTACAATTACTATAACGGTGATATTACCCGCACTTTTCCCGTTAATGGTAAATTTACCCCCGAACAAAAAATTATCTATGAAATTGTTCTGGAAGCTCAACTAAAGGCGATTGAAGTGGTAAAAACAGGTAATCCTTATAATCTTTTTCATGACACAGCCGTGAGGACAATTGTGGAGGGATTAGTAGATTTAGGGCTATTGGTCGGCGATATTGATGAGATAATTAAAGAGGAAAAATATAAGCCTTTTTATATGCACAGAACTGGTCATTGGTTAGGATTAGATGTCCATGATGCAGGAGGTTATAAAGTTAACGAAGAAACTTGGCAAAATTTGCAGCCCGGTCATGTTTTAACCGTGGAACCGGGTATTTATATCGCCCCCGATATTAAACCTGCTGAAGGACAGCCGGAAGTGCCGGAAAAATGGCGGGGTATCGGTATCCGTATCGAAGATGATGTGTTAGTTACTGCCACAGGAAATGAGGTTTTAACTGCAACAGTTCCCAAAAAAGTTGAGGATATCGAATCTGAGTAAAAAGCTAGGTGTTAAAAATTGTCAGTTCCCCCCTAACCCTAGGGTTGATTCATGGTAGGGTTGATTTATAGTAGGGTTGATTTATAGTAGGGTTGATTTATAGTAGGGTTGATTTATAGTAGGGTTGATTCATGAATCAACCCTACCCCCCTTAAGGAGATTCAGTTAAGTTTTTTCTAGAGATTATTATGGTTGTCACCAAAGAAAAATTATATACCTTTGCGGAATATTTAAATTATCGGGACTGCACGGATAATAAATACGAATTATTTAACGGAGAATTAATTTCTATGCCTCCTGCTAGTGGCTTTCATGCTTTGATACTTAGATATATATTTAAGGTGTTAGAAAGGGAAATAGAGAGGCTACAATTAGACTGGCAAGTTATGCCCGCTACGGTGGGAATTCGCACCGATAAAGCTAAATCGAGAATCCCAGACTTAATGATTTTAACTGCTGAACAATGTCAAGAGATTAGAAATATGACCACAGCAGTGATTGAATTTCCTCCCCTGTTAGTTGTAGAAATTGTTAGCCCCGGTAATGCCGATGATGACTACCGTTATAAGCGTTCAGAATACGCAGTGAGAGGCATTCCTGAATACTGGATTATCGATCCTATGTCCCTAAAAATATCGGTTTTAACCCTGATTTCGGGATTTTATGAACTGGCAGAATTTAATCAGGAAGATAGGATAATATCGGTGACATTTCCTGATTTAAAATTAACTCCTCAAATGGTCTTTGAATAGTAAAATCTCGGCTGGAGGTTATCATGATTGCTACCCAACAAAAAATATATACCTTTACAGAATATTTAAATTATCAGGACTCCACAGATAATAAGTACGAATTATTTAACGGAGAATTAATTTCCATGCCTCCCGCTAGTGGCTTTCATGCTTTAATTCTTGCCTTTCTTTATGATTATTTAATAGCAGAAATTAAAAGATTAAATCTCACTTGGAAAGTTATGCCTGCTACGGTGGGAATTCGCACCGATAAAGCTAAATCGAGAATCCCAGACTTAATGATTTTAACTGCTGAACAATGTCAAGAGATTAGAAATATGACCACAGCAGTGATTGAATTTCCTCCCCTCTTAGTTGTAGAAATTGTTAGCCCCGGTAATGCCGATGATGACTACCGTTATAAACGTTCAGAATATGCGGTAAGAGGCATTCCTGAATACTGGATTATCGATCCTATGTCCCTAAAAATATCGGTTTTAACCCTGATTTCGGGATTTTATGAACTAGCAGAATTTAATCAGGAAGATAGGATAATATCGGTGACATTTCCTGATTTAAAATTAACTCCTCAAATGGTTTTTGCACAGTAGCATTATTAACGATTATGACTATCCCCTTAGAAATCCAACAACGTTGCCAACAACTAAAAACAGAACTACAAAGGGCCAGTTATGCTTATTATGTTCTTGATGATCCTTTTATACCCGATAGCGTTTATGATCAACTTTATCGGGAATTAGAAGACATAGAAAAGCGTTATCCCCAATTAATCACCCCCGATAGTCCCACCCAAAGAGTCGGAGATAAAATCTCTAGTCAATTCGTTTCTGTCCGTCATAATATTCCCCTCTATAGTCTCGAAAATGCCTTTAACCTCGAAGAATTAAATAAATGGGGCAGCCGTTGGCAAAGATATGTAAATGAAACCCAAGACACGGAATATGTGTGTGAATTAAAAATCGATGGTTCCGCGTTAGCTTTAACCTACGAAAACGGCTTTTTAGTCAGAGGTGTTACTAGAGGGGATGGAGTCACTGGCGAAGATATTACCCCCAATGTGCGGACAATTCGCTCTATTCCTTTACGCTTAAATATAGACAATCCCCCGGCAATTGTGGAAGTGCGCGGCGAAGCTTTTTTACCCCTCGATACCTTCGATAAAATCAATCAAGAAAGAGAAGAAAAAGGGGAATCTCTCTTTGCTAATCCCCGCAATGCGGCAGCAGGAACCCTACGACAATTAGATCCGAAAATAGTTGATAAAAGACGCTTACAATTTTTTGCCTATACCCTGCATTTAGACGATAACCATATCACTACTCAATGGCAATCCTTAGATAGATTAGAAACCATGGGATTTCTGGTTAATCCCCACCGTCAACTCTGTCCATCCCTGCAAGAAGTGGCGCAATACTATCAAGATTGGCAAGAAAAACGTCATCAATTAGCCTACATGACCGATGGTGTCGTAGTCAAAATCAACGATTTACAGCGACAAAATCGGTTAGGATTCACCCAAAAATTCCCCAGGTGGGCCATCGCTTTAAAATATCCAGCCGAAGAAGTCCCCACGGTAGTTAAAGATATTATCGTCAATGTGGGACGCACCGGCGCAGTCACACCCATGGCGGTGATGGAACCAGTACAGGTAGCAGGAACCACCGTACAAAGGGCTACTTTACATAATAGCGATCGAGTGGCCGAATTAGATATCCGAGTCGGTGACACGGTAATTATCCGCAAAGCGGGGGAAATTATCCCGGAAGTGGTGAGAATCCTGCCAGAATTGCGTCCTCCCCAGACTTTACCCTTCCAGATGCCCACTAATTGCCCTGAATGTCAATCTCCCCTAGTCCGTCCGGTGGGGGAAGCGGTGACGCGCTGTGTTAATAGTTCCTGTCCGGCGATTTTGCGGGGAAGTGTAGTACATTGGGCCAGTCGCGATGCTCTCGATATCCGGGGATTAGGGGAAAAAGTGGTGATTTTGCTGATTGAACAGGGATTAGTTACCGCTATTTCTGACCTCTACAGCCTCGAAAAAACGGAAATTGCCAAATTAGACCGAATGGGCGAGAAATCCGCCTTAAATTTGATTACAGCTATGGCTCAAAGCAAAAATCAAAGCTGGTCGAGGGTACTTTATGGGCTAGGAATCCGCTATGTGGGCAGTGTTAACGCCAAAATTCTCGCCGAAAGTTTTCGGACAGTGGAGGAGTTAGCTAACGCCAGCGTGACTAATTTAGCCTCTGTCTATGGTATCGGTGAAGAAATCGCTCAATCGGTCTATGATTGGTTTAGAATCGCCGCTAATCGGGATTTAGTCGCTAAATTACAGGCAGCGGGTTTACAATTTGCCGCAGCAGCAAAAACCACCACCACAAAAGCGACTTTAGCAGGGAAAACCTTTGTCATTACTGGCACTTTACCAACTCTCAAACGGGAGGAAGCGAAAGAATTAATCGAAAAAGCCGGGGGGAAAGTGACGGGTTCTGTCAGCAAAAAAACTGATTATTTAGTGCTAGGAGAAGCGGCTGGTTCTAAGCTAGAAAAAGCCCTAGAATTGGGCATTACTCAGCTAACTGAAGCACAATTACTCGAATTAATCGGGGATTAAATATAATTATTTGACGTTAAAAAGACTTGTTCTGAGAAAATATTGCAGAAGCAAAGTTAAATAATTTTACATACCATTTAGAGGCAAATGTAATTGTTTATATTCTATAGAGGAGTTAATCTTATGAGAGCTTTTATCTCGTGGTATAGTTAATGTATTATATCTTCCCTTTTCTAGCAATCGAGTAAAAGTAAGCCAAGAAATCACCCTAGAACGATAATCTCTAAGGGTTTTATCTTTGGGTCGTTTACCAGAAGTAGAAGTACAGATACTAGCAATAATTTCTTCTACTCGCCAGGGGGTTATTGACTTATGAATTTCTAATTCTTTATAGATTTCTTGTATAAGAATATGTTTTTTGAGGGCGAATGATAAATATTGAGAAATATCATCTTCTCCTTTACCTATAAGCTCTCTTGCCGCTAAGATTTTTTTCTCATGATTGATGAATATCATGTCAAAATTTTCCAAATCCCAAATAAGACTATTAATTGTTGTGTCTCTTCGTTCTAATTTTTGCTTAAGTTCTTTTTTGGTTATACCTTTGTAGCCACTTGTTTGAATTATTTTTAATGCTTCGATTACTGTAGTAATTGAATTTCGTACCATATAAGTTGATAAGGAAGGTTTATCTACTAGAAATTCTAAACTTAGAGATAAAGTTAGCTGTTCGTATTTGGGTTTGTAATTATTATGCTCTTGTTTTAGTAAAAGGTTACATTCATAACGAGTAATAAAGTTTTTTACCGACCAAAGAGATAAATTTTGTTTAGTAAAGACATATTTTTGGGGAGATTGAGTAATAATTGCATCAACTGGTATGGCCAAACCACACTCTACTTCGATGGCTGATTCAATATCTGAATCGTATTGACGCGCATTCTGAAAAATAGTAGGTGAACCTTCACAGATATGAAATCTAGACTCCAGAAGATTAATCAATTTATCAGCATCTTTTGATGAATTCATACTGCTCAGGGTATAAACCCTTTGAACGCACGGCCTAGTTATATAAAAAATTATTTCTTGAGATTGATGGGGACTTTTAATAACCTCCCAAAGCTTCCTACCCGACTCACATGATTTATTACCTGTACGATTAAGCAATATTTCTGTGATTAAATCTTGGTCAATTAAAACTTTCATTAGTTACACTCCTCTCTACTGATATATTCGGAGTTAACTTTTTTTTCTATTACTTCAACAGGATTTTCAGTACCCATAAGTTTAAATAAATCATCTATTTCTGGGATATTTGGATGAGTAAAACTATCCAGATCTACTGAAGTATTATCGATTAACCCAGCAACAGCATTAAGATAATCATTAAGTTCCATTTTGTGAGCTTGGGCAAATAAATTAAGGGTTTCTACCTTTGTTCCTTCTCCCTGTTCAATGCGTCTCACTTGACGCTCGGATACTCCTATAATATCTGATTGTCGCAGTTGATGCTGTTTGCGTAAAGAGGCAATCGCTCGACCAAAAATCTGATCATGTTTTAATTTAATCGCTGCAAACTTTTGTTTTGCTACTGGTTCAATCACACTCAAAAAAGCCTCTACATCAAGATGAATGTCCACGACTGGCCAATGAATATAACTACCATCTTCTGCTATAATAAACTTCTCTCTTTCTTCTAGAGGAATACGCTGTAAAGCTGGCATAGATGCAAAGGGAATTTCTAGCTCATTGAGATCACAGCGACTGATTAATAAACTTTCCCCAATAACTAAAGCTGTGGCGATTAAATGCTCTTGCGCTCCCCAAATCCAAGCATTAATTACCCTTGTGGGTAAAGTAAAATCTCGATAAACGAGGGTATTTCGCAGGGTGCGTAAATTGGCCCGTTTAAATAGTTGCGGCAAGCAGATAGAATCAATGTCTGCTCGGATAAAAAGACCTCGCAGATGATGTTTATCATTAGCATTTCTGGCAATATCTGACACTGCTTTTAAACTGGTCAAAGAAGTACAAATAAAGATGTTTTTTAAAGAATCAATATTCTTTAAATCTGGTAAAGAAAGAATCTGCACAGATTGAGACTCTGGCAAGAAATTATAAATTTCTTTATCCTCAATTATAACAGTAATTTCTGGCTTATTTAACATGATTAATTCCCCTGCGTACAGACTTTTGCCTCCCATTCAATCAGGAGTGTAGAACGATTGGCTAAAACGTGGTCGAGTATTTGCTTTTTTTCCTTACTAGATATTTTGGCATTGGCGGGCCATTTCACCTGAAAATTTAGACCATTTTCTTGATTACAAAGTAAGAAAAAAACTCTAATTTCCCATTGGCCCGGTTTACGAACATGAAAATGAGGTGGCCAATGATCGTGAGAATTGAAAAACAGATCTAAGCCATCTAAATTAAAGGATTCCACCTTGCCCAAATCTTCACCTCGCCTACCTCAACTCTGGTCACTTAATGCTATTATACACTTAACCAGACATTTTGTCCTTAAATTCTGAAATATAATGTCTGCTTAACCTAGAACGATCAAAGCGTTAGATTAGAAAGAGTCCTTTTTTGAGAGATATTTAAACCTGATGGTCTGGCCTTTTAAACCGAAAACCCGCAAACAAATCGCTCGAATAGAAATTACAGGTGCAATTGCCTCCGATACCCGCCAAAGAGTCTTAAAAGCCCTAGAAATCGTCAAAGAAAGGCAATATCCCGCCCTACTTCTCCGCATTGACTCCCCCGGGGGAACCGTGGGGGATTCCCAAGAAATTTATGAAGCATTGAAGCGGTTACAAAAAACCACGAAAATAATCGCTAGTTTTGGCAATATTTCCGCCTCTGGCGGCGTTTATATCGGTATGGGGGCTAATTATATTATGGCTAACCCCGGCACGATTACCGGCTCGATCGGTGTTATCCTGAGAGGGAACAATCTGGAAAGATTGTTGGATAAGGTGGGAGTTTCGTTTAAAGTGATTAAATCGGGACCCTATAAAGATATTCTCTCCTTCGATCGAGAATTAACTGATGAAGAAGAAAGAATTCTCCAAGATATGATCGATACCAGTTATCAGCAATTTCTGCAAACCGTCGCCGGAGCGAGAAATTTAGATGTCAATCAGGTGAAAAGTTTTGCCGATGGGCGCATTTTTACCGGTCAACAGGCGTTAGAATTAGGAGTGGTCGATCGCTTGGGAACCGAGGAAGATGCCCGACTTTGGGCGCTAGAATTGGCAGGATTACCCCCAGATAAAACTAAATGTCAGACTATCGAAGAACCGAAACCCCTCCTCAGTCGTCTGACGGGCAATCGTTCCCAAATACCCCTAGGATTACAAAAAACCCTACAGCGTCTAGAATTTGAATTGGAAGTTAACGGACAACTATTGTGGTTATACCGCCCCTGATGGCTAGATTAAAGTCGAGAAAAAGGGCGCGTTAACCCCTAAAATTGACTCATCAGGATTAGCGGAGGATGACAATCGTGCAGTGGAAGGTTCGAGCCATTCGGGGAGCGACGACAGTAACGGTTAATACTATTGAAGCTATACGAGAAGCAGTAACAGAACTCCTCGAAGCGATCGAAATTCACAATAGTCTCGATCCCGATGATATTGTTAGTATTATCTTTACGGCAACTCAGGATTTAGACGCGATTTTCCCCGCTGCTATCGCTCGCGAACGTCCCCATTGGCAAAATGTCCCCCTCCTCGATGTGCAACAGATGCAGGTCGCTGGTAGTCTGGACAAGTGTATTCGGGTAATTCTCCACGTTAATACTCCCAAACTACAAGGGGAAATGCAGCACGTCTATCTGCAAGGGGCGAAAAATCTTCGCCCCGATTGGCAGATTTCTCCAGTAACTATTAATCCCTAAAATCTTCGATAACTGACTAAATCCCCATTTCCGACAGCCAACTCAAAATTAATTGATTAACTTTTTCGGGATGTTCATCGTGGGGACAGTGACCAGCTTTGGCAATCGGATAAAATTGGGTATTATTTCCCATTTTAGCTCTTTCTTGGTAAATTACCGAACCGGCGATCGGTGTCCAAGGGTCATCCTCTCCCCAGAGTACCAATAAAGGGCGATCGATTGGCGGTAATAATTCCTGGGGAGAAGGTCCGGGGGGTGCCGTCAACACCGATGCAAACACTCCCCACGCACCCGCATCACAGGAGGGTTGATAGAGAATTTCGACTAATTCCTCGGTAATCGCGGTATGGTCGCGATAAACTTGTTTTAAGGTGTTACGGATGCGATTTTTCTGCCTTACCTGTTCAAAAATAAACTTTCCTGTCACGGGAGAACTAACTAAACCGGTAAAGGCAGCCATGATTAAACGCAGCGGAAAATTTAATTCTTCGGGACGATGGTTTAATCCCCCGGCACAGTTGATAATTACGCCTCCGGCAGTGATTTCGGGAGATTCTGCCATCAGCATTAAGGTAATCAGTCCCCCGATGGAATTACCGATAAATACCGTCGGTTTTGCGATTTTTTCCCGCCAAAAGTCTTGTATTTGCCGCTGCCAAAGGTTGAGACTATAATCTAAAGCGGGCTTATCCGCACCCCCAAATCCCAAAAGATCTAGGGCATAGACTTGATAGCCATTTTCCGCTAAAACGGGGATATTTTTGCGCCAATGACCGATAGATGCCCCAAAACCGTGAATTAATACTAGGGGTTGTCCTTCTCCCCGCACAGTGTAGGGGATGGTGTGACCTTGCCATGTCCAAGACAATTGCTCTAAGCTAGTCGCAGTGATTGGAGATTGTAGCGCCATTGTATGAAGTTTTATTAAGTGATATTTAAATTATAGAGTAAAAATCAGTCGAGAATTTATGCCACAACGCCAGACTTTTACCAATAACTCGATGGAAATTTCCTATTTACAATGGAGCGATCGAGGTATACCTCTATTATTATTGCACGGCATGGCGGATCATGCTTTGGTTTGGTCAAGCTTGGGCGATTATTTAAGCTCAAATTATCAAGTTATTGCCCCAGATTTGCGGGGACATGGGGAAAGCGGTAAACCGGCAACGGGTTATCACTTTCAGGATTATATCGGCGATTTAAGGGCTTTAATTAATCATTTAGGTTGGACGCAAGCACATATTTTAGGTCATTCTTGGAGTGCTAAAATAGCGGCAATTTGGGCAACTAAACAGCCGGAAGTATTTAAGAGTTTAATTTTAGTCGATCCCTTTTTTATCGATAAAATGCCTAGTTGGATGAGGATAACTTTTCCAATTCTCTATCAAGTTTTGCCCTTTTTAAAGATTACTCGTTCCTTTGATAGTTATCAGAGCATAGAAGCGATCGCTCGTCAATTAAAACAATATAAAGGTTGGTCAAATTTACAGCAAGAGGTGTTTAAAAATGCCATCGAACAAAAAGCGGATGGCAGTTGGAGCAGTAAATTTACTTTATCGGCACGCGGGGAAATTTTTGAGGATGTCATGGGGTTTGCTGGATTAACTAAAGCTTTAGATATTCCCAGTTTATTGATCCTTCCTCAACAGGGATTAAATCGCACTGCTTGGCAAATTCAATCCTATAAAAAGTATTTAAAGTCTCTAGAAATTAAAAAGATACCGGGTAATCATTGGGCATTTTTAGGGGAACCTGAAACTTTTAATCAAGCGGTGGCCGAATTTTTATCTGTTCGGGAAAATGACGATGTTTAATTAGAAGGTAATTGAGCTAATTTTAAGCTGGATTACGCTGCCCTAAGTAGGTAGGTATTAAAAACTTTCAGGCGCCCCCCTTATCAAGGGGGGATTAAGGGGGGATCGGCACCCCCCTTATCAAGGGGGGCAGGGGGGATCAAACCTAAAATCCATTTTTAATTTAATTATAACTAGCTACTTAACACCCTAGGTTGATATAAATTTCCTCGGCAATATTTCTGCTACCTCCGGACTCTCCCACTCTAATTTTGCCATTCTCTAAACATCTGTGTAAATAACGAGAATCTGCCAAAATATCGATAATTTTAACGGCAGCATTTTTAAATAAATTTACCTCCGTGGGTTTCTGTCCAATAGTTATCACCGATTCCCCTAATAAGCGCATTTGTGCCTCAGCAAAAGGGTAGGTAAATTGGGGACCAAATCCGGGTATTTGTAGGACGGGTTTTCCTAATCCTACCGCTTGTTCTACTGCTGTCCCCGCCATGGCTAAACAAGCGTCACAATGGTGTAGAATATCGGCAAAAGCATCACGATAACAGCACAATAAAGCCCCATTTTTCTCTAATTTTCCCGCTCCTAAATAATGCCATCCCTCTTGTTTAGCCAAATTTTCTAAGTCGGTTTCTCTGATGCTAGGAATGATAGCAGCCCGAAACTGCATCGGTTTAATTTTAACTATTTCCTCACAGACTTGTAACTGTAAAGCTAAATTACTCAAAGCTTCGGGTAAACGACTCCCCGCTAATAAAGCAATCATGGGAATTTGACTATCTAATTCTAAATCTTTACCCGTTGGTGTTAACACATCCATAATTGGATAACCAGCAAAAATCGCTTTTTTAATACCCCGATTTTCTAAATCTGTTGCTGTATATTTATCCCTAGTAAAAACCCTTAAACACTTGTCTGATCTTAAACATAATTCTGTCAGTAAAGGTAATTTAATTGTACCTTCGTAATAACTGGAAGTAGAAACAATAAAAGCCACAAAAGGACGACCAGTTAAACGAGAGATCGCAATCGGCACAATATCCCCCACTGCTATCAATAAATCACAATTCTTGCTAACTTTAAAAGCTGCTTGAATTTGTTTAATAGTTAGACCGATTAATCCCGCGGCAATATCTTTAATCCAATTAAAAGGATTAGTATAAATAATTCCCCCCGATGGCATAGTGGCAGTGGGTGCAATAATTGGTACTGGCAATTTTTGATAAGCTTTTCCCTCTCCCACTAAAGGCAAAGCAGCTATAGATAATTGGGGCTGAATTTTTTGTAATTCCCCCACAATTAAACTAGCATTTAAATCCTCGCCATGACCATTACTAAGAAATAAAACCTGTTTAAGCATCGATTTGGTATCCTCTCTATTCCCTTGCTGCCAAAGAAACCGCCACCGTCACCGATTTTGCTTCTATTTGCTTGCTGACTAGCAAAGTCTCGCCCATTTTTAAAGCGGCAGCTTCGGCGACGCTAGGGGTTCCCCCTTGCTTGTTGACAATAGCTGAGGGATTGGGGACATTAATATCTCTCAACTCCTCGGCAGTAAAAGTTTTTAGGGGCAATCCTTTCTCCTGACAGTAGGTAATTAAACCCCGTTCATCAGCTTTGATGTCAAGGGTGGCGATACCAGCAATAGCGGCTAAAGAGAGGTGATAACGCTGAAAAACAGCCCTAATTGCCCTATCTATGACCGCTTTCTCCGTCCCACGGATGCAACCTATGCCTAGCCATAATACTCGTCCATGGCATTGCACTTTTGCCCCGGAAGAATCGGCGGGTGAGTGGAAAGCAGGGGAAGCGCCAGTCATCATCGGTGTTGCCTCTAATTGTTGCGGGATTAGGGTTGCCAACGGGGAGAATCACCTTGGGGCTGTTTAGTTAGGGTTTGCGGCAAAAAGTTTTTCCGGGGGGTAGGGTGTGGGGTGTGGGGTGTGGGGTTTTACCAGTTTTGAGGTGGCCAATTACCTAATTTTCAGGGAAAAAGTGCCTAAATTTCCCCCCGATCACTCCCATATCCAGTACTTTTTGATTGACAAAAGGTCTAAAAGTCTTACCCAAAAAGGTTTTTAGATTTATTCAGCAAGCCCTAGTTAGCTAAAAAACATTTATAGCGTTTTTCAGTCTGCTGAGGTACAAAAGTTATGGGTTTTAGGCAAAAGGGAAGAAAAATATGTGTACCTCACTAGCTTAGGAAACGCTATAAGAGAACGTTCGTAAATTAATGTAAAGAAGATGGATTGTTTCTCCCCGCTCCCCGATACCTTTTAAACAGGATTTAGTTTAATACATCTGTGCTACTAGAGCGCAGAATCTGCGCCCTAGATACCTTACTATCCTAGCGGGTTAAGGCCGCGCCTCTTGCGTATAAAGTGCGGGCATAATCGGTCCAAGTACCCTGGCCCCAATAACGGAAACAACTGGTTTGCACGAGCAAATTATAAAGCAGTGCCTCCAGATAATCCGGTCGTCGGGTAAAACTAGGATCCGCCTGTACTAAAGGATCATATTTCTCGTGGAATTGAGCGCTTAATTGGTTCATCGGTTCGAGGACATTTTCGTAACCGCGCACCCAACTGAGATCATTTGTCCAAGATGCCCCATCCATGCTAAAACGGTGGTCGGACTGTTTTAACTCAGCGATCGCCTGTTCTACCGCTTCTGGGGTAGCGGCATCCGGATTAACTCGCTGCCAGATTTTATGCTGGTGTACGGCTTGAATTGGGGGATAATCTTGGGGATTAACGCCAGCAGCCTCGATTAACTCCAGATATTCCGTGCCGTTAAATCCTGCCACACTGGAACCCCCCTGCATTTCCCGCCAAGGATTGGGAAAATCGCGAGGAAATTCATTCATCATCACGCCACCATTTTCACCGTCGGCAATCTGGGAACCTAGGGAAGGAACCCAAACGCCACCGATTTGCTGTTTACCCCGGCATTTAGCCTCGTGGTAGGGTTGCATTTGGGCGACTAATTTGGTGTCGGAACCCTGGGTTTTAATCAAAGCAGTAATGGCAATCACTTCACCGCGAGAATTGCGGGCCACCAAGCGATTAGGAATATATTTTTGTTCCTGACTCAATCCCGAACCGTCGAGATTTTCCACCGAGTGTTCCTGTACCAATAACCAACGATAGCCGCATTCTTTCAGAGCTTTAATATACTCGTAGAGGGTATCGGGATGGTTAGGAAGGTGCATTTCTGGGGGAGAGAACCCTTTGACTCGTTTCAGGGCATCCGGGCCAAAAATCGAGGCAAAATAGGTTTGCCACGCTTGCATCTGTAATTTTAGATCGGGAATCGGTGTGGAAGGGGCCACCGCATGACTCCACATCGTCCCCAACCATTCCACAAATGGTTGATATTGACTGTTACAGGTGATTAATTTGAGTTTATCGAGGATATCCTGCCGTCCCATCTGTACCAAACCCCAGAGGAGATTGCCGGAATAATCGAGCATAATCCGGGGATTACAGCCTTCCGCCACCAATTCCGGGATAAAATCGCCCATGCGACTGTAACACCAGGCAAAAACGCTGGCATTATGGTTATCACCATCCCCCTGATTCTCGAACATATGCTGGAGATTGCAGATTAATTCACCGTTAACACCCGCCGGGATGGTGGGTTGGTGCATATGCAAGGCACAGGCAAAACCAGCCTTAATATTGTCTAATGTGAGATTTGTTGTCGGTAAAAAGATCGGATCATCGTGATTAACAATCGCTGCAATTTCCTGTTCCCAACCGCAAATAGTCGGTAGTCCGGGGCGGATTTCCGTGATAGCGTTCGATTTCGATGATACGGGTGTAGCGATCATAATTTTTCAGGCGAATAGATTGAGATGGTTTGTCCCCACTCTCCCAGGGACAACTTTTTTGACTGGCAACAGGTCACTCTTGACTGTTCACTGCTAACTGAGCTAAGAGTGCGGACTTGATCCTATCCCATTTATACTGGGAGTACCTCCCTCCAGACACAAGCCTTCGTAACTCGTTAAAAATCAAGATGATTCTTTACTGAACTTAACCGATCCTCGCACTATGATCCAAACAACTATCCGCCCTTTTACCTGTAACTTTTAACCATGTTCTCGGCGACTACCGAAATTCTTGTTATCTTCTTCCTGATCCTCCTCAATGGAGTCTTTGCCCTCTCGGAAATTGCCATTGTCTCGGCCCGCAAAGTCCGTTTAGAACAATTAGCCAGAGATGATCGACGGGCGGCGGTGGCCTTAAAATTGGCCAATGATCCCAATCAAATTTTATCTACGGTGCAGATTGGCATTACCCTAGTGGGAATCTTTGCCGGGGCCTACGGAGGAGCGAATTTATCGGTCAGTGTGGCGCAATTATTGGCGCAAGTTCCCGTTTTAGCCCCCTACAGTCAAGCTTTGGGATTAGGATTAGTGGTGTTAATTATTACCTATCTATCCCTGGTGGTGGGGGAATTAGTGCCGAAACGGTTAGGTTTAAGTAATCCTGAAAAAATCGCTATCCTCGTTGCTGATCCTCTCGATAAGCTATCGAAAATTGTTTCGCCTGTTGTCCATCTTTTGAGTCAATCGACTAATCTGATTCTCGGTTTGTTGGGGATTAATACTAATAACAATGATTCCCCAATTACGGAAGAAGAATTGAAAATTATGCTTAAACAGGGAACCGAAGCGGGAACCTTTGAGGAAGCAGAACAGGATATGGTGGAAAGGGTGTTAGGATTGGGCGATCGCAGAGTAAGCCAGATTATGACCACGCGCCCAGATATTATTTGGCTAGATTTGGAAGATAGCGCCGAAATTAACCGCCAGAAGCTAATTGAGAGCAATCATAACCGTTTTCCTGTGTGTCAGGGCAGTTTAGATGAGGTTTTGGGGGTAATCGAAGTCACAGACTTATTAGCGGATTGTTTAAACGGTGAAAGTTTCGACCTAACGAAGGATTTACAACAGCCGCTTTTTGTGCCGGAAAGCACTAGGGGTTTAAAAGTTTTAGAATTGGTGCAGCAAAGTGGTCATCATATTGCCTTGGTAGTGGATGAGTATGGGGTGATTCAAGGATTGGTGACGCGCAAGGATATTTTAGAGGCAATTGTCGGCGATTTACCCCAATTAGATAATATTGAAGATGCTCAGATCGTGCAGCGGGAAGATGGTTCTTGGTTGATCGATGGTACAGTGGCGATCGAAGATTTTAAAGAATTATTTGAAATCAGTGAATTACCCGGGGAAAAACAGGGCAATTATCACACTTTAGGGGGTTTTATTATTACCCATCTTGGCAGGATTCCGGGGGCTGCTGATCATTTTGAATGGCAAAGGTTGCGTTTGGAAGTGGTGGATATGGACGGTAATCGCGTCGATAAGGTGTTAGTAACGCTATTGTTGGATGATTTGTAAGTAATTGTTAGTAAATATCTAGATTTTTTCAAGCTTGTGAAGACCGATACAATTTTTTATCAACTCTTGCAAACCTTTCCGGGGTTAATTTTTGAATTACTGGGAGAATCAACCCAGAAAGCTGAAAATTATCAATTCTCCTCCCGAGAAATCAAAGAATTAGCGCGTCGTTTTGACGGTATTTTTTTACCGACCACAGCAGCACCGGAACTAATTATTTACTTTGTTGAAGTGCAATTTCAGGATAAAAGTGATTTTTATTGGCGATTTTTAACAGAAATTGTCATCTATCTCAATCAGTATAAACCCGTTCAGGATTGGATGGCTGTCGCTTTATTTGCCTCCAGGGATCTGGATAATAATTTTCCCTATCAACTGCGGGGATTTGAGATAACGGGACAGATCAGACGTATTTATTTAGATGAATTAATCGATAATCTGGATCCGTCTCTGGGTTTAGGAATTATTCAGTTAATCGTCGCTACACCCCAATTAGCACAGCAACGAGGAAAACCACTTTTAGAAAAAGCGATCGCTGAAATTGATGATCTAGTTTTCCAGCAAAAAGTTATAGAATTAATTGAAAGAACCTTAGCCTATAAATTTACTAATCTTAGTCGCACGGAGTTAGAAGCTATGTTCGGATTAGATGATCTCAGACAGACTCGACTTTATCAAGAAGCTAAAGAAGAAGGTCGTGAAGAAGCTAAAACTGAAGCGATCGCTGGTTTACTAGCTTTGGGTTTAAGTATAGAACAGATTGCCACTGCTTTGCAATTAGAATCTACCAAAGTACAAGAGACGGCAGCAAGATTATCCTCCCAAAATTAGAAGGGTAAATTAACAAGTTTCTCCCCGATTTTACCCTATTCATTCATATTACGATAGGTAGCCACTGCCGAGGGAGAAATGCGATTGAGATAACGGAAAATCCAATATTTTAAGACTGTATCCAAGATAACGGGAAAAGTGGCGATAAAGAGAAAATTAAACTGGCGATTTTCCGGTAAACCGAAATGACGACTTAAACCTTCTAGGATCACTTCCCAACCGTGGGGAGAGTGGAAACCGACAAATATATCGGTAAAGAGAATAATTAAAAAAGCTTTAGCTGAATCGCTAAGATTATAGAGAATGCCATCAAGAAAAGACTTGACAATCTCGATTTCTCTACGACTAAAAGCAACAACAAAACCAAAGGCAATCAGGGAACAAATATCGGCGAAAATATTAGCAATCGCATTTAAACCTCGTTGGCGAAATTCTTCACTTAGTACCGCCGCTTTTTTAGTAATTTCTCCCTCGATTTCTTCGTTAGATAATTTGGGTGCTAAACCAATCATACCTCGAAAATGTAAAGCTTCCTCAAATCTTCTCAATTCCGAAAAAGCTTCTTCTTCTAAATCCTGATTGATAAAAATAAACTGTTCCTGTTGTTGGAAATATTTATTAACCAAGGGGGTTATCAGGAAAGTTTTGGTTAATTGTTGGGTCAATAAAGGAACAATAATTAACAGTAAAATAAACTTGAGAGAAATGGCTGTTTTATAACGAGAGTTGCGAAATTTCTTTAAAACTGCCTCCTCCGATTCCTCCGCTTGCGGATCGATTTCCTGTTTAATGCGATTAAAAGTATTGACAAAAGAACGGGGTAAAACCCCCGGTTTTTCCGTGGCTTTTTGGGATTTATTACTTTTGATCATTTCCTCATCTTCAAGACTACCAGCCGCTAAAAAAGAGCGATTTCTGGAAGTCTTATTTTTGTCTGTTTCCCGCTCAAAATTTCGGTTCTGGAGACTTTTGGGGACATCTTGAATATCTTCTTGCCAATAATTATCTTGATATTTTCCGATAACACTATCGATAAACTGAAGTTTTTTCAGACAAACATCTGTGGTGACAGTAATCACCCCATTATTAATTGTCGGTTGATTTGGTCCGAAGGTATTCACGATCGAGCGACTAGCTTTAAACTCCGTCAATCTGACTTTAATTTTTTGCAGATAACCTTTAACTTCTGCGATAAAATAGGAATTAGTGCTGCTGCCATAATTCGAGAATTCATTCGCCACTTTTCGCCCTTGAAAATGCTTGTCTTCTATCTCCTTAATCTTCAAAGCTGCATGATAAGCCTCATCTAAAGAACGTTCAGGAGTTTGTAATAACCATTGATTAACACCTTGCAAAATCCGATTAAGATTCATAGGAAACAATTACTTCCACAAGGAAAAAAGCTAGAGTACCGATCAGTCATCTTAACAAATACAATCCAGAAAAAACGATGTCAATCATACCAATTTGGATCGAAGGTGGCACGCGATCGGGAAAAACCACCGCTTTAGTCGGGGAATTTCAGCGCTGGGTGTCTCGCGATCAACTGAAATCATCGCCCCTTCCTCGATCGATCTTAGTTTTCGCTGCCAACGATGATAACAAACGGGAATTAGCCGATCGATTCGCCCTTGCTGTTAAGGGTAGCTATCCGATTCTCTGCAAAACCCCTTTAGGTTTTCTCACCGATGAAGTCATCCTGTTTTGGCCGTTAATTTTCGAGTTTTTGGGGCTAAAAGCGCAATTTCCCCGCCGATTACGCCCAGAAACGGAGCAGGAACTCGCCACCCGTCTCTGGCAACCAGCGATCGCTGAATTCTTCCAGCTTACCAGCATAAATGAATATCGTTTCGTCCGTCAAGTTCTCGATTTGTTACAATTAGCCGGCGCTAGTGGTGTTCCCGCAGAAAAGATACCCGAAAGATTAGCCGACGGATTATCAGAAACAGATTTAAAACGAGTTTTAGCGATTAATGAGCAGGAAACACCAGAAAAAGTGGGAGAATTAATCATTCAATGGCGTGATTGGTCTCTAGAACGTGGTTTATTAAGTTATGGTATCATCTACGAACTCTATTGGCGCTATTTATTCCCTGATAGTCGTTATCAACAGCAACTATTAAAACGCTTCCGGGCAGTTTTTGCGGACGATGTGGACGATTATCCGGCTATTGCCAAGGATTTACTCAGTTTTTTCCTCGATCATGATTGTTTTAGCGTTTTTACCTACAATCCCCAGGGAAAAATTCGCTTAGGATTAACTGCCGATCCCGATTATCTACAAAAATTAGCGGCACGCTGTCAAATTATGCCATTATCCACCACTAACGGGTTAGCCGCTCAGTTTAGCGAGACGGTTCTCTCCTTAATCAGCGACGGTAACTATCTTGGCAATCTTCCCGATCAATTCATCTCCGTGCAAACCACCTCTCGCGCTGAATTGTTACGGAAGACAGCCACAGCTATTATTCAAGCAGTCAATCAAGGAGCAGTAAAACCCGAAGAAATCGCCGTTATTGCCCCCGGTTTAGACGAAATCGCCCGTTATAGCCTGATGGAAATTTTAACCGGTGCCGGGATAGCCGTTCAACCCCTCAACGAACAACGACCCCTGATCAGTTGTCCTCTGATTCGGGCATTATTGACCCTTCTCGCCCTTGTTTACGCAAATTTGGGGCGTTTAGCCCCCCAAGAGGCCCTAGCGGAAATGCTGGTGATTTTTAGCCGTTATCGCTGGGATGAAGAAGAGAATTTAATTCCCGATATCGATCCAGTTCGCGCCGGATTAATTGCCGATCATTGTTATCAAGTGCATCCAGAAAATCCTCGTTTATTAGCGATCGAAACTTTTCCCCGTTGGGATCGCTTAGGACAAAAAGCTTGTACTGCCTACGAAAGAATTTGTCACTGGATCGAAGGGATGAAAAAACGGCAGCAAGAAGCCAAACTTTTACCGATTTTTGTCTTAAATCAAGCGATCGAACAATTATTAAACGATGGGGAAAATTTGCCCTTCGATCACTTGGCAGCTTTGCGAGAATTAATGGAAACTGCCCAACATTTTTGGGAGATCGATCGCCGTTTGCGTGAGAGTGAACCCTCTTTTCAAAGTCCCAGCGAAACTATTAGTCAGTTTATCCAACTTTTGCGCCGTGGTACAATTACCGCTAATCCCTATCCTGTGCGACAATTTATTAAATCTTCCTCAGCAGTCACCCTAGGCAATATCTTTCAATATCGTTCTTTTCGTTCTAGTCATCGTTGGCATTTTTGGCTAGATTGTTCTTCTCCACTCTGGGAACAAGGAGGTGCTGCTACTCTTTTTGCTGCGCCAATTTTTTGGCGAGAAAGTCCCTATCAACCCTGGACAACAGAAGCAGAATTAGAGGAAAATCAGGACCGTTTACAGAGAGTTTTAAGGGATTTGTTAGCAAGGGTAAGCGAAAAAGTTATCCTCTGTCACAGTGATTTAGGAGTATCGGGAACCGAGCAAACCGGACAACTTTTATCCTTAGTACAAGCGGCAAAAGAATATGATTAAGCACTAGAAAAAAATTAACTTCTTGGTTAGGAGAGGCAATAGGCAATAGGCAATAGGCAATAGGCAAAGGGGGGGTTAGATATGTGTAATTAATTTTGCTTAGGTACTTAGTAAAAGGATTGGGGGAGATTCAGCTAATCTAAGGATAGGCGGTTAAGATGCGTCTGAGCTTATAACCTAATTTGGTCTTGACGACCGGCCAAGCTCTTGACTATCTAAATTAGTCGTTAATACTGCCCTGGAGTGCCAGAGTGGGGAGCAGGGAGAAGAAGTTTGAGCATTTGTACTAAAATTTTCAATACGTAGTTTAAATTCAGTACAGCTTACCCACTCTCTGTGTGCGAGAATAGCCTGTGTGAAAAACCTAGGTAATTGTTATGGTTGCACCTATACAAAATAGGCAGTTTAACGGGTTGTCTAGTCAAGAAGCTAGTGAGCGCTTGAAACAGCACGGCTACAACGAACTCCCCTCAACTCAGCATCGTACTTTTTTAAGGATCGCCCTAGACATTATCCAAGAGCCGATTTTATTGCTCCTGATTGCCTGTGGTGTCATCTACCTCTTTTTGGGTGATGCACAAGAAGCTCTGATTTTATTGGGGTTTGTCTTTTTTATTATTGGCATCAATCTTTACCAAGAGCAGAAAACGGAACGTTCTCTAGAAGCACTGCGGGACTTATCCAGTCCTCGGGCCTTGGTGATTCGAGATGGGGAACGGCAGCGAATTGCCGGCCGAGAAGTGGTAGAGGGGGATCTGATCGTGGTGGAGGAGGGCGATCGCGTTCCTGCGGATGCGATTTTGCTGTGGTCCACTCACTTGACGATTGATGAATCGCTGTTAACCGGAGAGTCTGTTCCGGTCAGGAAACGCACCATCCAGCTAGAAGAAGACCCAGAGAAACTTTCAGCCACCTTGAGACCGGGTGGAGACGACTTACCCACTGTCTATTCTGGCACTCTTGCGGTGCAAGGGCAGGGCATTGCCCAGGTGCAAGCAACGGGTATCGGCACTGAAATGGGAAAAATTGGCAAAGCTCTGCAAACGGTTGAACCGGAAGACACGGTCTTACAAAAAGAAACCCGTCGCATTGTCGGTAAATTGACGATGATCGCGCTGGCCATTTGTGCGGCGGTGGTCGTGATTTATGGATTAACCCGGGCCGATTGGTTGCATGGCTTTTTGGCAGGATTAGCCCTGGCGATGGCAATTTTGCCCAATGAAATTCCGGTGGTGCTGGCCATCTTTCTGGCTCTGGGAGCGTGGCGATTCTCGCAAAAACAGGTACTAACCCGTCGCATTCCAGTGGTTGAAACCCTGGGTTCTGTCACCGTTCTTTGTGTCGATAAGACTGGAACCCTGACATTGAACCAAATGGCCGTCAAACAATTGTTGGTTTACAGCGGCTCCAATGCTTGTCTGTACGATGTGACGCTCCACGAGCGCGAACCCTTGCCAGAAGTCCTTCATCCCCTGATCGAGTTTGGTATTCTAGCGAGTCGCAAAGATCCCTTTGACCCGATGGAAAAAGCTTTGCAGCAAATTGGTTGGAATTACCTAGCCAAGACTGAACACCTGCATAGCGATTGGCAACTACTGCGCGAATATCCCCTGTCCACCGATCTCTTGGCCATGTCCTGTGTCTGGGAATCCCTGACGGGGGAGCTTACCGTTGCGGCAAAAGGGGCTCCAGAAGCGATCGCCGATCTCTGCCATTTCAGCCCGATTCAACAACAGGAGCTTGTCGAACAGATCCAGGCAATGGCCGGAGAGGGTTTGCGAGTTCTGGGAGTCGCCCAAGGACGCAAAATGGGAACATTACCCAAAACCCACGCTCTTGAGTCATCCGGGCCTCCAGCCTACTTAGAATCTGACGATCGCTTACCTGTTCAACAACACGACTTTGAGTTTGAATTTGTCGGACTCATCGGCCTGGAAGACCCGGTGCGCCCTACTGTGGCACCTGCGATCGCTGAATGCTATGGTGCGGGAATTCGCGTTGTCATGATTACGGGTGATTATCCGGTAACAGCCCAGAACATTGCCCGTCAGATTGGACTCAGGCCTTTAGACAAGGTGATCACCGGTAGGGAACTGGAGCAAATGGGTGAGTCGGAACTGCGCGATCGCATTCAAAGCACCAACATCTTTGCCCGTGTCGTCCCCGAACAAAAACTATTGATTGTCAATGCACTGAAACGCTCCGGTGAAATTGTGGCTATGACCGGTGATGGTGTCAACGATGCCCCGGCCCTCAAGTCTGCCCATATCGGCATTGCCATGGGTGAACGGGGGACCGATGTAGCGCGCGAGTCTGCCGATTTGGTCCTGTTGAAAGATGATTTTTCGTCCATCGTCGAATCGGTCAAACTGGGCAGACGTATCTTTGACAACCTGAAAAAAGGGATGGCCTATACCTTGGCCGTTCACGTTCCGATCGCGGGTATGTCGTTGATTCCAGTCATGTTTGGCTGGCCCTTGGTGCTGCTCCCCATCCACATTGCCTTTCTGCACTTAATTATCGATCCAGCCTGCACGGTTGTGTTTGAAGCTGAACCGGCAGAGAGCGATATTATGCGTCGCCCACCCCGTAATCCCAAAGAACCCTTGTTCAGTCGTCGGACGTTGCGATTGGCCTTGCTTCAGGGGATCAGCGTTTTAGTGGTACTGGTTATTGTATTTGCGATCGCCTATAACAACGGCAATAGTGAATTTGATGCTCGTGCCTTAGCATTTACGACATTGATTATCTCCAACCTGGCTATGATTTTAACCAATCGTTCCTGGTCCCGAACGATTCCAGAAATGCTCCAAGCTCCTAATCAGGCTTTGTGGTGGGTGATCGGCGGTGGACTGCTGTTTTTGGGATTAGTTCTCTATGTTCCCTTGCTACGACACCTGTTCGGCTTTTCATTTCTACATACTGATGATTTGCTGGTTAGCTTAGTTTCTGGAGTTGTCAGTATTTTCTGGTTTGAAGGACTAAAACTGTGGAACCGTCGGCACTTGAACAGCCAAAAATAAAAGACATCATATAGCGTTTTTCAGTCGGCTGAGGTACAAAAGTTATGGGTTTTAGGCAAAAGGCAAAAGGGAAGAAAAATAGGTGTACCTCACTAGCTTAGGAAACGCTATAGATTCCACGATCGGTTACAAATTGTTGCAGCAGTGCGCTATGTAGTTGCTTGAATGAATTGTGCCTACCTACTTAAATAATCAGCATGGTGGGTTCAATCATCAAGTTTAACCCTCTGCTAACCAGCGCACGGCATCCTTAGCGTGGTAGGTTAAGATAATATCGGCCCCCGCCCGTTTAAAGCTGGTTAAAGTCTCTAAAGTCACCCGTTTTTCGTCAATCCAGCCATTTAACGCCGCCGCTTTAATCATTGAATATTCCCCCGATACATTGTAGGCAGCCACGGGTAAATTAGTCATTTCCTTGATTCTCCAGATAATATCCATGTAAGACAGGGCAGGTTTTACCATTAACATATCTGCTCCCTCTAATACGTCTAATTCCACCTCTTTTAAGGCTTCTCTGGCATTACCCGGATCCATTTGGTAGGTTCTGCGATCGCCGAATTGGGGGGTAGAATCCGCCGCATCCCGAAACGGACCATAATAGGCAGAGGCATATTTAGCCGTATAGGAAAGAATCGGTGTATCACTATAACCCGCCTCATCCAATCCTTGACGAATTGCCTGGACAAAACCATCCATCATTCCCGAAGGTGCAATGATATCCACTCCCGCTTTTACCTGAGAAACGGCGGTTTTTTGCAATAATTCCAGAGTGGGATCGTTTAACACCCTGCCGGTTAAATCTCCCGTTTGCAGATAACCACAATGACCGTGGTTGGTATATTCACACAAACAAGTATCGGCGACAATGAGTAGATCGGGAACTGCCTCTTTAATTGCTGTGGCCGCTTTTTGCACAATACCATGATTGTGCCATGCTCCCGTCGCCTCTGTGTCTTTGCTTTCCGGCAGCCCGAATAAAATAATCGCTGGGATTCCTAAATCCCGCACTTCCTTGGCTTCGTCAACAATTTTATCGATTGATAATTGGTACACCCCCGGCATCGATTTGACTTCCTGGGCGATACCTTCCCCCGTTGTGGCGAAAAGGGGATAGATAAAGTCATTGGCTGTCAAGACGGTTTCACTCACCAGACGGCGCATTTGAGGGGTTTGACGCAGACGACGGGGGCGATGAATAGGAAACATAGTTTTTTGTGATTAAATCGGGAATCTGGTCTCGATTGTTTAGTTTAAATCTTTGCTGAGGATGAACACAAATCGATTCCGCCGGCAGCCCGCAGCCGGCAGCTATGGGCAATATTTAGTTATTTTGAGCTTAATTACACTATTTAGGTCAAAAATGACCTAATAAATCTCTATCGTCGTTTTGAGGGCAAAAAACCAGCAATTTGACTAAAATTTCATCTTTATAGCGATCAATTTTGCTGTCGCCACCACCGCATCTATTTACAAAACTTTACCTCATCAGTTACCAGTTACCAGTTATCAGTTATCAGATATGATACTAAATCCGTTTATTAAAAACTGATTATTTATTCTCGCTTTTGCCTCTTGCCTTTTGCATGAGTGCCTCTCCTCATAACTAGCTTATACTCAACGGATTTAGTATGAGTTTTCAGTTCACTGATGGCTCTCTTGGATAGAGGCGCAAGCGTTCATCGATTACTGTTCACTGTTCACTGACTCCCAAAACCCATCTCCATTTGGGAGAAGGATCGTTTATTCTAGTAGGTAAGAGCGATCGATTCAGGATTTTTGCTATGGCCAACTTAGGTGATTTAGTCAAAAAAGCAGTTTATTTGGGCGTAGGCATTGCTACTTATGCCGCCGAAAAAGCTGAAGTAAATTTACAAGAATTAAGAAATCAAGCCCAAAAATTAGCCGATGAAATGATTTCTCGCGGTGAAATAAACGCAGAAGAAGCGCGGAAATACGTCGATGAGTTGGTGAAACAGGCACAACAGCAAACAGTAGAAGGTAACGAATCTAATATTCCCCATGAACCCCGACGGATAGAAATTATTGAAGACGAGGAAGACACCAAAGCAGCCGATCCCAAAGTAGATGAATTGCGGCAACAGGTGGAACGTCTTCAGGAGGAATTACGGAAACTGCAACAGGATTAAAACCTAGATTTTAGGGACAAATAATTAATTATTACCAGACAAGGGATGCAAGTATAAACATGGACGATTGGCAGAAAGATTTTTGGGAAGTTATCGAAACTGTCGCCCTGGGAATTGAAACTTTTTTCCAAGAAGTAGCCCAAACTATCGAAGAAATTAATGAGGAGATTATCATCGATCTGGAACAGTTTATTCAAGAGGTTTTACCCCAGGAATTAGAAGAATTTTTTAACCTCGATGAGTCCTTATTTTCGGAATTAGATGAACCCTCGGATTTTACCCTCACTCCTAAGGTTAACCCCGATCCTAACACCCATCCTGCTTGTATCGGTTGCCGTAATTATCACGGTTATATCTACGGGGGTAATCTTCTCGTCTGCGGTTTCCATCCCTACGGTTGGGATAGTGATAGTTGTCCTGATTGGCAAGCAGAGAATTAATTATTTTTCTATAAAATCAGGTAGGGTTATTATCCCTACCCATAGCTTTTATCTCAAAGCAATTATCCGTCATTTTTAGTTAAGAATTACCCTTGGGAGCATGGTAAGGTTCAGAATCAAAAGGCTGCATCCCCACATCGGGATATTCATCATTGCTGGGACTAAAAATGCGAGCGAAAGCCTCTGTTAGGTACTGGACAAAATTGTGTAATGTATCCTTGATATTCATTGCTTTTCTCTCCGACTCTCGACAACAATCTCTTTTTCGGATCAGGTTGATTCACCCCTCCATCCCAATTATCTGACCAGAATCTCATCAATTGTTGACTTTTGAGATAATTCTTGAATAATCTTCATAAGACTTTATATTTTTTCTGGTTTATTTAAACTTTTATAAAAATTCTTGTCTTTTTGTAAAGGAAAGATTATTCAATTAAATCGCTGATTTGTTGATCATCTAAGCATAAATATCCATTGACAAAAACTTTTAATTGAGCATTATCTATCTCCTCATCCAAAAAAAGCTCGATGGCTTTGTGACGAAGTTCTTTAATTTTGTTGAGGTTTAATCCCAACTTTTCGATAGTATTAAAAGATGGGGTCACTAAAATAGATTCAGGTAAATAGTTAATCGTGAATATAAGCTTTTTACAGTTGTTTTTTTTCGGGGCGATCTCGCTAACCCTAACTTTCACCCTCGGCTATGTTAGCCTGAGAGCGATCTCGCGCTTTACCGTCAAGGAATGTATGGCCCTTGCTGGTGCTTGGGGAATGGCTTTACAATCGGCGATCGCTTTCGTTAATTTTCTTTGTGGCTTTTCTGGAAGAACTTTTTTTCTGTTAGCGACGGCTGGTTTATTTATTATCTCTCTATGGTTACTGACGCGACAATTGTGGCAAGCGGAAGAAAGAGAAAACTATAGATGGCTATACCTAGCGATCTTGTTCTGGCTCGTCCTGCTAGGGATGCAATTCTTCGTCGTGCTTTACAGTGGGGGATTTTACTACGGGGATTGGTGGATGCACTTCGATATCGCTCAAATTTTTTTGGGACTTCAGAAAACCGATACGGTTTACTTTGGAACTTATAATGTTACTTCTAGAACTCCTTTATTTAATCTATTTTCTAGTTATTATCTGGCACTTTTAGAAAATTCATTTGCGGTTTATCAAATTACTGCGATTTTACCAGGAGTATTCCTGACCCTCCTAATCCCTCTCTTTCTGCGTCCGTCGTTAATTCCGTTAGCCTTTTTCCTCGTGGCTTTCAGTCCCTATTTGAGTAATATAATCACCTACCCTTGGCCGAAGGTATTGGCCACGGTCTATATCTTAACCGGCATCTATTTCTATCTCGACTTGAGAAACAATCCCCGCACAAGAGTCTATTCGCCTTCCGGGATTGGTTGTGGAGTTAGTTGGGGATTAGCTTTTCTCAGTCATCCTTCCGCTATACTCTATGTTATCGCCCCGATCGTCGATAATCTCTGGGTAAATCGTAAAAATTTAGCTCTTGTAGTCCGTCAGTTATTTTTTCCATTAATCCTCATGATCGCCGTGTGTCTTCCCTGGTATTTATGGGGAATCTCTCACTTCGGTCTCGCTTCTATCTTCCAGACGGCAATGGGAACGACGGGGGGGGCGACCGCGAGCGTTAGAATTTCCGATGCTTTCAACAATGCGTGGTCTACCGTTTATCCCCTAGAACTTTCCGACGCGGTTCAAGATCGAATCCAGAAAGGCCCCGGAGAGGGGGGCGAGTTTTACATCTTACGCTATCGGCTGTGGAATTCATGGTTTCGCTTGTATTTTAGTGTTTTAGCCGGCTCTATAACGATAACCCTGAGCGCCGTCCTTCTGACGGTTTTCGGGAAACGAGTTTTCGGAAAAGTTAAGGGTAAACCTTTGTTTCCCAGATCATTTTTAGTATCGGTACTCGCGAGCGGTTTTTTGGGAGGTTGTTTCCTGCAACCCGGATTTCATCGAGGGGGAATTATCGGCGAGAGTATGACTCCTATCGTGGTTCTGTTGCTCTTGATCGTTACCGAATATCTGGCCATGTTACCCGTGAGACTGAAACAGTTAATTCTCTTCACTATCGTGGGAGAGTTCGTTCTTTCTCGGGGGATTCACTTGTTATTTCTCGGTGCGGAAAAAACGGTAGTTTGGGATGGAAATGCCGATCTAAAAACTAACTATAGTTTACAATTCGCCCGGGATCTGATCGGTACTCCGATCGGCTTATTTATGGCGATAGTTGCTTTAATCATTTTTCTGGTGATCGGTTGGAAAACCGTATCGGGAGGCGGTGATCTTCGAGAATCCCTGGAATAACGATTTCCCTTTGCGGGCGATCAATTTTTTGGTAGCAGGATTAGCAATCAATAGAACTGCAAGTGAAATCAATCGAGTGACCGAAAAACCATTTTTATTTTGCTACTCCTTATCATTCTTGGGAGTTAATCGTACTATTAAAAACGGATTTAGTATCATACCCTATTGACAATTGGCAAATTGTGTGGGCATTTCAAGTGATACCAGTCAATCAGAATAGTTACGAACTGGACCCATTTGGTCGATTTTTGTTTAACAATTGAGATGGCAAATTCTCATCAAATATGCCTGAATCGTCATCTGGGTAAGCAACTCACATAAAGTTCATTTTGTCAAGGATTTTTAAGATACCCTTACCCTGTCTGTTAGGTACTGGACAACATTCTGTAACGTATCCTTGATATTCATTGCTTTTATCTCCGACTCTCGACAACAATCTCTGTTTCGGATAAGGTTGATCTACCACCCCAATTATCTGGACAGAATCTCATCAATTGTTGACTTTTGAGATAATTCTTGAATAATCTTCATAAGACTTTATAGTTTTTCTGGTTTATCCAAACTTTTATAATAATTCTTGTATTTTTGTCAAGGAAAGATTATTCAATTAAATCGCTGAACAAATATTTGATTGTTGTCCAGAAAGGTTTGTATCTTTGTTGATCATCTAAGCATAAATATCCATTGACAAAAACTTTTAATTGAGCATTATCTATCTCCTCATCCAAAAAAGGTTCGATGGCTTTCTGACGAAAGTCGTTGATTTTATTGAGGTTTAATCCCAACTTTTCGATAGTATTAATTGCTTTTTGATCATCTTCTTGTGCAGGTTTAATTGTACCATCATAGTTAAAGGCAAAGTGAGACTCACAATCGGGATTAAGTGGAGAGATTAAGAGATTTTCATCAAACCAGTTATTTTTTAGATTACCACAGTGCCGAGGTTCACCAAGCTCAAGATTTGCCTGACACGAACATAGCAAATTGGCATAATCTAGGGGATCAACAGTGGGATCACTTTGAGGTTTAAAATGTTCTATATGCCATTTACCATCAATCAATCGATTTTCACAATAACAACATATTTCCCCCTGTTCTGTCATCAACGCTTTAATTAGTATTTCTTTTGGTTTTCCCGCTAAATTTCTAAAGTCGGGCTGCCAATCTGAGTTAGCTTGCTCTTTCCAATTCTTAAACTCTGGTGGTTCTTGTCTTTTTCTAATATACTTCATTTTCCGATAATTTCCTTGCGTCGAATAATAACTTCAGCTTTAATTAATTCTGGATCATCTTGAATTTTAGCTCTGAGATCATTGATTTTCTTTTTAGCTGCCTCTAATTGATTTTGAGAAATTTGTTCATATATATCTTTCAAAGCTTCAGCGATTTCCTTGGGACGAGTTGTCTCTAATCCCATCAAATCTTCTAAAATTCGATCAACATTTTTGCCGTAGGACTCCTGCACGGGATGAACTTTTATTCCCATTTCTGTTTGTTCCATGAAGTGTAAACTTTCTGGTTGAACATGAGTGATAATATTAGGAGAATGGGTGGAAATAAAAAATTGACAGTTAGGAAAAACTTCTAGTAATTTAGGTACTACAAATCTTTGCCATTGAGGATGTAAATGTAAATCAATTTCGTCAATGATAATAACGCCAGTACCCGTTAAGGGATAAGGATTTTGAGGATTAGCAATCGCCATTCTTCGAGCTAAATCTCCCAGCATAGCAATCAGACATTTTTCTCCATCAGAAAGTTGATTAACAGTAACTATTTTATTCTTTTTTGTTACTTCCATTCTCAAAGGATTACGACGGACGCTAAGATTAGTAAAATCGGGTAGAAAACGTTCGATCGTTTCCCGAACCGCTTCCAATTGGGGATCGGGAAAACAAAAACCTTCCGGTTTAATTCGATCATACTGATATTTTCTATTTTCATTTTCTAAATCTTCACGTTCGCGAAACCATTCAAAAAAAGTGCGAAAATCTGATCCACTGGTTAAAGCATTTTCGTAGGCACTTAGAGAATCAAATTGATGTTTTGTTTTAATTTTTAATGGTATATCCAGCACTGCTCGATTAACAGAATAATAAACAAATAAAGGTAAGTTAATTTCTCCTTGATGTTCAGTAATTTGTCGTTGTATTTGTTGAGTGTATTCATTTAATTGGCTAAAATTACTCCGTTCTCCAGCGTGGATATATCCAGTCCTAGTTTTTACTATTTTCCAAGTAATCTCTTGACTATCTTCCGTCACCCCAGTGATTTCAATTATAGCCGTCCCCTGACCATTATTAATCTCGGTTTCGCTAATCTGTTGTCCACTGGCATTAGTATTTTTTAGGCGCTTAACTAACCATGAAAGCATAATCGCCAAACTATCTAAAATGGTAGATTTTCCCGCACCATTAACTCCTATAAATACATTTAATTGCCGATGAAAGTCGATGTTTAAACTGACTACACCTCGATAATTAATAAGCTTTATAGACTTAATCCTCATGGTTTTTTGTATCGGCAAGATTTGCTTATATTTGAGATAATTGTTAGAGAATGACTCTCGAATAATTGCCAGTAAAACTTAGATAGGGTTAAGAGACAGTAGGACAAGGAATAGAAAAAAATATCGACCAAAGAAATAATAACTAATTTTGGCACAGAACCGGATAGTCATAATGATTATTTATCATTTACCCTCGACCAACTCAAAAAAACCCCGGCTGACTTTCCCGATCGCTGCCCTCTGTGAGACAATCGATCGAGTGTTATCCTAAACTCCGCCAATTTTCATGTCCGACGACGCTACTATTCGCACTGCTGTACAACGTCTCTACAATACCTATCCTTTCCCCCCCGAACCGCTCCTAGACGAACCTCCTCCAGGTTACAATTGGCGCTGGAATTGGATTGCTGCCTATAACTTTTGTTGTCATCGTAAACCTGAACGAGAGGATATCCGCATTCTCGATGCAGGTTGTGGTACTGGTGCGGGAACTGAATATCTGCTCGCTCTCAACCCTTTCGCTCATGTAGTCGCTATAGATATCAGCGAAAAAGCTCTAGAAATTGCCAAAGAACGCTGTAATCGTTCGGGAGTTGCGACAAAGCACCGAGGTTCTCTGGATTTTCACCATTTACCCCTTGAATCGGCCACTAATCTCCCCGGAGAATTTGATTTAATTAACTGCGTCGGGGTGCTGCACCATCTCCCGGACCCGATTAAAGGTATTCAATCCCTCGCGCAAAAGCTGGCCCCCGGTGGTCTGCTGCACATTTTCGTCTATGCACAATTGGGACGCTGGGAAATCCAGTTAATGCAATCTGCGATCGCACTTTTGCAGGGAGACCGACGCGGGGATTATAAAGATGGGGTCGCTGTCGGCCGAGAGATTTTTGCCTCCCTACCGGAAAATAATCGCATTTTGAAACGGGAAAAAGAGCGTTGGTCAATGGAAAATCATCGCGATGAATCCTTCGCTGATATGTACGTTCACCCCCGGGAAGTGGACTACAATATCGATACCCTCTTTCAACTGATTGATGCGTCAGGATTAGCCTTTATTGGCTTTTCTAACCCTTCCTACTGGCAATTAGACCGTTTATTGGGTAAATCCCCCGAATTGATGGCTAGAGCGCAAAATTTAGGAGAAAGGGAACGTTATCGCTTGACGGAATTATTAGACCCGGAAATCACCCACTATGAATTTTTCCTCGCTAAACCACCGATTCTGACTGCCGATTGGTCCGGGGATCAAGTCCTAGAGAATGCAGTGGCCGAAGTTCATCCCTGTCTTTACGGTTGGCCTAGTGCAAGTGTTCTAGACTACGATTATCGGCCGGTTAATCTCTCGGAAAGAGAATTTGCTTTTTTACAAGCTTGTGATGGTCGTTTAAGCGTGGGAGAAATCGACGCTCAAGTTGCTTTAGGATTAACTGGTGTGCGTTCTTTACAACAGCGCCAACTACTGATTTTAAGTTAGAGAAAATTCTGGGATGTTAGAGATAGCGTCCCTTGGCAATGGGCAACTTTTAAACTAACTTGGCAAAATTTTGCCAAAACTTCTTTTTTCTTAACAATTACACCCTTCCTATCCCCATAGTTTCAGCCCCAGAATTAACCGGGGCTGAATTATAATAGTTTAAGAAAGTGGACAAGGCTGCTAAATTTCTGATCAGTCCGATTTTTGCCCATCGGCAAACGGGAGATTTTAATCATTATCCCAAGATTCCGAGGCGATTAAGTCACCAATTTGATCCCTGAGAAGGTAGTCACACCGTTCTAGTTCACATTCAACACAAACCCACTCCCGGGGGGGAATGAACTGACAGAGAGTGTAGATCGGTTGGTGTCTGCTCACTACCCCCTGTTCTACCATCTGACGGACTTCGTCCTTAATCATCCTGATAGAGTAAGCGGTGGGAGCGGTGGAGAAAGTTATGGCACTCATGGGAGATTTCCTGCAAGATCTACAAAAGAAGTCTTATCACTAACTATAGTCTAACCTATAGAGGGACAAAAGAGATTTTTTGCTGTATCGACGATGACAATTTTTTATAATATATAGCGGAACCCTCTCCCCTCGCCAGTTTAGGCTTAGGTTAAGAAAAGTTAAATTTATCGGCTAAAAGCTGTCGAGTCCCCTTATACCAAATCAGTTAAGTAGGTAGGCACAATTATTTGTAGGATGGGTTAGCGGTAGCGTAACCCATGCGGGCGTTGGGTTTCATGCTTCAACCCAACCTTGTATATTGAGAGAGGTGGTAGACCGTCCCAACCTTGGTCAGAAAAGACCGCTTCGTAGCAAGGGTCACCACCATAATCTCCCTGACAAAACTCGAACAG
>Ga0315906_10000146_pt1 | contig 114856 bp, 93 predicted proteins | sample LakEriMetagenome_4_FD_203526 | JGI IMG/M metagenome (GOLD analysis project Ga0315906, IMG submission 203526) | Freshwater fungal communities from buoy surface, Lake Erie, Ohio, United States - Buoy 2 MA122 | ecosystem: Environmental > Aquatic > Freshwater > Lake > Lake biofilm | place: USA...
CCATGCCTGCATCAACCCGCCTTCCGTCACAGGGAAATGCAGGTGGTAGTTGTAGACATCCAGAATCTGCCCCAGGGTCGTGCCCTGCAGGTAATGCATCATCCCCGCCAGGCAGATGGCCCGGTGCCCGATCTGGCTGTCCGGCAACGCGTCCTCCACCACCGGCTCCACCTTCTTGCGGCACTGGGCGCACCAGTACCGAGGGATCACATGCTCGGTGACCGAAGGCTTGGAATCCGCCTGGATGTCCTCGATGATCCGACACCGGCTGGAATTGCATCTCGAAACGCTGCCGAAGCAGTCGGGGCACCGCTCGAGGCTGTGCGTGACGGTCTTGTCGGGCTTGGGAGTCTCCCGCCGTGAACCCGCATGCCCCGGTTGGGCGCCGGGCTTCTTGCGCCGACCCTTGGTTCTCGGCTTGAGAAAGGCGGCCATCTGGCCGGAGGGGACCGATGGATCCACCTTGCCCACCAGCCCGCTCAACTCGGCGACTCGCTTGGCCAAGGTCAGGATCGCGAAGATGGATGCCTCGGGCCCAAGCTCGACAATGGCGCGGGCATCCGCCTCGGAGAATCCGGGGCCGATTTGGTTGAGAACTGACTCACGGGTAAGCTCGGCATCCATGCTTGGCATGGAGCAACTTCATCACGCCCAAGTTCATTTTGCAACGGCAGCTGAAGCGCTTTTCAAGCAATCGATGCGGACAAAAATTCACATCCGTCCACGGCAGTCGGCTGAAGGGTTACGGTTTTGCATACTTCCAAAAGATGAACCATTTGGGTTTTTTTGGGGCAATCGGGGGGTTGAACCGCCCTTACAAATGCCTCCGTGCGGTCACCACCAAAAACCAAGGATCACCAACACTACATTCGCCGTCAATCCAGCACCGTCGAATTGAAATCAAACAGCGATGACGAACAGGAACTGCTTCGCCTCGAGACGTGATCCTTTTTCCCGAGGGCCCAGGGGGGATGAGATCATCGACAAAGTTTTCCACGGTCCTTTGCACGAGCAGGTGCGGGGTTCATTGCGGTACCTCGAGGCTGCCGTGATACTGAAAAAGGTCCACAAGCACCGGGACCGGGCCGAGGCGGTGCGGGCTTCCATTATCCCAATGCGGCCATCGCGGAAGTGGTTGTGAACTCCGATTACCAACGGGGCTATGAACAGCGGGAACCTGTCGAGATCCGTCTGAAACCAGATGGCATCGAGATCGTCAGTTGTCCTGGCCGGACTCCTCCATTCGCCACGAATCACTGAATGCGGGCAAGGTCGTTGGCCGTCGCTACCGCAATCGACAATTTGGTGCCAAAGGTTGAATGGACTGCGGGTGGTCCCATGGAGGGCGCGGAGCCGTTTGCAAGATTCTCCTCAATGACCGGAGCAACAGGTACGGGGAGAGATTCCGGTCGGTCCGAAACGCCTCGGGGAATCACCCTGTTCAAAGGCTTGGCCGGCCAGGACGCAAATTTCCTAAACCGGTAATAAATATTGCCAGTTATAATCAAAAGTGGTAAAAAAAATTACCGGTTTTGCTTTGCATCGGGTGCTTTTCCATGCTTGAAAAACTGCGCTCCTTGATCGTGGACATGCAGGAAGCCCCGCTATTTCCCGGGGTGGCACGCCGTTTGGCATCCGATTCACTGCCCGGGAAGGCCTCGGTTTGCATCGGTGTCAGGCGCTCGGGCAAGTCGACCTGGATGGGCCAAATCATGGAGGGGCTGGCGCGTGGCGGGGTTCCCCGTGAAAACATCCTGCACCTGAACTTCTTTGATGACCGCCTCCGCCCGCTGAGCCTGGAAACCTTGGGCCTGGTACCCGAGGCGTATTACTCGCTGTATCCCGCCAAGCGGCACCGGGAGGTGGTCCACTGTTTCTTCGATGAGATCCAGTCGGTACCCGGCTGGGAGTCCTTCATCGACCGCCTGATGCGCACCGAACGGTGCCAGATTCACCTGACGGGCTCCTCCGCAGAGATGCTGGCTTCCGAGGTTGCCACCCAGATGCGAGGCCGGGCCCTGGTCTCGGAGATGTTTCCGTTTTCCTTCCGGGAGTACCTGGATTTTCTGGGGAGGCAGGTTCCCACCCGGTGGACAGCCGGAGGCCGGGCCGAGGCGCGCAACGCCCTGGAAGGATATTGGGCCAGCGGGGGATTTCCGGAGGTGCTGGGAGCCGACCAGCGCACCCGGGTGCGGATCCACCAGGATTATTTCCAGTCGATCCTGTTCAGAGACCTGATCGAGCGGCATGACATCTCCCATCCCCGCGCAGTGGCGGACGCCGCCCGCAGGCTGGTGGACAACGCCGGATCGGCCTACACCGTGAATTCCCTGGTGGGTTATTTGCAGGCGCTGGGTCACAAGGTCCCCAAGGCATCCGTGGGCGACTATGTCCGGTGGTTCGAGGACGCCTATTTCCTGTTCACCGTCAGGCTATTCGACGCCTCGCTGGCGCGCAGCAACACCAACCCCAAGAAGGTTTACTGTGTCGATCACGCGCTGGTGACCTCCGTTGCCAGTGGCATCCTGGTGAACTCGGGTCATCTCCTGGAAAACCTGGTTTTCGTCGCGCTCCGAAGGCTGTGGAAGGACATCTATTACTTCCGCGACAAAAGCGGTTACGAGGTCGATTTCGTCGTCTCCCGCGGCGCGGGTGAGCGCCGCCTGGTGCAGGTGTGCGAGTCGCTGGCCGATCCCCGGACCGCCGCCCGTGAGACCAGGGCCCTGGAGGCGGCGATGGGGGAACTGGGGATTCGCGAAGCCACCCTGGTCACGCGGGAGGAGGCGCGGACCATCCGGTGCCCGGCGGGGCAGATTGAGGTGCTTCCGATCTGGAGGTTTTTGCTCGAGCTTCCCGACGCCAGCCCCTGAAGTATGCACGGACCCGGGACCTGTTTCCAGCCAGTCCGCCAACCGAACAGCGGTGAGGAATCTCGGTCGGAATAATCAAAGAGTGCCGACCATTTTCGACACCATCGTAAAATAGTCGTGACCAATTTACGATGGTGCCGAAAATAGTCACATGGAATTCCGGCGTCGTTTTTATGAGTTGCTGCTGAGGGACCATCTGGCCACCCATCGCCAGATGGCGTTTGTCAGCGGTCCGCGCCAAGTTGGAAAAACCACCACCTGTCGGTCACTCGCCGACCATTACCTCAACTGGGACAGCCAGGAGGACCGGGAGCTGATCCTGGCGGGGCAGAAGGCTCTCGCCAGTCACCTCGGGCTGGACCGGCTGCGTCCATCCCCTGTAAAGGGTGCGGTTGGCGCGCCTGTGCTCCTGCTGGATGAGTTGCACAAGTACCCGCGCTGGCAACTCTTTTTGAAAGGCCTGTTTGACACGCTGGGAGACAGGTTGCGGGTGGTGGTCACCGGTTCCAGTCGGCTGGACACTTACCGCAAGATGGGTGACAGCCTGATGGGGCGATACTTCCTCTACCACATGCATCCGTTCAGTGTGGCCGAAACAGTCTCGCAGGACCTGCCGGATCCGGCGCGGGTGATCCGGAGACCCAAAAGGCCCCAGGAACCCGAGTTCGCTGCCCTCTGGCGTTTTGGTGGTTACCCGGAACCGTTCCTGAAGCGGGATCCGCGCTTCAGTCACCGCTGGCAGGGGCTGCGCCAGGCCCAGTTGCTGCGCGAGGATGTGCGGGAGCAGACCCAGATCCAGCAGATCGACCAGTTGGCCGTGCTCATGGACCTCCTGCGCAGCCGCTCAGGTGACCAGCTTGTTTATAGCAATCTGGCCGGGGCCGTGCGGGTTTCCGTGGACACCATGCGCCGGTGGATCGATACCCTGGCGGGTTTGCACCACGGCTTCCTGGTGCGGCCCTGGTTCAAGAATGTTGCCCGCTCGCTGCGCAAGGAGCCCAAGTGGTACCTGCGTGATTGGTCGGCGGTGGAGGATCCCGGGAAGCGCGCCGAGACCTTTGTGGCCTGCCACCTGCTCAAGGCGGTGGATGGCTGGAACGACATGGGTTTGGGCCCATTCCAACTGGGGTACCTGCGCGACAAGGGGGGCCGGGAAGTCGATTTTGTCGTGGTGCGGGACGGGGCCCCCTGGTTTCTGGTGGAGGTGAAGCACGGGCAATCCCCGATCGGTCCGGGACTGGCCCACTACCAGAGCCAAACCGGGGCACCCTTCGCCTTCCAGGTGGAGATGGAAACGGGCTATGTCGACGCGGATTGTTTCGCCAAGCCCCGTGGCCCGCTGGCGGTGCCGGCCAGGACATTTCTGTCGCAGTTGCTGTGAGTCCGGTCGACCAATTGCTCCCTGAGGATCCTGGGGTGCTTGAGGAGGGGGACGGCAAGGCCCAGGGTTTGCCTTTCTGATGGTCCAAAGGTTAGTGCATTGAGGCAAACGGGCCCAAGCTTCCGTTCAACCATGGCGGGCCCTGTGCCGGACGGCGGCGGCTTGGATCCTCGGGTTTGGGGCTGGCGGGTCGGCGAGCAGGTTCAAAAAGTGGTCGCGGTCGGACAGAGGGGCGGTAATTTCTTCGGTGAAAGGCAAATCCTCGTTGGCTAACAGGTTCAAACGTCGAACACGGATTTGGTCCTCGCTGGTCTGCTCGATGAGGACCGTGGCATTGGCAAACGATGGGGGGAGCACCAATCTGGCCAGGGAATCCGTGGTTCTTTGGTTGGTAGGCATTCCTGACCTCCGTGATTTCGATGATGGTTTGAACAGCAAATGATAGTCCCACAGGGGACAATCCTGTCCAAAGTGGCTAAGAAATGCACGGGCTTTCGGCCTCGTTTGGGTTAGGATGAAAATCTCTTGTTCCTTCCAAACCTGTGAAGCATGGCCATGTCGCATGAGATCATCCCCGCCGGTGGCGGATCCAGTCCCGGTGCCCCGTCGCAGGCGCTTGGCAAGGCCCTGGCGACCTTGCCGGATCTGACCGAATCAGAACTGCAGGCCCTGAACCGCGTGGTGGTCGATCGTTTGCTGTGGTTCCAGGAAACCCGCCGGTTGCAGCACATGGCCAAGTACCATGTCGGCGACCGGGTCTGCTTCCATGACCGCGACGGGGTCCATATCGAGGGGCGGATCCTCCGCCTGAACGCCAAGACGGTCAGCATCGTCACCGATGACAACCACCACTGGAAGGTCGCCCCGGGTTTCCTGCGGCTGGTCAAGTCCGTGCTGGACCAGTCCTGAGGGGTATCCAAGCCAGGCGGAATCCACGCGCTTGGCATGGTTGGCAGACTGCGAAAGAGCCCAACGGGCAAGCAGGCGCTTGGCATCCAGGACCCATCGATTTGGGTATCATTCCCTGAGTGGATGATCCCTCACCCCGGCCCAGGCCCCCATGCTTGAACTCGCCATCAACCCGCTGGGTCACCTGGTCGCGCGGGAGCCGCTGGAAGCGGTCTCTGATGGGGCGATACCCAAGGGGTTGGCCAACGCCTTTGCCTCCAGCGCGATCGAGGGTGTGCTGGCCGCCGCCACCGACCACGGCGATGCCGTCCTGCCCCCGGCGTTCGAATTCGCAAGGACGGTGGGCAACCTCTACCTGACCCATCTGTGCAAGGTAGCAACCGGTCTGCCGGGCGAACCCCTGGCGGAGGTTCCGGCCCCGGGGGAGGACTTGCAGGCCCTGGTCGACCAGGCGCCGCCGATGCCCGGCCTCGAATACCTCACAGCGGAGGCCCTGGCCGGCTGGTGGCGGGACCTTGACGCCTTCACCCGGCGCGAGATTGCCGCCCACCCCGGAGGCGCCCAGGCCTACCTGGCCGCCCGGAATCCGCGCTGGCGTTTCGTCGGCCGGGTGACCCTGCACCTTGCCGAGAACAAACGCGACCCGGACCACCCGTTCGCCTTCCTGGCGACCTTCGTCAACGGCCTGACCAGCCTGGGGAAGCCCCGCCACGAACCGCTGGGATCCGCCCTCCGTCAGCACGCCGGCGAACGCGACCGGGCGGCGATGCTGAATCTGCTGCTGCCGATCTCGCGCGCTGCGGAAACCGTCCCGTTCATGCGTGAACTGGTCGATTCCGGCGGCATCTACCAACCCCTGGCATGGTCGGTCCGGCAGGCGCACGAGTTCCTCGTGGCGATCCCCCGGCTGGAGGCGGCCGGCTGCATCGTGCGGGTGCCCGACTGGTGGAGCGCGCGCACGCCGCCCCGGCCGTTGGTCTCCGTGCGGGTGGATACCCGGGACACGCCCCGGGTGGGGGCCCAGTCGCTGCTCGATTTTTCCGTGAGCCTGAGTCTGGGCGGCGAAACGATCACCCGGGCCGAGCTGGACGAACTGCTGGCCTCCTCGGGTGGCCTGGTGCCCCTGAAGGGCAAATGGGTCGAGGTCGACCGCGAAAAACTAAAGCAGGCGCTGGCCCACTGGAAGAGCGTCGAGAAGGCCAACCGCTCGGGCGGCATCAGTTTCTTCGAGGGGATGCGCCTGCTGTCGGGGGTGAGCCTCGGCGCGCGCGAGGAGCTCGAGCTGGAGGAATCGGTTCGGGAGTGGACCGGCCTGGTGGCGGGCAAGGGTCTTGAATCGATCCTGCGCGAGTTGCGGTCTCCCGAGGCGGGGGCCGGCAAGCCGCCCGCCGGCCTGGAGGCGAGCCTGCGGCCCTACCAGTTGGCCGGGTACCAGTGGCTGCGTTTCGCGACGCGTCTGGGTCTGGGGGCCTGCCTGGCCGATGACATGGGCCTGGGCAAGACGGTGCAGGTCATCGCCCTGCTGCTCGACCGGAAAAACCAACGCAAAAAAACCAAGGCGGGTATTGCCCAGCCCGACAAAATCCTGCCCAGCCTGCTGGTGGTGCCCGCCTCGCTGATCGCCAACTGGAAGGCGGAACTCGCCCGCTTCGCGCCCGGGCTCACCTTCGGCGTGGCCCACGCATCCGAGGAGGGGCCGGGCGGCAAGCCGCTTGGGGCCAAGTCCGCCGCGGGGCTAGATTTGGTCATCACCACCTACGGCATGCTGAGCCGCCTGGGCTGGCTGGCGAAGGCCGCCTGGGACCTGGTCATCCTCGATGAGGCGCAGGCGATCCGCAACGCCGGCACCCGGCAGGCCCGGTCCGTCAAGGAGCTGGGGGCCCGGGGGCGCGTGGCCATGACCGGCACCCCGGTGGAGAACCGCCTGTCGGACTTGTGGTCTTTGTTCGATTTCCTGAACCCGGGGCTGCTGGGGAGTGCCAAGGAGTTCGGATCATTCATCAAGGGGTTGCAATCGGGGGCCAAGCCCTCGTTTGAACCGCTGCGGAACCTGGTGCGACCCTACATCCTCCGGCGGCTGAAGACCGACAAACGGGTGATCGCCGACCTGCCGGAGAAGACCGAGGTCATGGCCTATTGTTCCCTGAGCAAGCACCAGGCCGCCCTGTACCAGCGGGCGGTGGATGAGCTGGCGGAGCAACTGGAGTCGGCCGACGGCATCCAGCGCCGGGGCATCGTGCTGGCCCAACTGATGCGGTTGAAGCAGATCTGCAACCACCCGGCGCAGGCCACCGGGGCGATGGAATACCTGCCGGAGCGCAGCGGCAAGTTCGGCCGCCTGGCGGAGATCATTGATGAGATCGCCTCCCGGCAGGAGCGGGTGCTTATCTTCACCCAGTTCCGCGAGATCACCGCGCCGCTGGCGGACTTCCTTGCGGGCTGCTTCGGCCGGCCGGGGCTGGTGCTGCATGGCGGCACCGGGGTGAGGCAGCGGCAGGAACTGGTCGACCGGTTCCAGGCCGAGGACGGGCCGCCGTTCTTTGTCCTGTCACTGAAGGCGGGGGGGACCGGCCTGAACCTGACGGCCGCCTCCCATGTGGTCCATTTCGACCGCTGGTGGAATCCCGCGATCGAGAACCAGGCGACCGACCGGGCCTTCCGCATCGGGCAGAAGCGGAACGTGCTCGTGCACAAGTTCATCTGCCGGGGCACCGTCGAGGAGCGGATCGATGAGATGATCCGCCAGAAATCCAAGTTGGCCGGCGAGGTGATCGGCGGGGGGCAGGGGGCGGAGTCGCTCCTCACCGAGATGGACAATGACACGCTGCTGCGGTTCGTGCGGCTGGATTTGCATCGGGCCTCGGGTGTTTGACCGGTGCACGGTTGAAGGGATGGTTCCATGGCGCGGTATTACTACGGATTCAGGCCCTATGTGCCGGTGGCCAAGCGGCGCGCCCAGGCGACGCGCGAGCTGGCCCGCATGGCGAAGAAGGGCCAGCCCCCGTCCCCGGTGGTGATCGAGGGCAAGAAGATCGCCCAGTCCTTCTGGGGGATCGCCTGGTGCGACAACCTGGAAGGCTACAGCGACTTTGACAACCGCCTGCCACGCGGCCGCACCTATGTCCGCAACGGCTCGGTGGTCCACCTGGAGATCGCCCGGGGGAAAATCCTCGCGCGGGTCAGCGGTTCTTCCCTTTACACGGTGAACATCGAGATTGATCCGCTGACCCAGCCGCGTTGGCGCGCCTTCAAGCAGCGGTCGGCCGGCAAGGTGGGCACGCTGGTTGAATTGCTGCAGGGCCGGCTTTCCAAGGCGGTGATGGAACTGGTCACTGACCGGCAAAGCGGGCTTTTTCCCAGCCCCAAGGAGATCAAGATCGGCTGCAACTGCCCCGATTACGCGTGGCTCTGCAAACATGCTGCTGCGGTGCTGTACGGGGTGGGACGCCGGCTCGACACCGCCCCGGAGATGCTCTTCACGCTGCGCGGGGTTGACCACACTGAACTCATCGACCAGGCCACCGCCTCCATTCCGGATGCCGTCAATGCAGGTGGCGCGCCCACCCTCCACGGTGACCTGTCGGCGCTGTTCGGCATTGAGATTGGTGACGGGACTCCCATTGAGGATAGGCCAGCTTCGAGGAAAACCCCCGCCAAAAAAGCTGCCAAGCAAAAAAGGAAACCGGCCGCGAAAGCAGGCAAACCAATCGCTTACAAGGACGGAAAACCGCCGAAAAAAGCCGCCAAGCCCACTCAAGCCGCCAAGGGGGTGGTGAAACGTCGCGGTGCGAGAAAGGCTTCCGAGGTCGGCAAGCCGGCTGCTGCCAAGCCGCAGAAGGTTTCCGGAAAGAAACCCAAAGGCGCGGCAGCCAATAAAGGGAAGCGGTCGGGAAAAAAGTGATGGTTTTTAACCCAAATTGCGGCGCTTCAAAAGCTCCCGGCCCAGGCAATTTCCAAGGTCTGCTTCCACGAAATTCCAACTTTTCGCTCCCAAGTGGGAACGCCATCAGGTCAACAGCGTCGTCGAGTCGATCGGAGGTTCGTGATCAAATCAGGTTGGGTACAAAATAATTAAGCCCGAGAGTCCCCCAGCTCTTCAGCAAGGTTTCCCTCGGGACCAAATAAATTTTAATGTCCTGGAAAGGACCTTAGTTAACAGCAGTTTCAGTTGCAGCGGAATTGCCAGCACACTTGCGCCGACGCTTCCACCAAACCCCACCGCTACCGGTTATTGCTGCAATGCCACCGAGAAGAAGAGTTCCGGGTTCCGGAACACCAACAACTTCAAATCTAGCAACATTAGATGGAGAGCCAGCGTATGATGTATTGTAAAAACCATATACTGGATTATTGGTTATGGTACTTGCATTAGTTGTTGCATAAGTCAAACCAATTGCTGTAAGAGCAAGAGTATGGCTAGATCCTGATGATATGTTGTTTGCTCCAGCCAAAGTCGACAAATCAAATGAATAGCCATCGGTAAGGAAGTTTGCAGAAATAACTGAGGCAGTTCCAGAATCTAGTTGAAAACTAACGCTCTTAGATGTTCCTTGGTCAGTGGAAAATAATTTAAAAGCAGTAATTGAAGAACCGCTAGTAGTTACATTAAAGTTTAGCGTAAAGGCAGCAGTATCTGTTGATAGTCCAGTTACATTTGTATTTGAAAAAACAACATCAGCTCTAGAAAAGGCTGATGTCCCTAGCAAGGCCATCATTCCAAAAATAAATGTGCGCATTGAGTTCCCCTTGGCGTTAAAACCACAGGACGAAGAAGGACCTTTGAACTCCTTATTCTCATTTCTGGTAGCAACCGTCAATCAAAATCCGTCCCACCTCAGGCACTTTTAAAGCCGAATTGAACGCAAGCCTTTGATAAATATGGACTTGTGGACTTTATTGTTAGCCAAAAATTAATGTTTTATTTCTTTGTTATTTCCATTTTTCCAGCTGTATAACGGTTACCTCTCCCAAACCCCAGGTAACTCCTGTGCAACAAGGTCACAGTACCAATGCCAACCTGAATCTGGATCACTAGCCAAAAAGCATCTGTAATTCACTCCCCAAAGCCCAAAAAGCGTGAATCACTACCGGCCTTTTCAACGGTTTCTGATGCGGGACTCCCGCCACCGGGTCATCATTCCTTATTTTGGTACTCAGGCTCGATGTGGGTGGTGTCCACCTTGTCGGCCTGGAAGGCTTTGTTGGCCATCAAGTCGCCCTGGATCCAGATAGAGGTCTTGATTCCTTCCACATTGACCTCAATCGGGGCTGCCCGGCGCCTGGCAACGGTTAGTCAGGCCGGGGGAGAGGGTTTGGTAAACCCACTCCAATACCAGGCAATGTATTGTTGACTGGTAAATTACCCTGGGCGACCCGGGAACCAACCTCGAGTCAATTTATCCGAAAATCTTTGATTAAATGTCAACTAATGGGACGACACGCTAACCAATAGTTGCCATTGGTTTTGAAGTAATCGCCGAACCAGGCTTGCATTTTGCCGGGCTCATCGATGGTGAGAAAATCGACAGATGATTTTCAGGTTAGCCAAGATGTGCAATCCACTACCTGGAGACCAAGGTGCCGCTCAAAAGGGTCGAAGTCGCGGTCGCAATGAAGCAGTTGAAGCCCATCCTCGATACAGCGGGTGGCAATCAAGACATCCACTGTTCCACGGGCCGTAATACCCAAAGATCGGAGCTGACGGTAGTTTTGTGCAGCCTTCACGGCAAGGTCAACGCCACTCAAGGTGATTTGTTCAAAATTCCCGAGCAATCTCCTAGCTTCCTGGAAGGCTTTCTCATACCGGAACCCTTGCAAGACCTCAGTCAGTATGATGTCGGCCACCGCAATCCTGTCGACTTCCAAGTGACTTTCAAGCCACGCTGTCTGGGGAGTGGTCCGATCAAGGAGATATTCAATCCAGACACTGGTATCAACGAGAACCACGGTCGCGCCTCATGGCATCCAAGTCGCCAACCCACTCATATTTGCCACGCAATTTCCGGATTTCAGTTTGACTTTTGATCCTTACCAAGGCACGGAGCCCTTCCTCGACCGCCTCGCGCTTGGTTTTGAAGCCGGTAGCCTTAAGCGCCGCCTCCATAAGCTTGTCATCAATTTCGATGTTGGTTCGCATAGGTGTATAATCCTCAATTTCTTACACATTATCGGATGGCTTCACAAAAAAGGCAACTCCCAAACGCTCAATGGTGGAATTAGGATTTGTACTCCATTCGTTACTAAAGAACCCTGGTTGTCCGCAGCCTGATTTGTGTTGAGGGGGCACAAAAAGTTGACCGTAAGGCAGCGGAACAGGCAGGCAGTGCCCGGCGCATGTTGACACAGAACCTGCCTGGCATCGGATGTTCCCGCAGGCCAGGAAATTCCAAAGGGCCGGAACCGTCCCCCAATGAGGCGAAGCCTTGCACCCCCATGCCTTTGACCAGATTGGAACACAGGGGGCGGCCCTTAGGTAGCTGCATGACCTTGCGGTTCCCTTAGAAAATGATGGCGGACGCACCCTGTTGACTGGTGGCCGCGATTGGATTAGACAAAGTGCGTATACGCACGAATCCATGAGGGGACCGAAGGCGTGACCTCGCAAGACCGATTGCCACTCGAATTGCGGGCCGCATACCTGGCCCTGCACAGGCGCAGCGATGCGGTGTTTGCCCGCCAGGGAGTCACCGCGGACCAGTTCGTTTTGCTGTCAACTCTGGCCGACGGGAAGGCCCTGACCCAGCGGCAACTGGCCCAGCGGATGCCCTCTGATCCCAGCACGGTCAGGGCCATGCTGGTACTGCTGGAGAAAAACGGCCTCGTTTCAAGGACCCGGCACCCGAGTGACGGCAGGGCGAAAACAGTGGCTCTCACCCCGGCCGGCCAGAGGTCTTACCTTCGGGCCTTTCGGGCGGGGAAATCGGTCCGCGACCGGATGGCTCGTTCGCTGGGCGAGAAGGATTTGGAAACCCTGTTGGACTTGTTGCGGCGGGTGTCGGATGCCCTCGCTGGGCCCCCGAAGGGTGGGGTGGTTGGATTTTCTACCAACGAAAAGGGGGTTTTAGGATGCGCCAGGTGATCCATGCGGTGCTGTTGGCCGGTTTTGTCGCGGGCGGCCTTTACGCCCAAGGCCAGGGGCGGCCGCGACCTGGCGGGGCACCGATCGAATTGGGGCCCGACGACAAGCAAGCCTACCCCGAGCCCCCGGCCGGTATCGTGGCACGGCGGGAGGGAATCGCCCGCGGCAAGCTGGAGATGATCCAGTACGAATCCAAGACAGTCGGGACCACCCGCAACGCCAATGTGTACACGCCGCCGGGGTATTCCAAGGATCGCAAATACCCGGTCCTGTACTTGCTGCATGGCATCGGCGGCGACGAGACCGAATGGCAGCGTTTCGCCACCCCTGACGCGATGCTCGACAACCTCATCGCCGATGGCAAGGCCAAGCCATTTGTTCTGGTCATGCCCAATGGCAGGGCCCGCAAGGATGACCGCCCCGGAGCCAATCCCTTCGAGTCGGCCCCAGCCTTCGCCACCTTTGAAAAGGATTTGCTGGAGGACCTGATCCCGGCGATTGAGGGGCGCTATTCCGTGCTAACCGGCCGGGAAAACCGGGCCCTGGCCGGATTATCCATGGGCGGCGGCCAATCCCTCAATTTCGGCCTGGGCCACCTCGATACCTTCGCCTGGGTCGGCGGTTTTTCATCCGCGCCCAATACCAAACAGCCTGCTGAACTGGTGCCGGATGCGGCCAAGGCCAAGGGTGCCCTGAAGCTCTTGTGGCTTTCCTGCGGCAACAAGGACAATCTCATCGGCATCAGCCAGCGCACGCACCGTTTCCTGAAGGAAAAGGGTGTTCCCCATGTTTGGAATGTCGATGGCCACGGGCATGATGCCACGCACTGGCGCAACAACCTGTACCATTTCTCCCAGGTTATCTTCAATGAGCAGGCCGCCAAGTCGGCCACGGCAGACAAGGTTGGGCCCGCTGATCCGGCAGGGGTTCCGTCCGGGATCACCGAGGACTTCAAGCCGGCATCCACCAACCAGCCCGGCAAGGAATATCCCCAGGTGAATAGCCAGGGCCGGGTGAAGTTCCGCATCGTCGCGCCCGAGGCGAAATCGGTCGGCGTGACCTTCCGCGACAGCACCCCGTTCACCAAGGGGCCTGACGGCGCCTGGATCGGTTACACGCGCCCCCTCGACGAGGGCTTCCACTACTACGCCATCAAGATCGATGGGGCCGAAGTCCCGGACCCCAACAGCCGGTATTACTTCGGGGCCAACCGCTGGGGGAGCGGTGTGGAGGTCCCGGCGCATGACGCCGATTTCTATGCGGTGAAGGATGTGCCCCACGGCCAGGTGCGCGAGATCCTGTTCAAGTCGCCCAGCACCAAGACCCACCGGCGCGCCTTCGTCTACACCCCGCCGGGCTATGACGAAAAACCCAACCAGCGCTATCCGGTCCTGTACCTGCAGCACGGCTTCGGCGAGAACGAGTACGGGTGGAGCGTCCAGGGCCACGCGGGCCTGATCCTGGACAACCTGATCGCCGCCGGCACAACCAGGCCCTTCCTGGTGGTGATGACCTACGGCATGACCAACGAGATCCGTTTCGGGGCGCTGCGCGAATTCGACATCAAACCGTTCCAGACCGTGCTCTGCGACGAGTTGATCCCGCACATCGACGCGAACTTCCGCACCCAGGCCAACCAGGCGGGCCGGGCCATGGCCGGCCTGTCCATGGGGGGCATGGAGACCAAGACCATCACCCTGAAGAAAACCGACACCTTCTCCCACATCGGCCTGTTCAGCGGCGGCAGCATCGCCCCGGCCGACATCGCTGACATGGAGGCCTTCAAGAAGTCCAACCGGCTGGTCTTTGTCAGTTACGGAGGCACCGAGCTGGGTGGCAATGGTCCCCGGCGTGGAGGGAATCCCGAGGAGAATACCCAGGCCCTCGCGAAGGCCGGCATCAACGCCCGCTTCTATGTCTCGCCGAAGACGGGCCACGAGTGGCATTCGTGGCGCAGGAGCCTGCGGGAATTCGCCCCGCTACTGTTCCGGGAATGAGGCAGGTGCTGCTGATTGGGGGCAGGGATAGGTCGCCTTGGAATGGATCTTCAAACCCTTTGGACTCTAGCGCTTTCAAATACAGGACCCATTCAATATTAACAATCTCTAAAACAGTTGCATTATGTGATCTTATTGTTGATTTTGGCCTCTAGATTGGCCAAGTTTTCGATAATGTTTTCAAAGTCAGGCGGTTCAGAGAGGTACATGTCACGCATTGCCTGGTAATCTCGACGCAGGGCGGGAAGTCGTTCGGGTGGCGGGACGAGGCGGAATGTTCCCGGTTTTGCCAGATTGTACTTCGCCCACGAACTGCCGAAGAATTGGCTCTTCCAGCGAACGACGCGACTACAGAGGTCCTTTAGGCGGATTGCCTTGGCCACACTCGGTTGTCTCGCTAGAGCTGCGGTGTCCGCATAATGTCTGGAGAACCTTTCTGGGGTAGGCTTCCCGGCCGGCCGGTGGTACTCGGTGTGAAGTATGGTTGCCTTCTCCCAAAAAGTTCGCTCGACCCCCAGGGCCACAACCGCGCACCGCCAATCAGGAAACGCGACCGGCAGCGTATCAGCCACCCACGGTCGAACCGGGTGAAGGCCGTTCGGCTGCTGGTCAGTCAGGGAGCCGAATTCCAGCTTGACCGAGCGGGAGAGGTATTCGAACCCCAAAGGCTGGGTGGACGGGTAATGGAAAAGCAGGACAGGCGAGTTGGTTTGAAAGTCTATCTGAAATTCAAACCAGAATGACCGCGTGGGGTTTCCCAAAACATCTACAACCGCTGATTCCAGGGACGGCATAATTCGGTCACGCACAGCGCTCCCACAGGCCGCCTCGGCGTTAATCATCCACTTGTTTGCCTGGTTCCGGCTCGTTCCGACCTCAGGAAGGGCAAGGAAGGTTGGTGACAAGGAAAGGTCAATGTCTTCCGAGAAACGGTCGATCACGCCGAATACTTTCGAAAGTGACGTCCCGCCCTTGAAAACCAGACTCTCGCTAAACTCGGATTCGAAGAGAATGCCGAGCAACCAGCAGACCCAAAAGTCCTTCTCAAGCACAACCGGCGACACGTTCCTCAGGAGCCCCGCCTGATTGAAGTAAAGGCGACGCTCATCATCTGAAAGGGACAGGAATTGGATCTTCATGCCTCTTGCCCCGCCAGCTCCCGGAAGATGGGGTGCATCCAGGCGGGGGCTAGCCTCAGATCCCTGAGAAGTTCCCGCCGCTTGTCTGCTGGGAGCGTCCGCTTCAGGTGGTCAATCTGTTTCGGGGTCACCTGTTCCCTGCCCAACTCGCGCAGGGCCTGCATGAGAAGGCCGCACAACCGGCCGGCCGCTTCCATGTTGCGCGGGGTTGTTCGGCGGAGTTGGATGGTGGCCGGTCCGATTTGGACTGTTCGGCTCGGCCCGTCTGTCAGGAAAACCACTTTGGCTGGCACCTGTTCGGATAAGCCCAAGGCGTTCGCTGCATAGGCCCCGGCAGGTTGGAGGCGGGTGCGGTCACGGCCTGCCAGAGCCAAGGCCACTTTTTCGGATGGTGGGTAAAGGGCCCCGAGTACCGGGTGTTGCTTTGGGAAATCATATACCCCACGGGCCAGGCGACGAATGGTTCCCTGGCGGGTGAGGCGGTGTAGGGCCACATCGACCGCCTCTCGGCTGCCGATGTGCAAAAAATCAGCCGGTAAGAAGACCGAACCTTTTCCCTGGCGGCGGATTGCGGCAGCGATCTTCGAATCGATGGCTTTTTCGGACTTCTTTCTGCCTATCATGTAAGAAATAATGCCATTTTTTTCTTACAAAATCAAGGGCTAACATAAACATTCAAGAAGGCCAACCGGCTGGTCTTTGTCAGCTACGGAGGCACCGAGCTGGGTGGCAACGGTCCAAGGCGCGGGGGTGATCCCCAAGAGAACACCCAGGCGCTCGCGAAGGCCGGCGTCAACGCCCGCTTCTACGTGTCGCCGAAGACGGGCCACGAGTGGCATTCGTGGCGCAGAAGCCTGCGCGAATTCGCCCCGCTGCTGTTCCGGGAATGAGGCTCTGGGGCCCTCAATACCGGTCGCCCAGTCCCTCGCGAACAAGTAACGACCGCCCTTCCCGTCAGGGAAGGGCGGTTCTTTGGCATCAGTCCTTCCTTATGAAAACTTCGCGTTTTGGAAACGCCTTGAAGGTTTCGGCAGGCTTGCCGAAATTCACTGCGAGGACATCGGCTGGCTGGCCGGCAAGCCACTGCGAGAGATTCACGGTCTCGCAGGCACCCGAGTTGAAGACGATCAGGATCCGGGCTTCCTCTGAGCCGATGTTTTCCAGGGAGTGGCCGTAGCCCTGGGGGATATAGCCGACATCGCCCTGCTGGAGCGTCGATTCGCGGTAGCGGCCACGCGAGCCAAAGAGTGTCGCCCGGACCGTGCCAGCGAGCAGGTATTGCCACTCATCCGCGTTCGGGTGCCAATGCAACTCGCGGAGCGCGCCCGGATCCATCGCCAGGATCACGCCCATCATCGTGGTGGAGATCGGGAAATCCTTGGACTCGACCCGCCACTCGCGGCCGCCCTTGAATGTTTCCAGCGGCTTCTGTGAATACAGGGAGTGCTTGTGGGACAGGGGCGGAGGATTGACGCCGCCGAGCGGGGCCGCCGCCTGTCCGGCCGGCACCGGCCCTTTGGCGAAATAGACCTCCTCCCTTGGAAATCCCTGGAAGGTCGCCGCGGGTACGCCGAGGTTTTTTGAGAGCAGTGCCGGGGGCACATGGGCGAGCCAATCCGTCAGGCTGAAAGTTCCGAACTCGGAGAAGTGGCCGTTGTCAAACACCAGGATGAGTTGGCAAGGTTCGTTGCCAAGGCATTGCAGCATGTGGCCATAACCCCGTGGGAAATACCAGATGTCCCCCGCCCCGAAATCATCGATGCCGGTGCGGCCCTTCGGGTCGACCACCGTGGTCCGCACCCGGCCGGACACGACATAGGCCCATTCGGCCGCCGTGGCGTGCCAGTGCAGTTCCCGCATCACGCCCGGCTCAAGCCGCATCGAAACCCCTGCGATACCCTTGGAGATCGGCAACTGCTTGACCGTTGCCTCCTTGCCGTAGCTGCCTCCCTGGACGCGGCCCCTCGATTTTTCGAGGGCGAAGGTGAACTCTGGCAGCGAATCCTCCGCGAGCAGGGGATCGGGAATATTGTTCATGAAGGAGGTGTCGCCGGCAGCGGCACTTCCGGTCGAGCCAAGGAGGCCGGCGGCACCGGCCAGGGCGGTTACCCCGGCGAGGAAGTCCCTGCGGCCGGAAGCGGGGACCGGAATGTTTTGGTCACGATTTTCCATAAGGGACCTGCTTTTCTTGATTGGGGAAATGCTGGGAAAAAGAGACCCAAGTATAGATGACGGCTTTGCCACCGGCAAACCAATCCCCAGCCACTGCATCCCCAACCTTGGTGTTCCAGGGGCTGCGTCAGCGACCCATTCTGGCGATACGAAGCCTTGATTCCACCAAGAGTACCATCGGAATTTCCTGTTTGGTTTCGTTGTCCCTCGGGGGCATCGAACTTGATCACGAGTCCATTCATCCATACCTGCATGCTCAGGTGGATGCTTGGGGGAATCAATTCCTTCGGCGCGGCCTTCCCGATCAAGCGCAGGATGGCCGCCCTATTACTGTTACCGGAGGGTAGGGTGCATTGTGCCGCCTGCTTGATGTGTTTGGGAGACAACGCCACGCTGGACTTTGGCAGTTGGTGATGCGACGGCGCTGAAATCCATTGCAAAGAGGTGGGGATGGCAACCCAAAGTCAGCCAATATTTGCGATCCAGATAAACCTGTAAATACTTCTGGAGCGAAGGAGACAGCCGGTACACGGTATCCATGTCTGTTTTCCGAAATATGCTGGCTGGCTGGAGTGGTTGGCAATAGATTGGCGCGGGGCTTTACGAAGCGGGACGATAAGATCCGGGTTGATGAAACGGTGATGGCGGCCACAGAAGTTTTCAGGCCGCCTTCCAAATCGCGGAGCCTTTTCGCCCTGGACGCGCTGAACGGAATCTGGCTTCCGTTGGTCGGCACGGGTTCAAGTACCGCACCCGGATGATGCCAACCCGTCGGGTTCGGTTCGGCCTTCGTGGCCTGGCTGAAATCCGTCGAGGATCACTGGCCTGAGGACACAGCCCTTGGTTGCTGAACGCTGGGGCGATTGCCTAGAAAACTTCCCATGCTTGCGGGTTTGGGCTGGCCGGTCTATCATCCAACCCAAAGAGACACCGATTGAGTGAATTAAGTATGAATAATTTGGCCAAACGCCTACAACCTGTCGACTCCCTGACAATCGATGTCATCACTGACGATGTCAGCGATACCTATGTGAGCAAGACGATTTTCGCCGTGTCCGAATTCACCAATGTGGTGAACGGCGGGGCCAAGGTGATTTCAGGGGAAACGCTGCTTCTTGGGAATCTCGGCCTGGGCCTCCGGCTTACCGTCAACTATGGCGGTCGGACGCGTCGGCTGCTCTTTGATACCGGCCCGGAAGGCAGCGTGTTCATGAGAAACTGCCGAAACATGGGCATCTGCCTCGGTGACATTGAATATATCACTGTCACACACGGCCACTGGGATCACATGGGAGCCCTGATAGACGCCATCAAATCGATCAAGGAGGCCAGCTCCGATGTGACGGTGCTGGTCAATCCGGACATGTTCAATCCCCGGGCGGTACGCATGTCTGATGGTCGGATCGTGCCAGTGGCGATCGTGCCGAGTGTCGCGGAGATCAGGGCCTCCGGGGCACAGGTGGTCAACGACCCCGGGCCGAGCCTGTTGTTCGATGACCATGTCTACTACAGCGGCGAAATCCCGCGGGTGACTTCTTTTGAGAAGGGAAGGACCGACCATCTCTGCAAGAAATCGCCGGGCGGTCCCTGGGAACCCGACCCGCTGCTCATGGACGAGCGGATGGTGGCGATCCATGTGCGCGGCCTCGGGATGGTGGTCCTCAGCGCCTGCTCGCACGCGGGTATCGTCAATGTCTGCCTCGAGACGAGGCGGCTCTTTCCCGCCACGCCGATCCATTGCGCGATGGGCGGGCTGCACCTGGGCGGCGTGATGGAAAAGATCATCCCGCAGACGGTCGAGGGCTTGAGGCCCTTCGGCATCAAGCACCTGATCGTCGGCCACTGCACCGGTTGGCGGGCGCTGCATGCCCTGGCCAACGCCTACGGCGACACGGTCAGCCAGTCGGCCGTGGGCACGACCTACACCCTGAAGGCGGGCCGGTGACCCGGATGGCCGCGCCCGTCTCACCGCGCACCAGGAAGGATCGCCTGCCGTGAGCGTCCCCCGAATCCCGGCCACGATCATCACCGGGTTTCTTGGCAGCGGCAAGACGACGCTGCTGAACCACATCCTGGGCGAGCCGCACGACCTGCGGGTGGCCGTGTTGATCAACGAGTTTGGCGATGTCGACATCGACAGTAGGCTTGTGGTCTCGGCCGATCGCGACATGGTGGAATTGAGCAACGGCTGCATTTGCTGCTCGATGAACGATGGGCTGGTCGCCGCGCTCGCGCGCCTGCTCGCGCGGGAGACGCCATTCGATCATGTGGTGATCGAGACCACCGGGATCGCCGATCCGGTGCCGGTGGCCGGGACTTTCGTGCGTCCGGAATTCTCTTGCAGGATGCGGGTCGACTCGATCCTTGGCGTCGCCGACGCCGAGCACTTCGCCTTGGAGCGGTTTGATGACCCCGCTGCCCGGAACCAGCTCCGGTATGCCGATGTCGTGCTGCTGAACAAGGTGGACCTGGTCGATACCCGGCGGGTGGAGGCAGTGGAGGCGATGATCCGGGGGTTGAACCCAGGCGCCCGGATCCTGCGAACCGAGCGGTCGCGTGTGGCGATCCCGTTGATCCTCGGCATCGGTGGTGAACATGGTGGTCGGACCTTGGGCGACCCGCCGCCGCAAGGGCAGCCCCACCGCCACCCTTACCGGAGCGTCTCATTCCTCAGTGATGTCCCCATCGACCCGGAGCGTTTCCAGCGGGTGCTCGAGGGTTTGCCGGAGGGGGTGTTTCGGGCGAAGGGATTCCTGTACCTCGCGGGTGTCGAACCGATCCACCTTTTCCACCTGGTGGGCCGTCGCTTCACCCTTGAGGAAGCCGATGGTGTCGAGCGCCGCACCCGGCTGGTTTTCATCGGGACGGAATTTGACCGGGATGCCCTGACCAGGGAGTTGCGGGGATGCGAGGTGGGGTGAATTGGCGCCACCTTTGCGCGGATCGGAAAATGCCACCGGAGGGTGTGGTGTTGCCGATGGGTGCTAGCCGGGTTCAGGGCACCAGTTCGACCCTCAATTCATACCCATGCATCGGGCCGCCGCTGTCGAAGGCGTCGCGCACCACCAGGCAGACCGGGCCCGTTTGGGGCGCTGTGGTGATAACCACTAGGTCCTCGGCCTTGGGGGGCGGGCCGGCGGTTTTCCAAAGGGAGCCGTCCGGTTGTTGAATTGTTAGGATCGGGTCTAGCAGCGATCCTTTCCGCCGGGCGATGACCTGCACGCGGAGTTTCTGGCCCTTGGTCAGTTCCACCCGGAAGCAGTCGCAGTCTTGGGGTTTGGCGATCGTGCCCAGGATGCGCGCGGGGAGGGGTCCCACGGGCTGGGCTGTTTCGAGATCGTTGTTCGGTTCCGCATCGCGGATCAGTTTAGCCTTGGTGATCTCCAGGGGGAGTTCGGATTGGGTGTTGTTATCCCCCTCCACCCGGAGGAGGGTTTCCTGTAGCGATGCGTTCGCAGCCAACTCCACCCGTATCACCTGGTTGCCGTTGGCCTTGGCATCCATCCCGTCTGGCAATGGGAAATCCTTGGCCTTTTCCAATACCTGCAGTGGAATAGGCTTTTCCTTCCCGGATAGGGTGGGAATCAGGCTGACACGCGTGTTTGGCCCCAGCGCGCCGCCGCGCAGCAGGCATTCCGTTTTGCCCCCCGCTTCGACCACCCAGGGCCAGACCATGGTCAGCTTGGGTGGATCGGGTTTGGCTACCGGTTTGTCGGCCCCGGGAACGAGGGTGGCGGAGGCCATGCCCAAAAACCAGGGAAGCATCATGCGAACAGTTCCCGGACCACCTCGCCCTGATCGAGGATCTCCAGGGGGCGACCGTCGGGGGTGGTGATCTGCCGCTTGGGGTCGATGCCCAAGCTGTCCAACAGCGTGGCGGCCACATCGGCGGGACCCACCGGACGCCGGGTGGGGAAACCCCCCAGCTTGTCCGTGGCGCCCAGCACCAGCCCGGGCCGGGTGCCCGCCCCGGCGAACAAAAGCGACCCCGCCTTGCCCCAGTGGTCCCGCCCGGCGTCCTTGTTCAGCGTGGGGGTTCGGCCGAATTCGCCGAAGACGGCCACCAGGGTCTCCTCCAGCAATCCGCGTTCGCCCATGTCATCGAGGAAGGCGGACAGGGCGCGGTCGAATTCGGGCAGCTTCTTGTCCAGGCCTTCAAAGATCTTGGCGTGGTGATCCCAACCGGCATGGTTGACGGTGATCCACCGCACGCCGCCCTCCACCAGGCGCCGCGCCAGCAGGCACCCCTGGCCGAATGTGGTCCGGCCGTACCGTTCCCGGGTCCGGTCGGTCTCACTCTCCAGCGAGAACGCACGGCGGGCCGCCGGGGAAAGCACCATCTCCGCGGCCCGCTGCTGGAACGCGTCGTAGGTCTGGATCTGGTCGTTGGCCTCGACCTGACGGGCGAGCCCATCCACCGCCTCGCGCAGGTTTTTCCGCCGCCGGTCGCGGTTGGACCCGTTTGCCGCCATGCCCGGGGCTGTTGCCAGATCGTCCACCCGGAAGTTCTGCGGGGCCGGGTCGCCGGTCTTGAACGACTCGTGCCGGCCGCCCAAAAAGGCGCTGCGCCCGAGTTCCCAGGTGAACGAGGGGTTCTTGGGAATCGCCACATAGGGCGGCAACTCCCCCCGGAAACCCAGTTGCTGCGACACCACCGCGCCCATCGCCGGGTAATCGCCGAACGGCGAGCCGAACCGGCCCGACAGCACCCAGTTGGTGGCGGTCTCGTGGTGGTCGTTGTGGTGCGAGCCCGACCGCACCAGCGTGTACCGGGGCAGCCTGGACGCCAGGAGCGGGATCTTGTCGGTGAAGCGGACCCCGGGGACCGGCGTGGCCAGGGTGCCATACTTGCCCCGGACCTCCGGTGGCGCGTCGGGCTTGGGGTCGAACGTGTCGTGGTGGGAGATGCCGCCCCCCAGGAATATCAGGACCACCGATTTCGCGCGGGGCGTGCCGGCCGATGCCGGCGCGGCGGCCAGCCGTTGCAGGAGCCCCCCGGAAAACGCCCCGAGCGCCCCCAGGCGCAGCGAGTCGCGGCGTCCCATCCGCACGGTCAACATGGTGATAACTCCCTTGCGTTGGTTGGTTGGCTCAATGCTGGAAGCTGAATTCCTTGGAGTTCAGCAGCGACCAGAACAGGTCAGCGAGGACCTCGTCGGGGTTGGCATCCCTCTCGGCGAGGGCTTCCTGAAACGCTTTGGTCCCGGTTGCGTCCATCGGCCTTGCCAGGCAGATCCGGTGCAGGGTGTCTGCCTTTTGCAGGGGCCTTCCGCCGCCCTTGGCAACCCGGGCCAGCACCCCGGTTGGGTGGTTGATCTTTTCCAGCAGGCGGTCGCCGTTCAGCAGGTGCAGGACCTGCGGCAGGGTGACATCGCCGGATTTCTCGCAGGCGCAGGCGGTCACCCGCTCGCTGCGACCGAAGGTGGTGAGGAACCGGCTGGGCAGGCCTGGGTCGGCGAGTTGCACCGCGCGGGTGCCGCGGGGATGGCCGGGAAAATCTTCCGGTGAGCCGGTGGCCTGGCAGAGCGCGTCGAGCAGCACCTCGGCGGGCAGCCGCCGGGCCGGGAAGTGGCTGTGGTGCCGTTCATCGGTCTTGTTCCCTTCCAGCGTGGCGGAGGAACGACGGTAGGCCTGCGATGTGGCGATGAGGCGGATGAGGTGGTTGAAACGGTACCCCGAGGTGCGGAATTCCCGCTCGAGCAGGTCGAGCAATTCAGGGTTGGCGGCTGGGTTGGTGGCACGAAGATCATCCACGGGCTCGACCAGGCCCCGGCCCATCAGGTGCCGCCAGATCCGGTTGGCCATGGCCCTGGCGAAAAATGGATTGGTTTGGGCGGTCACCCAAGCCGCGAGGTGGGCCCGGGGGTCGGCATCCGCTTGGAGGTTGGCATTTGTGCGGTCGAGGGGCCGCGGTTCGAGGAAGGGCCCGCCGCGCGGGTGGGAAACCCCGGTCTTTGCCACGGGATCAGCCAGCGGCACCAGGCTGGTGTCCCCTTGCCGGGGGCCCTTGCGGTCGAGTTTCAGTCGGGACAGGTAGGCGGCCTGGTGAAGGTAATCTTCCTGGGTGTAGCGCTCGGTCGGATGGTTGTGGCACTGGGCGCACCCCACGCGGGTGCCGAGGAACGCCTGCGCGATCATCGCGGGCATCTCGCTGTTGGCGGGTTGCGCCTCGCCGACCCCGACGATCCAGTATCCGACGGCCGGGTCCTGAGAGACCGTGCCCGTCGCCAGCAGGATCCGCCGCGCCAGGGCATCCCACGGGGTGCCGGCGGCAACCTCCTCCCGCAGCCAGGCATGGAAGGAACGGACTCCCGGCAGGCCGCGCACATCGTGGTCGCGCTCGCGCCGGTTCTGGAACAACTCCGCCAAAAACAAGGTCCAGAGATCGACGAAATCCGGCGTGGCCAAGAGTCCATCCACCTGGCGGCCGTATTTGCCGGGATCGGCGTCCGTGACAAACGCATCCACCTGCGCGGGCGTGGGCAATCGCCCAGTCAGGTCCAGGCAGACCCGGCGTAGCCAGCTCGCATCATCCGCCAAACCGGACAGGGGGATACGGAGCGCCTCCAACTGCCGGGCGATGGACTGATCGATGGGATGGCTGGATGGTGGCAGCCTGTCCGGTGATGGGGTGGTCACCCGATGGGGGACCCGCACGGTGGCCACGGTGACCTCGCTTTGGAAACCGACCTGGATGGCGGTCTCGCCCGGACCCTCGAGGGTCACCGCGCCGTCTGGGGTCACGCTGGCGATGGCGTTGTTGTTGGAAGTGAAGCGGGCCAGCCAGGTCACATCCTGGTGTTGGCCGTCCTTCCAGAGGGCCCTGACTTTCAGGCGCCATCGGTCGCCGGCGGCGCCCTGGTCGGGCAGGGGGTCGAGGCTGATCCTTTCGAGAGGGGGTTCGTTGGCATCGGGCCCCGGCATGCCCGCGAGGATCCAGTCGTGGATCACCTGGTATTCCCTGGCGGCCTTGTTCACCAGCTTGCCGCCTTCATGCGGGGCCTCGCCGGTGATTTTTCGCAACAGCTCGCTTTCGGGGGGTGCCGCGGTGCTCACCCGGCGGCCGCTGAATTCACGGGTGATTGATTCGTGGTCCTGGGCCGGGGCGTAACCCCGCAGGGACAGCCGGAATCCGTTCTGGCCCGCGCCCTTGCCGTGGCAGGCCCCCTGGTTGCAGCCCAGCCGGGTGAAAACCGGGACGATCTCACGGAGAAACGAAGGGGCCGCGGGTGTTTTGGTTACGGTTTGGTCCGGGGCCAGAAGGCTCAGGAGGAGCAAGGGAACCATCGGAATGCGTTCCGTTCGCTTATAGGGGCGGGGAATCGATCTTTGGGGCGGGCGGGTTTAGCTGGTGAGAGTATACCATCGGGATTTGATGGGGGCGAATCAAAAGTGAAAGGTGCATCTGGCAGGGTTTAGCCTGATTCAGTCAAACAACACCGGGAGCTGGAATGTTGGGATGCACAGCCTTTTGGAAGCATTTTCCTGGGATTATTCAATTGAAATTTCCCGGAGGATATTCTCGTTGTCGCGTATTCCCGCCAAAGGGGTTCAGGGAAACGAGTCCTGATTTCTTGAGGGATCCGCTTGGTGGCCTCATCGATCATTTCGAGGGCGCGAATGACCGCCTAGGCGGTTTTGTAATCTGCAAGAAAACCATTCCAGATCCATTCCCAAAACAAAATCACGCGCCTTGCGAATAGCCTTTTCGATGTCATCCAAGTGATCGGAAGCGTCGCGGGGCGTCTTCACAAGGGCACCAATTCCGAAAGGATTTTGGAGCCAATCCGGGGTTTCAAGGAGTCTGCCAGAACCAGATCCACACGAAGTCCCAGCAGGTCGCTGAGATAATTTTCCAATCCCAACAGACATAACAGGCCGGGTACCTTTTCAAACCAAACCAATACATCCAGGTCACTTTCAGAATGAGCCTCACCACGGACGTAGGAACCGAAAAGCCCCAATGATTCCACCGCGAAGCGTTCCCGCAGCAGGGGCATCTGTTCGCGCAGGACAGACTTGAAATGTGCCAAGTCCCTCTTTTTTATCATTTCAATTCTATGCCTTGGGGTGGCGAGGAAAGGCCCAGTATCTGCTGATACAGTTCGTTGTTGCTTCCCATCAGATTCCTCCATGGGATAAGTGTCCATTCATGCCCTCAGCACCCATAAAAATGCCAGACGAACTTGCTCGTACCAGTAATGCAAGGTCCCCAAACCTTTTATATTCCAACGATTAGGGTATATGATTGAAATAATTAATCGGGGCTGGAGGATTAATCCCTTGGCACACACTTTGGAATCCCTTGGGATTGACCAGATGAGCGTCGAAGACCGCATCGCCTTGGCGACAGCGATTTGGGATACCATTCGATTAGAGCCTTCAGATTCGCTGATTACTCCGGTTCAAAAATCCGAGCTCCAACGCCGCTTGCAGGAACATGCCATCCATCCTGAGAATGTGGTGCCTTGGGAGCAGGTCAAGGCGGAGGCTTTGGCAAGGTTCGAAGGATGAGATTGCCAGTAGTCCTGCGGCGAGAAGCCCTTTTTGTGTTCGATCAAGCCGCAGATTGGTGTGAGAAAAAAGAAAAGGGTTGGGCATCACCTTCATAAGGGCAATCGATCAGACGATCTGTCATCTCCAGGATAATCCCAACAGCTTCATGGTTTCCTGCCAGTGCAAATTTTGGGATTAGCTGGCTGCCGCTGCATCAGAGGGTCTGACATCAACCATGCCCGCTGCGAATCACCAGCGCATGAAGGGTGGCGGGCTGAGCGGATGCCCCAGAAACCAGTGGGAGGCACCCTTGATCAGGAACCAGTGGAAGCCCTGGTTGGGGATCGCTTTTTTGACCTGACGGACCAGCGACCAGGGCAGACCGAAGGTGATCCACCCCAGCGAAAAATCAACCAGGTCCGCCTTCCGGAACCATTCCACCAGCGCCGGGCTGCCGTCCCCGAGAGCCCGGACCTTGTGATGCATTTCAATCATCCGGGTGATCTCACCCGACCAGTCTCCGCGACCGGTTGCCTGCAGGTACCGATCGGCTTCCTGCATCGAGGGCGGGATGTAGTCCACCGTCTTCGCCGACCACAAGCCGATATCGTGGAAACACGCCGCGATCGCCAGCTTGGCCCGTTGATCTTCCGTGGCTGGCTGGAGCGCCAGGCAGAAGTTGAAGACGCGGTAGACATGGCCCCGGTATCCGGGGAAATCCTTGCCGATCACATCCCGCCAGGCGGCGAGAATTTCCTCGATGAGGGGGTCGTTGGTAACTACCTGCACGGGTCCACCGTATGGGATGGGAAGTTTTCCGACCGAAGAACCTGTCGGTTTCGCAAATCTCCTGGCCTATGTTTTACCCCATTACCCATTTCTCCGGCCAAATGCGGGATTTTCCCTGCCTGGAAGTCGGCGAAACGTGACAAACGGTCAGTCGGCGCTTTTCTGTTGGCGGATTCGATGACTATCGGCGAGTATAGGTCTTGTCTTCAGCCGCTTCGCCCACCGGTGACAAAGATTTTGACCGGTCGTATCAGTACCATCGGAATCCGCCGTAGCGCGGCTTGCCGGCCTTGTCGTCGATCAACCACCAAGGAGGCTTCCATGCTGTCTTTCGGTTCAAGGGCATTGGTCCTGGTGCTGGCCGGGTTGGCATGGGCAGGGCGTTGTCCTGGGCAGGATGGCCAAACCGACAAAGGTGGGAGCAAGCCGGCCGACCCGGCCAAGCCGGTGCAGGTGTTCCTGCTGCTGGGCCAGTCGAACATGGTGGGCCTTGGCAAGGTGACCGGCCCCGAGGTGTCCCTGGAGAGCGCCGTCAAGGAGAGGGGCAAATACAAGTACCTGGTGGATGCGGCCGGCCAGTGGGGCGAGCGGCGCGATGTGCGGTACGCGCGTGTCATGGATGGACGGGGCGGTGGCGTGCAGCGGCTCAACAACGAGTGGCTGACCGTGAAAACCTGCAAGACCATCGGGCCGGAATTCGGCATCGGCCATACCTTGGGCGATGCCGTCGAGGATCCGGTGTTGCTGTTGAAAAGCTGCATCGGCAACCGGAGCCTGGGCTGGGACCTGCTGCCGCCCGGCAGCGAGCGTTACGCCTTCGTCAGCCGGGACAAGCAGGGGCTGGAGAAGACCCTGGTCTATGCCGGCTACAAGGATCGCCCGGAATCCTGGGAGATGGACAAGGCCAGGGGCACGGCGACCGAGCCGCCCCCGTGGCTGGACAAGGCCGGCAAGCCGATCGACTGGTACGCCGGCAAGCAGTACGATGCCGACATCGCCAAGGCCAAGATGGTGCTTGGTGAGCTGGAAAAGCACTATCCCGGCGCGAAAACCTACGAGGTGGCCGGCTTCTTCTTCTGGCAGGGGGAGAAGGACTGCGGCAATCCCGGGCACGCCGAACGCTATGAGAAGAACCTGGTTCACTTCATAAAGACCCTCCGTCGGGAATTCAACGCGCCCGGCGCCAGGTTCGTGCTGGCGACCCTGGGAGAATCCCAGAAGGGATCCAAGGGGCCGGGCGGCCAGGTGCTGGACGCCCAACTGGCGGTGGACGGCGAGGCAGGCAAGTATCCGGAATTCAAGGGAAATGTCGCCACGGTCTACACGCACCCGATGGCCCAGGGGGGCAGCGGCAACGGGCACTACGGCGGCAAGGCCGAGGTGTACATGGATGTGGGCGAGGCCATGGGGCGGGCGATGACGCGGCTGCTGGGAAAAGCGGAGCCGAAATAGGACCGGGCTGAGGTAGCCCCGGATCATCTCGAGGGAGGTAGGCGGCATGATGAACCTGTGGATGGTGGCATGGGCGCTCGCGCAGGCCCAGCCGGAATTCAAGCCGGACCAGTCGGTGTTGCCGGCCCCGGCTCCAGCCGGCGCGATCCGGCTTTTGGACGAGCGGGGGAACCATTCCTTCCTGAGCATGGCCGGGGAGAAGACGGACTGGCCCTGCGAGGAGGGGGTGATGACCTCCACCCCCAAGAAGAACCAGAACCACATCGTGTCACGGCAGCATTTCAAGGACGCCGACATCCATGTCGAGTTCCTGTTGCCCCCGAAGGGACCGGCCAACAGCGGGGTCTACATCCATGGCAACTACGAGATCCAGATCCTGAACTCCTCCGGCAAGGAGAAGGTGACGCAGGATGACGCCGGGGCGCTGTACGGGTTCGCCGCGCCGCTGGAGAACGCCTGCCGGAAACCCGGGGAGTGGCAGGTGTTTGATATCCGTTACCGGGCCCCCAGGCGGGACGAGGCGGGCAAGATCACCGAGAAGGGCCGGGTCACCGTCTGGTTCAACGGGAAAAAAGTCCAGGAAGGGACCGAGTTCGGCGAGCCCAAGTCCGCCTTCCACCCGTTCCGCTACGGGACCACGCCGTACCTGGAAAAGATCCGCGACCGGCAGAAGAAGACCATGACCGGACCGGTCTTCCTGCAGGACCACGGCAACCCCGTGAAGTTCCGCAATGTCTGGGTGGTGCCGGCCGATTCAAACGCCTTCGTCTACGAGCCGCCGAAGGAATGATCGCGGGATGAACCCTGGTGGCCGATGGTGCCTGGTTTGAGTGGAGTGGCTACGCAGATGGGTAGAGCATTTTTCCGGGTGGCGGGGCTTGGGCCACTGTGGGCGGTGGTGCTGTCGCTCGCGGCCGGTTTCCAGGCGGGTGCGGCCGAGCGGCGGCCCAACTTTGTGTTCATCTACTCGGACGACCACCGCTGGGACGCGGTGGGTGCGGTGCAGCGCGAGCAGGGGGACGCCGGGCGTTTCCCTTGGTTTCAGTCGCCCCATCTGGACCGGTTGGCGGCGGAGGGGGTGCGGTTCCGCAACGCCTTCGTGACGCTGTCGCTGTGCGCCCCCAGCCGGGCGGCGTTTTTGACCGGGCGCTACAACCACGCCAACGGCATCACCAACAACAGCAAACCTTTCCCCGCCACCGCCGTCACCCACGCCACGCTGCTGCGCCAGGCCGGTTACCAGACGGCCTATGTGGGCAAATGGCACATGGGCAACCAGAAGGGCCAGCGTCCCGGCTTCGACCACTCGGCCAGCTTCGTAGGCCAGGGCCGTTACCAGGATTGCCCGTTCGAGATCAACGGGGTGCCGACGCCGACCAAGGGGTGGGTCGATGAGGTGAGCACCGGCTATGCCATCGACTGGATGCGCCAGAACCGGGACAAGCCGTTCTCGATGGTGGTCGGCCTGAAGAGTCCGCACGGGCCCCGCGGGGGGAACCACCTGCCCGAGAGGCTGCGCGGCCTGTACGCCAACGAGACAACCCGTCCGGCCCCCAACTGCGGTTTGCCGGCGATTTTCCACACGCGGGATCCCAAGACGGGGATGTTCCCCACTGGCATTTCCTCCAACGCCGCGCACCTGGACTACCTGCGGCACATCGCCGGCGTGGACGAGTGCGTTGGCAAAATCCTGGCGGCACTCGATGAACTGCGGCTGGCGGACGACACCGTGGTGGTCTACACGAGCGACAACGGTTATTACCTGGGCGAGCACTGCTCCGGGGACAAGCGTTCCCTGTATGAGGAATCTTTGCGCGTGCCGATGCTGGTTCGGTATCCGCGCGAATTCGCCCGGGGAAAACGGGTGGATGAGATGGTCCTGAACATCGACCTAGCGCCGACCCTGCTGGATCTGGCGGGAATCGCCGCCCCGGCGGAGATGCAGGGGGCGAGCTGGCGGGGTTTGGCGGCCGGACGCGGGGCCGCCAATTGGCGGAAGTCCTTTCTGGCCGAGTATTACAAGGAGCTGGGCGACGTGCCCACCACCTACTGCCTGAGGACGACCACGCACAAGCTGGTCAAATATCCGGATCACCCGGAATGGACGGAGCTTTTCGACCTGCGGTCCGATCCGTACGAGACCAGAAACCTGGCCTCCGACCGGGAGCTGTCCGCGAGGTTGGGGGCTGAATTGGCGGTGGTGATGCGCGGGGTGGGTTACACCGAACCGGTTCCAAAGCGCGACTGAGGCGTGGCCACCCTTTTCAGATAGTAGAACGCTCATCGGCCTTCCAAAATGCCGGGGGCTTTGCCCATTCCCATTTGGGCCCGCCTCGGCCCGCCATCCGGCCCCGGGATAACGCTCAGGAGATCCTGGAATTTTTTGGCCCCAGGGGCCCGGCACGATCGTTCTTCCATTAGCGGTAAAACCCGGTCTGGTCACCGCTTCCACGGAGGGGAGCCGCCCTGGCACCGCCCTTTTCGTGCGGGTGGCCCCGTCCAAAAGGCCCCCTCCGGCGTTCGGGGGTGGTCCCGACGCATTAAGGCCCAGCTGGGAACGGCAATCCAAACAGGGCATGAGGGGGCCCAAAATGATGGCCGGGGAAAACCCGATGGATGACAACGAGCGGCTTTCAGAACTCCTGGTCGACGCCGAGGAAATCCTGGAGGCCGGCGGGGAGCCGTCGCCGGTCGAGTTGTGCCGCGATTATCCGCACCTGCTGGCGGAATTCACGCGCAAGCTGGAGGCCCTGCGGGCCACCCGGTGGCTGAACCGGCCGTTGGATTCGCAGCCCGCTGGGGGTCCGGTCACCTATGGATCGGTCACGGTGGCCGCGGAAACGGTCCTGGCCGGCCGCTACCTCCTGGAAAAACTGCTGGGGCAGGGCGGCCATGGCCAGGTTTGGCGCTCCCGGGACATCGAATTGGGGCGTTCGGTCGCCCTCAAGCTGCCCCGGGCCGCTGGTGAAAAGGCTGACGAGGCCATGCTCGCCGAGGCCCGGCGGGTCGCCGCGCTCAAGCATCCGGGGATCGTGCCGGTCCATGATGTCGGTCGGGATGGTGAAACCCGCTTCATTGTCGCCGAGCTGGTGGAGGGGGGAAGCCTGGCTGATCTTCCCAAGGGGGCCTATGCGCGGGAACGCATCCTCGGGTGGATGGTCGAGGTGGCCGAGGGGCTTGATTACGCCCATCGCTTGGGGGTGATCCACCGCGACATCAAGCCGGCGAACATCCTGCTCGATCACCACGGCCGGGCGCTGCTGGCGGATTTCGGCATCTCCCATTCCCTGTCCGCCCGGGGGGATGCGCCGGCGCCCGGTTCGATCACGGGGACGCTGCGCTACATGTCGCCCGGCCAGGTGAAGGGCCAGGCAGCCACCCCGCGATCGGACATCCACGCGCTGGGGGTGACACTGCATGAGTTGCTCACCGGGAAACTCCCTTACCGAGAGGCGAGTGGCAAGGATCCCATCGCCCTGCGGGACCAGATCGTTGCCGGGGCGCTGGAGATCGACCCCTCCCTGCCAGGACCGATCCGTGCGGTCTGTTCACGCGCCCTGGGACTTGCCGGCCACGCGCCGTTCCAAACCGCCGGGGAAATGGCCGAGGCGATCCGCCGCCTTTTGCAGGGGGGCCGCGGGAGGCGCCGGTTGGCGACCGCAGGATTGTTGCTTGGCGTGCTGGCATTGGGCTTCACCGCACCGGGCCTGTGGGGCCGGTTTACCGGGTTGCGGCCTGCGGCGGCACCGGGGAAACCGGCACTGGACGCAAAGTGGGCGGAATCCTTCCGCGCGCTGCCGGCCGAGGAACAGTCGAGGGAACTGGCCCGGGCGCTGAGGGTGCTGAATCCCGGTTTTGACGGCCAGGTCGGCGGGGAACTGGTGGATGGGAAGCTGGCCAAGGTGACCTTCTGTACCGACCAGGTGTCCGACATTGCGCCGTTGTCGGCCCTGGAGCACCTGCGCCACCTCGAGATGACCGGCACATTTGGCGTGGTCGGCAACGGCATCCTGGAGGACCTGACACCGATCCGGGGGATGGGTATCAAGACCCTGGTGTGCAAGTACAACGCCAGCTTGCGGGACCTCGGCCCCCTGCGCGGGATGCCGCTGGAAACCCTGGACCTGTGGCGCACCGCGGTGGATGACCTGGGTCCGCTCGCGGGTTGCCCGATCCAGGTGATCGGTTTCGGTTTCTGCGGCGTCACATCCCTCGAGCCGCTCAGGGGCATGCCGATGTGGGCGCTGCGGTGCAGCAACTGTGGTGTCACCGACCTGGAACCCATCCGCGACATGCCCATGACCGACCTGCGGTGCCACGACACGCCGATCGCCAGCCTCGAACCGGTGCGCGGCAAGAAGCTGAAGATCCTCGAGATGCAGCGGACGCGGATCTCCTCGCTGGAGCCCCTGCGGGGCATGGAATCACTGTATTTTTTGAACTGCTTCCTGGCGCCAGTCACGGATATCCAACCCTTGACCGAATGCCGGGGCCTGAGGATCCTGTTCACCTCGCATGAGATCGAAAGGGACAATCCGGTCTTCCAGATGATCCCCTCGCTGCGCCACCTGAACGACAACACGGTGGTGGACAACAGCAACCGTTAGCCCAATCTGGATGGGGCGAACCGCGCGAGCCTTTCCCCGCCTGAGGTTTTCCCGTTGCTAGACTGGAGGGCATGCCCCACGGGGCACCGCCATCGCGTCCGAGGTGAGCCCATGAGCTGGAAGGAATGGTACGACTCGCTGGTCAAGCCGGCCTGGACGCCCGAGCCCGGCACCATCGGGCTGGTCTGGCAGATCCTGTACCCGATCATCCTGGTTTCCTTCGGTTATGTCTTCGTGCAGGCGGTCCGGGGGCGGTTGCCCTGGGTGGTGGTTCTGCCTTTTGTGGTGAACCTTGTCGCCAACCTGGCCTTCACGCCGATCCAGTTCGGCCTGCGAAACCTGGATTTGGCGGCCCTGGACATCGTGGTGGTCTGGGTGACGATCCCCTGGATGATGGTGTCCATCTGGAACCACCACGGGTGGGTCGCCGTGGCGCAGGTCCCCTACTTCGTCTGGGTTTCGATCGCGTCGGTGCTGCAACTGAGCATCACCTGGTGGAACCGGTGAGGATTTCCGGGAGCCGTCTGCCCATTCCCGGGTCGAGGACGGGTCCATGAAACAGTGCGGCGCACTCCACCGATGGGCCGGGAGCCTGCGTTTCAGGCGGGGGTGATGGGCCTGGATGGTTCGCCCGATTCCAGGATGCCGTCCAGGTCCCACAGGTGGATGGAGCCGTCATCCCCGGCGGAGGCGAGCAGCTTGCCGTGCGAGCTGAAGGCGACACTGGTCACCGCCAGGGAATGGCCCCTCAGCACATGGACCGTCTCGCCACGCCTCCAATCCCACAAACGAACGCACTGATCCTCGCCGGCCGAGGCGAGCAGGTCGCCGCCGGGGTGGAACGCAACCTTTTGGACGCGCTCGGTGTGCCCCCTCAGGCGGCGCACCTGGGTTCCTGTCGTCAGTTCCCAGACACCGATGGTCTGGTCGCCGCTGGCCGAGGCCAGGTGGATGCCGTCCGGATGGAAGGCCACCCCCTGTGTTTTCAGGTCATGGCCCATCAGCACCTGCGGTTCCCCCACGGTGTCCACCGGCCAGATCCGGATGGTGCGGTCGGTGCTGGCGGAGGCAAGCAGCCTGCCGTCGGGGCTGAATGCAACCTGCCAGATCCAGTTGGTGTGTCCGGACAGGACCCGGGCCTGCCGTCCTGTCGCCGTTTCCCACAACCGGACGGTGCGGTCCCAGCCACCCGATGCCAGGAACCGGCCATCCGGGCTGAAGGCGACGCCGTAGATCCGGTCAGTGTGGCCGCGCAGGGTGAAGCACCCGCTTCCCGTGCGGGCATCCCAAACGCGGAGTGTCTTGTCAGCCCCCGCTCCAGCCACCCAACGACCGTCCTGGCTGAAGGCCACCGCCGTTACCAGGGTCTGGTGGCCACCGAGCACCCGGACCTCGCTCGCCGTGGCGCTGTCCCAAATCCGGACGTGGTGGTCATCCCCCGCCGAGGCAAGCAAGCCCCCGTCCGGACTGAAGGTGACACAATGGACGGGGGTCTCCGCCCTGCCCAAGGATTTTCGCACCAGCCTGGCGGGCGTGGGATGCGGGGTCGCGTCCCACAGCAGGACCATGCGGTCGTCCCCCGCCGAGGCCAGCCGGTCGCCATCCGCACTGAAGGCGACGGCGTTCACAGAGTCGAGGTGCCCCCGCAAGGTCAATGCCTCCTGCCTGGCCCGGACATCCCAGACGCGAGCCGTGCGGTCCCAGCTTCCCGAGGCCAACCGTGTCCCGGCCGGGTGGAAGGCCAGGCTCCAGACCACCCCGGTGTGGCCCGCCAGGGAACCGATCGCCCGTCCGGTGACGGTGTCCCACAACCGGATGATGCGGTCGCCGCCGCCGGAGGCCAGCAGCCCGCCGTCGGGGCTGAAGGCAACGGTCCAGACAAAGCCACTGTGGCCGGCCAGGATCGACTTCAGGCTGCCCTTCTCACGATCCCAGAGGATGACCCGGCCATCGTGGGAGGCGGAGGCCACCAGGGTCCCGTCCGGGCTGAAGGCGACGCTGTTCACCATGTCGCCGTGGCCCACCAGGACGCGGAGTTGGGTCCCGTCATGGGAATCCCACAACCGCACCGTGCGATCGTCGCTGGCGGAGGCGATCACTCTTCCGTCGGGACTGAAAGCGACACCCACCACCACATCTTCGTGCCCCTCAAGGATCCTGGGCGGACCGCCGGTGGCCATGTCCCAGACCTTGATGACGCGTTCCTGGCTGGCCCCGGCGAGAAACCTGCCGTCCGGGCTGAAACAGGTCGCGTAGATCTGGTCGGTGTGGCCGTCGATCACCCGGTGCAGCGACCCGTCGGGTTGGTTGAGCACGCGGATGGTCTGGTCGTCGCTGGTGGATGCCAGGAACCGGCCATCTTTGCTGAAGGCCAGGCTGTACACCACATCGGCGTGCCCGGGCAGGCGGGTGGCGAGGCCATCGCGCAAACCCCGCAGGCAGTGCCATTCCCAACCCCGCAGTCCGGGAGGGCATGCGGCCAGCGGCGAGTCCATCCGGTGGGGATGGCCTGAGGACCATTCCCGTTCCGCCAAGGCCAGGTTTTTCCAATAGAGTTCCAGTTCCAGTCGTTCCCATGCGGTTGCCGGGCGCTGGATGGCGTCACCCGCCAGGAAGCGACGCAGGTCCTCCGCGAGGTCCAAGGCCCCGGCATACCGTTGGCCGGGCTCCTTCTCCAGGCAGCGGAGGCAAATGGTCTCCAGGTCCGGGGGGATCCGGTCGGCCAGGCGGCGGGGCGGCACCGGCGGTTGGCCAATCACCTGCAGCAGCACGTCGAACGAATTGGCGCCCCGGAACGGGGCAAGGCCGGTCAGACAGGCGTACAGTATGGCGCCGAGGGCATAGACATCGGTGGCCGGGCCAATCTCGCGTATCCTGCCCGCCGCCTGTTCGGGCGCCATGTAGGCCGGCGAACCCAGCACATCACCGCTGTGGGTCAGCTCCCCCGCGTCATCCAGCCGCTTGGCCAAACCAAAGTCCGAGATCTTGGGCAACCCCTCGGTGGTCATCAGCACATTGGCAGGCTTCAGATCGCGGTGGATCACCCGGAGTCTGTGAGCCTCGGCTATTGCGTGTGCCAGGTCGCCCACAAGCCTGGCGCACTGCGTGGCGGGAAGCGGTCCCCCCCTGATTTGTTCCGCCAGCGTGCCCCCGTCCAAAAGCTCCATCACCAGATAGGGTAAGCCCTGGTGTTCCCCAGCCGAATGGACCCGGACGATGTTCGGATGCTCCAGCCGCGCCAGGGTTTCCGCCTCGACATGGAATCGGGTGATCTGGACCGGGCTGGCCCGATCACCGGCAAGGATGACCTTGAGAGCCACCCAGCGGCCTTTCAGTTTCCCTTCCATGGCTTGCGCCTTGAAGACCACCCCCATGCCGCCCCGCCCGATTTCCCCGGCAATCCGGTATCCAGGCAGGTCTGCCAGCAGGGCTTCACTACCGAAGGTGTTGCCCGAAAAACTGATGGTTGGCCCGATAGGATCAACAGGTTGTATTCGGCCGGAGGTCTCTTCCGGGGGCTGGAGGAAATCCTCGAACCGGCGCAATAATGCAAGCCGCCTTGCCAATTCCGCGGCCAGTTCCGGATCACCGTCGCAGAGCGCCTCCGGGCTGGGCATTTCCCCGCGGCGGCTGGCCTCGGCATGCAGCTCCAGGAGTTCTTCGATGCGTGCCTCATCCATTGGGAAACCCGGGGTGACAGGCGACTCCAAGACCCTCGAGGTGGAACAGGCCCGTCCGGTGAGGGAAGCGAGGGAAGCGCTAAGCTTCATGGTATCCGGGGGAGTTCCTGAAGGGGAACGGGCAAGGAGACCGGACCCCGATCCACACTATGGAACCACCGGCGTTGGTAAAACCCACGCCGGTGGAGCATTTTCGCCTGATTGTGACAGCGGTTTGGAAATCATTTGGGGTCCTTGCAATTCCGGGTGTAGATTTCCAGGCGGGTGGTGGGTTCACGCTCTGTGGAGCTAATTACCTCGGTACGGTCTAGCCCCCGGCACCGGGACCGGGTTGTAACTTCCTTACTTTCAGGGGAGAAATGATTGAAGGCGGCCGGGGTGGGCCTTTCCCCAGGGCCCTGGAACTCCACCGGGCCATCAAATCGTTCCACCAAGGCGATACCTATGCCTTTGGTGGAACAGCCTCCTGATTCGCCTTCTTCCTTCCACTCGACCACCAAAGCCCCGTTTTTCATGTGGGTACCTGTGAATTGCACCGGAGGGAGTCCCATCCGGGAGGGCGGGGCCGAGGTTCGGACAGCGACCACCATCTGGCGGGACCAGTCGATTTTTTGGATACCGAGAACGGATTCCAGATTGTCGGCCCTGTCTTTGTCGGAAACCCGGAAAATTGCCACATCACCCGCCGATCTCAGAACCACCGGGACTTTGGGAAGGATGCCGCCCAGGGAGCCGGTACTGTTGCTTTCCCCTGCCTTGGCGAGGATCGCCGGGGCTTTCTGGTCGGCCGCCCGCGCCGGAGGCCCCCAGGGAGCCGCTATCCAGCCGAGGAGCATTGCCCCGGTTGCCAATGCCGTTGACAGTTTTCCCAAAGACCAGAATGAGCGCGCCATAGCCTGTTTCCCTTTCGCTTGAAGGGAGGCGACACCATCAGCCGCCCCCACCCCCCTGTACGGAAACGGGGCGGTGGACCGGACAAGGACCGGGAAAATATTTTTTCTGCTCAGTCGAGCGGGAGGTCCCCGCCCACTTCTTCCGCCAGCCTCAGGCAGGCCGCCCGCCAGGCCCGGCGGACAGTCCGTTCATGCACACCCAGCAGCTCGGCGATCTGGGGCTGTGTCCAGCCGTGATAAAACGCGAGGCTGAAGACCTCCCGCTGCTCTCCCTCCAGGGCCCCGGCGGCCTCGTGGAAGGCCCTCCACCTTTCCAGGAGGTCCTCCCCCGGTGAGGGGTCGGCGGGTGAGGGAATCCTTCCCTGATCCCCGTTTGGCTCGCCGAACTCGCCCAGGGCCAGATTGCGGCCGTGGCCGAGGGCGCCCTGGTAGTGGCGGTTCAGGTCGATCAACTCGCGGCGGATATGCTCGGCGGCGAGGTGGAAGAAACCCCGTGTATCGACGGGGCGGAGATTCCGCAGCGTGCGGAGCAGCCTCATCAGGGCGTTCTGCAGCACATCCCCCGTCTCCTCCCACCCGCGAACGCCGTGGAATGAGCGCAGCATGGAGCGGGTCAACCGTTCGACCCGGCCCATGACCCGGCTCAATAGCTCATCACGCGCCAAGTCATCGCCGGCCTGGATCCGATCGACCAGACGGTGGAGGGATTGAGTCCTGAGAGCGGGATCGTCCAATTTGCGGTACCCCACTTTCGACCCATGGCCACCGATCTACTGGCGGCATGATTCCAGCTTAAAGTTTTCCGGCGGGGAATGCACCGGTACTCATCATTATCAAGGTACTGGATAAAAGCGATAAGCCTGTTCCCGATGGAAATGGTTGTCGGTGCGTAAGTTTTTGCTCTATATTTCGCTATGGAATAAGTGGACGTTGCGTTGGTTTGGTTAAGCGCATGGGTTAAAAAATATGGTCCTGGAGAACCAGCCATGCTCGAAGCCCAAGCAGAAAACCCTGGAGAGACCACCGCGAACGGTGAAATTCTGTCGAGTTTAAAGGAGGCGAGTGCTTGGCCCAGTTGGCTTGGTTTGGTAGCCCTTGTGCTACCGGTAATCATGGGCACGGTTATTCTTCTGAAGGATGATGTCAGGAATTATCAGTTACATGGCCTGATGTTCGTCACTGTCTTGGTGACTGCCCTGTGCCTTGCTTTGGATTCTTGGTTGAAGCCGGCTCCCAAGCCTGGAAAGCCTTGGAAACCATCCATTGATGATTTTTGTCGTGGTTTTATTTATTTGGGTGATTGGTTTCCCGGCAGCTTATTTCACCAGGGTTTCTGGTCGCCGCGGGATCATCGGCTGGATATCGGTCCCGGTGGTCGCATATTTTCTGGGCTCAGCATATCTTGCCGCCTCTTGGGCCGAATCCTCGGCACTTCGCCTCGACAGCCCGCAAATGGAAGCCATGGTTTCCAGGTTGGTCAGGGACCAGTCGTTTGGCTTGGGGATTAGGGGTTTCGAGGATTTTGAGGAAATTGGCAGGGACCCGGTGAAGGATTCCATCCGGTGCCGGTGCCAGGCGGTTTCAGTCGAGGGAAAATTCGATGTGTATTTTAAGATTGAACCCGACCCGCAATCCTGGCTGGCAAGGAGGGTAAGATTGTCTGGAGTCGGGCCCCTTCCCTGCGGCAATCCAGAAATACTAAAAATGGTGCGGCAGGTCCTAACCCAGTCCGGTGGTATCACAGAATTAAAAACCCTGAAGGATTTCAAGGAGACATCCTGGGATCGGGCAAAGAACACCCGCATGGGAACGGGCAGCGCCGTCACTCCCCAAGGAACTTTTCCCGTTTTGGTGCAGGTGATTGGCATGAGCGGGGATAATTATGGATTCATGGTCCAAGCAAAAATTGGAGCCCTTCCGCACTGAGACTCGGATAGATTTAAACGAAGGTGAAAACTCCGCCACGGGAAAACGTAGCCAGCGGATCGAAAAAATGCAATCGTTGATATTGATAAGTGTGTTACTCTTCTGAAGCTTGTCGTAGGCTGGCGAATGCGTTTTCAGGCGTAAGGCAAGTTTTGGTGCGTGCTTTTTTTTGTGCCGTAGGCAAGAGTCCCAGCCTACGGCACAGGTGAGCACCTTCGGGGCTGCCTCATTGACTAGGTTTTGGCTATCACTATTCAATTTTTCTCGAATGAAGCCCATGCGTGTTCTGGCGGGTGGCAAAGGGTTTGTTCCTGGGTGGTCTGGTTTTTCGAACGGGCCCGGCTGTCCGGTTAGGCCTGACACGTCCGTATAGCCGGGTAAAGTGTGCCCATGGAAACGGGCAACCAAGGTCCACTCGTACCGAAAAAAGCCTTGGAATAGCTGGACAACTGGGTCTTGCGCGTGGGGTACGATATCCACACAGCGGTTCCGGCTTCGGGTCGGCTGCCTGCGGATGGTAGGAACCGAAAGGTGAAAACGACCTCCCGTCCAGACGGACGCTTTGCATCCCCTTCATGCCGGAGGACGCCACCCATGTCGATCGCCGTGCTGGTCACCGGGGGCACCTTCGACAAGGAATACAACGAGCTGGATGGCAGCCTGTTTTTCCGGGAGCCGCATGTCGGGGAAATGCTGGCCCAGGGCCGCTGCCGGCTGCCGGTCCGCATCCAGGTGGTCATGATGAAGGACAGCCTGGAGATGACGGCCGCGGACCGGGCCCAGATCCGCGAAGCCTGTAATGCCTGCCCCGAATCCCGGATTGTCATCACCCATGGCACCGACACGATGGAGGACACGGCGCGTTACCTCGCCGAGCAGGTTCCCCACAAGACGGTCGTGCTCACCGGGGCGATGATCCCCTACACCTTCGGGAGTTCCGATGGTTTGTTCAATCTGGGCAGCGCGCTGTCTTTTGTCCAGGTGCTGCCGGCGGGGGTGTACCTGGCGATGAACGGCCATTGTTTTCTGGCCCATGAAGTGACCAAGGACAAGCGGGAAGGCGTGTTCCGGGCCAGGCAAGTCTGAGGAGTTCTCCCGCATGGTGGTATGTCTCACTCTGGCATTCAGCTCTACCCTCCTGGGACAAAACCCGGGACTGCCCGCAGACCTGGTTCCCTGGTTCCAGCCTCCGGAGCAACATGCCAAGCCGGCGGCCCGGCACCGTTCGCCTCTATTGTTCGAGGATGGCAGGCCCGTGCGCACCCCGGAGGATTGGGCCCGAAGGAAAGCGGAGATCCGGGCCCACTGGCATGGCCTGATGGGTCAGTGGCCCCCCATTCTCGAGCGTCCCAAGGTGGAACGCCTCGATACCCAGACCATCGACGGGATTTCAGTCAGGCGCATCCGGCTTGAAACGGCCCCCTCCTGCCGCGCAATTCCGGTCCCGGATACCTCCCGGCGCCAAGGTTTATCTGGTTGGGAACGAGGGCATCAGGCCCACAAATCGCTGGACCGGTGCCCCGGAGAGAGGTCACAATGGAAGGATGGCACCTGCATCCCCTGGCATGAGTGATTGGAACCCGGCATCCTTTGGTGGCTGTCGCACCAGGTTTAGAGGTCGACCGCGGTCTCTCTGGCTTGGGATTCATGGATTGTTTTCCATTTTCTTGCTGACGGGTTTTTCGAGAGCCGCTGGGCCGGATTTTCATAAAGACATCCAGCCACTCCTCGCTTCCCGGTGCCTGAAGTGCCATGGCGCGGAAAAGCAAAAGGGCGGCCTGCGGCTGGATACCCGCGAGGGTTACCTGGCCAAGGGTGACTCTGGCGCCCTCGCCGTGGTTCCCGGACAACCTTCAGGCAGCGAGCTTCTCTTACGGGTTGGCTCCAGCGACAAACTCCAACGAATGCCCCCATCGGGCGAGCCGCTCACAGCCGCCGAGGTTGCCATGCTGCGCGCATGGGTGGAGTCTGGGGCACCCGGACCGGAAGGTAAGCCGGCCCCGGCGGCCCAAGGGAAGACTGAGATGGTGGTCACCGCCGAGGACCGCCGCCATTGGTCGTTCCTGCCCCTCGGGAAGGTGGAACCACCCGGAAAAGACGGACAAGGCTGGTGCAAGACGCCGGTTGACCGGTTCATTCTGGCCGGACTGGCTGCCAAGGGGCTCGAGCCCTCGGCACCCGCCGACGCCCGCACCCTCATCCGCCGGGTCACCTATGACCTGACCGGGTTGCCGCCCACACCCGAGGAGGTCGATGCTTTCCTGGGTGAGGGCGACAGGCAGGCTGCCTATGAGGCGCTGTTGGACCGGCTCCTCGCCAGCCCCCGTTATGGGGAAAGGTGGGCCAGGCATTGGCTGGATGTGGCGCGATATGCCGACAGCGGGGGCTACGAGGGAGATCACGACCGCCCCACGGCATTCCATTACAGGGATTTTGTCATCGATGCCCTGAACCGCGACATGCCATTCGACGAGTTCGTCCGGTGGCAGTTGGCCGGCGATGAGATCGCCCCGGACGACCCACGCGCGGTGGCCGCCACCGGTTTCCTGGCCGCCGGGCCGGGCGAGGTGTATCCGGACAGGCTTCTGGAGGAGGAGCGGATCCGGCTGCGCTACAACGAGCTGGATGACATGGTCTCCACCACCGGTGCCGCGCTGCTTGGCCTGACCGTGGGTTGTTCCCGGTGCCACGACCACAAGTTCGACCCGATCCCGGCGCGCGATTACTACCGCATGCTGGCCGGCCTGAATTCCGGCAACCGGGCGGAGGTGCCCGTCGGTACCCGGGCCGAGGCAGGCAAGGCGATCCGGACCCGGGCCGATTGGGAGAGGGAAAAGGGCGGTGCGGAGTCAGTGTTGCGGGAATGGCTGGCAGGGCAGCGCAGGGAGCTTGAGCCCGGATTGCGCCGGGCCAGGGTGCAAGCCCTGAAGATCCCCGATGGGGAGAAAAGGCAGCTTCTGGAAAAGCCGGAATCCCCCGAATCCAAATCGATTGCCAAAAGGTTGGGAAAATCCCTGGCAGTATCGGATGACGAGATACGGGCGGCAGGCGACGAGGCGGCCCGCCGGAGGGGCGGTGAGCTATCCGCCAGGCTGGCGGAATGGAAGGCCAAGGAGCCACAGCGGGTGCCCACCGCCCTCGCGTTCCGTGATCATGGGCCGCGTGTGGCGGAAAGCTGGCTGTTCGGTCGGGGTGATTTCCATGACCGGAGCACCCCGGTGGAGCTGGGTTTTCTGACGGTCCTCATCCGGGACAGGCAAGCGTCCGACTATTGGGACGAGGCCAGGGCCAGCCCGGAGAGGGACGACTCCACCCAACAGCGCCGGGCGATGGCCGCCTGGATGACCGATGTTGAAAAGGGGGCTGGACCGCTGCTGGCCCGGGTGATCGTGAACAGGATTTGGCAGCATCATTTCGGGGAGGGGCTCGTGCGCACCCCGAACGATTTCGGTGTGCGCGGCGAACGGCCGACCCATCCCGAATTGCTGGAGTGGCTGGCTTCCGATCTGTCTGGAAACGGCTGGAGGCTCAAGCGCCTGCACCGGACCATCCTCCTCAGCGCGGCGTACAGGCAAGGTGGCCGTTTTGATCCGGAGAAGTCCGGGTTGGATCCCGACAACCGGCTGCTGTGGCGGATGCGGCCCCACCGGCTGGAGGCCGAGTCGCTGCGGGATTCCATGCTTGCGGTCTCCGGGACGCTGAACCTGCAGATGCACGGCCCTTCCTTCAAGGCGCCCATACCGGCCGACGCGATGGTGGCACGCAATCTGAAGAATCCCTATCCGTTAGACATTCCAGACAGTCCGGCCGTCCGCCGGCGCAGTGTCTACATGTTCCACAAGCGGGTGATTCCCCATCCGTTGCTGCAGGCTTTTGATTCACCCGACGCCCAGCAATGCAGCGGACAGAGGGCCAAGACTACCGTGGTGCCCCAAGCGCTCGCCATGCTGAATGACCCTTTTGTCAGGGCCCGCGCCACGGATCTGGCCGACCGGCTGGTGCGGGAGCGAGGCGCGGACAGCTCCGGTGCAATAAATCGGGCATACCTGCTGGCATTGTCCCGGCCCGCCAAGCCGCCGGAGGCGGAGGCGGGGCTCGCATTTTTGGCGGCCCGTGAAAGGGAACGGCAATCCAGGGCAGGCGGTACCGGACCGGATGAACCGCTGCGGCAGGCCCTGACGGATTATTGCCAGGTGCTATTAGGCCTGAACGAGTTCCTATACATCGACTGATTCGGGGGGGTGGGGCCGTGGCAATCGGGCCGGGGTGTTTCATGGACAGAAGGCTCATGCTGCGGCGTGCCGGCGCGGGCTTGGGCATGGTCGCACTGGCCGACCTGATGAACCGCGAGGCCGCCCGGGCATCCACCGCGGGACCCGCCCTGCCTCATTTCCCCGCCAAGGCCAGGTCGGTGATCTGGCTGTTCATGGAAGGTGCCCCGAGCGGGTTCGACCTATTCGATCCAAAGCCCGAACTCGACCGCAACGACGGCAAGCGGGTGAAGATCGATGTCTTCAACGGCAACCCCGGCCCGTTGATGAAATCCCCCTTCAAGTTCCGCAGACACGGGCAAAGTGGCGCTTGGGTATGCGACCGCTACCCCGGTGTGGCCAAGCATGCGGACGAGTTGGCGTTCGTCAAATCCCTCCATACCGAGTCGAACGACCATGTCCCGGCCCTGTACCAGATCAACACGGGCATCCCCCGGCCCGGTTTTCCTTCCGCCGGCTCCTGGGTGACCTACGGGTTGGGCACGGAGAACCAGAACTTGCCCGGATTCGTGGTGTTGGGGAACCGGCAGGGGGTCAAGGGCGGGCCGATGAACTGGTCGTCCGGTTTTTTGCCGCCCGCCCGGCAGGGAACCCTGTTCCGTCCCGAGGGAAACCCGGTGCTGAACCTGCGACGGCCCCCTGACATGACTGCACCGGACCAGCGCGCGCAACTGGACCTGATGGCCAGGCTCAACGGCAGCCATCTCAGGGATCACCCGGGGGAACCGGACCTTTCGGCGCGCATCGAATCCTTCGAACTGGCCTACCGGATGCAGGGCGAGGCGGCCGATCTCTTGAACCTGTCGGGCGAGACCGCCTCCACCCACAGAATGTACGGGCTGGATGATGGCCGATCGAAATCATTCGGTACCAAGTGCCTTACGGCCCGCAGGCTGGTGGAACGCGGGGTCCGTTTCGTGCAGGTTTACAGTGATGGCGAGTGGGACGCGCACAGCGACCTGCTGGGCAACCACACAGGGCATTGTGCAGCGACAGACACCCCGATTGACGGCCTGCTGACGGACCTGAAGGCCCGCGGCCTGCTGGATCAAACGCTGGTGATCTGGGGCGGCGAGTTCGGGCGGATGCCCGTGTCGCAGGGCAACGGCGGCCGCGACCATAACCCCCACGGATTCCTCGCCTGGATGGCCGGCGCGGGCATCCAGGGTGGTGCCAGCCACGGTGAGACCGACGAATTTGGCCACAAGGCCGTCAAGGATCGCGCGACGGTCCACGACCTGCACGCCACCCTGCTGCACCTGCTGGGCGTGGACCACAAGCGTCTGACCTATTTCCACAACGGCAGGCAGTACCGGCTGACGGATGTGGCCGGGGAGGTGCTCACCAGGCTTCTGGCCTGATTCTTCCAGGCTGCGGTGAGGATTATTCCAGTCGCTGGGGGAAATCGATGGTCGCCGGCATTCTTCTGTTTTACCTCCTGGGCCCGGTCTGCCAGTCAGAAAACCTTCCGGAGGATCTTACGCCCTGGTTCCAGCCCTCGGGCCAATATGCCAAGCCCGCCATCAGGCACCGCTCGCCCCTTCTCTTCGAGGATGGCAGGCCCGTGCGCACCCCGGAGGAGTGGGCCCGCAGGAAGGCGGAGATCCGGGCCCACTGGCATGGCCTGATGGGGCAGTGGCCCCCAATCCTTGAGCGTCCCAAGGTGGAACGCCTCGATACCCAGACCATCGACGGGATTCCCGTCACGCGCCTACGTCTCGAGACTGCCCCGGGCCGCCTGGTGGAGGATGCCTACCTGCTCAAGCCTGCCTCGGGTCAGGGCCCTTTCCCGGCGGTGGTGGTGGTCTACCACGAGGCGGGGACCGCCATCGGCAAACCACCGGGAGAAGCCGAGAAGGGCGCGTTCCGGGATTACGCCATCCAGTTGGCCAGGCGCGGCTTCGTGACGCTGTCGCTGGGCGGCGACCCAAACACTTACTATCCGGACAAGGACCGTTGCAGGATCCAGCCGCTGTCGTTCCACGCCTACGAGGCGGCGAACTGCCATTCCTTTCTGGGCGGGCTTCCCGAGGTGGACAAGAAGCGAATCGGCGTGGTCGGGCATTCCTATGGCGGCAAGTGGGCGATGTTCGCCGCCTGCCTGCACGAGCCGTTCGCCTGCGGCGCCTGGTCGGATCCAGGTATCGTCTTCGATGAGGCGCGTCCCAGCGTCAACTACTGGGAGCCGTGGTACCTGGGGTTCGACCCGGCACTCAGGGAACAGCGCAAGCGCGGCGTGCCGGACAGCGCCAACCCCCGCACCGGGCCCTATCGCCGTCTGATGGCCGAGGGGCGCGACCTGACCGACCTGCACGCGCTGATGGCGCCGCGGCGGTTTTTCGTCTCGGGCGGGTCGGAGGATCCGCCATCGCGCTGGGAATCGCTCGGCCACGCCTTGGCGGTGAACCGGCTGCTGGGCGTGACCCACCGCGTGGGCATGACCAACCGGCCTGAGCACACGCCGAACGCTCGCGACAACGAACTGCTCTACCGGTTTTTCGAGCATGCCCTGGGAAAGTGAAATGGTGATGGCGGATAAGTGCCATTAGATCTCAAAACGGGCTTTCTAGCCGTTGCAAAAGGCCAGGATGGGCGATTTGAAACAAAAAACGATGTTTTGGTGCTCCTTCTTGACCGTGGCTTTCTCAGGCGCATCGCATGGGCAGGTAGTTGTGCGTGGCTTCATCAGGTGGAACATGGGCAATGATTGGTTGACCTGTACTGCAAAATGCAATACATTAAAGGAAGAGGGAGACCAAGGCATGGCAGAGAAGGAATCCGGGAAATCCGCCAAAAACGCATCCCTGATGGTGCGGCTGGATCCTGAAAGTAAGCGGGCCCTTGCATCGGCTGCTGAACTCCGGCGTATCAGCGTCAGCGATTACGTGCGGGTGGTCACGGTCGCCCAGGCGCGGCGCGAGGTCGCCAGTGCCCGGGACCGGACGATCTTGCTTAGCCCGGATGAGCAACTCGCCTTTTGGCAAGCGCTGCAAAACCCGGCCAAGCTGACACCCGCCCAAAAAAGCTTGGGTTTGCTTATGCGGGGCGAATCGTGAAGCAGGTGGGGTTTCCTGAGGGATTTGTCTTGGAACCCCTTTGCGCCACCCATTCCCGAAGGGAATTCCATTGCGGCGTGGAAGCGGTCAACCAGTGGTTATGGACCAGGGCCCTTCAAAACCAGGAAAAGCACCTCTCGGTCACCAAGGTGCTGACTTCCGGGAAAGGGGCGATCGCGGGCTATTATTCCCTGGCAACCGGCCAGATTGATTTCTCTGATTTGCCGGCTGAGGTAGCGAAAAAGTTGCCAAAGCGTTCTTTGCCAGTGGCGGTCTTGGCGTGGCTGGGTGTGGACCGGACATGCCAAGGGCGGGAATTGGGGACGAGGCTCTTGGCCCAGGCCCTGCGGGATTGCCATGAGGCTGGCAAAACCTTCGCTTTTGTGGCCGTCATACTCGATTGCCTGGATAAAAGATCGAAGGCCTTTTACCAGCGCTGGGATTTTGCCGAACTGCCCGGCAACCCTTTCCGCATGTTCTTGAGCGCGGCCACCCTGAAGGCCATGATGGATCCTGCCGGTGCATGATTGGTTTCACTGGTTGCCCCAGTGCGTTGAATTTTCAGGGGCAAGGGAAAACCCATGCCGATGATCTGGCAAAGCGTGGTTGGAATCCTGGCCTGACCGACCTGCACGCGCTGATGGCGCCGCGGCCGTTTTTCGTCTCGGGCGGGTCGGAGGATCCGCCATCGCGCTGGGAATCGCTCGGCCACGCCGTGGCGGTGAACCGGCTGCTGGGCGTGACCCACCGCGTGGGCATGACCAACCGGCCTGAACACACGCCGAACGCCCGCGACAACGAACTGCTCTACCGGTTTTTCGAGCATGCGTTGAAGAAGGGGCCCTGAGCCTGGGACGGGTGGTGGTTACCTGGCATGGCACTGGATAATGGTTTCGTTTTCCAAGGAATCAGCCGTTAGCCTTGCAGAGCGGTATGATCCCACGGGGCTTCGTGAAACAGGGAAAAATCAGCCATGTTTTTTGTTGGTTATTTCCGCTTGGCAGCTATGGTCCTCGCATCCGGCGCCCTTGTGCTGGCAGATGGGGCCACACCGGGCTGCTGGGAGGTGTTGAAGGCAGCATTTCCCCGGATCGATCGGGACAAGGACGGATCGTTGAGCCTGGCGGAGATCGACCAGTCGGTGGCGGACCCTGGGTTCCGCGGGGCGGAAGCCGCGGGGTTGGTCGCCCTGCGGCGGGGTATTCGCGCCCACAAGGCCGAAAAGGGGCCCTGGCGGTGGGACGACCTGGAGCGACTGGCCAAAAACGCGCCGGCCGGCAAGTCGAAGCCACCTGATTTGGAGTCCTACCATCGCGCCGCCCTGCGGCGGATCGCCGCGGCCGACACGGGACTGTTCGGTCCGTCCGGCCCGAGGCTGGAATCGATCCACCAGGGCCGGCTGGGTGACTGCTTCTGCCTCGCCCCGCTGGGCGCCATGACCCACCGGGATCCCTGGCGGGTACGCTGGCTCTTCACAGAAGCCAGAGATGGTGTCGTTTCAGTGCGGATTGGCGGCGAGACAGTCGAAGTGCCACCGCTCACCGATGGGGAAAAGGCGTTGGTGGCGAGCACCTCGGGCGAGGGTCGCTGGGTGCCTCTGTACGAGAAGGCCATGGGGATCCTGATCGCCAGAAAAAAGGGGAAGGGGACGCCGCTTGGCTCGGTGGGATCGGGCGGGTCGACGGGCACGGCGCTGTCGCTCCTCACCGGCAAGCCGATCGAGAGGTTCTCGCTGAAGGACTGGAAACAGCCAGGCGCCGACCGGAAATCTCTCGAGCCGAAACTGGCGAAGCTGCGCGAGGGATTGGGCCGGGCCATGGCAGACGGTCGCCTGGTATGCGGAGGCACAGGGGCCAATGTTAAGGTGCCCGGGGTGAACGGCAACCATGCCTACGCGGTGCTGGCCTATGACCCAATGTCTGACAAGGTGACCTTCTGGAACCCGCACGGCCAAACTTTCAGCCCCAAGGGGCCGGAGGGGACCGCCAACGGCTACCGGACCCGCAAGGGAGTGTTCGAGGCGCCGCTGAATGAGGTGGCCGAATGGTTTGGCGGTTTCTCCTGGGAAAAGCCAGGGGCGTGAAAATGTCCTTTAACAATTATTCAAAATACCTGCATTTGATTATTTGCAAGGCCTGAGAAGACTGCACTTGTTGATGGAAATGCTTGCTCGCTGGTAGTAATTGATCTGTCGCAGCAAATCCAATAGCCCTTGTTGATCAAAACCTTGAACCGCTGATTCAGCGGTAGGGGCTGGGCATTCCATTTGCCTAAAAAACATTTCCCGCAATCCGGTTTGGCTGTCTGCTCCCAGATCGCCTGTCAATGTTTTTCCCAGCGCAGCAGTGGGCCATCCACAGGGTCTATGATCTCGCCAGCGGGCAAAAAACCAGACTTCTCTAAGACCCGCATGGATGCAGGGTTATCTGCCCGGGTGTGGGCGCGTACCACGCGCACCAGTCCGGTTTCCTTGGCGAAAACTGCCAGACCGGTCGCCGCCTCGGTGGCGAAACCGCATCCCTGCCATGGTGGATCGATCCCGTAGGCGATCTCCACGATTCCATCCTCTTTCGGCGGGCCTTTGAACATACAGGCACCCACCACCGACCCGGTACCAGTCTCCAGGATTCGGAACCCCAAGGACCACGGGTCATGCGGCTGTGCCTCCCGCACCAGGTCCAACCAGTCGGAGGAAATCTCCGCACGGTCAGATGGGGAAAGTGATTCAACCCAGGCCAGCACCTCGGAGGGGGATTGCAGGACAAGCATCAGCCGGGCGGTCGGTATGGCGAGGGCTGGAGTCGGGTCGGGCATCTTCGTTTTCCGGTTTTTCTGGGCAAACGGACTGAAAGCATAGCGCACCTGTTTCCATGTCGCAGTCGACCTGGCTGGAATGGTTTTGGGCATTGTAAACAGGGGGGGAACCTTTCTGGTCGTGACCGATTTTTTCCTATTGAATACAGGGGTCCGGATAAAAAAATATTTGCGATAACCTATCTGACTGACGAAGCCCATGGGGAGAACCCGCTGATGTTTGAAAAACCCTGTCTGGCGTTGGCCCTGCTCCTTCTGGGCTGGTGCGGGATGGCTCCGGCCGGGGATATGCTTGGGGTCACCGTCACGCCGCATGTGGTGGCGGAGGGGATGCAGTACCGCAAGCCCCGCGATCCGGATCTTTCGGCAAAGGTGCAGATGTTCATCCAGGGGCCGGCGATGCCCGGGAAGTTTGCCGGCAAGACCCCCGGGGAACTGTTGGCCACCGGGGAGTGGGCCTGGCATGACATGGCCACCGCCAAGCAACCGTCGGCGGGGGCCTTGACGGTCTGGACCTTCAACGGTCGATCAAACCGCTGGGGGCCCGGCGGTCGATTCAAGCTGGAAGCCGACAGCTTGGCCAATTCCGAGGTGGCCATCTTGGCTCCCGACCGCTGGATTTCCGCGGTGACCTTCCTCGGGACGGACGGGCAGTTGGAACCCGACACCATCGTTGTCCACCTGGCCAACCAATCCGATCAAGCCTTGCGGGTCAGTTCCCTGCGCCTGTGGTTTCCAAGGGACCGCAGGGACTGGCAGGTGTTGTGGCCCCGGGAGCCGTTGACGGCGGAGACAGTCATCCCGGCCCGAGACCGCGGCTACCTCCGGATCCGGTCCAACCGGCCATTCCCCTTGGGGTATGCGGCGGTGGAGGTGATGACGGACCAGGGCAGCCTGTGGGAGCACCTGCGCGTCAAGCGCGAGGCGTTCGACATTGGCGGTGGCTGGGTGGCGGATAACCTGCGGCACGAGCCTTACCTTCGGCTTCTGTCCCGGCTGCATGTGAACATGGGGCAGATCCAGGGGGTGCCGGGTTACACCGACCGGCCGGAGCTATATGACCGCCATCCGATCAAACTGTGTAACCGGCTGTGGCCCTTGGAAGAATGGGACACCGATGCGTGGCTGACGAAGATCCATGCGGTCGAGTTTCTCGGGGAGCCGCAATATGGTGGGGGTCGGCCGGTGCCACCGCAGGAGGTGTTCGACAAGCTGCTCCCGTATCGGAGCAGCCGGCTGGCCACCAGCGTGACGCATTCGGAGGAGAGGGTCTGGCGGCACTACGCGGGGTTATCGGATTTCCCCCACTATGACGCCTACCGGGTGGTGGCCCCGGCCGCGGACGCCTGGCGTCAGTACGATCGCTGGGGTGGGACGAGGATCTCATGGGGTGCCCCCTTGGAGACCATCGGCGACATGAGCCGTTCGCTGCGCGAGCTGAACCGGCCGATGCCGTGCGCCTACTGGTCGCAGGGGCCTCACGATGGCTGGGGCAGTGGCTTCCGCATCGGCGGTCGGGCCCGTCGCGGCCCGACCCCGGACGAGCTGCGGGCCCAGGCGCTGCACGCCCTATCCACGCGGATCACCTCGCTCTATTGGTTCAACCTGAGCCTGAAATCGCTGTTGAAGTTTCCCGACACCTGGGAGCCGCTCACTCGCATTGGCCGCGAGATCCGCATGCTGGAGCCGTTTTTCCTCGAGGGGGATGCCTATCGGTTCGAGCGAGTCATGAGGGATGGCAAACCCGACTGGGATCTGGCCTCGATCGCCGCCCCGGAGGCCGCCGTGCTGTTCGCCAACGACCTTGCCTACGGGCCAGACAGCCGCCAGAGTGTCTTCACCTTCGGCGAGCCCAGGGAGGTCTCGTTCCGTTTCGTGCTGCCGCCTTGGTTGCGCGGGGCCGGGGAGGTCTTCCGGGTCGATGCCGACGGCGCGCATGTGGTCCGGTGGCGGGCAGATGGGGACGCGGTGGTGATCGAGGACAAGCGAAGCCGGGACGCCATTTATGTGGCCACCCGGTCGAAGGCGTTGCGCGGCGAGGTGGAAAAGCGCCGGCTGGCCGCGCTGGCTCGTGAGAAGGCGAATGCCGTCGAGATTCATGAGCTGGAGAAACTGCCGCGGTGAAAAAATAGGGAGGCAGCCCGGCGCGTGAACAATTCGGCGCTGATGATGCGCCAACGATCGTCCTACTTCGCCGGATGCTCCTGGAAAAATCGCACCATCGCGGCGACGGCCTCCTTGCCGGGGAACTTGTGGCCACCCTGGTGCCGCCAGACCACCAGGTCGTTCCCACCCGGGGCCGGGTAGAGCGTGGCTTGGGTCTCCTTGCCCCACGGTTTGCCTTCTCCCGCACCATTGACCTTCCTTGCCTGAACAATCATCGCCTCCTGCCAGGCCGGCTTGACCAGTGGGTCGTTGTCACCCAGCAGGTGGAATAACGGTTTGGGTTTGAGGTCCTTCCCCTGGCGAGGTCCGATTGCCGCCGACGGGCCCACCGCCGCCAGGACCTCGCCCCGTTCCGCCCACAGCAGGTAGGTGAAGCCACCGCCGTTGGAATGGCCGGTGGCGTAGACGCGTTGGGTGTCCACCTTGAAATCCCGCTTCAACGAATCCAGAGCCACATCAAAGAAGCGCAGGTCCCGGTCCTTTTGGTCCCCGCTTCCGCTTTGCCAGCCGGTTTTCTTCCCCTCGGGATCAGTCAGCCTGCCCGGGGTGTTCAGCCCCTGCAGGTGGACCGAGATCGCCTGGGGCCAGGCCTTGTCCATGCCGAAGCTGGTCATCGCGTTGCGGCTCGAACCTCCGTGGCCATGGAAGACAAACACCACCGGGGTCGGTGTTTTCTTGGCCTCCGGAGGGATGAACACCAGTCCGTTGCGGGTGACGCCATCGACCTGCCACTCGCGCCGGACCGTCTCCTGCGCGCGCATCGAAGGGCAAGCCAAGGCCACCAGAGCCAGGCTGAGCCAATGACCCAGCAGGGGGCGCCGGTGCGAGCCTTCACGGATGCGGTAGCCGACCATGTTTGTCCTTCTCCCTGGCAAATTAGGTGTCGATGCCCTTCCATGGGTAGGGATTCAAAATAATCACCAGACAGGGTACTTTCCATTCCGTGATGAACCGCCGGTTGCGGTAGTGTAGGCACATTGAAGGGTAACCGGAGTCCGGGCATGCGGTCATTGTTTGTCCTACTCGGGCTGGCGTGTTCCGCGGCTTCATTGACGGCGGCCCCGCCGGATATCGTGGTTTTTCTGGCGGATGATCTGGGCTGGGGGGACTGTTCGATCCACGGTGGCAGGGCTGTACCCACGCCCCGCATGGCCGAGCTGGCGGCCGAGGGGATGACCCTCAACCGGGCCTTCGTGGTCTCCCCCAGTTGCGCGCCCAGCCGGGCCGCGCTGCTGACCGGGCTGGATCCGATGCGCAACGGGGCGATGCTCAACCATGCCCGGCCGCGCCAATCCATCAGGAAATGGCCGGCCTTCTTCCAGGAACTCGGGTATGAGGTGGTATCCTTCGGCAAGGTGGCGCACTACGCCCAGGTGACCGGGTACGGTTTCGATCAGGCCACCCACTTCAAGTACCACGAGGATGCATGCATCGACGCGGCGGTGGGGTGGCTCGAGCAACGGCAAACCCGAACCGCTCGGGAGAAACCGGGCAAGCCCCTCTGCCTGCTGGTGGGCACCAACTGGCCCCATGTGCCCTGGCCCAAAGAGGGCCTGGGGGATCCGGGGTCGATTGCGATACCTTCCCATCTGGTCGATACCACCGAGGCCCGCCAGGCGCTGGCGCGTTACCATGCCGCGGTGGCCCGGTGTGATGCCGACCTTGGCAAGGTGCGTGAGGCGGCGCGCAGGCACCTGGGTACCAACCACCTGTTTTTGTTCACGGGCGACCATGGGGCCCAGTTCCCCTTCGGCAAGTGGAACCTGTACGATCTCGGGGTCCGCACTCCGCTGGTCGCCGTCTGGCCCGGCCGCATTCGGGCAGGGACCACTTCCGAGGCCATGGTGAATTGGACCGACATCTTGCCCACCTGCCTGGAGGCTGCCGGCGGCAAGCGTGTGGCAGAGCTGGATGGCAGCTCGTTCCTCTCTGTGCTCACTGGAAAAAACGGGCAGCACCGGGAGCGGATCTTCCTCACCCACAGTGCGGATGGGGACATGAACCGCTATCCAATCCGGGCTGTGCGCACGGGTGAGTGGAAATACATCCGCAACCTCGACCCTGCCGCCGAGCATCACACCCATATCGATCGTGGCAAGGATGCTGAAGGGGATGGGGTGCGCTACTTCCGCTCGTGGGTGGCCCGGGCCGCGTCGGACCCGGAGGCGGCCGCATTGCTGAAGCGTTACCACCAACGGCCGGCGGAGGAGTTGTACCACCTGGCAAAGGACCCGGCCGAACAGTCCAATCTGGCGGCTGATCCGGCCCACCGGGAGACCTTGGGAGGATTGCGGGCCGAACTGGATGCGTGGATGCGCTCGCAGGGCGACCGCGGGCTTGAGACGGAGCGGGCGCTGCGGGCGGCCAAGGCCGGCCAGTGAGCCTGGGGAAGTCGCGCGGTGACCCCTCGAGTTGACCGGGCCCCGTTACCCCGTGAGACTGGAGCAACAACCTTTCCTGGAAGCATCCATGAGCCATCACCCCGTATTTTTGTTGATCCTGGCGTTGGCGGCAACGGTCCAGCGGCCATTGCTGGCTGACGAGAAAACCAGATCCAGTCGCTGGAACCTGCTCCTCATCACGGCGGATGACCTGAATGCCGACTCGGCCGGCTGGCTGGGTGACCGCCATGGGGCGACTCCCAATCTGGATGCCTTCGCCCGATCGGCCCATCGTTTCCGCCAAGCCCATGTCACGGTGCCGATCTGCCAGCCCGGGCGCGAGGCGCTCCTGACCGGCAGGGTGCCCCATCGTAGCGGGGCCCTCGGTTTCAATCCGATCCGAAAGGATGTGCCGACGCTGGTGGAGGTGCTCAACGCTGCCGGTTACCACACCGGGGCGATCGCCAAGACCGCCCACATGATGCCCGCCACCAAATTCCCCTGGCACGAGACGGGAGGCCAGGAATTGGGCAAAAAGCCCCGTGCATTCCGCGACCGCCTTCGCGAGATGATGGATTCCGCGCGGTCCAAGGGCAAACCGTTCTTCATCAACGCCAATATCACCGACCCGCACCGCCCTTTCGTGGCTGAATCGGCGGAGGACAAGCAGGCTGACCTGCCAAAGGTGTTCAAGGCGGGGCAGGTGGCCGTCCCGGCGTTCCTGGAGGATTTGCCCGAGGTTCGTCTCGAGGTCGCGCAATACTATTCGAGTGTCAGCCGGTTCGACCTCACCTTCGGGATGGTGCTGGATGCCTTGCGCGACACAGGCCGGGCCGAGGACACCGTGGTGCTGTTCCTGTCCGACCATGGCATGTCCTTTCCCTTCGCCAAGGCCACTGTCTACCGCAACGGCACCTGGTCACCAGTTCTGCTGAAGTATCCCGGCATGGGCCTACCCCAGGAGCGGGAGGAACTCGTGAGCAGCGTGGACATCATGCCCTCGCTGTTGGAGTTGCTGGGAGTGGAGCCTCCCACGGGAATGGATGGGCGTTCGTGGGTGTCCTTGCTGAAGGGGCGAGCACAACCAGACCGGGATCTGGTGGTGACCCATGTCAACACGGTCAGCAGCGGCAAGTCGTTTGCCCAGCGGTGTGCCCGCACCCGTGACCGGGCGTTGATTTACCACGCATGGGTGGGCGGGGAAACGCCTTTTCGGGTCGAGGCGATGAGCGGGCTGACCTTCGCGGCCATGAACAAATCCGGGGACCCGGGCATCAAGGCCAGGGTCCGGCAATTGGTGGCCGGGGAAACCCTGATGCTGTTCGACACCTCCGCCGATCCCTCGGAACGGCGCAACCTGATCCGCGAACCGGCATGGGCTGGCGAGGCTGGTGAATTGTCTCGCCGCCTGCTCGACCACATGCGCAAGACCGAAGATCCGCTGACCGAGGCTTTCGGGAAGGCCTGGGAGGACCATAACCGGCGCAAGCCCGGGTGATTCCAGAATGGAGCATGGGGGAATACCCTTTCCAAACTGAATGTCCCGCCCGCACAGGATTTTTTTCCAGGCCAATACCACCGGGTGGGTATAGCCCCGATTGGTAGGCTGACCATTTTGACCCTATTATTGAATCTTGGTAACAATCCCCGTTCCGGAGGCTGGGCATGGGTCGAACCGCCGGCCGGATGACGCTGATAATCGCCTGGGTGTGCCTGCTAGCCGCCATGGCGCGCGGGGCCGATACCCGCCCGGATCCCCGGGCTGCCGAGTTCGACCGTAAGGTGGCCACCATCCTGGCCGACCGTTGCCTGGAATGCCACCGAGGGCCCGCCGCCGAGGGTGAGCTGGACCTGAGCCGCGAGGCTTCCGCCCGAAAGGGCGGCACCGGCGGACCGGCCTTTGTGGCTGGCGATCCCGGGCGTAGCCTGGCTCTGCATCGCGTACTGGCGGATGAGATGCCGCCCAAGCATCCCCTTCCTGCTGATGAAAAAGACATCTTGCGACAGTGGGTGGAAAGCGGCACCGCGTGGGGCACCAGCCCCATCGATACCTACCGCTATTCCACGCGACGCCGGGCTGGATACGATTGGTGGTCCCTGCAGCCGATCGCCACAGTTCCCGTCCCGTCGCCACCCGTGGTGAAAGAGTCTTCGGGTCACCCGATCGACCGGTTCATCCGGGCCCGATTGGCGGAGGCAGGGCTGGCCGCCTCCCCTCCTGCCACCGCCAGGGAACAGGTGCGCCGGCTCTATATCGACCTGACCGGTCTTCCGCCCCCGCCCGAGGCCGTGGAGCTTTTTGTCCAAAACCCGTCCGGAGAGGCTTGGTCACGATTGGCCGATACGCTTTTGGCTTCGAAGGCCTACGGGGAACGCTGGGCGCGCCACTGGCTGGACGCTGTGCGCTTCGGCGAAAGCAGCGGTTACGAGTACAACCAGCCGCGCGAAAACGCCTGGCGCTACCGCGACTGGGTGATCGGCGCGCTGAACGCCGACCTGCCCTACGACCAGTTCACCCGCATGCAGATCGCAGGGGACCTGCTGCGACCGGGCACTCTAGAGGGGGCGGCGGCGGTGGGGTTCCTCGTGGCGGGCAACCACAACACCGTGCTGGGGGCCAGCCCGGCCATGAAGATGGCCGGCCACCAGGATGAGCTGGAAGAGATGGCGGGCACCGTGGCGCAGACTTTCCTCGGCCTGACGGTGAACTGCGCCCGCTGCCACGACCACAAGTTCGACCCGATCACCACCCGCGAGTATTACAGCTTCGCCGCCGCGCTCGACGGTGTGCGCCCGGCGGAGTTGAGGATCCCGGCGCCCCCGGCTCCCGAGGGGCTACGCGAGAGCCTTGCCCGGTCCAGGGAAGACCTGCTGGCCAAACTCAACGCGCTGGTCGAGGCGCGGGGCGGGGTTGTCTCCCCCGTGGTGAACCGGTTGCGCATGAAGCGCCTCATCGAGGCCAACCACATCGGGAAACGATATCGCGTCTCCTTTTCCGTGGCGCCCACCACCTGGGGTTCGGCGGCCCAGGCGACCGGGCCCGACGATGGCGTGACAGTGCGTGTCCTCCGGACCGATGGGACGCTTGTCGCCAGCCGCACCGTCCGTCCGGGTCCTTGGGACGGGGGCAAAAACGCCGGCCGGTTCCGGACGGGGGACTTTGAGTACGAAGGTGACGGGCGGGGCAATCTTACGGTGGAATTGCTGCCGTCCCCGGCGCACTCCGACCGGTTTGGCGGCTCGGTGGACGATCTGTCGATCACGGAAGTGGCGGGCGGGGAAACCCTGCTGGCTGAGTCTTTCGACAACTTGCGTCCGCATCAACCTCCGGGAGCCCAGGCCGACACCGGGCGGAAGGTCTTTTTCGGCTCGACCTCGGAACGCTGGGCGCATTTTGGCATCAATGCCATCCACGCGGAGGAGCGTGGGCCGGGCAACCTAGCGCTGCAGTTGTATGCCGGCCCCACCGGAGCGCAGTTCCCGATTGCCGAGACGGCGGAAGAGCGGTCCATCGTGGCGGCGATCGAATCGCTGGACTCCCGCATGGCGGCGTTGCCCGCCGGGGGCATGGTGCCCGTTTACACGGTTGCCCCGGTCGATCCGGGGGTGAGCCGTGTCCTGGCGCGGGGCGATGTGCTGAGGCTCGGTGAGGAGGTGGTCCCGGCCGGCTTGTCCGCCCTGCGGGGCCTGGATCCATCGTTTCAACTCGATAAATCGGCGGCCGACGGCCCGCGCCGGAAGCGGTTGGCGGAGTGGATCACCCACCCGGATAACAGCCTCTTCGCGCGCGTGGCGGTCAACCGGGTCTGGCACCACCATTTTGGCCGAGGCATCGTGGACACGCCGAATGATTTCGGCTTCGGCGGCGGGAGACCCAGCCACCCGGAACTGCTGGACTGGCTGGCCCACTGGTTCCGCGGGAATGGCTACTCCCTGAAGGCCCTGCACCGCCTGATTGTTTCTTCGGACACCTATCGGCAGGCATCGCGCAGTCATGCCGACTGCGACCGAAAGGACCGGGACAACAGGTTGCTGTGGCGGCAGAACCCACGCCGCGTGGAGGCCGAGGTGCTGCGAGATTCCATGCTGGAGATCGCGGGCGTGCTCGACCGGGAAACCTACGGACCGCCCTACCGGGATGTGCAGGTGGTGCGTGTGCCGCCCACCCACTATTACCGCCCCTTTGATCCGGAAGACGCATGGGCCAACCGCCGGACGATCTACCGTTGGCAGGTGCGCGGCCAGCGCAGCGCCTTGCTCGACACCTTCGACTGCCCCGACCCGTCGGTGAAAACTCCCGCCCGCAATGTGTCGACCACGGCGTCGCAGGCGCTGAGTCAGTGGAACAACCCGCTGGTGCTGCGCATGGCACGCTTGTTGGCGGCCAGGCTGGAGCGTGAGGTACCAGATGGTTTGGAAGGCAGGGACGGCGGGGCGACCTCAGCCCGCCGCATCGAGCGGGCCTGGAGCCTGGTGCTGGGACGGCCGCCGGGTCCGGATGAGCTCGGGCCCTCGGTGCGGCTGGTGCGCGATCAGGGACTAGCCCCCCTGTGCCGGGTGCTTTTCAACAGCAATGAATTCATCCTGGTTGATTGAGCTACGGCATGGGTCTGTTTGTTTTTGCGGAGTCTGCTGATGCGCAGCGTGGCGGTGGGCCCTAGGCGGCGCGATTTCCTGGAGTTCAGCCTCGGCGGGCTGGCCGCTGCGGCTCTGCATGGACTGATGAACGGTTCGGCCCGGGGTGCCCTGGTCGACGATGGAAAAAACAAGGTCAGGCCGGTCGCCCGCGCGAAACGGGCCGTGCATATCTGCCTGGTGGGCGGGCTCAGCCAGGTGGACAGCTTCGACCACAAGCCGGAACTCGACCGCCTGCATGGCAAGCCGCTGCCGGGCAAGGAGAAGCCGGAGGTTTTCTTCAACAGCGTCGGCCTGTTGCGCAAAAGCGAGTGGGCTTTTCGCCAGCGGGGCCAAAGCGGCCTGTGGGTCTCCGACCTGTTCCCGCATCTGGCAACCGAGGCGGATGAATTGACGGTGATCCGCTCCATGGTGGCGGACACGCCCAACCATATGCCAGCGATGTTCCAGGAAAACACCGGCTTCCAGGCGAACGGCTTCCCGTCCCTGGGAAGCTGGTTATCCTACGGCCTGGGCAACGAGACCGAGAACCTCCCCACCTTCGCCGTGCTGCCCGACAGTCGCAGCCTGCCCAACGGAGATTCCTCCAATTGGTCCAGCGGTTTCCTGCCGGCGCGCCACCAGGGGACGCTGCTGGCGGGCGGTGCCCAGCCGGTGCGGGACCTCTTCGCACCGGGTCCACCTGATCCGGCGCGGGAGAAGCAAGCCCTGGGCCTGCTGGAAACCCTCAACCGGCGCCACCTGGATACCCACGGCGACAACGGACTCCTGGCGGCGCGGATGCGCTCGTATGAGCTGGCCGCCCGGATGCAGTCCTCGCTGCCGGAGGTCGCGCGGTTCGCCGATGAGAGCGCGGAGACCCAACGGCTTTACGGGCTCGATCGCCCGGAGACCGCCGATTGCGGCCGCAGGTGCCTGCTGACCCGCAGGCTGCTGGAACGCGGCGTGCGGTTCGTGCAGATCTATTCCGGAGGCGCCTTTGGCGGCCAGCCCCGGCATGGTTGGGACGGGCATGAGGACAACCGGCAGAACCACTCCGCCGAAGCCGGCTTGATCGATTTGCCCGTGGCCGGGCTGATCAAGGACCTGAGGCGCCGGGGCCTGCTGGACGATACCCTGATCCTTTTCACCTCCGAATTTGGCAGGACACCGTTCACCCAGTCGGGCTCGGGCACTTTGGGCCTGGGCAGGGACCACAACGCCACGGGCTTCTCGGTCTGGCTGGCCGGCGCTGGCCTACTGCGCGGCCATGCCCACGGCGAGACCGATCCCCTGGGCTGGAAAGCCGTGACCGACCCGGTCACCTGGCCCGACTTCCACGCGACGGTGCTGCACCTGCTGGGCATCGACCACCGCGCCCTGACCTTCTACCACAATGGCATCGAGCGCCGGCTGACGAATGTGCACGGCGAGGTCGTGCGGGGGATCCTGGCCTGATAGGGCCCTCTCGCCGCCATCCCCGGCCACCAAAAAACTCCTTCATGAAATGGAGGGCGAACGAATCTTTCCAAAGCGTGGATTCGGCCTCGGAAAATATCCCAATCCACAAAAACTCATCACCGCCTCACTCCTGGCTGACTATTGATAACTGTGTTGTCGGAGCCAGAGGTCCTTTCTCCCGAAGGCAGGCATGAGCGATTTCCCCAAAAAATCATCGGGCCAAAGAAGCATCACGCGCCTGGCGCTTGGGGCCACCCTGGTGTCAGTGCCGGTGACCGCGGTGGTGGCCTGGATAGTCACACCGGGGGCAAAGCCCCCCGATTTGACTCTGGAGAACCGTCTGGTGGCGGTGCGCTCCGCGGCGAACACGAATGCGGATCTGGGTATCGGCGCGCAAATGTCCCTGCCCGCGGTGGAAAATTGGCTGAACTCAAAAACAGGCAAGGAAGGCTTGGGCCGGGGTCTGACGGTTCTCGATTTCACCACCTTGTGGTGACCATTCTGTGAATCGACCGCGCCCGGGCTGGTTCAGCTCGAGGAAAAACACCGCGGCCGGGATGTCAGCTTTCTCAGCTTCACCGCCTCGGGGAAGTCGGACATCGAGCGACTTGCCAAACGCACCGGAATGGGTTGGCCCATCGGTCTGGGCCTCACCGTGGGTGACATGGCTCGCTTTGGCGCTCTGGACGGCGCAATGGCCCTCCCTGGCTACGAGCTGAAACCTTTATTAGTGCTTGTCGATGCCGCCGGGAAGGTGCTTTGGACGGACGGGCACGCCCGCCACAAGCACCAATCACCTGACGAAACGATCCGCCAACTCGACCGGGCCCTGACGGATGCCTTGGGCGGCGAATAAATTGGCCTGAGGTGCAAACTTCTTTTGGATGGTTCGGGCGGCTACCGTGCCAATCCCGATCTCGACCTCATTACTCCCAGATATTGCGCGTCTTGCCGAACATCGAATCACGCGAGGCGGTGCGCAGGCCGGGGTATTTCTGGTCGGGGTTCGGCGCCCAGAGGTGCTTCCCCTCGGCGATCTCCAGGCCCAGCGCGATGAAACTATCCAGGCAGGCGTTCCGGTCCTTGCCGGGCCATTTCGAGGCCGCGGCCACCAGGGCATTGGCGGCCGCCTTGCCGGCAAGGCCCGGCTTCGGGCGGATGGTTTTCTTGGGATAGGGGCAAATGTTGTCCCCCGTCAGGATGGCGGCCTGAATCAGCAGGCCGGTGGGCGAGGAATCTTTGGCCGCCTGGGTGAGGGAGCCGAAGGCAGACCAGGCACCCTGCGAGGGTTCGGTCACATAGGCCACCACCTGGTCGATGATCTCCCGCTGCGCGGTTCCGGGTTGCAGTCGGGCCACCTGCCAGACTCCTAGGGTGGCAAACCACAACGCCTCGCGCGGTGGCAGCCAACCGGCGATGAATTTCACCGCGTCGGTCCGCAAACCACCGTCCACCAGAGCCTTCAGGAAATCGTGGCAGGGCAGCGTCTGGTTCAGCAGGGCCGCCCTGGTGGAGAGCCGCAAGAGTCCGGAGACGGCCGTGGCCGGTCCGTTGGGACTCAGGGGTTTGGGCCGCATGGCCGCCGGCATCCCGTCGGATTCTTTCGATGAGGGGCTCATGAGCGCGCATCGTCCGGAACTGGGATGGCGCATTCACCCCGGATCACCGCGAGCCCCGTGTCGATGAAATGCCGCAGGTGTTCGCGCCAGCGCGCCGGCTCAAACCGCACCGAGGAAAGGTACACCCCGGCCGCGCATAGCTTGGCGCAGACATGGGGCTTCGGCTCGATGTGGCGCTTGGGGTAGGGGGAGACCGATCCGCCCGAAAGCCAAACAGCCAGGCACAAAATGCCTGCAATGCTGGTCGATCCGCAGGCGCGGATCGCCTCCCGGCAGGCGCGGCGGCCCGCATCGGTGGGGCTCACCAGCCAGGCCAGCACGCGGTCGAGGCCTGCCTCCTGCTCGGGTGTGAACGGTTTGTGGCGGCAGGCCTCCATGGCGGAGAGGTAGGCCCACCAGACCGCGTCGCGGCGGGTCATGGCGTGGGCCAGCATCCGCCTGGCTTCTGGCAGGTGACCTTCGGAAAGGAACCGCTCCAGGGCGATCCCCACCGGGGGATCATCCTCCAGCAGGCGCAGCGCCGGGGCCGGCACCTTGAACACCGCACACACCTCGACGGCGCGCAGGTCCATCGGTCCCGGCGGCGCGAATTCCGCCCCGGGGGTCTCGGCCACGGGCCGGGCCAGCACGGCGTCGAGCAGTCTCATGGCTGGTTCTCCTCATCGGCGGGCGGCGGGGTCTGTTGCGGGTTTTTCGACCAGTTCTCCCAGATGTTGCCGGTGGTCTGCGGCGGCGCGGGCGGACGCTGGATTTTCCGGGCGATCTGGTCGCGGAGTTCCTGGGGGGAAAGGAGGGAAGTGGGCTTGGACTTGGAAGGGCCGGGCTTTCCTTTTTTCAGAGAATTGATTGGTTTTTTCTTGGACCGCAAATCCGACAGGGCCTTGCGATATTCGACAAAACGAAGTTTGAGGGTTGACAGTTTATGATTGTTGGCCAGGGCTGTGGTTGCATTGCTGGCGGACACTTCCTTGAGTTTACTATCCCATCCCTGAAGCAATTCCAGGCGATCATGAATGGATTTTCTAAATGGTTCAAAAGACTTTTCAAACAGGTCGGAAACTTTAAGCAGCGCCTCCCGGTGATCGGTGTTCCTGATTTTTCCAGCCAACTCCCTGGCGTGGCTAATGGCCTTACCGGAATTGTCCAAAACGGCATTCATCGCCTCGAGCGCGATTTCCCGAGTGTTATCCATAAGCGTTTCTCCTGTCGAAAGTTGTATTAGTGATCATTCGATGGTGGTCATGGCTGACTCGAATTCCCCTGAAGCATCGCAGGAAGTGCTCATCACCGAAGCGTTGCTCTCGCCGGTCCCGTCAATCTGGATTGAGCTGGAAGCGCATTCAAGCTCGAAGCCGGACGGGTTGATGTTGCAAACTGTTTCGGCGGCCGAAAGGTTGTGGCCCTCCGAGTTCAAAACCCGGGTCGTGTCGCCGGAGACCTCATTGATTCCCTCGGGTGTAACGCTCACAACGGTCTCACCGGCTGTGATAGTCAAGCCCTCGTCCGAGATGCTCAAGATGGTAGTGCCCACCTCGATGATCACCTCGTCTGGAAGCATGGTCAGCTTGGAAAAGAGTCCACCGCTGCCGACTACCGCGCCGAAAATTCCGGCCCCCAGGTTGAGGGATGTGGCCGCCGCTGCCCCCGGACCGATGAAACTTGCCGCCACGCCGGCATTGTTGATCGCTATCTGACCTGACGAATCCTCGGAAACTGCCGAAAGTTTGATGGACGGACTGACTCCACATGCATCGACGGAAAAAGCTCCACCATCCCCAAGATAATCCAGGGACTTCACGGTCACAAATGGAGTCTCCATCTGAATCGAGCCCGGGGCTGCGATGCGTATTCCGCCGCAATCACCCGAATTGACCATGGAAAACAAACCGCTCTGGGCCACAAGAGATATAGACTGGGCCGTGACATCATAAATAAAGTTTGATGTATGAGACTTTTGCACAATTAAAACTCCTTATGATTGTGAATTTAGTTCGGTTATGTAAAAGGTACTTCGTACTTTGGGGCCAAAGTGGTGTCAAAAAATTCCCTCCAGATGGGAGCCACCGGTTGTGGATCTGTGAAGTTGGCCGGCCTAGCGCCCTTTCGTGTCTGGTAAAAAAAACCGCCACTGTCCCATTTCGATTGTTTTCTGGCAGCTTCGTTTTTTTTAAATTCCCATTTGTCCCAATTTTCCTTCCATTTTGCCAAAGCAATGTGATAACGGGTGCTTGCATCCTTCCATTTGAGGTCATTCAATTGGGTTTTGGCCAGCTCATCCTGGCTGGATACGATGTTTTCAATGACAGTTTCTTGCTGGGCCAAGCTGTCTTCTAGTGTTTGGGCCTTCGCCTCAAGCCCGACAAGTCTGGCCTTTTCGCTTGCCTTTTCCGCGGCGTCCTTCCACTCCTGCGTCAGTTTTTCAAACAGGTCCGCATAATCCTTCTCAATGGTGTAGACCACCAGGGAGAGGTTGCTGTTGATCACTGGGACAAAGAGGTAAAGCAGAAGGTTCAGTCCGGTCAGCACTGCCTGGGCCACCTCCGCTCCCTCAGAGTTGTCCTCGGAGGTCAACCCCGAATAGAACGAGGCTACCTGCGAGTAGGTCGTAACGAAAAGGTTGAAGAGGATTTCAAAAGTGATCGACGGTACTAGGCTGAGGGCTGCCTGCTGTTCCGGTGTGAAGGTTGCCTCATTGCCAGTCAACGCCGAGTAAAGCGCGCCATCATCCAATGCAAACTCAGTTTTTTTGTCGACCCCGCGGGAAAGGTCCCAAAGCTCACCGCCCGCAGTCAACTCGAAACTGTTTCCAACCGTGAAACTAAAGAAGCCTGATTTCATCCCGCCAGCTCCCCCCACATTTTTCGGGGAGGGCAACATGGCACAAATGGCCTGTATTGTCGGTATTATCGAGGTGTAAAGAGGCGATATAGATGGAAATATCAGTGATTGTTTGATAAGCCACTGGTTTTGCCAATCAATGTTGAATTCATTTGAGTTGCCGACATTCACGCTGTAGGCGGTGCCGAAGGTCGATTGGCCGATGGTGTTTCCCAGAATGCCGTCAAACCTGCCGTCCAGCAGGAGTCCCGCGTATTCATTGAAATCAGCAAGAATGGACATTTTGCTCCTACTGGATCATGGTGTTCATGTAGGGGCGCCTGGCCAAGGACTGGTCTTCTTGGGTGGCCACCAGCATGCTTTCGGCATGAATGGTCACAATCTCCCTTCCCGGGTTGTCTGAAAGGGTCAACTTGTGGCAATTCTCTGCAGGTTCGCCGCCCTGGATCTTGGTCTTCAATCCGGCCAGGTAGGTGTTCGCGGGCATTGAATACGGCACCGTGTTCACGGAATTGTAGACACTGCCGACGATCATCGGCCGGTCCGGGTCGCCATGCTCGTGGGCCACCACCACCTCGTGGCCGCAGCGGGGCCAGAAAAAGGCGCCGTACGATTGGCCCGCCCAGAACTGCGCCACGCGGATCCAGCAGGAGGGCTGGGTTTCATCCCCCGCGGGTTGCCACCAGAACCGCACCTGCACCCGGCCGAAGCAGTCCAGGTTGGCCTCCTGCCCCGGCGGGCCCACCACGATGGCGGTCTCCACCGAGGCGGCCACCGGTCTGGGAATCGGGGGCCAGGGCCTTTGGGGCAACGCCAGCGGTGCCGCCTCGAAGTCGCAGCGGTAGGTCACCTTCGGGGCCTCGCCTAGCCAGAACAGGCCTTCCTGCCGGCCCTCGTGGCGCACCGACAGGGTTCGCCATTGCCCATCGTATGGCTGGCGGCCCTGCAGCTTGAAGGCGTGACCGGGGATCAGGTTCATCACCGTCCCCGATCCGCGGGCCACCACGCATCGCCCGGTGGCCGCCTGGGCCAGCAGGCGGGCCCTGCCTTCCACCGCATCGTAAACAGGCCCGAGGTTTTCAGGCGTCACCGTGCCATCGGCCGCCACCGACTCGAAAAACCGCGCCGGCGATTGCGCGTTCTCCTGCGACGCAGGGACGGGGGGATGGATCGTCTGAAAGATGGCCTCGCCGGCGGCGACCGACTCGACGCCCTGCTTGGTCGAACCCAGCGGCTGGTTGAACAGCTCGAAATGGGAGTCCTGCACCGAGGCCTGGTTGTTCACCATCGCCTGGGTGACTTCCCACTGGCGGATGCAGGCCCTGTCAGCCGAACCACCCTCGTCGCGGTCGAACAGGCAGACACCGCTATCCGGCTGGCTGGCACCGCCGCTGACCGTCAGCAGGTGGTCATTTTCCGAATGCTGCCAGTACCACTGGAACCCCTCCTCGGTGCAGATCCGGCGGAAGAATTCGAGGTCCGACTCGTGATACTGGGCGCAGTAGACCCGGCTGTTCGGCTGCGGGCTGGCCCATTGCTGGTCGCTACCCCTAGCCGGTTGGCAGACTAATTGGAGGATCTGCAGTGCGTTGAGGTTCTGGAACACCCGACTCCGCTTCACCAGTCCGAGTTGCCACAGCCTGGGCCGTAGCACCATGCGATACAGGTCGAGCTGGCGCCCGGGACCCAGGTCGGTGAATTCGCAGATCAGACCGTGGATGATCCGTCTGGCCTCACCGTTTTCGCGCAGGGTGATAGTGGAGGTTTGGCCCACCAGGGCGTTGGAATCGATTTTCGTCCCGTGCAGGGCGCCCAGCTCCAGCACGAATTCAAAGCTGCCCGAAAGCGTCTCCTCACCCCGAAAGCCCAGCAGCACCAGCGCGTCCCGGCCCAGCGGGGTCAGCACCTGGAAGGCGGCGTTGTCCTGGTTGAAGACGGCCATGGCGTTGGTGGATCCCCTGAAAAGCTGCTGTGGTCCGCTCGAAGGAAGGTCAGGGCCCGATGAACACGGTTGGAGCGCCGGGCCCGATGATCGTCCCCCCATGTTCGCACAAGTCGCCCACGCGGCCCACCGGCATGCCGCAGGCGAACACGGTCTCGCTGCCCAGAACTAGCGAATCGGGCGGCCCCACGCAGACCATCATGTCCCCCTCGATGATCGCCGGCGTGCCGCAGATGAACACGGTCGGCGCCCCCGGGCCGATCACCGGCCCGCCCACATGGGGGACCGGCCCATCAAACATCGGGCAGGCGTGGTCATCGCCGATCATCGCCGCGGGCATGGGCATGGGAACTGGTCATCCTTTGCAAAAATAAGCCTCACTGCTTTTTTAGGGAAATCAATACGCGCCAAGCCCAAGTAAATTATGGCCAAAGTTCTGGTAATTTATTGAACAATCAAAATCAATCAGCGTATATCACTTTGGGTTCGTTGCTTGGGGAGCCAGCCGCAGCCCTGAAAGTTGCCGAAGGCGGATGGGCGTTTCTGACGAAGAAATCTGGCCTCCCGCGAAAGCACCCTGGCTGACGGTCTCGGGTTCGGGGACAGATCGAGCATTTGGGAGGAGCCTGAATTGCTTCCGGGCCAGGGGGCCATCAGTCCGGCAGTACAAGCCGGCGGGAGGCGATTGTTTTCTCCATTGCGCATTGGCTGGGAAACTAGTCACCGCGCGTGTAGGCTTTAGACAATCCAACCGAGGAAGCGTCGATGAGCATCGTGGCAGACCCGCACAACCGCCCGCTCTACCTGTTCCCACAGTCGGCGATGGACAAGCCGGAGGATCCGGTCGAGAAGCTCTGGCTCGATGTCAACCATTTCCGCGTGTTCCGCGTCGAGTTGCGCGAGGAACTCTGCCGCCCATTCCGCGCCGAGTTCGATGTGTGGGCCTCCGAGGAGTTGCTCCAATCAACTCCCTGCCCCGCATGGATCTGGAAATCGTTTGACCTGTTCCTGGAAACGGGAGCGGAGACGGTGCCGGAGGGGCCGACCATCAGTAGACGTCTTCGGGGGTTGGTTACCAGAATCAGCAACCGGAAGCAGTTGAGAATCGGTGGCAGAAATGGCTCTGTGCTGCGACTGGTGCTTGAGCCGGATCTTGTGGCCCTTCTATACCAAATCCGGAGCAGGGTTCATGGTGGAAGGCTTTCCATAATTATCTCTGAAATCCTGAGGGGAGAAGAGGCCAAAAGGGAAAGGGATGGGGCAAAAACAAGCCATCTTGCTATTCCTTGTGTCATTAATCTGTCCTCGGACGAGCCGGAGCTGTTCCAGAAAACCCAGTATGAAGAATCCGACTTGGCTTTTTTGATGCGCCTTGCGGAGGAATATGGCCTCGCATGGTATTGCGACTGGGAACAGGACCCTCCAGTTTGGGTCTTCACCGATAAAACCCCCGACCTTTATATCTTGGACCGGTCGCCAAATCTCAGAACAGTACCATTTATCCAGAAGGTGGATGAGGAAATTTCACCACCGCCCGATATGGTCCATGAGTTCTCCATGGAGTACAGTGCCTACGTCGAAAAATTCACCAGCTATTCGTTGAACCCCTACGATGGATCGGCCTGTCAATCCGAGCTGGCGGCGAACAAATTGCCAGGAGTCCAATTAGAGGCCCACAAGATTGCCCATGGGTTTCATTTTCATGGGGAAATACCCGGCCAGGGAGAACTGGACTGGCTCCATGAAGAAAATTCAACCCTTTGGAAATCTGTACAAAATGCAGCCATGAAGCGGGAGGCCGCTAGGTCTGCAAGCGCGGGTGTGGGCGGAAACATGACCGGTTCTCTGGGTCACCCTTTTCCCGGTTGGGTTTTTGGCCTTGATGGGGCCGAGCCCAATTTGAAGTACCTGGTCACCTCGTCCAGAATGGCCGCATCCTACTATCCCCAGTCGACCAGTGGGGATCTGGCAAATGAGGAATGGTTTTTTTCAAAAAATTCAATGTTCGGGGTCAGGCCCGCCGATTGCCGGTTCGTGCCTGCCCGCGTAACCCCGGTTCCCAAAATATTTGGCGTTCGTCTAGCACGAGTGGTTGGTTATCAGGAAGGACAGGAAAACCAGCCGGTTTTGGGTCGTTGCGGCTCGATCCTTGTGCGCATGGACTGGCTGGGGTACCGCGAGGAAAAGAACCGGAGGTTGGCCCGTGTTTGCCAGCCTTGGGCGGGGGATGGCTACGGGACCATGTTCTGGCCGCGGGTTGGCAACGAGGTTGCTGTGGCGTTTGAACAGGGAGATCCGGACCGGCCCGTGGTGGTCGGAAGTCTTTACAGCGCCTGGAATAGGCCGCCAGAGTCGGTTGATTGCATACCCTTCGGGTGGGTTTCTGGGATTGTCAGCCAACCCAGGATCCAGGGGGATGTTGGTCATGGCAAGAACAACTTCATCAAGATCTTTGACGACCAAAACTGCCAAGTTTCTATCCATTCAGTGACAACCCCGTTTGAGGTGTCATCCCTCAACAGCTTCAAGATCGTCAAGGGCGGGCAGGTAAATATCATGGGCTGGCCCTTCTGACTTTTGGGAATTATTTAGGAGTAATAAAGCATGGGTATGGAGGAGAATTTTGTCCCAAATCCCTTCGGAGGCTTGGTTGGAACGGCTAATAGCTGGTTGAATCTCTTTTCTGGCTGGGACATATTCAAAGGTCAGGTTCCGGGTTTGAAGCCCAAAGGCACCTTGGACACACTCACGGTGATGACCGGAGCCAATGACCGGATGGCGCTTTTTGGTCCTTCGATGGTCACCAATTTTGGTCCGGGTTACAGCTCCTCGTTTGATTTGGTGGGTTTTGGCGTTCAAAATTATGTACCCGTAAAATTTCGTTCAGCCTTCAAATTTCTATTCGGTTCCGGGGATATCAAGCTGGTCTTTGGCCCATCGACCAGTTTGCTATACGGGGGACCGGGTGGTAGCTCCAAGCGGGGACCTTATTGGGATCGGATAGCGGGCACTTGGTGGAATCCCAGGGGTAAAGGCGCCAAATACAGCGCCGAGGGCTCATTTACACCCAAAGCGGTGGGAAAAGGTTCTGGTGATGGGCTGCAATTTTTCGAAAGAGACCAGATTTATGGTGCGGACAATTACGATGGCCGCGAGTTGGCAATAATGATAAACAACAAACTCTCTGAAAATGATAAGGCGTTACGTTTTAAGCCTGACCCCAAAGCGTTGAAAACGGTAAACGATAATAATCAAGTAAATTTTGTTCCAGAAAATAAAGTTAAAGCAAGTTTCGAAAAAAAAGAGTTAACCGAAGTTAAAAAAGATAAATACGAATCTGATTTAGAAAAATGCTACACGCCAAGCGAATTGGAAGTACTTGAAAAAGGTGATATGGCTGCAAAAATAGGGACAATAGTTATTGGCTTGCTGGATATTGCGGCAATGACTTTGAGCATTTTTTACGCTAACCAGATCCGGCAGGCAGGCTCATTCACCACCGACTCAATATCGAATGCAAACAAATCACGAGCTAATTACGATGATGCAAAAAAGAAAGCAGATGAAGCCAAAACAAAATTAGATGATTGGGAGAAGAGTCCGCAAAAAACTTCAGATTATGACGCTTGGCTAATTGAAAAAGATAAGCTGCAGAAAGATTATGACCAGAAATTAAAAGACGAAGGAAAAGAAAAAGAGAAGTGGCAAGCTATTTGGAAATCGGGCGAAATTAAAGATACTGAACAAAGGGATTTAAATTGGGGCAGAACTTGGGCTGTTTTTCGTTTTGCACATCGGATTTTAAAAATACTTGTTTTGACGATTGTAGAGACCTTTGAAAATACCGAGAGATTGGCAAGGTATGTTCTTGAGCATAAAGGTGGCGCGAAGCTTCTTACTACCCAATACGCACGAAATAATTATTTGAAATTAGAAAAAAGGCAACCAGAAACATCACGGAAATCTGCGGATGATAAAATAACGGCAGATCAAAAAGATAATTTGGGACTAACCCCTGCACAATTGGAAGACTACGCCAAATCACTTTTTGATCAGCTACAGAAAACTGATGGTGAGGATCGTCGTCCGAATAACCCGGAATTTATTAATTCAAAGACTATTCCGGAAGTCGTTGTTTAATGATGTTTTCAAGAGTTCGGCCAAATGTAAACATGAGGAGCCAATGAGTCATAATAAAATTGAAAATGTGGAAGGCCATGCTGAACTTTTCGCGCAGGGCAGTATTCACTTGCTCAGTGGTGGCCGAATTATCAACATCCAGGCTATTGAAGATTATGGTTCGGTTCGAATAAAGGGACCTGACGATGTGATGCTGTCGTCTGGCTCGGCGCAGTTGGTGCTCCATCAAATCGATGAGACCAAATCAGCGATTAGTTTGGTTGGTGGCTTGCAGGGTGAGGTGGCGATTTCAGCCGGCCCGCCCAATCTTGGTCCCATGGTGGTGGTTAACTCGGACCATATCCTCCTGCAGGTCGGGCCCGACCAAGGTGGTGCCTCGCTCCGGCTGGATGCCAAATCCCTGGCCATCAAAATTGGCACCAATGAGTGGACTCTCGATATCAAAGGGCTGGTTGAAAAGATCGGCCCCCACAAGCGTGAATTTGGGCCCGAGGGCAACGACTTCTCAATTGGACCCACCAAGGTGGGCTATACCCTGCAGGGGATTGAGCAGGAAGCCTTGACCTTGAAAACCCAGATCAAAACAACCATCGACGAAACCAGCCTCATGCGCAATGAGACGGTTCAGGGCATCCTTTCGGTAAAGGCCACCATGGCCAAGATTAACTAATTAGGCATATCAATTGTCCTAGGCGGTGCCTCATGGCGTTGGCGAAATTTGCTGAAGATGAAAATCAAGGGCCGTTGCCCTTGACCTTGGACTCGCGCCGGGCCTTCGCCCGCAAGCTTGCCATGGAACCAGAAGGCTCAGCCATTTTGGAACGATACCCTGTCTTGGAAGAGGGTTTGGCGGCCCTGTTGGATGATGGGCATATGGATGCCGCTTTCCGCCTTTTGGGTCGCATGCTTTCCCCGGCAAAATCCATACTGTGGGTAGTGTTGTCACACGATTTCGCAGACAGGAACAAGGCATCGGTTTCTGGTGAGACCGAAAAGGTCAGGCGTGCCCTCCTTGCCTTTGCCATCGAGCCGCAGGCTGGCACAAAAGCCGCCGCCGAGAATGCCGGCAGCGCCTTGAATGGCAACCATCCCCTCGCCATAGCCTCAAGCGCCCTTGCCTTATTGGGGAATTGCGATGACAGAACATTGGTTCAACCCGTCGCGCCAGAAACTGCACTTTTTTCGGATCTGATTGGTCGGTCTGTTTGGTTGATGGCTTTGGGTGCGGGCGGCGAGAAGCGACAACAAGCCATCGTGGCCAAGAGGCTTGCAGCCAAGGGTGTGAGCCTGGCACTTTACCAAAAAAGTTGAAATGAGAGGTTCCAAAGTGGAATCACCCTACCAGGATTTGCCGGAAATACCAGTAACTCTTGACGGCAAGCTGAAAATGGTGCGTGAACAGTTTGATCTGTTCATGCGGGTAGTCCGTGAGACGCTTCAGTCTCCCCTCGCGACGGATGACAATGTTGAGGCGGGTATTCTCCGGAATGTAGCCCGGGATTTGGAAACCATGGGGCCTGAGGCATTCGAGGCTTTTGAGGAGGTAAAAAAAGCTCATTTAGCGCTTGCTGAGGAAGCCGTTCAACTGGCCAAGGAAATTCCTGAAAGGATTCGTGAGGCTGAGGAAAAGTCAGCCAAGGACCTTGCTTGTTACGCCGCAGAAAACCTGAAACCATCTCCAGTCGAACCGGTACCTTCGTTTTTGGAATTGCTGGATATTGAAACAGAATGGTCTGAGTTGGAGGCTTTGTTAAGCGCTGTGGCCCCAAGCCGCCCGGAAGTTGAAAGAACCCCAGTCACCTCCGGTAATATCTGGGAAAATTGGCAAAGCGGCCCAAGCTCTAGCCCCGCAAAGAAAACAGATTCATGCAATCCGGCAGAATACCGATTCCCGGTGGAACTGCTTAAAAGCCTTGGATTGGAGTTGGAACCGGAAAAACACGTGCCACCAGGGGGCAACATTTGGGAAAATTGGAGATAATGGGGCCTATTCAAATTTGGCCATTTATTTTATTTGGCCTTCAGCATCCGCGCATAAGCCGATTAATTTAAACAAGATAATCCAAAAATCGATATCAGTTGACAATTAGGTATTCTTGCAGCATACCATATAATAGCATATTCTTTGCTTTGGTTGGGGCGGGTTAATCACATGAGCAAAATAGCCGATTTACTGTGGCTGCCTGCTTGGTGTTTGCGTCCATGCAAGACATTTGCATCCGGTTTCCATGGTCAAACGACAAAACAAAGAAAAACTAAACTGGCTCTGGAATCCTTGGAGGAGAGGGTCACGCCGGCATGGGTGTCCTGGAAGGATGGAAACATCCTGCAGGTTGAGTTGGGGGACCGCGATTCCAAAGTGGCTGTCGCTGACCGCATTTCAGTAAGCACCACAAACAACAAGGTGACTATTAAAAGTGAAAGTGGGTCCCTTATCCAAGGAGATTCAGAATATAGGGAAAATTTTTTCAGGTTGAAAAACAGGCCCGATGGACTGAGTACAGACTTTACTTTCATGTTCAATGCCGCACAAGCCCCCGTTGGAATTGTGGCAAACCTGGTCAGTCAGGATAAATTTGCCATCCGGGTGGTCATGAGTGACAAGGCGATCCGGGATGGAACAGCCATTATAGGACAATTTGATGCTAGTAATATCCAGATAAAGGTTGATCAGTCCGGGAACAATGGGGTGGATATTATTCCTGCCATCAGGGCTGGCTCCTCAATCAAAGCGGCAGGTTTAGACCTCCAGGCTCGCAATCAGGAAAACTTGATTTTTTCCAGGGCGACAATCCAAGGTGGCCCAGTCTCCATCGATGCCGGCTACGGCAGCATCAACGTTTCCAATCTCACGGTGAATGGGAACCTGACCCTGGCTTGCCAGGGAGCCATCGCGCAGAGTGGCCAAATGACGGTGGGTGGTTCGCTCACCTTGGAAGGCGGGGGGGGCGGGATCACCTTGACCCATGCCTCCAACCAGTTCAACGACATCGTGGATTTGAAAGGTGATTCCAGCCAGCCGGGCCCTATAAAGCTATATAATCAATCCGAATTAAAAATAAAAGGTGCCGCCACAGGCGATCTTAGTCTGGCGTCGAAGTCCAACATCACCCAAACCGGGCCGCTTCAGGTTGGGGGAAACCTCGCCATCGCCGCGGTTACCGGCAAAGTCGGCCTGGGCAATCCAGACAACCAATTCCTTGGAACGGTGGACCTTGCGGCGGTTTCCGCCAAGGCCACCGCCATCGAGCTCTTTGACAAGACGGATTTGGAGATTTCCGGTACCTTCGCGGGCGGACTGAAGCTGGGGTCAGGGGCAAATCTTGGTCTGGGCCGGCTATTCGCCAAAAGTGCCGACCTGTCTGCCATTAAAGCCATCACCCAGACCGGCCCACTGACGATTGCTGAAACGACAACCATGAAAGGCGAATCCATAGCGTTGATAAACACGGAAAACAGTTTCGGCGGCGCTGTGGCTTTCACTGGTGACGATGTCCGTCTGAAGAACGCCAAGCCGTTGACCTTGGCGGCCAGCAATGCCAAGTTCAATGTCGCCCTCGAATGCATGGGTGCCCTGACCCAGACGGGTCCCCTGACCGTGGGCGGCAACCTCCAAATGACGGCCGCCGGAACCGGCGACTCAATCACTCTGACGAACCAGGACAATGATTTTGGCGGTGCGGTTGCCTTCACAGGCGGGAATGTCAGCCTGGTCAACAAAAAAGAATTGACCCTGGAGGCCAGTAACGCCAAAGGCGACCTGTCACTGAAATCCCCAGGAGAAATCACCCAAGCTGGCCCGATCAAGGTGGGTGGCAAAACCACGATCGTGGGGAAAAACATCACATTGGCTGATGCCGCCAACAGCTTCAACGGGCCTGTGTCCTTCACGGGCGCCGGGGTGACCCTGCAAAACAGCATTCCCTTGAAACTGGCGGCTAGCTCCGCCACCGGGAATGCGAAGCTGACCTCCACGGGTGCGGTGACCCAGGCGGGCTCCCTGAAGGTCGGGGGCGAAACAACGCTGAAGGGTGGCGACATCACGCTGGCGCACCAGGCCAATGATTTTGGCGGTGCGGTTGCCTTTGCAGGCGGGAATGTCAGCCTGGTTAACAACAAGAAATTGACCCTCGCTGCCAGTAACGCCAAAGGCGACACGGTGCTCACTTCCATGGGCCCGGTAACCCAGACGGGTGCGGTGAGCGTGGGCGGCACGATCCAGGTGATCGCCAAGGGCAACGATATCACCCTGGCCAACCCCGCCAACAGCCTGACCGGCTTGGTGAGCTTTGCCGGAAACAAAGTCGCCCTGGCCAACACCAAGTCCCTGCAATTGGGGAAGAGCGATGTCCAGGGTGACCTGTCGCTTCAATCCCAGGTCGCCATCAGCCAGACCGGGCCGCTGGCAGTGGCTGGCAAGACCACGCTCACCGGCGGTGCCATCACGCTGGATAAGGACAATAGCTTGACCGGTTCGGTGACTTTCACCGGCACCGGTGTCACGCTTTACAACACGAAGCTGTTGCAAGTAGGCAAGGGTGAGGCCCAGGGCGACCTGTCACTGAAATCCCCAGAAGACATCACCCAAGCTGGCCCGATCACGGTGGGTGGCAAAACCACTCTCGAGGGGAAAAACATCACGTTGGATGTTGGCGCCAACAGCTTCAACGGGCCTGTGGCCTTCAATGGTTTGGATGTCAGCGTGGTTAATGGCAAACCGCTGACTTTGGCGGCGAGCGCCGCCACCGGGAATGTGAAGCTGACCTCCCCAGGAGCGGTGACCCAGACGGGCTACCTGAAGGCCGGGGGCGAAACGACGCTAAAGGGTAGCGCCATCACACTGGCCAACACGGACAATGCCTTCCGTGGTGCGGTCCATTTCGAGGGTGAAAGCGTCCACCTGCATGGCCAGTCCGGACTGCTGGTTGGTACGGGCAAAACCACCCAGGGAGATTTGAAACTGTCCTCCCCGGGCAAGGTTCAGGCCTCCGACCTGGATTCGGCAGGGGGAGCCACACTGACAGGGGCAGACATCCTGCTGCAAGGCAAATTGTCGATTGGTGGCGACCTGTTCTTGCAAGCCAAGGGTGTCACTCCGCCCTCATGGTTTCCAAGGCGTATCTTTTTTACCAGCCAGGGAGGTGACATCACTTTCGCCCAGAATTCGGACTGCGTGGTGGGTGGAAAGGCTGACCTGGCCGGCAAAACGATCCAATTGGGGCCAGTTCATCTAGCTGTTCACGGTGATTTTAATGCGGCCGCTTCCGCTGATCTGACCCTGGGCAGTATGGTGGTGAAACAGTCACTGCAGGCAACCGCCAAGGGTGCCTTCACCGTGGCGGCAGGTTCCACGATCCGTGTGGATCAGGGTGCCAAGTTCCGGGGCTCAAAAATAACCGGCCCCGATGGCATGGTGGAAATCGGTAATACACTGGCAATCGAAGCAACCGCCGACATTCTTTTGGGCCAGGTGAAGGTTGGCGGTGACCTGTCGGCGGCCGCCGAAACCATCCATCTGGCCAATCCCGCCAACCAATTCACAGGTTCGGTGAGTCTGGCGGGTAAGCAAGCTACGCTTAGAGGGCCTGACCTGAAACTGAAGGATTGCGCGCTGGAGCAGTTGGCGCTGGACGCATCCCGTTCCGTTTCCCAGGTAGCAGGTTCCAGCCTCATGGTGGGCTCCCGGTTCGCAGCCATAAAATCTTCCGGCCCGGGAAGTGATGGCCTGAAAATCGATCTCTCCAGTGGATCGAATACATTTGGCAGCGCCATGGAATGGTATATCCCCGGCGCGGCCGATTTGAAAATCGCCTCCGCCGTTTCACCCTTTTGGCCGGGGAAAGGCAAGATCGACGCGGAAAGTCTGACGCTGTACCTGCCGGTGACGGGCGCTGTCGGTTCCACCGCGCAAGGAAGCGGCGAGGTCATCGCCAAAAGCCTCACACTCTGGGGCAAGCAGGGGGCGAGCGAGGTGCGGCGTCTGGCCGTGGCCGAGGCGGGTGGTGGCAAACTCAATTTCCTGAAGGTGGCTCCCAACGGCAGCGATCTGAGCCTGGTTGTACTGGGTGACGCGGGGGAGCTCCTGATTTCCCACAGCGATATACCCGGTTCCCTGCGGGTGGAGACCAACCTGGCGGTAGGTTTCCAAGGCAAGGAGACATGGGACATCCTGCGTTTGGGGGACTTCACACTCGTCGGCACCGGCGGAAAAGTCACCACCCTGGGGTCTGATTCCCCCCTGAAGGATGTCGCCCTCGGGACACTGGCACTTCAGGGCAACGCCACCCTGGTTTTGGAAACGAACCCCGCCGCCGAAAAGCTGGTAGTCGGCGGGGGCGCCCTGCCGGGTCCTGCCATTTTGAGGTTGGGCGTGAATGGATTCGATGCACGGAAGATAACGCTGGACGCCGGTTCGGTGCTGGAAATCAACCCCGCAGCCGCGACTTTGGGAACCGCCCCCCGGTTGGATCAGGCCGTCCCGGTCACCCTGAGGCTGGGTGTGCTTCCCGAGGGAGGCGCTTTTCAGCCCACCCAGTGCACCATTACCGATTCGCTCAACCTGGGCAGCAAGGCGACACTGGTGGTGGGGATCCTGCCCAAGCATCCCGAGCAGGCAAGTCTGGTGGTCTCCGGGGCTCTCGGCATCAACAACTGCCGGCTGGACCTGAGAATCCCCGAGTTGCCTACCCAAAACCCCGACAAGATCCCTCTGGTGGCTGTGGGTGGCGCCAGCGCTGGCATTTTTCAGGACATGAAAGGCGCTCCCCTGCCGGAGGGGGCCATGATCCAGGTGGGCGGTTCCACTTACCAAATGCGCTACCAACTCGATTTCGGTAATGGCAACCACGGAGTTGGCCTGGAAAAAGCGCAGGCCGTGGGTTTTGTTGGCAAATTACAGGCGCTGCTAGGCATCGCGCCCAGCCCGGGTCTAGACAATCTGGCCGCGCCCACTGGGAGCCAGGCCCAACGGATAGCTCTGGTCAACGAATCGCTGGATAGCGCCGCCTTCCGGGAATCCTGGGTGGCGGGTCTCTACACCCACCTGCTGGGCCGGACAGCCGATCAGGCAGGGCTGGCCCAGCAGGTCGGGCGCCTGCGCCAGGGCGCTTCGATGACCGATGTTTTGTCAGGTTTCCTGGCCTCTGACGAGTACTACCAGCGCGTCGGCGCAACGCCGTCCGGGTTTGTGGGCGCCCTCTACCAGACGCTCTTGTCTAGGAAGGCCCCGTTCTGGGAATCACTGCCCCATGTGGCGCGGCTGATGACAGGGGCTACCCGCCTGCAAGTGGCGCGGTCCTTCCTGACTAGCCGCGAATTTGGCCAGCGCGAGACGGCCACACTGTTCCAAAGCATCTTGGGCCGTGATCCAGCCAAGACAGAACTGGCAGCATGGTCAGCGGCCATGCTGGCCGGCAGGGATCCGTTGCGGGCGGTATTGTCCTCGGTTTTGGCCAGTAGGGAGGCTTATCAAAGGCTATCCGCTACCGCGTTGCCAACGGCTAACCCGTCGCACGGGTGGCTTTTCGGGCTGCAACGCATCTAGGCATTCCTGCGGAAATGGCTGAACGGTCGGTGAAAATTGGTTGCCCATCGGTGCGAGGTGCGTGGTGGATCAGATCATCCCACCCACACTCCTTCCGATAAGTCGATGCCCTGGGTGAAGAAACCATCCACGAACTGGGCGGTGGTTTCTAGCATGCGGAAGCGGTTCACCGTGCCCCGGCCGCCAGGGCCCGCCCCGGCACCCAGCAGGGCGGGGTAGCCGGCTTGGGGAACCATATTCCCCAGCCGGACACCGCCGGTGAATCCACTAGCGAACGCCTGGAAGCGCGCCAGCTCGCCGTCGGATCCAAAGAGCCGCACTTCAGGGGAGGTGCCTTGTCCCTGGGCGACGGCAATCTGGGCGTAACCCGTCCCCATGAAATCACCCACCGCCACGCTGGCGCCCGAATTCGAGTCGTTTTCGAATGCCAGGAAGCTTTGCAGCACCTGGTTGCCGGCACTGTTATACACCACTACATGCGCACCCGCCCCGGTGAGCGGGGTGACCACGATCTGGTTTTGGTAGTTGGGAGAGGCCTGCAGCAGGGGTGCCACCGATGGCAGTGACAAAAAGCTCTCGGCGGGCGGGATGGCCGGAGCAGTTAGCCCGGAACCGAGCCAGCCGCCTGCCACCTGGATGCCGCCGCGGAACTTCTGATCGAAGGCATAGAAGCTCACGTCGGTTGCGCTGCCGTCGCCACGGAACGCGACCACATGCGGTGCCCCGCCCGGCCCCGCCCCGGTCAGGATCTCGCAAACCGAATCACCGTCCAAGTCGACCACCGCCACCGTGGCGCCGCCCTTGAATTCCTCACCATATGCCCAGAAGCTGGCTCGTTGCTCCAAGGTGATCCCGTCGCGCACCACCACGCGTGTGGCGGCCCCGGGGCCCGAGGTGAAGACGAAGTCGGCGATGCCGTCGCCGGTCACATCGCCCACGGCGGAGCGGATCTCGCCGTCGTAGTTGCCGAACGGTTCCAGCATCGCGCGCTGCCCGCCTCCCGCGAAATCAATCCGCACCGCCGGGCCGTTGCCGGTCACCACCATGGGCAGCGTGCCCGCCGTCACGCCAGGGGGCAGTTCGGGATCGGGGGCATCCAGCAGCAGCTGGGTGACAAAGTTAATGGAGATTGGATTAGTCATGATACCGACATGGGTCATCTGCGGGTTTTGCTGCGGGAACTGGCGGACGTAGGGCCGGTTGACCAGGTCTGACAGGCTCTTCAGGGGAACTGTCGTGTCGCCGTTGTTGTCCTTGGCGGTGAGGTTGTAATAAGTCTGGCCATTCGGAACCGTGGCCAGGTCGGTGGACTCCCCGGGAAACTGGGTGGCTGGCAGGGGGTACCAAGTGCCCGGTGGGGCCGTTTGCGAGACCGCCAAGTCCACGGTGGGCAGAGCCTCGCCATAAACCACATCGTAGCGGTTGACGAGGGGAGGCAGGTCCACCGAGCCGGGGCCGTTGTTCAGGTCGTAGGTGATGGAGGGGACGGCGTAGGCGGGGTCCTGCTGCACCCCGGTGATGGAGCCGTCCGGTTGCTGCAGGAAAGCGTAGGTGGGAACCAGCGCGCCGATAGTGGGGCAATACTGTCGCACGAAGGCGACCGGGCTGGGTTTCCCGTCAACCGTGATCGATTCGAGGGTGATCGGCACAGGGCCGTCGATGGGGGTGCCCTCCAACACGTTGGAATACATCAGGAACAGTCCGTACACGAGCGTGTTCTGGGCGCTGGCGGAGGCGGGGAAAGCGGTCGCCGAGGCATATTCGTCGCCCGCGGTCACTACCAGGGGTTTGTCGTCCCCCATCCACACCGGGAACGCGAGGCCCGACCCGAGGTTGGGTGGGGCCATCTGCACGAAGTTGCGTACCTTGGGCAGCGGAATCACCTCGCCTGATGTGGAGGTGAAATATCCGCCGTAGGCGTCGCTCTACACGTAGGAGCGGGTGACCAGATTGCCCATGCTGTGCGCGACGATGTCTACCTCCTGCAGCGGCTGGCCGGGGTTGGCCACCAGCCATTCCTCGGCGACCTTGCGCAGGCTGTAGCCGAGGTAGTCGAGGCAGGTGGTGAAGCTGTCGCCCAGCTTTTTTGCGATCTGCGATGCGGTGATGTTGCGCACCCTGCCGTCGATGACCCCGTCTTCGGGAGCCAAAGGCATGCGCCAGTCGTAGGGTACCTGGCGGACCAGTTCCGGCTCCTCGCGGTAGGTGGTGGCCTGGAGGTGCTGCACCAGCGGATCGTAGACGGCGGGAACCACCCGTAGCTTGTCGGGTTGGGTTCCACGGGCACCCAGCCAATCCACCATGACCAGAAGATTGTCAGGGTTAGTGGGATCATTGAAGTTGAACGCGGAGGGCAGGGTGCCCGTGATGCCGGGCACCTCCAGGAGCGGGATGTTCGCCGGGACCAGACGATCCTCCAGGGCGACCAGCGAGGGAAGATACCGGTGGTGTTGGCGGGACATGGTGGCTGTTTCCTCGGACTCAACCTGCTGGGAATCGCCCCGCCGGGCCGGAAGAAAACGCAGGGGGTGAAGAAAAACTTCCCCGCGTCTCTCTTACGATGGGGGCCGATACGGGGATGACAGGATGGTGGGGCGGAAAACAGAGATTCTGTTGGCCAAACCCCGGCCTGTCAGATTACCCATACCACCTAAAGATGGCACAGCTCCTTGTCTGTCCAACTGCAAGTGCCTAATTTTCTAAAAGCATAATTTCTTATCACAAATAATTTTAAAATTAATTTTTAAATAGTTTTGTATACTTATAATCAAACTAAAGATGTCAACTTGATTCGATAAATTCTCGTGTTATAAACAATGTAGCTGAAAGTCTCCATCATTCCCTTTCGCCCCAGTCGATAGATTCCTGCGGAAATCTGCCATGAAGAACCGAAAAAGCGGAATGATTCTGGAATTGACCCGTCTTGAGGATCGCCTGACCCCGTCCGCCAATCCGGCGGTGGTGCAGGTGCAAAATCTCTATGAGATGGCGCTCCGCCGTGAACCGGACATCGGCGGCTGGACCCATTTTGTGGAGAGGGTCGATTCAGGAGCCGGGCTGGGCGCGGTGAGCGACGCCCTGTTCCGGTCGGAAGAGTTCGTCACCACAGTTGTGAACGGTATGTACCAGTCGCTGCTGCGGCGTGAGGCGGACCCCTGGGGGCTGGACGGTTTCGGCCGCGCGCTGAGGCGGGGCGGGTCGCTGGAGGGCCTGACCGCCGCCATGCTCGGTTCCCCGGAGCGCAGCGGCTCGCTGAGCGACAGTCAATTCGTGTCTGAAATGTACCATGTGATTTTGAACCGCCCGGCCGACGCTGCCGGGGCGCTGGCTTTCGCCGGCGCCCTGCGCTCGGGCGCTAGCCGGGCCGATGTGGCCCTGGCCATGCTGGAGAGCCCTGAAGCCTCGCGGCGGGTCGCCTCAAACCTGTACCAATCCTTGCTGGGCCGCATCCCCTCCCCGGAGGAGGCCGAGGGATGGGCCGGCCGCCTGGCAGGTGGGCGCATGGGTATCCTGGGGGCTGTTTCCGCCTTCGCCGGCTCCGCCGAGGGGTCGGCCCGACTGGCCACGCCCGTAGCGGCCTCCACCGCCCCGACGGAATTCTGGTGGGATAGCTTTGTGGGCGTCTCGACCAAAGCCGCCCGGCGCGAGGTGCAGCGCATCTCGGGCGAGATGTCGGAGGTGATGCGCCAAAGGCGGGCTGCTCTCGACGCCGGCCAGCCTGTGGCACCTTTTGACGCGCGACTCGATGAGCTCGACGCGGCCCGCAACCAGGCGCTCACCCAGGTGGTGCTGGACGAGAACCCCCAGGCCCATGAGGTGGACCGGGCCAACCGGGTTTTCTCGCTGCCGGTTCCAGGCTCTCCCTCGGGCGATTTGACCGGCTACGCCAGTCCCCTGGTGGCCTGGAACGCCGAGGACCTGCCTTCGGTCAATGGCCAGTTCCAGGCGCTGATGCGGGGGCCCGGGCCCGACGCGTCCAAGATCTGGTCCAACCAGTCATTGGGTGGAAGCACCAATTTCTCGAGTTTCTATCGCTTCCCGGGAGATTTTGATTTCCCCGAGCAGTGGGTTGTCACCACCGCGCAGGATGCCGACACCGCCGCCACCTGGATCACGCAGGGGATCCTCGACTTCGCGGCCCACATGGACCAGACCCAGCTGCCCAATCTCGAGGTGCTTTACCTCTCCGTCAACAAGGCCCCCTGGACCTTGGCCAGGTTGCTGGAGGCGCGGACCGACCAGGCGCTGTTCGACACCCTGAAGGACTCCATCCGCAATATCAACGGTGGTAACCTCTACTTCAGCTTCTATGGACTGCTCGATGATGGGCGTGTCACCCATATGCAGAAGGTGATCTCGATCAATGCCAGGGGGCCCTCCGGTGACGACTACTTCTCCTCCAATCCCAACTGGGCATGGCTCCTTGGGGATGGGGACTGGGACGAGTCCGACTCGGATTCCTACTTCAAATCCCGGGGAGTCGCCTCTTACTTCCAGGAGGTATATGTCGTGAACGGGGCCTCCACGCTCGAGCCCATCGGATTGGGCACCTACGCGGAGATCATGCACGGTGAGGTGCTCAAGGAGGTTGATGTCAAGCACCATTACCTGAAGGCCAGCAACCGCGCCTTCAGCTACCTGCGCGCCATCGGCGACATCGAGGGGATGGAGAAGCTGAAGCCGGTTTTCGGCACCAACTTCCTGGCGATGAACCAGCGCAACGCCATGCTGGACGCGATAACCCTGACGCTGTCGGGCAAGTGCCAGTCCCGCCTGCTGACGGCCTCCAAGGCCCGGGCGATGCTGTACCTCGCCGCCCGTGACCTGGAGTCGCTTTCCGGGGGCGTTTATTCCTCAGACTTGCGCGGCCTGGGAGACCGGTTGCGAGGCACCGGCTCAACCATGGACAGCCCCTTGGCTGCGGACACGGCTCAGAACGCCGAGTTGACAAGGCTTTACGAGGAGATTTCCACCGAACTCAGCGCCGGCGTGGCACCGTTGGTCATTCCGGTCGTCGAGGGCCATGTGCGGCCGTACTGATTCGGACTCCAGGGCGGGATCTCTAGGGAGTTCCCTCACTCCGGCTTCCTGGGCCCGCCCATCATACCCATCATGCCCTGCAGGCGCTGCATGGTGCGCGCCTCCATCTCGCTGATCATGCGGGCCGTCTCGGGGTCCATGTTCGACTCATCCGCCTGCGGCAGCTTCGACATGACCGCCTGCAGCTTGTTGGCCAGGTCCTCTGGCAGCATCTGCTTCAGCATGTCGGCGTAGGCGGGTGAGAACAGCGATTCGCCTCCGCCGGGTCGCGGTGAAGCCTGGCGGGCCGCCTGCTGGCCGGCGCGTGCCGACGGGTCGCAGGGGCAGGGCACGCCCTTGGCGTGAGCCTCCAGATGCACGCCGGCGACCTGATGCAGCGGGCTGTCCTTGGGGATGCGCTCGAGGGCCCTGTGGAAGTGGGGTTGGCCTTGGGCCATGCGGCCCGAATGCGCCAGCACCACCCCCAGCGAGAGCGAACCCATCGCCGCCAAGTCCAGGTTCTCCACACGGTCGGCGGCTTGGATCGATTCTTCCAGCAGCCGCTCGCATTCCCCGTGCTTGCCGCCGGCGTGCAGCACCTGGGCCAGGCCCTGGGCCGCCTCGCTGAACAACTCGTCCTCGCCGGCCTCGCGCGCCTCGGCCGCCACGGTCCGCAGCAGGCCCTCCGCGCCGGCGATGTCCCCCTTCTCGGCCAGCACCATGGCCCGAGCGCGGGCCGCGCGCGCGGCGATGGGGTTCAGGCCCTGCAGACGGTAGAGCTTTTCAGCCTTCTCCAGTGCCTCCACCTGGTGGTCCTTGCGGCCGCACATCCCCTCCAGCGCGGCGAGCAGGCCGATGGTGTCAGCGGTCAGCCGCGCCTCCTTGCCGGCAACGCGCCCCAGCCACTCCGCCACCCACCGTGCGAGGTCGCGCGGGATCTTCGGATCGAGCTTGCCCGCCCCGGCCCGTTCGGTGAGTTGTTGCAGGTGGGCGGCGAAACCCTGTGCCAGAGCCGGCATCGGCATGCCGGGGGGCACCATGTCGGGCAGCAGCGCGTGTTCCTCCCCCTGGCGCACACGTCCCTGGCCCACCAGCACCAGCGCCTGCACCAAATTGGGGAAATCAGGCTCGCCGTCGGCCAGGGCGGTCCGGGCTTCCGTCAGGAGGGCCATGGCCCGTTCCACCTCGCCCGCATCCAGCAGCAGCCAACCCAGCGGGATGGCCACCATCGCCCGGTTGCGCGGCAATTGGTCGCCCCCGACGGCAGCGGCGGCCACCAGGGCCCTTTCCAGCGCCTCGCGCGAGCGGCCCTTGCGCTCCAGCCGCAGCAGCAACTGGCCCAGACCCAGTAGGCACCGGAAGCGCGGCAGCGCCAGCGCGGGGGAATCGTCAGTGCCGGGGATCGCCGCCACGGCCTTCTCCAGCGCCTTGGCGGCCTCGGGCAGGTCCTCCACGGCGGCGCAGGTCTGCGCCAGGTTCGCCCAGGCCAGCGTGGCGCGGTCGGCCTCGCCCGTGGCGAGCGCCTCCTCCACATGCGAGCGGGCCACGCGCACGGCACCGTCCTTGTCGCCCTGCCGCAACAGGGCGACAATCTGCTCGAGTTGGGGGTTCTGGATAGGGTCCATGGCTGGGCTTCTTTTCTTTGGGATTCAGTTCTTGGGATCGGTTGGATGGTCGTGACCGCAGCAGCCGGACTGGCCGGCGGCGGGCGGCGGCAGGGCTCGGGGGTTGGCGGCCGGGGGAGGCGCGTTCTCGTCGCAGTTCAGCAGGATGGTCTCGCCATTGAGGTGGACCGATTTCTCCGTGCGCACGCGCAGCTCGCTGCCGCGGATCCGCACGGGGCCGGCCGACTCGAGGTCGATCGACCGGGCCGCGCTCAGCCTCAGGTCCGCCCCGCGCACGCGCACCACCGGACCCTCGGCCGTGATCGCGATCTCCACCTCCACATCGCCCGAGGGGGAGACCACCTGCAGACGCTCGTTGTCGGTGTGGGTGGCCGGTGTCAGCCGCAGCGTGCGCCCGGAGGACAAGGCGCGCGGCAGGGAAACCTCGGCGGGCTTGTCCGCCGTTTGGGCCAGGGGGGCCGGCAACCCGGTCCGCGCCGATCGCCTCCCAGACTTGCCGCCCATTCCGCGCCTCCGTCCCACTCAGACAAACGCCAAAACGTCCACACCCAGCCGGTCAGACCATCGACTTGGGGGGCACCACATACAGCGTGAACTGGATCTTGGAGGTCTTGCCCAGCACCGTCAGCGCCAGCACCTGCTTGTCCTGGATGGTGCCCTGCACCTTGGTCTCGTTGAAGCGGATGGCCAGGCCCAGCGTCTTGCGCACCTCGTCCCACTCGGGAGTGGCGATATCCCTGGCCAACTGGAAGTAGGTCACACCGGGTGGCAGCACCCGCGGCGGGTTGCTGATCGGGTTGAACCGCAGGCCCGCCTTGCCGGCGCGGAAGATGCCGTCCACCTGCTCGGCGCTGCCCACCTTCATGTCCAGCACGCCCGCCTGGGTGATGATCTTCACCACCTCCTCGGCCGTGAGGTCGGACTGCACGCCGATGAACATGCCGAAGCTCGGCTCCATCCACGAGGGCTCGAGCGAGACCTGCATGCGCAGCCCCGCGCCGATGAAAGGCCGTTCCTTGTACTCCGGCTCCACCACGCGCTCGAGGTATTCCTCGATGATGCGGCGCAGCGGCAGGAAGCTGCGGTGCGGCTCCAGCGGGAAATAGGCGGGCATGTCGGGCGGCATCCGCGAGTCGCCAAACAGGGCCAGGTCGCCCGCGATGCGGCACAGTTCCAGGTAGGCCGCCCGGGTGGTCGCCCCCGTGTCGCCGGCCAGCGCACGCAGCGCCCCCAGGGACCGGTTCAGCGCCGAGAGCTGGCCCAACAGCAACGGTTCTCGGGCCCCCAGGCCCAACCCGCCGGCGTTGAGCTGGCCGGCCACGCCGGAAATCTTGCGGCCCACACGGTTCATCAGCGACTCGATCACGCCCGCCCCCAGGGGCGGGTAAACCGCCGGGAACAGCACCGGCGGGAAGAAGTCGGGGTCAAGCTGCGGGGCGCCGTCCACCCGCGTTGAGCGAGATACCCGTGCCAGGGGCAGCACCGACAGGCCGTCGGTCCCGTCCGCCTGGGTCAAAAGGCGCAGGCCCGGCCGGCGCAACTGCACCGGTTCGGGGCGCAGGCCATCGTTCTCATCCTCCAGCGTGACCTCCTCCACCACCGCCCGGGGCAGGGGGGTGGCGCCCGGCTCGCCGGTGTTGGCCCGACCGAGGCTCAGCACGGGCAGCGCCAGCGACACCGTGACCTGGTTTTCACGGGCCAGCAGATCGCGGAACTGGATGGACAGGCCGGCGGAGTCATCGGGAACCGCCACCAGGGTGCCGTCGGGCAGCAGGGCGCGCAACGACCGCAAATTGAAGGTGCCGTTGGCCAGGGCGTCGGGGTCGACCTCCATGGAGGCGATGCCGCAGTCCTGACCCAGGCCCAGCCGTCCGGCCCGGGCCGCCAAGTCGGCGGCATGGCGGTCCGCCGCCTGGAAATGATGGGGCCTGAGGAACAGCCCCTCCTGCCAATGCACCTGACGAAATGCCATGCCCCGATCCCCGAAAAGGCCTGTACCCGGACAGGTTTCATGGTATACGAAAGGATCGGGAAACGCCCCCCTCCCGTGCAGGGGGCACCAGCGGCGGGCCGAAATGGCGGATTTGGTCGAAAAGCAGAAGGATTTCGTGCTTTCCATCCTCACCGAGGGGATCCGGGTGCGGGAATCCCTCGAGAAGAACGAGCCCCTCTCCTTCGAGATCGAACGGGGCCGTTTCCGCGAGATGCTGCTGCTGGCCGCCGAGCTGGACTCCTCCATGCGGGTCAGCCTGCCCCCCAGTTCCATGCCCGAGGCCCTGTGGAAGCCGGACACCCAGTCCACCGGCGCCTGGACCGGCGACTTTTTGGGCATCCGCTACCCCATCGCCTGCTGGCTGGACGAGACCTTCTGCCTTGACTCCCCCTGGGCCGACCGCTGGAACGAGCGGAAGCTGGAGGTGGAGTTCTATTCCACCAACGACCGCGCCTGGAAATTCTGGCAGCAGGCCGCCATCGCCGACGCCAAGGGCGATGTGGCCAAGATGGAAGCCTTCTTCTGGTGCGTGATGCTGGGCTTCAAGGGGATGCTGGCCGACGAGCCGGTCCGCCTGACGGAATGGTGCAACCTGCAGCGCGAGAAGCTCAGCCACATCCAGCCGCTCGAGTTCCCCGAGGAGCTCGAGCCAGACCCGCCCACCCAGGCCCCGCCGCACCACGGACTGCTGCGCCGGCGCCGCATGCTCATCATCTGCGGCGTGGTGCTCACGGTGGTGATACCCACCCTGTTCTTCCTGATGGTGCGCGGTTTCTCGGGCTGATCGAATCCCTGGCGGGTGACCTCCATGTTTCTCTTCCGGTGGATCGGCGGGTTTTTCAAGGGCATCGGCAGCCTGCTGGCCCCCATGTTCGGCATGGCCAAGGGGCTGGCCAGCCCCAACCGCGCCACCCGCTGGGTGCTGCACGCGGTGGCGGTGATCTTCGTGCTGCTGCTGCTGGGCTTCATCCAGTGGTTCTTCGACATCGGCCGGTTCGTCTCGGCCCCGCTGCCCTACCTGCGGCAGGCCTGGCTGCCCACCGTCGGCCTGCTGATCTACATAAACATGTGGCTGATCTGGCTGGTCTGGCGCCTGTACGACCCCAACCCCACCTCGTCCCCCTGGCCCGACATCGACTACAGTTGGACCCAGGTCACCGCCGCCCTCTACCGCGCCGGCATCGACCCTTCCAAGGTGCCGCTGTTCGTGATCCTGGGCAGGCCGCCCTCCGGCACCTCGGTGCTGTTCGAGAGCGCCCGGCTGCCGCTCGACATCAACGGCGTGCCCGAGGCCCAGCTCTCCCCGGTGCAGGTCTTCGCGGGCAAGCAGGCCGCCTTCATCGTCTGCTCCGACACCTGCCTGCTGGGCCTGTTCGGCGACCGGGTCTCCAACCTGGCCCCCTCCTACCTCGGCACCCTCGCCGGCCCGCCCCTTGGCGGCGGTAGCGCGAGTTCAGGCCTGGCCGACTCGACCGGGGCTGGCTCCGAAGCCACCAGGGCCATGCCGGCGCTGGGCTCGCCCGAAACCCAGGGCCCCTCGCAGGAGGAGCTCCGCCCGCTGTCACGCGATCCGGAGGTCATGGCCCGCACCCAGTCGCGCCTCGAGCATGTCTGCCGGCTGGTGCGCGGCATGCGCCACCCCTGGTGCCCGGTCAACGGCATCGTGGCCATCCTGCCCGAGCAGTGCACCGCCGACGAGTTCTTGGCCTCGCAGGGGGGCATCCTGGCCCAGCGCGACCTGGCCATGGCCACCCGCACCCTGGGCGTGGAGGTGCCGGTCATCACGCTGTTCTCCGGGGGCGAGGGCATACCAGGCTTCCGCGAGTTCCTCGGCCTCATCCCCAAGGAGAAGCGCGACCAGCGCCTGGGCAAGCCGATCCCGCTTGCCCTGGTCAAGGACGATGTGCGCCGGGCCGACATCATCCGCAAGACCATCCACTGGCAGTGCGCCGAGCTGATCCCCCGGCTGATCATGCGCACCTTCCAGTTGCGCACCACCGATGTCGGCGGCGGCCGCATGCAGGTCTCCCAGCTCGACACCCGCACCAACCGCCAGCTCATCCGGCTGATCCGCGCCGTCCGCACCCGGCGCGACACCATGGGCAACCTGTGCGTGCGCCTGATCGAGGGCAATCCCGACAACCGGGTGCGCCTCTCCGGCTGCTACCTGGCCGCCACGGGCACCGTGCGCCGGGGCCAGGGCTTCCTGACCGACCTGTTCGCCCAGTTGTTCGAGGGGCAGAATTTCGTGGCCTGGACCCAGCAGGCCGTGCGCGGCGAGCGCCAGCTGGCGTGGATGACCCTGCTCGGCTACATCGTCACGGCGGGGCTCACCGCCTTCACCGTGCTCTATGCACTGGGGATCGTGCGCATCTTCCCCGCGGCTGCCTGACCCGCGTCGATCAGTCTCCCGGCTTGGCCGGTTCACCCGGCTGGGGCAGTGGCAGCGCCGCGGGCGGCTCCGCGGTCGAGCCGGGCAGCCTGCCTGGCAGCGATGTTGCCGGCGGTGATGTCGACGACGATGGCCCGGCACCCGGCACCGGCGACTCGGGCCGGCCCAGCGGATCGGGCGGCGGCCCGCTGTCTGGCACGCACCCGGGCAAACCCAAACTATCCGGGAACACCAGCGCCCGGTACCGCTTGGCCACCATCGGCTGGTCGATGGCGAACATGCCCATCCGGCGCACCACCAGCGGGCTCTCGATGGGCGTCACCACCGGCACCTGGTAGGCTACCTCCTCGGTCACCGGCTCCAGCACCTGGCAACGCAGCACGGTGTCCACCGGCACTGAAACCAGCGTCGGCTCGCAGCACTCCTCGCCGGTCTCGGGGTGGATATCACCCTTCTGCAGGGCCCGGGTGGTCATCACGCGCACCCGCCGCTCCACGGTCCGCGGCTTCAGGGTGGTCACCTGGCGCCTTTCCATGCGCCAGGTGACGCTGATGTCGCGCTGCGTCAGGCCGTATTCGGCCGTGCCCACCAGCCAGCGGGGGACCAGTTCCAGGTCGGCCGAGGGGGCCAACCGCACATGCATGTCGGGCAATTCCAGACACGGCTCCACCATCTCGGGCGGGCCATCGGGCGGCGAGGGGTAGTACGGTAGACCCGTCTTGGGGGCGGCGGGCGCGGCGACCGGCTCGGCAGGTTTGGCGGGCTTGGCCGCCACGGGTTTCTCGGGGGCTTTGGGCGCGGGAAACGGCGGGGGTTGCAGGGGCACCGCGAGGGCCAGACCCATCACCAGGCAGGCGCAGGGCGTCATCATGGGCCGGTCCCGTACGGCCCCGGCCCGCCACCTTCCCTGGTCGCGGCGCGCGGAGAGCCACGCCTCGTTCTTCGGACCCCCGCAAGGTACCGGGTCAGGCCAAAGGGGCTGATAAGGCGGGGGTTTCAGGGCGGGTGCCCGGCGCAAGCCACATAACCGGCACCCTCGGTGCTGGCGGGGTCACCAGTTTTCCCAGATGTTGCCGCTGCCGCGCAGGCTGGTGGAGAAGGCGTCGTTGCCGCGCAGGCCCGGGTGCCTGGGCACGGCCCCCTCGGCCCACAGGTGCTTGCCCTCGGCCACATCCAGCCCCAGCTCGATGAAGTGGTGCAGGCATTCCTTGCGGTTGGGGCCGGGCCACTTGTTGGCCGCCGCCAAAATCGACAGCGCCACCATCTTGTGCACCACCCCGGGCGGGCAGGCCACCGGGTGATCCTTCGACGGGGAGATGTTGTCGGTGCAGAAGCCCACCGCCGAGGCCAGCATGTCCACCGGGGTGGAATCGCCATCGCCCGGGGCGCCCACAGCGGCGCGCGTGGCGTCGCCGGGCTCCTTAACCCAGTTGACGATTGCCTTCAGCCGCTCCGTCGGGCCGGGGGTCTCGTGCACCTTCAAAAGCTGCGACTGGCACAGGCAGCCCCACCAGACCGCCTCGCGCGTGGACAGCCACCCGGCGATCAGCCGCACCAGCATCCGCGGGTTGTTTTTCATCAGGGCGCCCACGGCGGCGGCGCTGGCCATCCCCCCCACCTCGGGTGGCACATCGGCCTTGTCGGCCGAGCGGGCCAGGGCCTCCCCGGCGGGCGTGGACGGCGCGAGAACGGCTAACTGGCTCATCGGGTTCTCCCCACAACCACCTGCTCCACCACGGTCTCCACCACCCTCTCGGGCTCGGCGGCCGCGGCCGGTTCGGCCAGGCGGGCCGTCTCGGGCCAGGCCAGCTCGCCGCGCGCCACCTGCAGGCCGATATCCAGGAAATGCTGCAGGTGCTTCTTGTACTCGGACGGGTTGAAATGCACGGCTGCCAGATAGACCGACACCCCGCAGAGCCGGCCGCACAGGTGGGCCAACGGCAGCACCGGCGGGCAGTCGGGGGGGGCCATGCTGCCGCCCGACAGGAACGCCGCGTAGCCGATCACGCCACCGGCGGTGGTGCTGTCGGCCGCGTCGGCCAGCTCGTGGCACAGCCGGCGGCCGGCCTCGGTCGGGTTCAGCACGAAGTCGCGCGTCGCCAAAATGGCCCGGGTCACCTTGGCCGGGTAGGGGTTCTGCCGGTGCGCCTCGGTCAGGGCCAACAGGGCCCACCACAGGCTGTGGCGGGGTGGCAGCGCGTGGCTCAGCAGCCGGCGCGCGTCAGCCACCAGGTTGGCCTGCCGCCAGGTGGCCAGTTGCTGCTCCACCGTGGCCTGGGGGTCCAGCAGCGCCAGCCCTTCCTCGCTCACCTCGAACAGCTCGCACACCGGGCCGCATGGGCCGGCCAGGGCGGCCAATGGGTCGCCCAACAGCTCAACGCCACCGGTACGGTGGACGGTTTCCTGGATCACCTGGTCAAGGGCGGGGATGGAGTTTGACATGATTCAAATATACCAAAAACCCAGGGCCCGAAAAATCCGCCCCGGCCGGGATCACTCCCCAGGTTTTTTCCAGTTTTCCCAGATGTTGCCGGAAACCCGGCTCCCGGGGGTGGGGCCGGCGCCGGAGCCCGCTGAGCCATTCCGCAGGTTCAGGATGTCTTTCTTCAGAACCCCTCCCTCTGCTAGGGGTAGTTCCTGATGCCCTAAAGGGGATTCTGGAATCATTTGGGTGACCTGCGGATTTTTTAACTTTAATGCAGATTCTAAGGTAGTCTTCAAGTCATTCAATTGGCAATTTATCTCAGGGAAAACCACGTTCTCCAGATCTATGTATTCATTTTTTACCTGTTCGTACTCCGTAATCAGTCTGGAAAACTCACCAGGTAGAGTCTCAAGGCATTTGGTTTTCTCATCGGACAAAAGACTTCGAAGCTCTAAAATGATACCCTGAGATTGTCCGTCAAGATTCATGTCGGCAAAACGATCTAGCCCCGCCATCAGGTTGTCAAACAAAAGGTTCAAAGGCTCCAAAGATGGCTGTGACAATTTTGGAAAATCCATAAGCCTAACTCCTATTACATATCTAATTGCAGAAGGCCTACCGCATCCTTAAAGATGGCTGCAACATCGTTACTTACCATTATCTTTTTGCTTTTTTGGAAATCCAACTCGAATTCGGCGGTAGGGGCATTGATTTTCATTCCTAATGGCGAAAGCTTGATTTTAGATTCAGCGCTCTTCATGGCGATTTCAGTGGCTGATATTTCAAATTTGTTAACACCTAGTTCCAACTCGATACCCGTGGGCGACAGCGAGAGTGAGGCAGGGCCGCTTTTAAGGACAATTTTACCGGTTTCCATATTGATGCTGTTTAGGGCATGCTTCATGGTGATTCCTTTGCTTTCAACACATAATTTGGCGTGTGTTAATGGGGTAAGCTGTATACCTGAAGCCACTTCAAAAAAGCTTGACCCTAGAACTACGGATGTCGGCGTCGCGTTTGAGCCGCCAAGTAATTGCAACGTGCCGTCATGCAGTCGAATCATCGAGTGGCTTAGGCCTCCCGTGGCCCCATTAATGACTATCTGTCCTCCATTTTTGGTGTTGATGAAGATGCCCGGGCTGTCGGTTTCGCCGAGGATATAAAGGGCCGCGGTTTCAGCGCCGAGATGGATCGACTGGGAATGAACAAAAGACCTGGATTCCTTGTCTGTTGAAATGAGGTTGATGTCATTGGTGCTGACAATCCAGACGCCGTCTCCGTGGCTTCTCAATTGCTCGTAGCTGATATTGGTTGGCATAGAGGCTTTCCTTTGCGAGTTGGTCCTTGAGCGGTTTAGTTTTTGACATTCAGGTTTTTTAGATCCTTGGCCGCTTGGCCTGCGGAAAGGGAAGCTGCGAGTGTTCTGTACAACATGAGTTTGGCGATTTTTTCCACCTTGTGGATTTGGCCATTTGCCACTTGAAAGTGTATTCCTGCCAAACCTATGGCGTAACCCGGAATTTTTGCTGCTTCTGCAGCATACATTGATACCTCGCCTTTCATATATCTTGCAAGGTTTTGGAACATTTCCATTTCGGATTTCAATCCATCAATTAGGACAGAGGTGTGGTCAGTAAATTTCAACAAGCCCAGTATGACGGTGTCGCAAACTGTCATCTGAACCGTGTTCATCATAGTCCTTCCCGTTCCAGTGGGGGCTCCGTCCTTGAAGCTAAGCCTCGCCATGATCAACGCTGCAATCGAGGCGGCAAGGTAGGATGCCACAAGTAGGTAGGCTGGAATCTTTCCGGTTTTGACTTTGGCAACTGTGAATTCGGGAGAATTTCCTCCTCTGGAAAAATGATACCGCGTGCCGAAATACTGGTAATCGTACCTTTCCGCAAATACAAAATTCGTGTCCCCGTCGAAGCCAGTTAATGCTCCACTTAAGATCAGGTCTAAGCTATATTTGGTCCAAGGGCTTCCTGTTCTACCGCTTAGCAATTTTTTCATCTTCGGGATTTTCTTGAGCAGCCCTTTCACCCCGCTCACTAGGTTTCCCAGGATGAAGTCGTCCCAGTCAAACATGATTCTCTGGTCAAATCCATACAGTCTGTGGGACCTCCCCATTCCGATAATCGTGTCATCAAGCCAGCCCACTGTGATTGCCTGCTTACCCTCAAAAACTTCCTTTCCATCAGAATCGAGGGGATCCCAGCCTTTCCAGGAATCCGGCCAACCTGGAATAGGCAGGAATCCGAAAAGGGTTCCATCCGTTCTTAATGAATCAAACCATGAATAAAGTGGCATTAGAGGATGTCCCCGACATGGTTAATCGCAGTTTTTGGAAGATTGTTGATGTGCGTGCTTTTTTGTTCAACGATAAAAGCATTATCCGCCTGAATATGAACAATTTCATACCCCTTTTCATCGTTGATTAGAATATGATTGAAGTTGGTTGCTGGCTGGGCCCCCTGGATGCAGGATTTGAAGCCTGAAAGATAGCTGGCCTGGGGCATTCCGTAGGGCAGCATATTCTTCGAATTGTACACGCTGCCCACAATCAGCGGCCGGTCGGGGTCTCCCCCCTCGAAGATCACCACCACCTCGTGCCCCACCCGCGGCCAGAACATGGCCCCCCAGCCATTGCCAGCCCAGACCTGCGCCACGCGCACCCAGGTGCCGGCCTGGCCACTGTCCCGATCCCAAGGAAATTGCACGCGCACCCGGCCGTACTGGTCCAGATGAACCTCCTGGCCCGGCAGGCCGCCCACCACTTCGGCGGTGTGCGCGCCACCCACATTCGGCTTGGCAATGGGGGGCCAGGGCGCCTGTGCCACCATCTGCGGCGCCGCCTCCACCCGCGTCTCCAGCGCCAGCTCGCTGGCCTCACCCGCGTAGTACCGGCCTTGCATCTCCACCCGGTGTTCCACCCGGGTGGCCACATACGGCCCGTTCTGGTCGCCGCATTCAGTGAGGATGAACCCCAGCCCGGGTGCCACCAGTGGGCAGTAGCCCGAACCCTGCGACCGCACGCATTTGCCCACCGCCCCATCCACCAACCGTCCTGCGGCCGAGCGTTGCATCTCGTCGAGCACGCCCGCGATGGGTGGGATCAGCGAGGGCATGCCTGAGGCCGCCACCCCGTCGATGAAGCGGGCCTGCGAGTGGTTGTCCTCCTCCCACGGGCTGGGGGCATCGGGGAAACGCAGTGGCTGGCCCCCGCCGAACAGCAACGATGGGGCACCCGCCTTGCCGGACAGAGCCATCCCGGCCAATTGGAAGTGGCTGTCGCGGACCTCCACGGTGGTGGGACATAACTCCTGGCTGAAGCCCCACGCCGTGAACCGGGCGCCATCGTTCTTCGTGCCCCCGCCCAACGGGTCGAACGGGATCGTTATCGCCGGCACGGTCAGCTTGGTGTTGTCGGTCAGCACCAGCTTGGAGACCAGCGGCAGGTGCAGCCAGTAGAAGGTGATCCCCTCCTCGGAGCACAGGCGCAAAAAGAATTCCAGGTCGGTCTCGCGGTATTGCGCGCAGTAGGCGCGCGGCAAAACCAGGCGGGTGATCAGGTTCTGCGAGCCGCCCACCGGCCCCAGCAGCTTGCCGATGATGTCCAGCGCCGACAGGTCCTGAAACAGCCGGGTACACTTGGTGTGGCCCAGGCGGTCCAGCTCCGGCCGCAGCACCACGGTGTAGTAATCAAAATCGTTATCGGCGCGCTCCTTGCGCATCGACCAGATGATGCCGGAAAAAAACCGGTCCACGCCGCCCGCCACCTTTGCCTGCACGGTGCCCGGCTGGCCCAGCAGCAGGCCGAACGGGATGGGAGTGCCCTTCTTCGCCAGCGCCTCCACGGTGAAGCAGTAGCCCTTGCCCAGCTCCTCCCAACCCGTCAGCCGGGTGGCTAGCAGCGTGTCGGGCGGCAGCGGCAGCGTGATCTGCAGCGGCGAGTTGCTTTGGGAAAAGTCGGCCACGGAAGGATCCTCGCAGGGATCCCTTGAGACTACCTGCCCGGGGAACCCTTGAAAAGCACGGGCTCAGTGGTTTTCAGGAGGTTCAAACCCAAAGCGGGGTCACTTCGCGGGTTTGCCCCAATCTTCCCAGATGTTGCCGCTGGGCTTGATGGTCTTGGGTTTTTCAGGTGGCGGCGGGGCCATCACCGCCATCAGCATGCCCACCAGCTCCTCCCCTTCGTGGAACGAAAGGGTTTGGGGTTTGGCAGCTAGCCTGGCTTCGCGTTGGGCCTGCTCGGCCATCTCCCGCTCCGCCCTCAACTGATCGGAGGCTTGCTTGAGTTGTCGCTGGCGTTCCGCTTCCTTTGCGGGGGCCTCGGCAATCTGTTGGCGGGCCCTTTCGATCATAGCCATATTGTCTGCGTGCTCGGCTTCCGCCTGGCCCACGGCGGCCTTGTAATCGGTATTAACCTTTTCAACCAAACCAGGAAGATGAGCCTTCATGCTGGCATTGACACTATCCAGTTCCATCACCAGGCCGTTGAAAAGGTCGGCCATTTCCGGTTGCATCGCCCCGGTATCCACATTGGACAATACCTTCCGGTATTCCGCCATCTTTTCAAACAAATCGGGGAGATCTGGTTGATTGAGTTCTGGGAAGGCCATTTTTCTACTCCCGGGTGAATATCTCAAAGTGCAGGGTGGCTAGTTGATCTTCTGCATGGGTGCTTGGGTTTCCATGATGCCGCTGGACTGCAGTTTGCCGACGGCGGAGTTTTGCTCCATCAGGCTTTGCACCAGCAGCTTCAGGGTGGCCACCTCGGCCTTCAGGCCCTGCACCTCGAGCTTCAGGCTGCATTCACCCACCTGCTGGCTGATGCTGGCATTGGCCCTCAGGCTCAAACGGGTGCCGGAGATGGTCACCTCGTCCTTGGTGAAATCGACATGGATCTTGGCGCCCTCGTGGTCGACTGAAAAGCTTCCGGCGCTGAAGGTGATGCTGGGTTTGTCCTGGCCCAGCGTGAACTGGAAGCCGTCCTTGTCCAGCCGCAGGCTGGTCTGCTGGTGGAACAATTGCAGGGCCGATTCATCCACCCGAAGGCCAGCCAGGTGGGTGTCGGCGGCCGATTCCAGGACGCCGAACTGGTTGAGCAACTGCAACCGTTTGTTCAGGGAGTCGATTTCCAGCAGGGCGGTGTGGCTTTGCTCGGAATCATACGCGTAGAAGTTGGCAACCTGGTCGCCGAACCTGGCCCCGGTCCAGGTGGTGGTGTCTTCCCCTGCCCCCTGCGATTCCAATACGATCACACCTTTTTCCAGTGCGCGTATCTCCACGCCATTGGATTTGCCGGAGTAAAGCAAGACTGAATTCAAAGGTGAGCCAAGGTGAAGGAAATTTCCGGCTTCCACATAAACATTGTCCTCGGAGGATGAAATGCGCACATCGCCGGATTTGGCGTTAACAAAAACACCATTGCCTGACTCAATCAGGTGTGTGTCAGCAGTGTAAATATACTTTCCATTTTCCGACATCAGGGTGCCCCGGGTGACTGGGTTCCAAACAGAAAAATTTGATCAGCTCAAATTTTTCCATTACTGCATTGCATCGTCAAAATAATTGGTGGCTGGGTGAGTCAAAGTGTTAATTGGTCTGTTTTCGCAAAACCAAAATGGCCCAATAATGTCTAAAAATAGAAATCATGTCTTTTTAGACACTATTTGACTCTTCTTCATAGAGAACTTTCTCACGCAGATAATTAATGTTCAGATAATGTGATTTCAGGCAGGTTAGAATTGTGGGCATCTGGTCTTCTATTGCAGCTAGCTTGGCATTCATTATGTTGTTTTTCATTTGGGTTCTACTTTTAAAATTGGCAAGCAGCATTCTTGTCTCCGAGTTCTTTTGATTGGCTAATGTTTTTGCACATGTTGCTTTGGCTAACGCGGCTTGCGCGACATCCATTGTCTCGTCTACTTGAACAAGGGCGATCCGAATATTGGCCTTCATCTGATTCAGTTCTTCTTTCTCTGCTGCTTTTATTCCTTCTTCTGCTTCCTCCTTTTCTCTCTTTCGCTCCTTGATTGCTGAAGCTTCCTCGATTTTGATATAGGACTTCATGACCCAGGAGAAAACAAATAGCTTGGCTCGCAGAGCGGCGAACATGGAGTACCAAAGAATTTTTAAGGCGTCATCCATTTTTTTGCTGGCAAAATATTGCCCAGTAATTGCCGCCAATACCTGGAGAATGGCCGAACCTTTTACTGCCCACCGAGTGTATTTCTTGACATTTTCATCCTTTTCAAAATCGCCGCCATTGAATTCTATCTCGCTCTTGATCTCGAATTTAATCTCCTGCCCCCCGTTGAATGACAGTTTTGACTGGGCTTTGATGTCGACATTTTCCCCAAGAGCATTGAAGACTCGTTGAAAAACCATCAGTTTAGGATTTGAGGAGTCTAAAAAAACAATCGGATCTATGCAGATGCTGGAGCTCGCGGGCATGACGGAGACACTATGGCTGGGATTGAATAAATCCGACTTGAATGAGGGTGTGAAAAAAGATCCCTTGATGTCAGGTGTGATCCAGGGGTCGAAAATGGTTTTAGGGTCCGCAACTACTTGGTTCCAGCCACCAATCACCTGTTTGGTAAGTTCGCCCACTTTTTTCTTCCTTGGTATGCTTTTTCTGTTTCCAGGAATTTAATTGCAGTCAGCTTGAGCTGAATTTGCTCGGTTTGAGGATATTGCGTTTATTGCTATCGGCAATGTAAATATCGCTGGAGGACCTCAGGACCAATCCTGTGTCGGCCGATTCGTCTCCCAAAATCAGAACATTGAATTTGTTGGCATCTGAATCGGCGTCCTCGCACCTGGTTTTCCAGCCTTGGATGAACTTGGCCGCCGGGAGTGTGTAGGGGGGCAGGTTCTTGCTGTTGTACAGGCTGCCCACAACAACGGGTCGATCCGGATCGCCGTTCTCGAAAGCGACCAGCACCTCGTTTCCCACCCGGGGCCAGAACATGGCCCCATAACGGTTCCCCGCCCAGGTTTGCGCCACGCGGGCCCAATACCCGGTGTCGGAAAGCTGGCCGGACCAGTTGCGGTCGCAATGCAGTCGCACCATCACTCTTCCCAAGGCCATGTCTTTGTCTGAAACGGTATCATCGTCGAGCTTGGGCTGGTTTTCCGGCCCTCCCACCACCCGGGCCGTCAGGACTCCGGGAATGCGTGTCTGGGGTGGGGGGGGCCACGGCACCTGGTGCGACATCGAGGGCACCAGGTGCAGGTTGCATTCCACCCGGCTGCCGTTTTTATCCTGGCTGAACAGCAGGCGCTGGCGCAGCACCCGGCAGCGGTGGTCTTGTCCGCCCCATTGGAACAGGGCTTCCGGAACTGAAGCTTGCGGTTTTGGTATGACTTTGAAATCGGCCCCGGGAGCCAGGTGGAAGCAGTTGGTCTCGCTTTCCACCACCAGCTTGCGCGCCTCGCGGGCGGCTATCAAAGCCTGCCCGGCCTTCATTAACCGGGCGTTGACATGGTCCAGGTTTGCCGTGTTCGGATTGTCTTCCCCGCTGTCCTTTTTTTCGGGTGGAGCCATGTCGTAGTAGTGTGCGGTGGAGGCGGAATCTTCCTGCCAGGTGGTTTGGGCGGACTCATTTTCCCTGTACTCTGTGTCTTGGGCATAGAATCGGTAGCTGCTCTCCTTGATTTCCAATGGGTTTTCCAGGTTTTTGCCTTGGCGCCGCCAGGTTTTCAAGAACAGGGCTTCCAAGTCGGTTGGATCGCTGTCGAAGGTCACTTCCGGATCTATGTTCAGATCAATGCCTGAGCTGTCGGGCGTCAACGCGATACCGTGTTTGTCTCCCACCCGGGTGGTGTAAAAGACGATCCCGTGGCGGGAACAAAGACGCAGGAAAAAAGCCAGGTCGGTTTCCTGGTACTGCATCACCAGGGGCCGGGGCATGTCTTGGTTGTATTGGTCATCGGCGTCGGGCTGCTCTAGCAGTTGGCAACGTTCCGGGTACAGGCTGGTGATGAGTTCATTGATTATGGTGCTGGTTGCCATGTCGGTCCAGGCTCTAGTCCGCTTGCACAGCTCCAACCGGGCCAACGCCGGGCGCAGGCGGAAACGCAGGGTCCACCTGCCCTTTTGGTTAATCAGGGTGGATGGGTCCCAGATCTCGCCATGGATTAGCCGCTGGTACGGCTTGTCGCTGCCAGAGGCCAGAGTCTTCTCAAGCAGGATCCCCATGGACAACCCGGCCAGTTCGTTCTCCAGGTTGTTGCCCGATAGGATCAGGTTCTTGTACCATTCGGAACTGACATTTGCTTCCACCTGGTACTCGAATAGTTCGGAGAGGCCATCCTGGCCTTCCACCCGGACCACCTCGAAAATCTGGATGTTGTTCAGATCCTTGATCAGATCTACGAGGGTCTTGGGCTGGTTTGTTGGGAGGTTGGGATCCCGTGGCTCCTGGGCGGGTGGTGGGCTGACTGGGTCAAATGTGGCGCTGATTTTCACCAGGGTTTTCTGACTGCCTGCCATGAGCATGATCCTGTGTCTGACTGATTCCGCGTGCCGCCCCTGGTCGGGAAGGCACTGAACTTGGGCTTTGGTTTCTGGAGCATGACTTGGGGTCAATATACCATTGAACGGAATGTCTGGCCCGCCATTCGGCCGGGTTGGGATGGTTCAACTGGCCTTGGAAAAGGGCTGGCAGAGCGGCTGGCCCGGTCCCCGGCTTCCGCCGCCATTCCGGCGAAAAACCCGTTGGTCTGGTTTTGGGCAGGCCGGGGGTGGCTGGTTAGGTGGCGTTTCCTCGGGCAGGGGCCAGTGGGTTTGGGCGGTGAGCCCAACGGCGGCGATGGACCTGCTTCCGGATGGACGGGCCCGCCAACTCTGGCGATGATGGTGTCAGGTTTCCTGCGGACTACAAAATGCGGGGGTTAATAGTGGTTCGTCCTCTTCTTGTTTTTTTGGCTTTGCTCGCGTCAGGTGGGGCGGCGGAAGCGGATGTGGTCATCAGCAATCTGGGCCAGAGCTCCAACTCAGGTGGCGCTTTTTTCAACGCGGACTGGGTGCAATTCAATTCCAGCCTGACGGGCACCTTGAACACCTTGGTGGTTAAACTGCGAGCCGCCACTTCCGGCCAATCGGTCAATTCGGTTTCGGCAACCATCACCGCATCCGACGCTGCTTCAGGTGGTTCGGTCACCCGTAGCGCGGTATTGAGCCAGGTTCCCGCCACCAATTTTTTTGAGGCCACCTTTGACCTGACGGGTTTGTCCTATGGCAGTGGCACAAACAGATTGACATTCACGAATATTAATTCAGTGACCAGTGACTCCAGCGCGCTGGAATGGGGCGTGACCAACGTCGCCAATGGAGGGTTCACCTACGCCAGTGGGTACAGCAACGCAGGCACCTCGGATGACGGCGTAGGTGCCTATGGTCAATTCGCCGTTTCTGTGCCGGAACCAGGCACCTGGATGCTGGGGGCCGTCTGCGTGGTGGCCGGCATGGTGCTGTGCCGGGGCAGGTTGGCCCGCCGGCCGAAGATCAGCCGCGCCTAGCCGGCTGGAAGCGGGTGCGAATTAATCACGCCAGGCAAATCCAGCTTGCCACCTGAGTCCTCAGCCCTCCAAATCCTCATCCTGCCCCAACTCGTAATCCTCGGCCGGCGCGTACCCGACCTTGCGCCAGTTCTCCCAGATGTTGCCCGCCACCTTGGGCGCCTGCGCCACCGGCTGCGCCGCGGTGGGCAAAAGCAGTTCACGCAGCACACCGCCTTCGGATAGCTCCAGGGGCTTGGCTGGCTCGGGCAGCTTGGCGGTGGGAACAGGAATGGGCCGCGGAGGTATTTGGGCGTTTTTTTCAATGACAATTTTAGATTTAGCCAAGGTCTCTTCAATTAGCGTTTCGGTCTGGCTTATTTTCTCAAGCAACGCATCTTTTCTTTGGGTCAATTCCGCTACCCTTAACTTATTGTCCTCCATTTGTTTTCCAGCCCGAAGGATATATGCGGGCCCTTCTTGTTCCAGACGGGTCTTTAGGGGCTGGATTTCATCCAGGAGGAATCTCAATAATTCTCCAGGGCCCTCCTTGGGGGCATTTTGAACTGCTTTTAGGGCAAATCGGCGGACTTCCTCTACTGATTCAAGAAAGGGGCGCAGAAGCTTGTCAGGATCAAAAATCATAGGATTTCCTTGAATTTTTAGGAATTATCCAACTACCCGATAGTTGTAACTGGGGCTTTCTGCGAGGACATGCCATTTGCTGCTTGGGTAAGCATGGCGGCACTGACCTCGGCTGCCGCATCGAATTTGCCTGAGTTGGTTGGACCGGTGGTGGCGACCCCAGTAACACCTATATTCAAAGCGGCCTCAGCAGCGCTAAGCGCATGGCCCGCGGGGGTTAGGGAACGGCTGACTTCGGCCAACGATTCGCGGATTCCTTGGGGACCCATGCTATGCTTGGTTTCCTGGCAGGAGGACTCGATCAATGGCGCTTTTGACACTATTCCGTCCGGTGTGAGCGCAATCTCCGTCTCGCCGACCTTGAGCAAAATGGAGCCCGCTGTCATTTCGATCATGGCACCTTTCGCAGAAGGTCCAACAGAAAGTGTTAAGCCAGTTTCTGTCAAACCAATGGTCGCAAGAGTCTCGGGAAGGCCAAAAGCAAGCAGAATTCCTTTCGGGGTAACCAGAATATTTGACCCAATGGTTTCCGTGGGGGTTTCGAGGCTGATGCAGGCGGATTCCCCGGTGGCTGAGTGAATGATAGAGCCGCCGGTTTCCGAATTCTGAACCTGCAGGTAGGCTCCGCCGGTGTTGATGCTCACACCGGCTGCTTGCATGTCGATGGTTGATTGATCGCCATTGGCCATCAAGCTCATGTAGCCATCCATGGCTGTGACAAGGAATTCTGAGTAGGTCAGGACTTCAGAGAATCCACTAGCATTAAGGCTAGGCATTGATCCCTCCACTGCCTAATGTTCAGGCTCCCAAACCAGTTTTCGCAGATTCAAGCTTTTGTTGGGCTTCGAGGACTTTTGTTATTTTTTCGGCATGTTTTTCCTCCAATTCTAATTTTCGAGCTGTCCAATTGGATAGTGTTTCTTTCGCTGATTCCAAGTTTTTTTGATAGGCCTCATATTTTTTTTGATAAGCAATCATAGCCTTTGGATCTTTGCTGGGTCCAATGTTTTCGGCAGTACGTTTTATTGAAATGGTTATACTAGAAACTGATAATTCTGCTGCAGCAATTTTTTGCTCCACGTCCTTAAGCTGAGAGGTAATTGGGGATTTTTTGGAATTTGCCTCATTTAGAGAGGATTCCAGAGGATCTATTATGCATGATATTATCTCGATTAACTTAAGAAGCCATAACCATCGTGCTTCCAAAATGGGTAAAATTAAACAAGCCATATGTTGGATATTCACATTTGCATTTTTTTTGTCATACAATTGGCCAGCATAATGGAGGGATAGGGTTCCTGCGAACAGGGCCAAAATGCCGCAACCGAATATCCAATATGAGCAGGTATTTACGGAGTCTCCATTATATTTGCATGCCATTGAAACTGGGTTGGTGTTGCGTGTTGCTGAAAATATATCGCCTGAGAATTGAAAAGTATTCTTGTTTCCACCAATAACGGAAGTGTCCCCTCCAATGCCCATAAGAATACCAGCCAATTTGCCTCCGGCGGACAAGAACTTGGCGTGGGGCAAGCGCTCTAGGTATCCCTCCCAGTCAAAAACAATTTTAGCATCGGTGCCTAGGATGTTCGTGAAACGGCCGCCGCCCATGGTGTTGGAAATAGAGTCCCCAATTATGCTATTATATGTAGAATTAATTGATGCCCAGTTATGGTGGCCGCCTACATTGATAGTTTCCAAAATATCCCAAATCATTTTCAGTCCTCGAGGTTTAGCCCTGAAATGACATGTCCAAGTTGGGGCGCCTGCTGATATTTTGGCTCTCCTGGTGTGCGATGAATGACCGCTCGGCGTGGATGTGCACCACCTCGCCGTTGGCCTCGTCTGACATCAGCACCAGGTGATAGTTTTTCGTGGGGTCGCCGCCCTGCGTCAGGCTCTTCCACCCCGCAATGTAGCGGTGCTCAGGCAGCGGAAACGGCGGCATGTTGGCCGAGTTGTACAGGCTGCCCACGATAATGGGCCGGTCCGGGTCGCCGTTCTCGAAGGCCACCACCACCTCGTGCCCCACGCGCGGCCAGAACATCGCGCCCCAGCCGTTGCCCGCCCACGACTGCGCCACGCGCATCCAGCAGGAGGTGGACGGGTTGGAGCGATCCCACCAGAACTGCACCTGCACTCGGCCGTACCGGTCCACATGCATCTCGCTGTCCGGCGGGCCGATGACCACGCCGGTGAGCACCCCGGCGATGGTCGGCCTGGGCGGGATGGGCCAGATGCCCTGCCGCAGTTCCAGCGGAGCGCATACCGCCCGCACCTCCGCCTTCAGGGTCGAGGGTTCACCGGCCCAATACCGGCCCTCCATCTCCACCCTGTGTTCGGCCGATACCACCAGCCAGTCGCCATCCTGATTGGGGTGTCCTTGAAGTCGAAACGCGTGTCCGGGGGCCATTTGGCAACAATTGCCGGTCACCTCGGCCCGCACGGTGCCCGAAACCATCGCCCTCATTCCGGCTTCCGACTGGGGCCGCTCGGAGGAAAACATGGAAGGGATTGCGCGACTGTCTTCCCCCCCATTTGGGGTGACGCTGTCAAAAAAGTGCGATGCGGAAAGCTCATCCTGCTCCCAAGGGGCGATGCCCAGCGCTGTCTTCAAACGGATGGAGCCGGCCATCACCTGCGAGGGTGCCCCCGCGGAACTGCGTATCTCCTGACCCGACACCTGGAAACTGTGATCCGTCACCTCGAAGGAGGGCGGGCACAGGGTCTGCGCCAGTTGCCAATCATGGATGGCGGTTGAATCAGTGGTGCTGCCCGCCGCACGGCGGAACGGGATCGCCCCCAATTCGGGCGCCCCCACCGAGGAATTGTCGCAGATCTTGAAGACGCGCCCGTCTGTCCCGTGGATCCAGAACCAGGTCACGCCCGACTCGGCGCAGAGCCGCCGCAGGAATTCCCAATCGGTCTCACGGTACTGCGTGCAGTAGACCCGCGTGGGTGTCTGACCCGCGAAATTGCTGGAGATCCGCCCCGACCGTGCGAAGGCTGGCTGCAGCACCTGGTCGATGATTTGCGTGGCCGACAGGTTTTGGAAGATCCTCGACCGGCGCACCAGCGTCAGCAGGTGCGCCGCGGGCACCAGCGTCATGGAGTAGCTGTCGAACACCGCGTCGCCGGTGCCCTGGCGCATCTCGCTGATGATGCCGCTGTAGCACCGCTTGGCTCCGCCCGGGAGTGTCAGCTCCACCCGGGCCTCGGCGCCCAGCAGCTTGGAGAAATCCACCGGAGTGCCGACCTGGGCGACCAGCCCCACCCGGAAGGCGTAGGTGCCGCCCATCTCCTCGCCGCCCCGCAGGCTGGTGGCCAGCAGGGTGTTCTCGTCCAGCGGGGTGAAGACCTGCAGCGGCGAGTTCTGTTGGGAAAATGCGGCCAAGGGACTCGCCTCCTTGATCATGATTCACACTACCCGAATGAATCGCGGCTGGACAGGATATTCATGGGGTTGTTGTTTGAAACCCACATGCGCAAGAACTCTGACCAGACCCGCTTACTCGGTGTCGTCTTCTAAAAGGCCGTCCTCATGGCCGGAAAGCGGCGGGGGAACCGCCTTCCAGTTGTCCCAGATGTTGCCATGGGTGTGAGGAGTGGTGGGCAGCTTGGGGGCCTCGGCGGGTAGGAGCCAGTCGCGGAGGAGATCCCCGGAGGAAAAATTGAGTGGCTCCATCTTCATTTTCGGGGGTTTCATTTTGGGAACAGACGGCGATGGTTTTTTTGAGTCGGTGTTAGGTTGCTTGGGCGCGTTTTTCAAAAATTCACGATTCTGTTCCGCCAGGGAACGGAGTTGATCGACCGTTTCCCGGCCTTTTGCCAGAGCTGCCTCGGTCGCCACCTGCGTTTCCTTGAATTGCCTTTGGGCCTCCTTCACAGACCGGGTGGCGACAGACTTGAATTCTGCGCCGGTTCCTTCCATTTGCGCCGCTAGGGCGCGGAACAGGTCTGCCATAGCCGGGTCGGCGCATTCGGTGGTTGCCTTCACCAAACGGCTGTGAATCTCGCCGAAAGTTTCAAAAAACGAAAGGATGCCGGCCGGGTCCTGTGACATGTGCGAGTCCTGATGGGGTTATTCCACGGTGAATAATGGCGCTTCCACGGCGGCGGTCCCATCCGAGGTCAGGTCGAGCATTGTCGCGATGGTTTCGCCGGAACCGTCAAACTCCGAGGTGCCAGTGGGGGCGCTAGTCACAACTCCCTCAACGCCAACCTGCAAAAGCACTTCGGCCGCGGTGAGGGTGTGGCCCTCGGCGTTCACCTCGCGGGTCACCTCGCCGACGGCCTCGTTGATGCCTTCTGAAGTGATAGAGACCAGCGTGTCGCCGACTGTGGTCACCATTGTGGAAGGCGTGTAGGTAAAAACCCCATCGGGGGAAATGGTCATCACTGTCTCCCCAGCCTGGAGCACGATGGATGCGGGTGTCAAAAGGATGGAACTACCTGTTTCCGCCGGCCCAATCGCGACTTTGACTTCCCCGGTAGTCAGGGAGACTACCCCCTGTGCTTCCGGGGGGCCGTAAGTGATGGCAATTCCGGCCTCGTTGATCTGGATGTTGGCTGCCAAACCCGCTGGGTTTGGAAGGAGGTTGGCGTTGAGGAATATGGCTGGGGTGGTGCCGGCTGTCTCCAATAAGATCGCACCCGCGGCCGGACCTTGGTTTAGTGACAAGATAGCCTGGGAATCCGGATTTCCCTGGGGCATGGGCGAATCTGGGGCCGGTGGGATATTGGCAGAAAGATTGACAGACTGAGCATTGAGGTTAACGCTTTTTGCAGGTGCTGAGGCCTTGATGTTCACATCACCGGTCAGGGCGTTTAGCGTGTAATCATTCACAGCAAGCTCATAGGATTGGTACTTGGCTTTCTGGCTGACCACCGGCGTTACGGGTGCCTTGATGGCGTTGGCGGCTCCCCCGCCGGGAGTCAGGCCGTAGGTCCAAGCCAAGTTGGCGAGGGTTGCCATGACCGCTTCTTTCTTTGCCATGTAATCCGCGATGGATTGCGAAGTTTCCTCGATGATCTGGGCGTTGCGGACCATGGCCGCCTCCGCCGTCACGGTTGGAACTTCCTGCGCAAGATTGGCGGCGTACTGTTCCTGAGCCTGAACATTCCGCGCTATGGCAGCGTCCACAACCTTGGTGGCTTGGGCTACTTTTTTCTGGAGGTCGTTCAGGTTGTTCAAAGCCTGTTGGATAATGATTGAGGTGTTTGCCTCAAGCCATTTCAGAAGGTATAGCCAGCGTGTTTCCAAGCCGGAGATGAGCATGCAGCCGGCGGCTAGTATTATCTCCTGGGTTTCGTTTTCGCTGGCCGCAACCTTGGCACTGGAGTAGATCCCATTCAGGCCGTTGTAGAAGCGCATCAGTAGCGAGGCGGCCAAAAGGGCCAGCGATCCCGTGGCCAGGCACAATTGGATTTGTGGGGGGACCGTCTGGGTGTTGGCTTCCAGAATACCAGCCTCCAGCAACTGTTTGATCAGCACAGGATCTTTGGTGCTGGGGCTGGATATGTTGATCGCGGGATGTGGAATGCGGCTGACATTCAGTGATTCGCCGTAATACAAGAAGCTGGACCGGTTGCCAAAGACCAGGGTCGCGTCACCGCCAATTCCCATGAACATGCCGTAGGTTTTGCTATTGATGACATTATGGCTGACAGTCGTCATCTGACTGGGGAAAAACTTCTGGGTGATCAGCTCCTCCCAGTCCATCACCAGTTTTGTGTCGGTGCCGTACATGTTGTTGATGCGGCCACCGCCGATCACAAAATTGATGTTGTCTCCTAGTATGGAGCTGTAGTTGGTGTTGAGGATCGCCGGCATCACCTTGGCGAGCGCGGGCGACTCCAACGCGAGACCGATGAGTTCGAAGGCCGGCATGCGGATTACCCCTGCTGGTCGATGCTTAGAACCGGGCGCTGGGTGACTTGCTGCGCCTCTTGGTTGGCGATGAACATGCTTTCCGCGTGGATGTGTACCACCGCGGCATCGCTCTCGTCTGACATGAAGATCTGGTGGAAATTCTTCGACGGGTCGCCACCTTGGGTCAGGCTCTTCCACCCCGCAATGTACTGATTGGATGGCAAGGCGTACGGCGGCATGTTGGTCGAATTGTAAACGCTGCCCACCACAATGGGCCGGTCCGGGTCGCCGTTCTCGAAGGCCACCACCACCTCATGCCCCACCCGCGGCCAGAAGCAGGCACCCCAGCCGTTACCCGCCCAAGACTGCGCCACGCGGATCCAGCAGGAGCTGGTGGAATTGTCCCGGTCCCACCAGAACCGCACCTGCACCCGTCCGTACTTGTCGATGAACATCTCATTGCCCTGCGGCCCGATGACGATGCCCGTGAGCACGCCCGCGATGGCGGGCCGTGGCAGCAGCGGCCAGATGGCCTGGCGAACCGACAGCGGCACGCATTCCGCCTGGACATCCGCCTTCAGGGCAGAGGGTTCGCCGGCCCAGAACCGGCCCTCCACTTCTACGGTGTGCTCCGCCGCCAGCACCAGCCATTCGCCGTCCTGGTTGGGATGGCCGGTCAGCCGGAACGAGTGCCCGGGGGTGAGCTGGCAGCAGTTGCCTTTGGCGAAAGCGCGCACCGAACTGGCTGCGGCGGCCCGGGCTCCCACTTCTGACTGGCTTGTCTGGGTGGTGTAGATGCTGGTGATGGCATTCGGGTTGTCGCCGCCCGAGGGGGTGACGCTGTCGAAGAAGCGCGAGGCCGACAACTCGTCCTGTTGCCAGGGCGCGATGCCCTGAACAGTGTTCAGGTTCAGGGTGCCCGCCTGGACTGATACGGGCACGGGGCAAGTGGACTGTAGTTCCTGGTTGAAGATTTGGTACTGGCTGCCCAACACCTGCACTCCCGCCGGGCTAACCTTTTGGCCCAGCCGCCACGAGGTGATGACCACGCCATCGGCCGTTCCCCCAGACTGGGGCTTGTAGGGCACGTTTCCCAGGGGCACCGCGTGGATGCTGGTGTTGTCGGTCAGCGTGATGCAGTGGTTGGAGGTGGTGTGCGACCAGAAGTAGGTGACACCCGATTCCGAGCAGAGCCGGCGCAGGAACTGCAGGTCGGTCTCGCGGTACTGCGTGCAGTAGACCCGTTCGGGAAGGGGTGTGACCAGGTTCTGGGATTGCCAGCCATCCGGTGTGTTCAAGGGCTGGAGCAGCGCCTGGAGGATCTGGTTGGCCGCCTGGCCCTGGAAGACTCGCGACCGCTTCACCAGCTCCAGAAGGGCGGTACGGGGCCTGAGCACCATGGTGTACCGGTCGAATAAAGAGTCGCTATCTTCTTGCCAGAATTCCCAGATGACTCCGTGGTAGGCCCGCTGGACGCCCCCCGGCAGCGTGAGTTGCACGGCGGCGAATGCGCCCACCAGTGAAGAAATGTTGATCTGCGTGCCCGTTTGGGCGATCAGGCTCACCGTGAAACGGTAGGTGTCCCCCATCTCCTCGCGGCCGGAAAGCCGTGTGGCGAGCAGCGTGCCCTCTGGCAGGGGAGTGAACACCTGCAGGGGGGAATTATTTTGGGAGAATGTCGCCAATGTTTGTCCTCCGACCATCGCCGGATGGAACCTGGAATACGGAAACAGCCGTCAGGGTACCAGCACCGTGACTGCCCCCGGCCCGATCACTGTGCCCCCGTGCGCGCAGGTGCTGGTGATGCGGGTCACCGGGCGGTTGAGAGCCAGCACGGTCGGGCTGCCCACCAGCACCGTGTCGGGAGGGCCCACGCAAACCAGCATGTCACCCATCACGGAGACAGGCAAACCCATCGCCAGCACGGTGGGCGCGCCAGGGCCCGTGATCGGTCCGCCCACATGGGGCACCGGGCCCGTCGTCATGGGGCAGACATGCATGTCGGTCAGACGGCAAACGGGGAATGGCATGGCTGGTTATCCCTGGGTGGTGGATGGCCTCACTCGGCCTGGGTGCTCTCGACGGTGATCTCGTACAGTTGGCCGTCCTTGCCGGCGCCCAGTCGGACCTTGCCCACCGTGCCGCCCTCGGCGACCGTGGTGAGCAACCGCCTGGAGATCTCCGGCAGCAGGGTGGTGTTGATGATCTTGTCCACGATGCGGGCACCCGACTCGGCCTCGTTGCAGCGGCCGAGAATCGCCTTCACCACCGCCTCATCGTATTCGAACGCGGCGCGGTACGACTCCTTCAGTCGGTCGGCCACCTTGCCCAGCTTCAGGCCGATGATCTTCCGCAGCACCTCCTCGGCCAGCGGGAAGTAGGGCACCACGGTGATGCGGCCCAAAAAGGCGTCCTTGAATGACTTCAGCAGCTCCGGACGGATCGCGTCCCGCAGCGCGTTGGAGTCGGGACGGGTGTCCGGGTCGGCGCAGAGCTTCAGGATCAGGTCGGTGCCGGCGTTGCTCGTCAGCAGGATGATGGTGTTCTTGAAGTCGGTCTCCAGGCCCTTCTCATCCGTCAGGCTGCCCTTGTCGAAGACCTGGAAGAACAGGTCGTGCACGGCGGGGTTCGCCTTCTCGATCTCGTCCAGCAGCACCAGGCTGGAGGGCTTGCGGCGCACGGCCTCGGTGAGCACGCCACCCTTGCCGTAGCCCACCAGGCCCGGGGCGGGACCGGTGAGGCGCGAAACCATCATGTCGGACTTGTACTCCGACATATTGATGACGGTGATGCTGTTCTCGCCGCCGAACATCAACTCGGCCAGCGCCAGCGCCGTCTCGGTCTTGCCGGTGCCGGAGGGGCCCACCAGCATGAACACGCCGATCGGCAGCCTGGGGTCGCTGAGGCCGGCGCGGTTGGTCTGGATCCGCTCGGCCAGGATGTCCATCGCGTGATCCTGGCCCACCACCCGCTTCTTCAGCGTCTCGGCCAGGTGCAGCACATTCTCCACCTCGTTGCGCACCATCTTCCCCAGCGGGATGCCGGTCCACCCGGAGATGACATCCGCCACCACCGAGTTGTCGACGAAGGGGTGCACCAAAGGTGTCTCGCCTTGCACCTGGTGCAGGTCGGCCGACAGGGCCTGCAGGTCTGCGCGGGCCTTGGCGGGGTCGGCCGGTTGGGCGGCGGTGGCCCCTGAGGCTTCTTCCTTGACCTTGGGACCGGCCACCGGAGCCAGCTCGTCGGCTAGCTTCTCCACCTTGCCGGCCAGCACTTTCTCCTTTTCCCACTGGGCCGCCAGCTCCTCGCCGCGCTTGATTTCCCTGGCCAGACGCTCCTCGATTTCGGCGAGCTGCGCCTTGTGGGCGATGCCAAGGTTTTCCTCGCGCTCGAGCGACGCCTTGGCCACCTTCAGCTTGTCTACCTCGCGGCGGGAGTCTTCCAGCGCCGCCGGGGTGGTGGACTGGCTAAGCGCCACCCGGGCGCAGGCGGTGTCGAGCAGGCTGATACCCTTGTCGGGCAACTGGCGGTCGGGGATGTACCGCTGCGACAGGCGGACGGCTTCCACCACCGCGTCGTCGAGGATGCGCACCTTGTGGTGTTTCTCCAGCGAGGGCACCACGCCCCGCAGCATGGCCACCGCCTTGTCGCGGTCCGGCTCGTCCACCTTGACCAGTTGGAAGCGCCGCTTCAGGGCGGGATCATCCTCGAACGACTTCTTGTACTCGTCGAAGGTGGTGGCGGCCACCGTGCGCAGCTCGCCGCGCGCCAGGGCGGGTTTCAGCAGGTTGGCCGCGTCCCCGGCCCCGGCCGCGCCCCCGGCACCGATTAGGGTGTGGGCCTCGTCGATGAACAGGATGATCGGCGTGGCCGATCCCTGCACCTCCTGGATCACCGACTTGAGCCGGTTCTCGAACTCGCCCTTCACGCCCGCGCCGGCCTGGAGCAGTCCCAAGTCAAGGCTGCGCAGGCTGACGCCGCGCAGCGGCTCGGGCACATCACCCGCCGCGATGCGCAGCGCGAAGCCCTCCACCACTGCCGTCTTGCCGACGCCGGCCTCGCCCGCGAGGATCGGATTGTTTTGCCGCCGACGCGTCAGGATGTCGATCACCTGGCGGATCTCGAAGTCGCGGCCGATCACCGGGTCGATCTTGCCCTCACGCGCCCGGGCGGTGAGGTCCTGCGTGAACTGGTCGAGGCTGGGAGTCTTGGAGGAGCCCGCCACGGGCTTGCCGTCCGGGCCCGCCGCGGCGGACGCTGAACCAGACGCGACCTGGGCCGGGGTCCCGGGGTCTTCCTTGCTGTGGGCCAGCAGCGTGGCCAGGTCGGCCGAGAGCTTCTCGGAGGAGATCTTGTTCAGCTCGGGGCTGTTGTTGCGGATGCGCAGGGACAGGTCGCGGTCAGACAGCAGTGCCGCCAGCAGATGACCGCTGCGGATCCGCCCGGCACCCATGTCGATGGTCGCAAGCAACCAGGATTGCCGGATCATCTCGGCGATATCGGGCGAGAGCTGCGGTGCCCGGCCGTTGCCGGTCTTAAAGCCCTCCATCGCCCGGGTCAGCTCGCCACGGACCCTGCCCTTGTCGATGTCGTAATGCCGGAGGATGACGCTGAGGTCGGATTCGGCCACATCCAGCAGCTTCAGCAGCCAGTGCTCCATTTCCACATTGAAGTTGGTCTTGGAGAGGCAGAGTCCCGCCGCCCCTTCGAGGGATTTCAGGCAGGTCTCGTTCAGCTTGTCGGTGAGAGCCCTCAGGTTGTTGCCGGCCATGTTTCTTTTCCTCTTGGATAAGCTCAATCTACTAAAAATAGCAGCCTGTTTCAGGCGGCGTGGACACTGCTGAACGAAAGGTCCCCAAGGACCCTCTCCGGCTTTTCCCGGCACAGCCAGACCGACTGGCCGAGGACCGGGGCGCGCGGGCCCGCCGACAGGACAGGTTCAGGCACCGCTTTTCCGGGAACCAGCACCCGTAATTCGAAGTCGAACCCGCCACGGACATGCAGCCGGACCAAGTCAAACAAGGTTCTTAGCAGCGGGGAGGGAACCGGTTGCCCCCGATGCCGTGCCGCAGACAGGAACTGGTTGAAAAGGGGCTCATCGACCGGGCCGATGTGGGCGCGGAAATGGTTCTGGGCGTCGACCACCGATTGCCCGCACAAGGCTCCCTGGCCCAGGAAGCAAGCAGGGTCTTCCGACTCACCCGGGACCGGCTGCGCCAGCCGGGTCTGGGCCTCGGCTGGCAACCGCAACACCCTCGGGGCGAACTGCTCGATCTCCACCGGGACCCGCAGGTAATCCGCCAACAGCGCCCGGAGCGATTCCGCGGTGCGCACCTGGCGGCCCAGTCCGCCCCCGTGCAGGATGAGGAACCGGTCATCGAACGGGTAAAAATGTGCCGACCCCGCGCGCTGGGCGTCCAGTTCGCCCGCCGCTTCCTCGGTCAGGCCCTCGGTCCATTGCTCCGGCAACCGGCCGATCCTGGCCCGCAGCGGGAGCTGGCCCATGCCAATCAGCGACAGGTTCGCCTCGGTGAACGGGTCGAAACCACCGGGCCTGAAGTTGATGCCCGCCACCATCAGCGCCGACGGGCGGTACTTCGTGGAGGTGCGGTAGAACAGGGAGGTCATCCGGTGGTTGAACAGGTTCAGCCAACCCTTGAATGAATCGCGCTCCGGGTTGTCCTTCTGCCGTTCCAGATCGAGGATGGCCAGGGTGTAGTGGTTGGGCAGTACCCCGCTGGGCCCCTGCAGGCCGATGAAGTTCACCTCCATCTCGGGGGAGGAAAAACCGGTCCAGGCGGGCCGGTCCGAGGGCAGGGTGTTGCCTGACCCGCGGATTTCCTGGATCTGGCTGGCCGGGAAGGTGAGGGTGTTGCGGGCGGCGAACCGGACCGACTCCCTGGAAAGCGGACCACCCAGGCCCGGCTCAACCACATCCTCCTGGAACCGTCCCAGCAGGTGGACCGCCTGGAAGAAATCAAACTCCCAAGGGCTTTGGCGCAGCCTGGTCAGCAGTCTGGAGGACTCGCAATCCGGCCGGACCCTGGGAAGCCATTCCTGGTTCGTCTGGGTGGACGGGTCGGTTTTGATCTTGAAGCCGTTCACAGCAGCGAGATCTCCCCGACCCGGGGAGCCCAGGTCTTGACGGGAAGGTCGGCCCGGTTTTCCCGCAGGGTCAGCCGGGTGAAGCTGTTGACTGAAGCGTAGAGCGGCAGGAACCGCTCGAGCACCGTCGCGAACAGGAAGGAGCCGATGCCGCTGAACTTTTCCCGGTCGAGCACCAGCTCCAGGTCCATGCCGCGCACAATGGCGCCACCCTGGGCCCGCGAGAGCCTGGCCGTGGACGGCTTGCAGGAGAACGCCACCAGCCCCTCGCAGGCAAGCCGGTTGGTGGCCGCGCCCTCGGCCGACCCGTGCGCCTGGCGTGTCGGGTCGTAGAGGCTCAATATCTCACGCAGGGCCTCGCCTCCCCGATCCGGTTCCGAAAGTGGCAGATGGTTCAGGTTGAGTTGGGAGACCAGTCGCCAGTAGGCGTCACGGCGCAGGGCGCGGCGCAGGGGCAGCGAGGGTGGGCGGAGCACGGTGATCCGCGACACGGGGGCCGCCGCCTCCAGGTCGAACCGGATCCTTTCACCCAGCTTCTGCAGGTGTTCGGGCAACTGCCGGTTGGTGCAGAGCGTCTTCACCACCAGCACCTTGTCATCCGCGACCGACTCGCGGAAATCCAGGTCGACCAGGCGCAGGAAGACATCGGTGCCGGGGTCGTCGGCGCGGGCGGCGGGCTGCCGCGCGACATGCCAGAGGGCCCGCCGCGAGGCCGGGCTCGCTCCACGGTTGAACGAGTAGAAGGGCTCGTACACCTTGGCGGTTTCGCGGGTGCCAGCGGTGCCTTCCACTGACTCCACCGACCAGACCTCCATGCCGTCGGGGTGGGTCACATCGGGGACGATCTTGTATTGCGACCGCGTGCGGTCCACCACGATCGGCTCGGCCGTGCGGGGAAAGAGATTGACCACCGGGGTGCAACCGAGCCGGAAGGTGCCTGCGTCCACGCCCTGCTCCAGCATGGTGGACGACTTCGAGAGGAAGAAATACAGATCCAGGCCGCGGTCGGCCGGGGCCAGCGCGGACCACTCCTCGA